>WNFC01002152.1_pt1 | contig 38434 bp, 21 predicted proteins | sample 5400541 | NCBI WGS metagenome assembly WNFC01 (sample SAMN13153342, study PRJNA577476) | soil metagenome | isolation source: 120 cm saprolite under Douglas fir tree site 2 hole 2 replicate 1 | place: USA:California | collected 2015-04-18
CCTGCGATCGGGTGAACATATAGTTCCGGAAGCCGCACTTGAAGCTCTTGCTGATCAGGACATTCCATTCTCCGTAAAAGGCAGAACGACTTATGAGCAGCAAATGGCGGCGATTCGAGGTCCTGCTCCCACTTCAGCTCAATGACGGAAGCGACGTGCCTGCCGAATTGCTCGCCGAAGCAGTCCTGGAAATCGTACACCACTTTGGCGCCGCCAGTTACGAAAACGCGAGCTTGCGCAGGTCCATCGCTTAGTGACTTAACGTTCCGAATCAAATCGAATCATATATGCGACGCCGTCATTTCTTGTGGTTGGTTTGTGCCGTCCTCTTCGCGGCGCTCGTCGCTAATTCGATCACCGCGCAGGATTACCCACGACGCGCACAGGAACTCAAGTTCGGCTTCACGCCCGTCCTGAGCGAGCCGGAGATGCGCGCCGAGTTTGAGCCGCTCATGAATTATCTCTCCGAATCACTCGGACAGAAAGTGACGCTTTACATCGCGAAGGACTACGGCGATTTGCGGACGCAGATGGAAAACGGATCCGTCGACATCGGAAGTTTTTCACCGTTCGCTTACGTAGACGCGGCGCGCGGGGGAAAGATTCGGATCATCGCCCAGTCGATCATCGAAGGCTCGGCCACCTATCGCGGCCTCATCGTCGCGCGCAAAGACAGCGGGTTGAAAACGATCGCCGATCTGAAGGGTAAGCGGTTTGCTTTTGTCGATCCAACTTCAAAGAAACGATCTTTGCGGGCAGCCATGACAAAGTGATCGCCGCCGTGCTGGACGGTCGAGTGGATGCCGGCGCGATTTACGATGGCGCGATCGGAGTCGCGCAGCGCTCAAATGTGTCGACCGAGAATCTGATCACCCTTGCCGGCAGCGATCCGATCCCGCACGATGCGATCGCAGTGCGGATCGGACTGGATGAAGCGCTGGCGAAAAAGATTCAGTTAGCGCTAATCAATCTGGATAAATCCGAAGCCGGCGGCCGCGTGATTGCCAACAGCAAGAAGAAACTCACCGGCCACGTGATCGCCGAAGACAAGCTGTTCGATGTGGTTCGTCGGACTGCGAAAATCGCGGAGATGCCACAGGCGCCGTCGCCGACTAATGATGGGTTTTCAGCGACGGTGACACCGGGCGAGGCGAAGTTCATCCTGCCGGCGCCGGCCCGCAAACGCTTTGAATGGATTCTGGAGACTACGAGGCCCAACGAGCAGGAATATCGTATGCATGTCGTGGTCGAGAACGAAGGCCAGCAATACACGTTCGGGTTCTATGTTTGGAAAAGCAGTCGTTCGGAGCCGGGTTCGGGGGATCTCTCCGATCTACTCAAAGCCGGGCAGAAAATCATCTTTGTGCGGACGCCGTCAAGCATGCACATGATCGCCAGAACGCCCGTGATCACCGTGACGCAGAAGGACGAGAGCATCGTCGTTACGATTCGGCGCAAGGAAGAAATCGCCCGACTCTTCTCCGGGCATCCCACCGAGGTAGTCTTCGAAATAAAGTTGCCGGGTGATCCTCTGATCTCAAAAACCGTTGCGGTCACTTATAAGAACTGAACGATCAGGGAGTGAAAAGAACCAACTCAGTCATTTACGGCCTCTTCGGCATCGGCGGAATCTTGTATGGAGCGGTGGCGCTGCTGTTCCCCGTCAGGATAGTGTCCGACGCCGCCCAATCGTTTCCGGCCAAAAATCCAGTACTGGTTCAGTTTGAAGACAGATAGCATCCGTCACTATTAGCCATCTTTAGATGGCTTTCCCGAAGGGTTTATAGACCAGCGCTAGCGCTGGGTGAGATAAGGCAACGCTTCCTTAGCGCGCTTTAGCGCGCTTCAAGTGCGGTGCTTTAGCAATCACTGGTAAGGCCTTTGAAACGGCCTTTTGGATTCGTTCGTATCTGATCCCAGCCGTAAAAACGGCTGAATCATCTTGCCTAACGGGTTTTCCGATTGGTATAAATATAGAGGCGCCTTAGGTCCAAACCAAGGCCACGTACCCCACCGCACCTGAGTTACCGACGTTATCCCACGATCATGACGAAACGAACAGAAAACCGCAGGCGAATGCTGCTTCTGGTTCTGCTGCTAGGTCTCACTCTGAAGCTCAACTCTGATTTGGCCAGGGCTTTGACGGGCGACCGCTTCAGCGCGCACCAGGCGCCACACACGCTGACGGGCGACATTCGCTTGTACAAGAATTTTCATTCGCGCTTTCTTTCGCAAGACCGCGACATCATCGTTTACTTACCCCCCGGATACGAAAAAGAAAACGAGACCTACTATCCGGTGCTCTACATGCAAGACGGACAGAATCTGTTCGATGGGGCCACGTCGTTTTTTCCCGGCGTGGAGAGACGCATGGACGAGAGTGCTGAGGCTCTGATCAAGCGAGGGGCAATACGCCCCGTGATCATGGTTGGCGTATACAGCGCCGGACTCAATCGCATTAATGAATACACGCCCACCAAGTTGCCCGATGGTCGGGGTGGCAAGGCCGACCTCTATGGTCGTATGCTGGTAGAAGAGATCAAACCGTTCATCGATAATCAGTATCGAACTCTGCGGTCCGCGTCCGAAACGGGCTTGGGTGGTTCATCGCTCGGCGGACTATTAACGATGTATCTCGGTCTAAAGTACGCAAACACTTTCGGTTTACTGGAAGTATCGTCGCCGGCGTTCGACTGGGACCATGAGATGATTGTTCGTTGTGTGGATTCACTTCACCGGAAGACGCGTCAGCGAATCTGGTTGACTGTCGGAACCGGAGAACTTGAGCGGTTTGTGAGCAGCACGAGATCCTTGCGCGCAGCTCTGGTTGCTAAAGGTTGGAAAGAAGGAATCGATCTTGGATATGTGGAAGCGCCTGGAGCACAACATAATCCCGCGAGCCGTGCCCAACTCAATGCTCGGCTGCTCACCTTCCTGTTTCCGCCAACTGTTGTCCGAACCAGCGTCTCGTTGAATCGATCATTACCCCCTCGGTTACGGTTGGGCATTTGACGCGAGCGCCGCGATTTTGCCGTGGACTACTGTGCGGCGAGAAACTCGCGGATCATACGCTGCTCTTTCTCGTCCTTAATGCGGGTGAAGAGTTTTGTGCCGAGCTTGCTGATCGTTTCCGGCTTATCGAAGGGGAGTTTGTCGTACACCTTGCCGCCCTGAAAATGGCAGGGCATGCAACGTGACTGAAAGATCGGTTTGATCTCCTTCTCAAAGTCCGGCTTCGTCGCGCTTACAGAAGCAAGAGGCGAAGTCGTGAGCATTGAGGGCGTGACGCGGAGCGCGCTACGCTGCGAGCGCCCACACATGCCGACTCCCGCGGTAAAAACCAACGTCAGAACCAGCACGCCTGCTCGCATGCGCCACATGCTACACCGCTAGACCCGCCCGAGCAACAACTACTCAAACCGTGGAAAAACTCCCCCCAATACGGGCCTCTAAGGCTGTCCGAGGTTGATTCTCCGCGGGATGTGCCGCCTGCTTCGCACGTGCGGAGCGGAAGCTCAAGAATTCCTCAAGGGGATCCCGCCACAATATGTCTCGATGGCTCGCAACAACCGGAGAGAACAACCGGAGACGTAGCCCGACCACGAGCCAAGACTCGAGCGCGACATGGAACAAATGGCGCAGAGAACAAAACAGTTGGTCCTCGACAAGATCACGATCCCAGCGACACCGCCGCGGGCGTCACGTGCGCGTCTGATCGAGGTGCTGCGCAATAACCTGAATTCGTGCACCGCGACGATCATCAACGGCCGTACCGGCACAGGTAAGACGACTTTGACGGCGAACTTCGCCCGTTACGCGGACCGTCCGGTTTCCTGGTACAAAGTCGATGCGGCGGACTCTGATCTGCGCATCTTCATGGAATACCTTTTTGAGAGCCTCAGCTTGCAGCGGCCCTCAATCGATCCGGATCTACTGTTGCAGTTGACTCATTGCCCTGCGAGTAACCGGGCGGCGCTATTGGCAGAGTCATTGGTGTTTCAGTTGGGTGAGGGCAACGCGGAACCGCTTCTGGTGGTGATCGAAGACTTGCATCTCGTCTATGACGCCGATTGGGTCGTGCCATTCTTTTACCGGCTGTTGTCGCTACTTCCTGCGGAAGTGCATGTGCTAATCACCTGTCGCAGTCTGCCGCCGACTCCGTTGTGGCGCATGCGATCGAAACAGACGCTGCGCGTGATTGACGAGCCGGAACTCGCGTTCACCCTGGATGAGACCATCGAGTGGTTTAAGTCTAACGGTTTTGACGAACGACGAGCGCGCTCTGCCTGGGTCCAGACAAACGGGCGCTCCGGCGCGTTGGCTGATTTCATTGACAGAGCTGGTTCATCCGGAACCGCAAGCAGGAATTTCCACCCATGCCTCGGCGTGCTGGCGTGAATCCCGCAAAATCAGTTCCCGGAAATAACTTCCCTCGGAACACTACTGCGGCCCGCACTCGATGGAGGCGGCGTGTTCCTCTGTGCTAATCTCACCAAAATCTTCGGACAGCCCGCAACTTAAACGATTCGATGGCCGACAGTACCAGGAATGAAAGCGCCGAGAAAGCGCGCGCCGCGTCAGGGCCCGTCGGGCTCCCGTCTTTTTTTCTCCGCACGAAACTGTTGCCGCCGCGACCGGCGCCGGAGATGCTGTCGCGCGCGCGTCTGATCGAGCGGTTGCACGCGAACCTGAAACTGCCAGTGACGCTGGTCACCGCTAATGCGGGATCCGGAAAGACGACCCTGGTTGCCGACTTCCTTCGTAAACAGGAACAACCGTTCGTTTGGTATCAGCTGGATCGCACGGACGCCGACCCATCGGTTTTCCTTGGCTATCTGGCCTGCGGGATTCAACAGCGAGTGAGCGATTTTGGGGACTCGCTGTTCGCTTATTTACAGCAGGCAGGGGAACTCGCCGAGCAGTCTGATCGGGCGGTTGATGTGCTCTTGAATGAAATCCTGGAACACGTTGAGCAACAACTGATCATCGTGCTCGACGACTATCACCACCTCGGCGCTCAGACTCCGGTGCATGCTTTGGTTGATCGCCTGATCGCTTATCTTCCCGATGTCGTTCACCTGATTATTATCTCGCGCGACATTCCTCCATTGACGCTGGCGCGGCTTCGTTCGCAGCATTCGCTGGCTCTGATCGATCGTGCAGATCTACTTTTCACCGATGAAGAGACGCAGGAGTTGCTTCGCAAAGTATTCGGGCTGGCGCTGACGCCAGAGCAACTGCGCGAATACGGCGAACGAACGCACGGTTGGATCACGGCGCTGCAACTCGTGCGGCAGGTGGCGCAAAGGCAAGCTGCTTCCGGGATTAATCATGACAAGACGCCCGACCCACTGGCCGTGCTCCGTCAATCAGAGCGCGACATCTTCGAGTATTTTGCGGAAGAAGTACTGGCGGCAGAGAGGCCGGAGACTCAGCAGTTCCTGACCCGCCTGGCTCTGTTGGATCGAATCGACGTTGAGACTTGCGCGGGCCTTTATTTGGATGTGCAGTGTTCCGTTGCGCTACCTGCGCTGGAGCGCGGCAACGTGTTTATGACCGTCGCCAGCGATGCCCGCGGTGAAGAGTATCGTTTGCACCCGCTGTTTCAGAGCTTTTTGCGTCGTCGCCTGCGCGCCGAAGCGGGCGCGGCCGGCGTCGCGGCTGAGCATAGTCGTTGCGCCCAATACTTTCTGCAGCATTCAGCCTGGGATCAGGCTGTGCGTCATTTGCTGGATGCAGGTGAGTTCGAACGGGCGGCGGGAATAATTGCTGAGCACGGCCACGAGTGGATAGCGTCAGGCAAACTTGCTTCACTGGCTTCACTCGCTGAAGCTTTACCCGCGGCCGCGCTGGCGACGCATCCTCGCGCTTTGGCTCACCGCGCGGAAGTGGCGCGCCTGCGCGGCGAATTTGAGTTGGCGCGGAGTCTTCTCAGCCGGGCGAGCGCAGCCCTCCGCGATTTAGGAGACCGCGACGGTGAGGCCGAAGCGCTGCACTCGCTGGCCACGATCGCGCGCCGGCGAGGCGACTACGAGGCTGCTTTTGAATATCTCGATCGCGCCGTCGACCTAACGCCGCCGGCTTCAGTCGTTCGCACCAAGTGCGGCAACACGCGCGGCCTCTGTCTCGTGTCGATGGGTGAGTGGACTGCGGCCGAACGCGAGTTTCGCGTGGCGCTGCAATCTGCCGAGGAACGCAACGACCAGCATCATGTGCGGTTAATTACCCACAACCTGGGTTTGCCGGCGATGGTCCGCGGCGATTTTGGCGAAGCCCTGCACTGGTTGCGCCGGATGCTGCGGGCTGACGCGGGCGAGCCGCCAATTCCACAAGAAGCGTGGGCGCACCTGAACATCGCCCGCTGCCATCTCTATCGCGGCGAAATGGAAGCCTGCGAACAGCACCTCGATCGCGCGCTGCAACGTTGTCAGCTCTTCAATCTCGTCAGCCAACTTGGCGAAACGTTTGAAGCGTACGGCAACCTTTATCGTGAGCGGAGCGAGCTGGGACGGGCGGCAGAATTCTACGAGCGGGCCGCGCGATCCTACGGCGAGGCCGGGACTGATCCGGCGCGGGTCGAGTTAATGGAAGAGCAAGCGTTTCTCAGTTTGCGGGCCGGCGATTCAGCGCGCGCCCGGGCGCAAGTAGATCGTCTGTTGGAACTTCGCCCGACTGGAAAAGATGAGCTGCCTCACTACACGGCGACCCTGGCGCGCGGCCGAATCATGCTGGCGCAGCGAGACTACGCCGCGGCCGCCGGCGAACTGAATCCGGTGCTCGAGTATTTCCACCAGCGCGGCCTGTACTACTACGAAGCACAGGCGTGCATGTCATTGGCCGCGTGCGAGCTGGAAGCCGGGCGCGAGCCCAAAATGATCGAGCACCTGCGCCGGGCACTCGATCTGACGGCGCGTTACGACTATGAATATTGGTTGCGCCAGGAGCTTGCGGCTCATCCTGAACTCTTCGCTTCTGAATACGCGCAGGAGTTACTGCCGGCCGACTTGCGCGCCGAACTTTCGACAATCCTGACGCGCGGGCCGCAGCCTGCGGCGGTGCCGGTCGCGACGTTTTCCGCGAGGCCGCTGGTCGATCTTACGATCAACATGCTGGGCCCGGTTGAGATCGTGCGTGATCCGGCCCGGCCGTTTGCTGCCGACGCCTGGACGACGCGACGCGCGCGCGACATTCTCTGCTTTATCGCCTCGCGCCGGCATCACCGCGCCGCGAAAGACGCCATCATCGACACGTTCTGGTCTGAAGACGATCCTGGGGCCGTGGAAAAGAACTTTCATCCGACCGTCTCGCACATTCGGAAAGCTCTGAACAGCAACCAGCCCCTCAAGCAGAATTTCATCGTCTATCGCGACGGCGACTATCAGTTCAATCCGGAATTCTCTTATTGCATCGACACGGAAGAGTTCGATCAACTGATTGCGGCTGGCGAGGCCGCCCGCCGCGAACGTGACTTTGATCGGTGCATTGGCGCACATGAACAAGCGATCGCGCTCTATCGCGGCGAGTTCATGAAAGGCAGCTATGACCTCTGGGTCGAAGAACAACGCGCTTACTATCGTGAGCAGTATCTACGGATGCTCGAATCGCTGGCCGGGATGGCGGAGAAGAAAGCGGAGTGGCCGCGGTCCATGGATTTGGCGCAGCGAATCCTGCGCGAGGACCCATTCCGCGAGGACATTCACTGCCTGGTAATGCGTGCGCAAGCCGCGCAGGGCAATCGCGTGGCCGTGAAAGAACAATACGAAACATTGCAGGGGCTCTTGCAGAAGGAACTGGGAGTCGAGCCGGCGATGCAAACTCAGAAGACGTACCGCGAACTGGTGGGGAATTGAGGGCTGTCATAAATGGCCGAACGCCGAAGGGGCCGAAAACCTTGAATAAACGAATGATCTGCGGCTCGGAAACCGCGATGCAACCAAGAACGGAAATGCAATGACGGCGCAACACAAGACCTCCGGTTTCTGACCTAGAATCCTGCATCGTCTCGGTTCATCGTTTGATAATTAGGCCTCGCTGGATTCGCTGACAAGCCACTGTCTTGACCCGACTGTGGCGATGGCTTGTGGTTGATGAAGCACGAATTCTACAGAACAACCCGCCAGGTAATCGCGCTGGCTCTCGTCATGCTGGTCAGTTCCGTGCCGGCGTTTGCGGGCCTGACGATCGTCGGCTCGAACGGCATTACGGCGAGCGGCGCTGATGGAATTATCTTTAACGGCACCTCGGGTATCACCGCCAGCGGCGCGGACGGCATTCTCGCCTTTGGGCCCAATGGAATTACCGCCTCGGGCGCGGACGGAATCACCGCCAGCGGAGCCGACGGCATTACGGCCAGCGGCGCCGACGGCATCACTGCGTCGGGCGCTGACTCGACCACGATTACCAGGGCGGATGGAATTACGGCCAGCGGCGCTGACGGGATCACAATCAGCGGCGCCGACGGCTCTCAATACCACGTCGACTCAGTTATCATCAGAAACCCAACCGGCATTACCGCCAGCGGCGCCGACAACGTAATCGCCACCGGCACCAACGGGATCACGGCCAGCGGCGCGGACACCCGCAGCATCACTCACGCGGACGGCATCACCGCCGGCGGCGCCGACAACACCCTGACGATCAATAGAGCCGATGGAATCACGGCGTCGGGAGCCGACGGAGTTCTGTTCTCGATCGCGCCGAGCGCAATCACGATTACCGGAGTGAACGGCATCACGGCGTCGGGCGCAGATGGAATTACGATTAGCGGCGCCAAGAGTTTTGTCAGCACGGGCACGAACGCGCTCATCGCCGCGCTTAACGGAACCGTCGGCCAGACTGGATTGCAGAGCGTCGATCCTGAGCTGGCTGTGTTGCTCAATCGCTTGACAGATGACAGTAACGTTGACGCCGTCGTTGTCTATCATCATCTCCCGAATGACGCAGACATCGCCGATCTCCAGCGCCTGGGGGTTCCGGGCGGTACGCGCTACCGAGTGTTGCCGATGATTGCCGTCAGCTGCACCAAAGCACAGATTGCCGCGATCTCGCATTTGTCGTCGGTGCGATCGATTTATGGTAATCGAACCTTTCAATGGAATCTCGAACCCGCGGCGCGCAACCTGACGGGCGTCGAACGGGTGCGGCGTAACGCTGACTTGACCAGATCGAATCGCGGATTGCCGGTCAGCGGGCGCGGTGTCACCGTGGCGGTGCTCGACACCGGCGTTGACGCCACTCACGGTGATCTGGCCGGCCGCGTCGTACAGAACCTGAAGCTTGCCGACACCCAAAGCGTGGGCATCGGATTTAATTATCCGGTTGCGGCGCCCAGTTTGCCGAACACGGATCAAGCTTACGGTCACGGCACGTTTGTCGCGGGGATCATTGCCGGAAACGGGCAGCAGTCGGGCGGCAAGTATGCGGGCGTCGCTCCGGGCGCAAACATTCTGGGCCTTAGCGCCGGAGACGCGAGTCTGTTGTTCGTACTGTCCGGCTTTGATTATTTGCTGGCCAATGGATCCAGCTTCGGCGTGCGCGTCATCAACTGCAGCTTCTCTGCGAATACCGTTTTCGATGTCAACGATCCGGTGAACATCGCCACCAGGATGCTGACCGACAGTGGCATCAGCGTCGTCTTCTCAGCCGGTAACAACGGATCGGGACTCGATTCGCTGAATCCATATTCAGTCGCGCCGTGGGTAATCAGCACGGGAGCCACCGACGATCAGGGACGCCTGGCGAACTTCTCTTCGCGCGGCGATTTCGGGAGCCCGCTGTTTCGGCCCACGCTCGTTGCGCCCGGCGTGAATACCGTCAGCTTGCGCGCGTCGGCGGTCGCGGCGGTTACCACCATCGACGGCTTGCTCGGAGCCGACCCGCAACTCAGTACGAATGAACTGCCTTACTACACGACGGGCAGCGGGACCAGTTTCTCAACACCGCAGGTCGCGGGCGTGGTCGCGTTAATGCTCGAAGCGAATCCGCAACTTACGCCCGCGCAGATTCGCGACATCCTGCAGCGTACGGCCACGCCGCTGCCGCAGTATTACGCGCACGAAGTTGGCGCTGGATTGCTGAACGCGCAAGCCGCCGTTCTGGAGGCAGCGTTCCCGCAGCGCCACTTCGGCGCCTGGCGCGGGATCGCTTATCAGAACCAGGTGCGGTTCACCAGCAGCTCGCCGCAGGTCTTCAACGGTGCTGCGGCGCCCGGCTCTTACAGCGATTCGTCGCTCACGATTCCGGCGGATGTACTGCTGGCTTCGGTACAAATCGCGTGGGGCGATCTTCAGAATACGAACAACCTCAACCTGACCATGTTGGATCCTCAGGGCGCGGGCCAGCCTCCCGCAAACGCCGACAACCAACCCGGACTGACCGGGCGTCGCCAGCGCAAAGTTTTGAATAGTCCGGTAGCGGGAACCTGGAAAGCGCGAGTTGCGGCCACCGCCGGTTTAGCGACAGTGACGTCCCAACCGTACACCGGAGTCATACAGACGACCAGCGCGCGCTACGCGGCGCTCGCGGACATTGGCTCGCTCGATAGCAGTTCGGTTTCCGAGATTTATCAGAACTTCCGCAGCCTGGTCATGTCGCCAATCGGTTCTTGCTTTCGGCCGAGCTTTGGCGTAACTCGCGCCGATCTCGCCACCGCGATGGTGATTGGCGGACGCGTGCCGCAGTACCTGCCGGCACAATCCAGTTACCCTGACGTTCGTGATCGCGCCACCATGCTCTTCGTTGAAAGCGCGCAAGCTGCGCCCAATGGCGCTCTGTTTCCGAGTATCACTGCCGGCGACAACTTTCAACCCGATGCCGCGGTGGATCGACTGACTGCGGTGGTGGCGTTGGTGCGCGCAGCTGGCTTGCGCCAACAAGCTGAGTCGGGAACCTACACGTTGACCTACACCGACGCTGCTTCGATTCCGGCGAACCTGCGTGGCTATGTTGCGGTTGCTGTCCAGAATGGCCTGATCAGGACAACCGGCACGACCTTTAACTCACAGGGTTCTTTCACCCGACTGGATCTCTCGCACGCGATGGTCAGACTCGCTAGCCTCCCCGCGAATTAATAGCCAGCGACCTCCGAACTGGTCTCGCTGGCATCACCGAACCTTTCCCGCGCTCGCACGAACAAAGCCACTTCGGGTGGCGTCGTGGATCGTTTTGCACGGCAACGACCTCTCAGAATTAGGAGATTAAGGCACTCCCTAGAGATTCAAGTCCCTTGTGGGTTTACGAAGCGATTGACTACTATGGGCGAGCGTTAAATCGTCATCAAACAAAAACCCGCGGTTGTTTATCACCAGATTCCATTTAAATGGCGCCCTATTGCGCCCTTGAGACCAAAATGGGTTTTCCCAGAGCCAGCGGCATCCTGCTTCACCCAACGTCTTTGCCGAGTCGGTTCGGCATCGGCGACCTGGGCGATGAGGCATATCGCTTCGCGGATTTTCTAGCCGCGAGTGGTCAGAGTCTGTGGCAGGTTTTGCCTCTTGGGCCTACTGGCTATGGTGATTCACCGTATGCATGCTATTCCGCGTTCGCCGGCAACACGCTGCTGATCAGTCCCGAAAGACTCTTCGAGGAAGGACTGCTAACAAAGAGCGACCTGGATGAGATCCCTTCACTGCCAACTGAGCGCGTGGATTTTGAGCTGGTTCATCAGAGCCGGGAGATCATCCTGGACAAAGCGTTTGCGCGTTACCAGCGCACGTCCGGCACCGAACTGCGCAGCGCGTTCGAAACATTTGCCGGGCAGAACCTTGCATGGCTCGACGATTACGCTCTGTTTCGCGCGCTCAAGAGCGCGCACGGTCGCAAAACATGGCCCGTATGGGAGCATTCGCTGGCCGGGCGCGAACCGGCCGCGCTGGCGCGCGCCAGGGTCGACCTGCGCGAACAGATCGAGGCGCAGAAGTTCTTTCAATTCTTGTTCTTCAAACAGTGGTTCGCCCTCAAGGCCTATTGCAACAAACGCAGCCTCAGCTTGATCGGCGATATTCCGATCTTCGTGGCCCATGATTCGGCGGATGTCTGGACTAATCCGGATCAGTTCAAGCTCAATCAAGATGGGCGTCCCCTGGTGGTCGCGGGCGTGCCGCCTGATTATTTCAGCGCCACCGGCCAACTCTGGGGGAACCCAATTTATGACTGGGAACGCATGCTGGCCGATGGTTTCCAATGGTGGATTGAACGCGTGCGGGCGACGCTGCAAACCGTGGACATTGCTCGCATCGATCACTTTCGCGGATTTGCGGCAGGTTGGGAAATCCCCGGCGACGACAAGACCGCCGAGCGCGGACGCTGGGTTGAGGCGCCGGGCAGGGAACTGTTCACCGCGATTCGTAACTTGCTGGGCGAAGTGCCAATCATTGCCGAGGACCTCGGCGTGATCACGCCCGATGTCGACAAACTACGTGACGACTTTGGCTTTCCCGGCATGCGCATCTTGCAGTTTGCTTTTAGCAGCGACATGAAAAACATCGACCTGCCGCACAACTACCATCGGAACCTGGCGGTCTATACCGGCACGCATGACAACGATACCACCGTGGGTTGGTTCAATAGTGTCGCCGGCGCGGGCTCCACCCGAACCGAAGCGCAGATCAGCTCAGAAAGAAATTTCTGCCTGGAATACCTAAACAGCGCTGGCCGAGAGATCCATTGGGACTTTATTCGCGCCGCGCTGGCTTCAGTGGCTGACACGGCAATTGTGCCGTTGCAGGATTTGCTCGGCCTGGGCAGCGAAGCGCGCATGAATCTGCCCAACAGCACTCAAGGCAACTGGAGTTGGCGCTTCAAACAGGATGCGTTGACCGAAGATCGCAGCGAGCGGCTCAGGGAGATGACCGGCACTTACGGCCGCATTCGAAGACACGACTCGAGAGTCTAAGACTTGGGCTCTAGCTCTCTTGTGGGTGGCGCTTAGCGAGCGAAACTTTCAAGGGGCTTTTGGGTCGAAGAAAAGTGAGTTGTTAGCGGTCTCCTTTTCAGTCTTCACGTAATTCGTAACTGGCGTGACGTTGGTGCAATCCGGATAAAGATCTGATGGATTTATCATGAGTTCGAGCTGGCTGGCGTCTTTACCCTCGCGCGTTATGTACTTGCCCCACTCGCGGTCGAAGCCATCGAAATAAATCCACTCCTCCTTCCTGACCTGACCTAAGTGCAGGCACCGCCATCTGCCGGTAAGAGCGGGGAATCGGGTGGTCTTTGCACACTCTCATTCGCTTCAAGTCTAAGATGACCTCCCCAGCGTCCGCTGTTCCTCTGTTGCCTACCCGAACGGCGAGCTTAGCTGCGCCTACCGAAGGCGCAGAAAGATCAATTACCTTTACTTCCGCAATGTAGAGATCGGGTCGCCTAATCTCCACACTCCCTGGGAGCCTGCCCTTATCGGACAGGACAGTCTTCCCACTCCGTTCTGCTCCTGTAGCCAATAATCGCCCGCGCGAACTGTACACATTGAATATCCAGTAACTATCCGGAGAATGAAGCTCGCTGGTCCAAGCGTATTTCTCGGCTCCCCCGACGGGGTCGATCTCCTGAACAAGCACGTTAGGCTCGTCCGCCCTCATACCACGATCCAGCCAGGAGCACTCGCCAGGAGCCAGGCCCTTTCCGGACGGTTTAGATCCGCGAATGAACGTGAAGCCAACGTACTTGGGAACATCGCCTGGATTGATGCACCCTTCACATGGCGGCGTAGCTGCGTCGGTTTTGAAGGTCGCTGCTCCGCGGCAAACGAGTGGATAACTGTCCGTCAAACTCGTTGCCCTGGTGTCTGAGAACTGTTGAAAGACCGCAGTCAACATACCGAAGCTGATAAGCAATAGTAAAAAGGTCTTCATGTTTGTTCTTCCTCGTCTGCTTTGCTTTCGAATCCAGCTCAGCTTAAGTGGTGGCGACATGCTGATATCGGGTACCTTCGCTATGAATCAACGTCTGGCCAGTGCCGATATTTAGTATTTCTCCTGAGGCCACGAAGCTCGGAGGATCTACTTAGGCGAAGAACGCCGACCGGCTCAAATTCCGGGTCGCCTCGTTTATCCTCGCGCGCGGCACTGGCCGGAGCTTATCTACCCCAGGCCTCCAACTCCACAATCCGGGCCACGCGATCAGACGAGTTGTTGACTACCACTCTAATCTTCGAAGTGGTGATCGGTGTCGAGAGCGTGAAGACACGCATCGCTTTGTCATTACCCGTGACGCTGCAACCCATGGCGCTGCCGTTGCAGTTGGGTACCAGGGCCCAAGCCGAGCCGGTCCAATACTGCACCTCGAAATCTGAAGCTCCCTGCTTGGCAAAGGATGTTGTCGGCGACGGATCGGCTCCTGTCTCATAGCCAGGAATCTGGATCGTGATGACATCAATCTCGTTGATCGTCTTTGCGCCACTGAAGTCAACTTCCAGCCACGACGGTAAGCCGTGCTCGTCGCGCCAATAATTTCCTCCGTCGGAGGTCGTGTGGCGTAACCCATCAATCGCGTAAGCCGGTTGGAAGTGCAAACCAGGGTAGGCGCCATCTGCCGTGAAGTTCTGCGCACTCGCCGTGGCGCCGTTGGAAGCCAGCGCGTAGTTGATTCTAAGCGGTATCACCAAGATTCGCGGCTTGTCATACTTGTAAGTCACGGTCAACCTGAAATCGCCATAGCGAGTCTCGCAGGCGTCGTTGGTTTTCGGAATCAGTTTCGCTAAGAAATTCTCATCCTCGCCAATCATGACAAAGCCATATCTAAGTTCCGGATGCAAAATCCAACCGTTGACTACATCTGTTACGTCAATGCTACATCCTGCCGGCGGACATGAATCAATTGGCGCGGAGAAATCAAACGCGCCGGCCGCAACGAAATGATCTTTACTAAAATAGCCAAGGCTAGAATAGGGGTGATCCTTCATCCAATCCTCAGAGGCCGCGTGTAACTTGTCGTGGCATGTCCTGGTAATCGGCTTCCCGTTCGCATCATTCGCAACGGCCAATATTTTCTTAAATGTCAGCAGTGCGTACTCGGCCTTTGGAGAGGGTTTGCTGAATATCTCATTCAGATCGAACCAAACTGTGCCGCGAAACGCGCTGTTAGACTGGGTCGTACAACCGAGAAAACGGCCTTCATGCCAATGATTGACGTATCCGACGTGATTCGTTCCCGGTGCTGCTTCACCAGCAGGCGCAGCCAGCACACCCCCCTCGAAGCTGAAGCCGCATTCGTCAAAATATTGAAGTGTCTCGAACACCTCGACACCGTCAGCAGACGGCGTGAATCCGGTCGTCGTCGTCGTGTCCTCATCAATCACGGTTGACCGGGCGCTCGTTACAATCAACTGTCCCAGGCCATCGTTGTAGACCATGAACGTCCAGCGTTTTTCTGAAGAATGAAGCTCCTCGTACCGCAAGGTAAACTTTCAGAGTTTCAGGCCAAACCGGCGCGCCCGAAACGGCTGGTCCTACTTCGACGTGCTGGGAAACTCTGTCTGGCTCGGCGTCGTACATCCCACGATCCACCCAGGAGCACTGGCCTGGATCCAGCCCCTCACTCGCCGGCTTAGTTGAATGGGTGAATTTGAAACCAATGTTTGTTACCCCGGGCGCAATGCCTATTTCCAGACTCCCTCCTCCCCGACAGACGAGCGGATAGCTCTGCGGTAAGGGAATGCGGAGTATGACGCCAGGCGGTCCCCGACAGACGAGCGGATAGCTCTGCGGTAAGGGAATGCGGAGTATGACGCCAGGCGGAGTAGGTGTCGGCGCAGCAGAGTTGGTTTTGAAGGTCTCTGATCCGCGGCGGACGAGCGGATAACTCTCTCCGGTTCGCGCGGCTTCGCTTCCTGACGAGATTTGAAAGACCAAGGCCGCCATCCCGACGCCCATCAACGCTGATAAGAAAATTCTCTTCATGTCTATTTTTCCTCCTCCACTTATGCCGTCAGCAGTTCCCGTCGATTTGTATTTAATACTCAAAATTGAAGTTGCGCCAAGTTTGGGATTCTCAACCTGCTGGGTCGTGCTAGCTGAATTCACCCGTTAGGCCGGGCGCTCGTCACATTCAACACACTCCGGTGGTTGTACACCATGAACGTCCAGGATTTTCGTGAAGAATGTAGCTCCTCATACCATCTGTTTTCCGGAGCAAGTGTTCCTCCCGCTTTCACACTCTCCTCCCAACTGTCTTCGACAGGTTGAGAAAGCCTGTCCGGCTCATCGGCGTGCATACCGCGATCCACCCACGAGCACTCACCGGGATCCAACCCCTCACCTGCCGGCTTGGTTCCTCTGGTGAATGTGAAGCCAATGGTTCTTACGCTGGGCGCGAAGCCTATTACTAAACTGTCGCTCCCGCGGCAGACGAGCCGATAACTCCGTGGTCTTTCGATCACTCCAATTTCGGGCGGCAGTTTTGCCGTGGCGGTCACATCAATTCCCTCGCTTGCGTTTGGCCGCGCATCACCGGCGTTCAACTCTCCCCCGTCATTCGTAACCATGAAGGTCCAGTACTTATCTGGAGAATGCAGCTCCTTGTACCATCTGTTTTTCGGGGCAAGGTAAACTTTCAGAGTTTCAGGCCATATCGGCGCGCCCACAACAGGTATATCTTGTCGGACGAACTGGGAGACTTTGTCTGGTTCATCGGCGTGCATACCGCGGTCCACCCACGAGCACTCACCCGGGGCCAGCCCCTTACCTGCCGGCTTGGTTCCTTTGCTGAATGTGAAGCCAATGTTTGTTACACCGGGCGCAATGCCTATTTCCAGACTCCCTCCTCCCCGGCAGACGAGCGGATAGCTCTCCCTCCCCTTCAATTGTGCTGCACTCCTTCCTGAAAAGAGTGAAAAGATCAAGGCCGCCATACCGACGCCAATCAACGCTGATAAGAAAATCCTCTTCATATGTCTATTTCTCCTCTTCCACTTATGTGGTCATGTCAGTTGCCCAATTTCCCGATCATCTCGCTCCACTGCCGGCCTCCTAAGGTCTTACGAAAGTAACGTTCACCCACACGGATGGTGGGGGATCACGCGGATCCCAGGGCTTATCTGTGCACGCAGTGATAGTAAGCGGCGTCGGCGGCGTGGCACTCTTGTAGAGAAAGTTCAAGTTCGCGGTGCCCCCAGCGGAGACGACGTTGATGTACTCGGATTTGGGGTTCGCACACTCTTCCGAGGTGCCCGGCGCCTTGAAGAAGATGAAATTAGGGCCGGACGACAAAGTCTGAATCTGTGTCACGCGGCAACCTGGACAGAGGAAGAGGGGCGATGGGAAGATGGCGGTGTACGGGATCGGCACCTCGAACACAGGAGTGCCTTTCATTTCCACCGACACTGTGAAGGTTTTCGCCGACGGTGGCGTTGGTGGCGTTGGTGGTACCGGGGGTGTGGGTGGCGTCGCCGGAGGAGTCGCCGGAGGGATCTCATAGGCGGCCATCAGCGGCGCGTAGAACGTCTTGTCTGGAGCCAGGCTGATGACGCCTATTCCCCAACCGCTGGAAACCAGGATCGAGTCTGCCGTTGACCTCTCCAATCTGCCATGGAAGTTGAACCTATCGGAGGCAGAAAGAACCCAACCGCCCTTGATCCGGCTGCCGTTCGGGAACATCGCCAGACTCTTCAGTGCGGGCGGGATAGAGGCTCGGTCTGGGCCGGAAGGAATCACCGCAGGCTGGAACCTGAGAATGCCCATTCCCCAGCCGCTTCTAACCAGAAGTTCGGCCTTGCCATCTCCGTTGTAATCTGCAATCCACAAAAATTGGTCTAATTTACCCAGTACCCAACCGCCAAGCCGGTCACCCGGGTGGGCAACGACAAGGGTGTTAAGGCTACTGCCCTTCAAAGAGAGGAGCGCTATACTGCCGCCCGCGCGCTCGACGAGGAGTTCGTCCCGTCCATCCTTGTCGAAATCCCCGGTTTGCGAAAAGCTGTCGTCCTTCGACAACGTCCACTCCATGCCGGTGTCGGAGCCCCACGGTACCGCCGCCAGGGTGATCAGCTCGCCTGTGGCTGCGTCGCGAGTCAAAAATCCCACGCCCCAACCACTCTGAATCAGAATGTCGGTCTGGCCATCGCCGTTAAAGTCCCCCGTTCCCAGTACCACGTCTCCGGAGCCCAAGGTCCAGCCGCCAACAAGCTTGGTGCCAAAGGGATACGCATTGAGCACCCCAAGCCCATTGTAGACGCCGCCCAGGATGCCGAGTCCCCACCCGCTCATTATCAAAACATCCGCGCGACCGTCGTGGTTAAAGTCTGCGATGACAGGAAGTCGCGACGTCGGACCGAGCGTCCACGTAGCCTTGCTTCCCAACAAGTGTCCATCCAGCACGGTGCCATACGGATAGAGGGCTAGCGTCTTTAGGCCAAGGGGCCCCCCCTGAGTAAGGATGCCAAGTCCCCACGGGGATTCAACGAGCACGTCCCCTCGGCCGTCACCATTGAAGTCACCTGCATAAAATCGGTCGGCCAAGCCGATGCGCCAGCCTCCCGGCAACTGAGTTCCACCGGGTGCGAATGCCACCGTCCGCAGCTCTCCGGAGGGGCCGAAGGAAAGCATGGCCACATCTTGTGTGGCCATTCCACGTTGTGTGGCCGGCCTCAGCACCAGATAGCCGATTTCGCCGCCTCGGAATTCAGGCACCGCCACGATAATCGCGTCTCCTTTGCGCAGCACCCAATCGCCCGCCATCACCGTATTGTTTCCGATCGAGAGAATCGTGATGGTCACCAATGGCACTAACGCAATCAGCTTCCAGCGCCTGTTTAGGGTTTTCATCTTCTTCTCCTTGTAGGTGTCCTGCGGGTGACTCAATCTATCTTCGGCTGACGCCAACGCGAATGAGAGGCGCGGGGTCTTTTCCCGCATCGGAGATTGGCACAACTTGCAGCAGGTAGAAACCGCCTGCAGCCAATCCGCCGGCTGTCAGCTGCGTCTGCGGCAACAGGCCATCAGGAATACGGGCCTTGCCGGGGCTAGTGGCGGTCAGCGACCCGCTCTCGGCCATCAGGACCTCATTTAAATCGTATAACCGCGCCTGGACCGGCCGCTCCGCCGGACTCGAGATCAGGGCGTCGATCGTGTCACCCTCGCGCAGCTCAACCGGAACAATTGCGCCGAGCGCATAAAGCGGCATCGAGCCCGACCAAGGACTTGGCGGATCACCGCCTGGACTGGGTCTCCACGTTACTATCCGTGACACATCAAACCAATTGCTGGGGTAGGTTGGGGCCGCCAGGGTGTGCAATAGCGTGTACCACTCCGTAACCCGCTTGCACTGGTGGGGTGTCAGATACGTTCCGTCCACCCATCGCGCGCTCAGTCGGTAGATGCCTCGCCGGTCCGTCGGGCTGCGTACTGTTACGTCGTAATGTCCGCTGGGAACGCTGCCGTTCGGATCCGTGAGCGTGATCGCCCCGGCGAAATCGATGCCAGACGAGACGTCCACCAGCCTCATTCCTGGCGCTTCCACGGTCAGTGATGGATCTTGATCCCACGTGCATGCGGGTTGATCGGCCGGTCGAACCTTCGCGCGCGGGATGAACACATCGTAATGATCCAAGTCGCCAACCGTATGCTGCCACGCCCAATCCATCTGGAGGTCGCGTTCGTGGTGCGTCTCGATGTGTGTGAGGTCCTTATCCAAAACGAAATCGGTCAGCACGTCCGTGGCGGTGGCTGGCGTTGCGAGATCCACCAAGCGGCCGCGACAGCTCGGGTAGCAACCATCAACCGCTTCGCCCCAATCGGGCGGAAGAGTGCGCCAACTCACCGTTAAGTTCATGTCATATGGTATATTCCCCGCCATGCCGCTCTCGCTACGGACCTCGAGCCCAGCTCCGATAAACCCGAGCATCTCCAGCAACTTGTCGGGTATAGAAGAGTAAGTAGAATATATAGAGCCTGGGTAGATCTTCGGTGTGTCTTTGAGGATCAGCATCTTAAGGCCAGCCGGTAACGAACCGAACTGAACGTCGGCAAACTCGTCAGATAAGAAGGTGTAGCGGTCGACATCCGGGCCCACGAGCCTGATCTGGGCGTGCTGAAACGGCTGCTCGGTGATGTAACCCCGATGGGAGATCTTTATCGCCGGTTCCCCTGGTCGGGGCACGTGAATAAGTCCGGAGGAGCCCGATCCAAGCGGCGTGCCTCGGTACTCGTTGGGTTCGTCGGCCAAACGCGGCTTCCAAAAGTCCGCGTCGTCTGCTTCCGACGGCACGGCGCCGCCGGGAACAACGTGGTAGTACAACACCCAATCACTGGATTCCCACTTGGCGCAGGAAGGGTCTAGATTAACGTCGCCGTCCGTGGTCGTATTGCATAGCTTCTGCGGACCGGCCGCCAGTTTCGCGAGCGAGCCCAGATGCCAGACGCCAGACGTGATGGGCTTGTCGCTCGCCCACAAGAACTTATAGTCGTACGCGGTATCGCCCTGATACGCCGTCACCTGAAAGGTCAGTTTGGGTTCGGCTGTGGTGATTGGAATATGCAGGCCGTAATCTGGGGTGGAGGCGCTATCGTCCACATCAGAGCGGAAAAAGATCGATCTCCATGTGCCATTCACATTAACGTCTAGAGTCCAACTCCCCCCTTTGTCATGAACGACAGCGATCTTATCTAACCACACGGTGTATGGACGATCCGCGTCCAAAGGCTTATGGGGAACCGCCAAGTGTCCGATCAGGATTTCAAAGTAGTACTGACCCGTCGCCGCCGGCGGCTTGATGGTCACAGTAAATCTATCGCCTGTTCGCGTCCACGACACCTTGCCGGCGTCCCCGGCGGCGATCCTAACAAACGGTATCTCTTCGCTTGGAATCCATGTAGGGATGTCTACATCAAACTGGAACGACTCGGGGAATGTAATTGAATTGTAGGGATCTGGATGGCTATTCAGCCACACGCGCGCCACACGGACGGCTTCGAGCGGTCCATCGGGTAGCGTTGGCCGGAGTTCGACCCGGTCGTGCTCGACGATATAGAGCGGATGAAGCTCGGTGTAGCCGTGCGAACAGTCGTAGACCCACCGCCCGAGGGTGGTCACGTGGTCTCCCACGCTCGGTCGCGCCTGGATTGAGTTACTGGCATTCGGCGGAAAGCCGCCAGACTCTGACTCAAGCTGCATGGACCCTATTTTTGCGTCGATGTTCAGCCACCGAAAAAGCGGAGGCAGATCGAGCTTCATATCCATATCGTGCGTGGAATGGACGCCAGCGGAGTCTTCGACAGCCAGGTGAATTTCTTGCATAGTCCCGCCCGCCCACTGGAGGGGATGCGCCGGGTCGACCAGCTTCCACTTCATCCAGGGCAGCACCATCCTCGCGAGGCTGACCGCCTTACCAGCCTTTTCGTCCACGGGGCCACAGGTGGACAGAAAATCTGCTTCCGACGGAGCGGCGGTTGTAGGATCGGTAGTCGATTTTGCGGGAAACAAAGGAACTGGATCGCGAGGTGCAAAGACTTGCGCAGTTCCCCAAGTAGCCGGGCTGCTCGCGTCGAAGTTGGCCGGCCAATGACCGGAGAAAATGGCGCCATTGGGCTGCTCCGGCACGACGTTTGGTGGAAGTGTGCCTTCGTATTGCAGAGCGATCCGCAGCGGCTGGTCAGTACGGAAAGGCGCAAGTGCGGCAATGGGGATTTGTATTTCACCTGACCAGTGGGGCACGGACAAGGCACGTTCATCCTCTTGGATGTGTATGTCCGTGCCACTGCGGACCACGGCAACTAGATTGCTTGGCGCCGGACCACCGTAACCATTACTATCTCCCGTCCCGACTTCTAAGAGGCCATCGGGTGTCAATCGGATGCGCAGTGCGGCTGGATTGGGTAGCGATTCGCCCGCCCCGCTTCGATCGATCCATAGTGTCACGCCGTTCCCAGGCCCGGGCTGGCCGACAAGCAACGTCGTGCATAGATAAAGCGCATCGGGCCCAAGCGACATGTACATCGCCACGATGCGGTCTGGCTCCAGAACAATATTCGCGGCCTGCTGGTACTCTCGCGTCGTACACGCGCCGTCGACAACGATCGGAGTAGAAACAAGGGGGATGTTACCATCCCAAGTCGGAATGGGAGCGCGCGTCGGTGTCTGTAGTCTAGGGAAGGAGGGCTCCTCTGAGAACGTTGCTCCATGTGGCGCCTCGCGCGCCAGTGAGGCATTGGCTATGCGCCCGGCGTCGTGACCGCCTGCAATGTCCTGCAGTCCGTTGACGAATGGCCATAAAGCGAGCAACCCGGGCTCATTTCCCGTGAGCCTCTGGAATGCAGCACGGCGAACCTCGTCAGCACTCAGGACTCGATCCCATACAGCGAGATCGCGAAGATAACCGTGCAGGCTAGGCTGACCCGGCAGTGAGTGCGAGCTTCCACCGATCAATAACGGCGCGTCCGAGTGGCCAAGCATGGCATGTCGTTCCAGCTCTTGATATACTGGCCATTCAATGGGTTTCCAGCCAGGCTGCACATCCAACTGGCCATCAACATAAAACGTGCGCACGCCTTTGTCGTCCATGGTTATTGCTACGTTGTGCCAGCCCTCGCTTAAAGGGATCTGACCGCTCGACGCTGTGCTCGCGCCGGCATAGCCGAACTGCAGCGTGTTGCAGAGCGCCAGCCAATAGGACAGACCGGCTCCATCGCTCAGCAATGGACCGCAGCCGCCTTTGGATATACTCACCCATCCTTGGATCGTCATCTCTGGCGGGTAGAGTTCGGGCGCATAGGGCACGACAAAGTAACCGCCGCGACCGTCCACGAAGGCTGATCCCGCGACAACTTGGTCAGGGTAGAGCGGGGCCAACACGAGATCACCCCACGTTTGCGGCGAGAGCCCGCTTGCATCGCCGGGCCACTGCTGGAAGGTCGTACCATCCATGTCCCGTACCTCGAGGTACACAGCATCGGTGCGAGCGTAGCCGCCCAGCCAATCCAAAGGGATGCGCAGTTCCGCACTCCAAGTTTGGTTTGCAAGCGTCGACACGCGCGCAGCGAATGCGTCGTCGGGCACAGTCAACGGGACGAAATTACCATTCGCGCTCGCCTGAGTCGCGCGTGTGATACCGCTCGCGGTAACGCTAAACTCGTAGTTGCCTGACTGGGCGATGCGTGGGCGTCTGTCACTCCGTCGCGCGTCGACGCGCACAACGACCTGTCGCTCAATGCCAACCGGGATCGCCGTAAAGCAAACATAGAAGTCCACGGCAGAGTGGAACAACTTGACCGGAGCCGTGACACGGTTGGACTGGTCGAGCAGCTCCACCGTGCCCGCATGGTCATACGCGGAATCGGCGCACCGGCCATCCAAGGTTGGCGTCTCAAGCCATTTCGGCGCAACAACCGTGCGCGAACCGGACTGCGCGACTGCCATGCCGCCGATTATCGTGTACAAAGCCAGCACGAGCACGAGTGAAAATAACCGTCGCGCTACGCGCCTCGTCGTTTTGCCAGCCATACCAAGGCTACGATTCATCTTCTCACTTCTTCTAGTCTCCTGAATTGAGTTCGGTTCAGCTTGGGTTCAGCACTTCGCTGCCCAGCACACATGAATACTCCCGATGGAATGCGTTTGTCCCCGTCTGTATAGATAGGAATCTGAGAAGGCCAAGAGCCAAGAGCCAAGAGCCAAGAGCGAACAGCCAAGGGCAAAGGGCGAAGCGGAGCTCTGCTCTTGCCCTTCGCCCTCTGCCCCGCGTCAGACGAGGCGATTGCGTAGCGCTTTGGCTACGGCTTCTGATTTGGAATGGACTTGCAGCTTCTCGTAGATGTTGCGCATGTGGAATGCGATGGTAGTAACCTTGACACCTAAAGCGACCGCAGCCGTCTTGTAATTGTGTCCTTCGACAAGCAGCTTCAAGAGGCGCAGTTCGTGAGGCGTGAGCTTGTACTCGGCTCTGTCTGGCGGGCGAATCTCGCGAAACAACTTAATCACCCGGCGCGCGACCTCCGGCGACATCGGCGCCCCACCACTCATGGCCTCCTGCAGACTCTCGATCAAGAGCGCCGGCGGCGTCTTTTTCAGCAAATACCCGCAGGCCCCCGCGCACAGCGCATCGAAAATCATCTCATCATCGTCATAGACCGTGAGCATCAACAGCAACAATTGCGGGTAGCTTTCTTTCAGCAGCCGAATGCCTTCGATGCCGCTCATTCCCGGGAGGCCTATGTCCACCAGCATGATATTGGGTAATTCAAATCGGATCTTCTCCAGCGCTTCTTCCATCGAACGAAAGCTGCCAGTGCACTCGTAACCGTCGGTGAATTTGATTAAGGACGCCAGACCCTCGCGGATATCGCGCTGGTCTTCAACAATTGCCACCTTGATGATGCCGATAGCCGAGGCTGATTTGGGAACCGCGGAGGGCTGAGTTTCAGAAGTCATACTGATCTCTCGGGCGAAACGGATGGCCGGAGCGGCAGCAGCCTACACCAAAGTAATTCAGAATTCCCCGTCTAAACAGATGGGGAAGAACGCTTTGGAGCAGTAGCCCGACCGATAGGGAGGGCGCGTGCTCGCACCACTTCTCATGCAAAAGGGGACAACGCCCTTCCTAACGGTCGGGCTAGCGCCGGATTCAGATAGACAATGCGGCACTAACGCCCATGCCCATCTCGAGGACTCACAGTGCCGGATAACGGAACTTTCAACAATACCGTCGTACCCCTGCCGTCGTTTGAAATAATTTGAAGTTCGCCGCCCAATTCTTCTGCGCGTGCGCGCATGCTCTCGAGCCCGTGGCCTTCATTTATATTTGCTGGATCAAACCCGGCGCCGTTGTCGGTGACCGTTACTATTGCCCACTTGCTTTCGATCCGGAGGTCGATTTGCGCCCCGGTACACTGGGAGTGGCGGGCGATATTGTTGACGGCCTCCTTGAAAATGAGAAAGACCTGGCGGCGCAGGTCTGCTCCGATTTTCAAAGCCTGCTCCTCGCCCGGCGCAGCAAAGGTAAACTCAATCCGGCGAGCAGTGAAAAGATCGCTGGCAAAGCGCCGCATACGTTGTACGAGATCGCTAAGGTGATCTTTGTTCGGATTAATTGCCCAGACAATGTCGCTCATCGAATCGACCAGGTCGCGCGAGGCGCCGGCGATCACCGCGAGCGGCTCGCCGACCGGCGCCTCCACGCTTACCTGATGACGGGCGACCTCACTCAAGATCGCAATCCGCGACAAGCCGGAACCGATGTCGTCGTGCAGGTCGGCGGCGATGCGCGTCCGCACCCGTTCCAGCTCGATCAGTCGCCGTACGCGATAACGATAAATTGCCGCTGCTCCCAGGCCTAAGGTCAGCACAACTAGCGTGACGAACCACCAACGTCGCCAAATCGGCGGGAGAATCGTGAAGGTAATAGTCGCAGGCGTCGGACTGACGATGCCGTCCGCCGTCACGGCCCGCACCTGAAACTGATAATGACCAGATGACAAGCTTGCATAATTAATCGTGCGTTGATCGGTGGGCGCGCTCCAATCCGGATCGGCGCCGGCGAGACGATACTGGTAACGCAAAGCCTCACCAGCCGCGAAGCCCAAGCCTACGAAGTCGATACTCATCTGGTTCTGCGTCGCGTTGAGCGTGAGTCCCGACAATTCGGTTTCGCCCAGCGCCGAGATCGCCTGAGCATTGCCGGCGATGCGCAACCCACTGATCAAAATGGGTGGCTGTTGCTGAGATGGATCAGGTCCCGGAACGAGCCGCGAAAGGCCGAGATCGGTGCCGAACCAAAGCGCGCCCTGCCGATCGCGAAAAGCCACCTTGACTGCGTTGCTGGCCAACCCCTCGACTTTGGTGTAATGCCTGAAGCGTTTGGATTCCAGGTCGAACCGGTCCAGGCCGCGTCCCGTGCCGAAGTACATCCGGCCAAACTTATCTTCCGTAATGCACGAGACACTGTTGCTGGATAAACCGTCCGCAATCGTATAGCTGACGAAGCGCGGGTGATCGGCTTGCGGGTCGTCGAGGCGTGCGACTCCGCCTGAATCAGTCGCAATCCACAGCCGCTTCGCGTGGTCCAGGTACAAGGCCCTGATCAGCCCGAGGGGGACTCCATCGGAGTGCGCGAACACTTGAAACCTGCCATCGTGATAACGGGCCAGGCCGCCGTCATAAAACCCCAGCCAAAGATTGCCGGCAGCATCTTCCGAGTAGGCCGTCGGCAAGCTGAAGGCCGGCAGTCCCTCCACCTCAGACATAGCGTGAAAAGATTCGGTGGCTCGCTCCCAACGGGCGACTGCGTTGCGAACGTTCCCCGAGGCGCTAATCCAAACGTCCCCACGTGAATCTTCAAACAAACGGAAGACATCGTCGCCGGGCAACTCGCCTCGTCGATAGGTGTATAGGGCCTTCGGACGCGTGTGTGCGAGTTGTTCGAGGCTTGCTACCGCCGGGAAGCGACATAGACCAGAACTCGTAGGCACCCACCACTCTCCCGTATGGTCCTGAAAAGTGACCTGGTTCATGCCCCAGCCGTAACCCTTGATCTCAGGAGGAAACCGGGGCTTGATGGCTTTGAATTGCCTGCCGTCAAAGCAATTGATGAAGAAATCGTTGTCAGCAGTGATCGCGCATAGTTTTCCACGCCGGTTTTCAGTGATAGAGACTACGAAGAGCTTCCTCAGTCCATCCGCCTTACCAAAGGTTGTGAAACCGCTCCAGGTGATCTTTGTCGCCCCGGTAGCGCTGCCCAGCCATAGATTGCCGTCGCGATCTTCAACAGGCGTACCAATCGCCGGATTGCTAAGACCCAGCGCTGTGGTGTAACTGCGAAAGCGCCCGTCAACAAACTCGGTCAGCCCTCCACTGGTGCCGATCCAGATTCGCCCGTCAGAAGATTGGGATATGCCTCCAATAATCATCCCGGCCAGACCGTCGGCAGTTGTGAACTGGCAAGCGTCGCCGGCGGCAACCGGTAAGCGGACAGGTTGATCCGGCAAGTGAGAAGCGCTGCCGCACTGGATCCTCTTGAGCTTATCTGGTTCACCGCCAGCGGTAATGGAGGTAGCCGATTGTGGCTTGAGCACAATCAATCCTCCTCCGCCGCGATGTCCCACCCATAGCCTCCCCTCGGTGTCGAACAGCAACGACGTGAGCAGATCGCCGAGCCCCGACGGATGAATCGCGTACCGGACCAACCCACCGTCTGGCAAGCGTCGCACCAGTCCGGCCGTCGTACTCATCCAGAGGCTGCCTTCGCGGTCTTCGGCAAACGCCACGACCATGTCGCCGGAAAGCGCAACGCGCCGAAACGTCGCCTGGCCGTTAGTCTCTTCCAGACGGAAAAGACCAGCGTCCGTACCAGCCCAGATTCGGCCGCTGTGATCTTCAAGGAGGGCCTCAACGCGATTGCTCATCGGCTCATCGCCCAGCGGATACGCAGTGAATAGATTGCGGATTTGAGATTGTCCATTCCGCAACGCAGTAGGGTTGAAACGGCTTATGCCGTTCTCGGTAGCCAGCCAGAAGACTCCGCTTCGAGTCTCGATCAGGTCATTAACACGCGAATTGGACAGGCCTTGTTCGACGCCATAAGTTGTGAACTCGTAGCCGTTGAATCGGCTCAACCCGTCCGCGGTGCAGAACCAGAGGAAGCCATGCGAGTCCCGAACGATGCGCAGAATAAGGTCGCGCGGCAGTCCGTCGGCAGTAGTGTAGATCCGCACGGGAAGTTGTTCGGCAGAGACACTTCGCGCGTCGAGAAGGAGCACGAGCGCCAGGCAAGACAGTGCGACAAACGTCGCACGGACGATGTCCTGAGGCGAGCACCTTGGGCCAATCATTCTCATTTCTTTGCATGATACTGCGCTGGAGTGACGGCGAAAAGCTGATTTCACGTAACGTTCCAAAACCAGAATTCTGCCTACCCATTAATCGAAAAGGCAGATTAGTTCAACGCTTAGCCGCAGGGCTTCTCGATCGATTGGAGCCAGCGTCGTCAATCGTGGTCCAGCTATCGCCGGCATACCTTAAAAAAACTCTTGACAAACGTTTTCCGTGGGCATATTGTTCGCGCGCCGAACAATATGCCAGGTGCGCATGCGCAAGATTAACACCACAAACTTTAGTATTGCCACACGGACGACGGCGCGCGATATCAATCGACGTATCGCGCTCAACATCATCCGCGAACGTCAACCTATTTCCCGGGCCGATCTTGCTCGTCACATGAAGATGACCCGCGGCGTCGTCAGCGTCCTGGTCCAGGAATTGATCTTGCAGGGTCTGATCTACGAGGGTGCTACCGGCGAAGCGGCGCGCGGACGCAAGCCCACGTTTCTACACGTAAGGACTCAGGATCGTTTGGCTCTAGCAGTCGACGTTAGATTCACCAAGACCTATTTGATGTTGTGCGATTTTTCCGGCCGGCAACTCGGGATAGAAGTCTATGACACGGTCTTTTCCATACCCGCCTTCGTCAAGGACCTGGCTGTTCGCATTAAAAAAATGCTGAAAGGACGTGGCGCCGGCGCCGCCTGTGAGGGTATTGGGATCGTTGTTCCCGGAATGGTTGACCAGCGAACTGGGAGAATTCTGAATGCTCCGGCGCTGGGTTGGCGAGGGGTCGATATACGGTCCAGGCTCGCGGGGGCCACAGGCTTGCCAGTACATATCGAAAACTCCGGACGGGCCTGCGCGCTCGCGCAACTCTGGCTTGAGAAAGCTGAGACCGCCGGCCAAAGCTTCGTTTACGTCAGTGTGTCAGATGGCGTTGGTACTGGAATTGTAATGAACGGAGAACTGATTCGCGGGCGTGATCATATTGCGGGCGAGTTCGGACACATGCCGATTGACCTGAAGGGGCCGCGTTGTATGTGCAGTGCCAACGGATGTTGGGAAGTCTACACTTCCAATCTGGCTACCGTCTCGCGTTATTTTGGCTGGAATTTGTCCAAACTCAGTCCAAAACATTTGAAGGAGATGGAAAAAAAGTCCTTCACAATTCTGGACCTGATCGCGCGAGCGCGAAGTGGGGACAGTAAAGCTCTCGCCGCAATTCAGACCAGCGGTCACTTCCTCGGTCTTGGGATCGGCACCATCGTGAACATTATCAATCCGGACGGTATTTACCTGGCGGGAGAAATCACCGACGCATGGGATTTAATCGAAGACACTGTGCGATCGGCCATGGCTGAGCGCACGCTTACGGATGCGGCGGGGCGCACTCCGCTGCGAATCACGCCGGCGCAGGAATACCCTCGATTGCGCGGAGCGGCGGCCCTGATCGCAGCGCCAACATTTGCCGCGCCACGCGTCGCCTAGAATTTGTGTCTATCACTGAGAAAGAGAACGTAGTCATCGCTTTCTCGGGATTGCAGAACAAGAGGGTGAGCCTTTACTTCATGGGCAATCACCGCAGCACCAGGATGTGCGGGACCTTGTCCTCGGTCTTGAATTTCCACTGGAGGTCAGTACTATGCGAAGCACAAGCAATTCAGGGGTACAAGGATTTAACGCACTGAGAATCATCGCGGTTCTCTTGTTAATGATCTGTGGCGGTCTCAGCGTGCAGGGACAGACAGTCTTCGGTCGCATCTCTGGCGCGGTGAAAGATCCGAATGGCGGAGGAATTCCGAACGCCACCGTCACCATAACTAATCTCGCCACGAATCTAGCGCGCACAGCCACCACAGACGGCGACGGATTTTATACGGCGACTAACCTGCCTGCGGGCACTTACTCAGTTGCGGCTGTCGGCAAGGGCTTTAAGAAGGCTGAGCAAGCCGGCATCTCCCTGGTAGCGGACGCCCACCTTACGGTAGATCTCGCGCTCGAACCCGGCCAGGTGACTGAGACGGTACTGGTCTCAACCATTGCGGGCGAGACGGTAAACACTACCTCAGGCGAGGTTGCGCGAGTGGTTGACCAGCGGCAGGTCCAGAATCTGGCGTTGAACGGTCGGAACTACATGCAACTGGTTACGCTGGTTCCCGGCGCCGTGATCCTCGATGAGGATCAACTAGCACTCACCACCAGTTTGAGCATCAGTCAAGCGGCTATCAATGGAAACCGCCCCAACTACAACAGTCTTACGGTCGATGGCGGGTTCAATATGGATTCGGGCAGTAACAACAGCCAGATCAACAATGTCGGCATCGACTTTATTCAGGAAGTAAAAATCCAGACCTCGAACTTCTCAGCCGAATACGGGCGCAACGCCGGCGCTTCGGTTAACGTTGTCACGCGCAGCGGCGGCAACGGTTATCATGGCAGCGTCTTCGAGTTTCTCCGCAACGACAAGCTGGATTCGCGCTTCTTCTTTTCTCCCGGAAAAGGGAAACTCCGCTTTAACAATTTCGGCTGGAACTTTAACGGCCCCATCAAGAAAGACAAGCTTTTCTTTTTTGTCGGTGAAGAGTGGAAGTACATCCGGCTGGACTCGGCGCCGGTGCGGCGCACGATGCCAACCAGGGCAGAACGAGCGGGAAACTTCAGCGGGCGTAGCGGCACACTGAATGTGCCCACGGGTTATACCGCGATCGATCCGACCACGGGCGCTGCGGTAGCCGCCGGCCAACCAATTCCCGGTCGCAACCTCGCCAACCTGAGGCTCAACGGACTGCCGGTCGGTGTGACGCCGAATGGCATCGCGATCGGCGCGGTATATACCGCCATGGAGAAACTGGCGGTGGCGTACACGGACACAACTACGGCGAACAACGCCACCTTTCAACAACCCAATCCCTTCAACAATCGCGAGGACTACATTCGTCTGGATTACCATCTGAACGACAAGCACAGCATTTACGGGCGCTACCTCCACGATCATTACGACTTGATCGATCCCTACGGGACATTCATCAATTCGCAATTGCCGACGATCCCAACCAATCGTTTGCGGCCCGGATCGAGCTATCAAGTCTCACATATCTGGTTAATCAGTCCGACGAAAGTCAACGAAGCAAAGATTAACGTCTCCTACAACGGCCAGCGGATACCGCCCGTGGGCGAATTTTGGAAGCGCGAGACCTACGGTTTTACCTATCCGCAACTTTTCTCCGGCGGCCGTTTCGACAACGGCATTCCAAATACCAGCATCACCGGGTTTGCCAGTTTCAGCGGCCCATCGGGATCGCTGCTGTCGCCGACCACCGACATCGCCGCTAGCGACAACTTTACCTTGGTCCATGGAAAACACTCGATGAAGATGGGAGTTGTCGACATTCGCAATCGAAAAGATCAGAACGGCCGATCGGGCTACACCGGCAACCTTAGTTTCAGCACCGGTGGCAACACCAGGACCACAGGTAATGCGTTCGCCGATGCGCTGCTGGGGAACTTTCGGACTTACAATGAAGCAGATAATGATCCGATTGGATTTTTCCGCTTCAATCAGGTTGAGGCGTTTTGGACGGACAGTTGGAAGGTAACCTCGAAACTGAGCCTGGAGTTTGGCGCGCGCTTCTACCACTATTCGCCGACCTACACCCAACAAAACAACATGGCGAATTTTGATCCGCGCCTTTATGATCCAACCCAGGCGGTCACCATCATCGGTTCCAGCGGCAACATTGATCCGACCAAAGGTGGAAATCGGTTCAATGGACTGGTGCGCGCCGGCAGCGGCATTCCGGCGGATCAGGTCGGACGAGTCAGCACCAGCGCTGCTGTCCTGGCGGCCGTTCCTACCGGAGCACCTCGTGGCTTTTATCGGCCGGCAAACAAGTTGGGGCCGCGATTTGGCTTTGCCTACGCGCCGTTCAATGACAGCAAGACTTCCATTCGCGGGGGCTTCGGGATGTTCTACGACAAGGTCGAGGGCAACTTGATTTTTTCTCAGGTTAATCTGCCGCCGTTTATTGCCCAGCCGCAATTTGAGAACGGCAACATCGCGAATCCTTCGGGTGGCGCGGCTTCGGCGCTGGCGCCATTCGGCGGCATCAGCGCGATAGATCCGAATCTCGGCATATCGTATTCGATGAACTTCAGCCTGGGTGTGCAACGGGAGCTGCCGCGCGGCTTCTTCGTCGAGGCGACCTACGTCGGCAATCAGGGACGGCACCTGATCCGCCAACCGGATCTAAATGCGATCCCGTTCGCGGCGCTGGCCGCTAATGCGGCGCTGCCATCTGCGCAACGAGTTTCAACGAACGCCCTTCGCACTTACAAGGGATTCACAGCGATCAATTTCCGTCTTTCAGATGCAAATTCAAATTACAACGCCATGCAGTTGTACGTTGCCAAGCGCAAGGGCGATTTAGAGCTCACCGCCGGCTATACGTGGTCTCACGCGCTGACCGACACCAGCGGCAATGGCGACGGATTAGACGTTGGCGAAGATCCCTTCAATCGCCACTACAGCTATGGCCCTGCGAGTTTTGACCGGCGTCACATCTTCGTAGCTACGTACGACTATCACCTGCCCTTCCTGCGCAACATGAAGGGCGTGGGTGGCGCACTGCTCGCGGGTTGGGAGGCTAGTGGCATCACCCGTTTCCAAAGCGGAGCCTATTTTACCGTTAACGGTAGTACTTCGATTGGCAACCGCCGCGCAGACTATGTTGGCGGTCCGGTGCTGCTGCCGAACCCGGGGCCAAACGGGTGGATTAATCCGGACGCATTTGCTCCGGCGCCGGATGGCCGCCGAGGCACCGCCGGCGTGGGTATGGTGAAAGGTCCGAGCCTACAAACCTGGGACTTCTCGCTGCGCAAGCAGTTCAGGATAAATGAACGATTCAGGCTGCGCTTCCAGGCTGACATGTTCAATGCTTTCAATCGAGCAAACTTCAGGGGGCCGGATGTGGGCTTCGGAACCTTGATTACGACAAATCCCGATGGCAGTGCCACACGAAAGCCTTCTAATGCGGGTTTTGGTACGATCGGGTCAACGGGCCCGCCGCGCAACATTCAGTTTGGTCTTAAGCTGGACTTCTGAAGCCCCCTGGGTGTAGCCGCGACCCATAGCCATTGCCCGTGCTCTTCCTCCTTCACATTCTGGGCGGAAGAGCATGGGCAATGAAGACTTGTTCCCCTGAAGCGGACGAGGCCGAGTCAAATCCGGGAAAGCGTTTACCAACCATCCATTCCGGCGGATCAATTGGAGTCGTTGGGTTTGCCTACCCTAACCGAATCGCAAGATGAAAGCACTTATTCTTCTGATAACTCTGCTCGCGGTTATCCCCTGTGTACGGGCACAGCAAATTGATCTGATCGCAAACACGGACGGCCGAAAGACCATCAGCCTTGATGGCCAATGGCAGACGATCGTCGACCCGTATGAAGCCGGCTACTATGATTATCGTTATCAACCGAGTGCCAACGGCTATTTCAAAGACGCCAAGCCCAAGAGCAAAAGCGATCTGATCGAATATGATTTCGACACTTCCGCATCACTAAAGGTGCCGGGAGATTGGAATAGTCAGGAGGAGCGCTTGCTCCTTTACGAAGGTACGATCTGGTACAAGAAATCTTTTGACTATCAACGCAAGGAGAACACTCGTCTCTTCGTTTACTTCGGCGCCGCGAACTATATCGCTGATGTTTACCTCAACGGCGAGAAGATCGGGCGGCACGAGGGCGGATTCACGCCGTTCAATTTTGAAGTAACCAATTTGGTTCGGGACAAATCGAATTCCCTGATCGTGAAGGTCGACAACAAACGCCGGCGCGATGCAGTGCCGACCTTAATCACGGATTGGTGGAACTATGGTGGGCTCACGCGCCAGGTGAAACTTATCGAGACGCCAGCTACCTTCGTGCAGGATTATTTTATCCAACTTCAGAAAGGCTCGCGGGAACGGATCAGCGGTTGGGCCAGACTGAATGGAAATAAGCTCCATCAAAAATTCACCGTCCGCATCCCTGAAGCAAGAATCAGCAAGGACTTTACTACGGATGAAAATGGCTACGCCGAGATTAACTTCAATGCCGATCTGACATTGTGGTCGCCAAACAATCCCAAGCTTTACGATGTGGCGATCGAAGCAGAAACCGATCGGGTCCAGGATCAGATTGGCTTCCGCACTATTGAAACCAGAGGCACAGAGATTCTCTTGAACGGCCGCCCGATCTTCCTGCGCGGCGTCTGTATTCATGAAGAAGCGCCTTTCCGTGGAGGACGCGCCTACAGCCGGGAGGACGCGCAAACGCTGCTCGGGTGGGCCAAAGAGTTAGGATGTAATTTTGTTCGTTTGGCCCACTATCCGCACAATGAATTCATGGTTAAGGAGGCCGACAGGCTGGGCATTATGGTCTGGTCCGAGATTCCGGTCTACTGGACGATACTCTGGGAAAACTCCGCCACCCTCGACAACGCCCGGAATCAACTGAGCGAAATGATCACGCGCGACAAAAATAGGGCGGCAGTGATTGTCTGGTCGATGGCCAACGAGACACCTCTGGGCGACGCGCGGCTGTCGTTCCTGAGGAAGCTGATCGAGCACGCCAGAAGCCTGGACGGCACTCGATTGATTTCGGCGGCGATGGAGCGTCACTACGTCAATGAGAAAACGCAGATGATCGATGACCCGCTGGGAGAATACCTCGACGTGCTGGGCTGTAACGAATATGTGGGCTGGTACGATGGTCTGCCTGAAAAGGCTGATCGTCTGGAATGGAAAATGAAGTATCAGAAACCGCTGATCATGAGTGAATTTGGCGCGGAAGCGCCCTACGGAAATCACGGCGATCCGTTGACGCGATGGACCGAGGAATACCAGGAGAACGCATACCAGCACCAGGTGAAGATGTTGAAGAGAATCTCTTTCCTGCGCGGCACGTGTCCCTGGATCCTGATGGATTTCCGTTCTCCGCGCCGGCCCCTACCGGGCATTCAGGACTTCCACAACCGAAAGGGATTGATCTCTGACCGGGGAGAAAAGAAAAAGGCGTTCTACGTAATGCAGAATTACTATCACGAGATGGAAGCAATATTACCAAGGTAGCCGGTCCCATGGCGACGGGGATCGAGCTCTTCGCAAGGATAAGAAACAGATGAGAAAAGCAGCGCCCATACTGGCTGCGATTTGGCTTGCAGTGTGCCCTTGCCTTTTCCGACTGACGGCAACTGCCGCAAGCCAGGACAGGTTGATCGGACCACGCATCAAGGTCCTGAAAGTCTCAATTACAAATCCGACTAACGAAACGCACCTCCAGGAAAACGTCGTCCTCAGCGTTGCCGACCTGAAACGCGTCGCACCCGATTTCAAAGCGGGCGACGTCATTGTAACGACCAGCGAGGCGGCCACGCTTGAAGAAGACGCGCGCACGCTGCAAACAGTAGAGCTGCCCTCGCAGGCCGACGATCTTGACGGCGATAACAAATATGACGAGCTGGCGTTTCAGATCGATTTGAAACCAAAACAAACGCGCATCGTGACGATCGCTTATGGCGACGCAGCGACAATTCAGCGTCTGCGCGGCGAATATCCGAAGCGCACCGGTGCAAAGTTCACAATGAAATTCGACGGGCTGGGTTGGGAGTCGGAAGCCAACGCCTGGCGAATTTATTTTGACAAGCGCAATGCTATCGATCTCTGGGGCAAGCGCCGGCCGGGACTGTACCTTGAGATGTTTGGCGCGCCCGAATACGTCTACCACTGGGAGTCGCCGCTGGGTCGCGACATCTATCGCATCGGAGACGCGATCGGAATCGGCGCGGTCGCGGCTTTGGTCGATGGCAAAGTTGTGAAAGTTGCCGACGTCGGCGATCGTAAATGGCGCATCATCAGCGCGGGACCCGTGCGCGTGATAGTCGAGCTAACTTACAAAGGCTGGAAGGTCGGCGGTCGTGAAGTCAATCTGACCAGCCGCATGACGCAATGGGCCGGCGAGCACGGCTTCGAGCATCGGATCGCGGCTGAAGGCGCTGATGGCTTGACCCTGGTTACCGGAATCGTGCGCGAGCCCGATTTACAGGAAAAAATCTTTGAGCCGACCAGCACACAACCTGCGTTCGTACGCGCGTGGTGGGGACATCAAGTCGAAGAAGAAGGTCCACCCGCGACGGCGACTCATATGCTTTCAGATCAGAATCTTGGTTTGGCAATCATTGCGCCGGGACGCGAAAGCAAAGTCGCCCCTGACGGCCCGCTCAACTTCTTGGTCCAACCGCAGATCGTTAACGGAAAGGGAAGTTGGTATGTTCTCGGCGTTTGGGACCAGGAGAATGGCGACAACTTAACTGTGAATGCGCCAAATGCCGAAGGACGAAATCGCTACGGGACACTCGCGCTGCCGCTTTCTGCGCCCAGGACTTTCGATTCTTTCATCGACTTTGTCAGCGAGAAAGCGCGGCGTATTACCGAACCGGCAAGGATCGAAATTCTTTCGCGCACGGTCGCGGCGGAATCGGCGCCTCCAGATACTCAACAACCGGCGCAGAGGAAAACGTACGCCGAAGCCATTAATCTTTTGAAACAGTCCGCCGAACGCACGGCGCAAAGGTGGGAACCGATTATTTCGAAGACGTCGCCTGCCGAAGCTGCGGGTGACAAAGGGCCTGGTTTTTTCACCGAGGGTGACAACCAGAGCGGCGAATGGAAAGAGCAGAAGGGCTTTTTCTGGACGGGCAGTTTCTGGGTGGGCGAACTGTGGCAGCTCTACACGAAGACTAAAGATGAACGCTTCCGCCGTTGGGCCGAGTTATGGAATGCGCGACTGCTCGGAAAAGAGATGAACGAGAATCACGATACGGGTTTCCTCAACTATTACTCTTCGGTGCTTGGCTATCGCCAGACCAAAGATCCAAAGTATCGCGAGGGCGGATTGCGGGCCGCAGAGCGCCTGAAAGGCCTTTATAACCCCACGACAGAGCTGGTGGCCGCGTGGGGTATCGATACGATGATGAATCTCCAGATCTGGTGGTGGGCGTCGCGAGAGACGAACGATCCACAATGGCGCGCGTTGGGTTTGAAACATGCGCTGAAGGCTGCTGATTGGCTGGTTCGCCGCGATGGCTCAGTCGCTCAATCGGTTCATTACAATCCCGGCGACAACCGGCAGGAGTTTTTCTCTTCGCAAGGGGCAAACAGTGTGCTGAGATTTCCGAACAACGCTCGCCCCGGAGAAAAAGTGTTCACGCATACGCATCAGGGGTTCGCTGCCGACACGACCTGGTCGCGCGGCGCGGCGTGGGCGCTGTATGGTTTCTCAGTCAGTTATGCCGAAACGAAAGATCAACAGTTGCTGCAAACCGCGGAAAAAATCGCCGGCTACCTGATTGACCATCTGCCGGAAGATGGTGTGCCCTGGTATGACGTCGTTGACGAAGGCGTGCACTTTCGCAATCGGGATTCTTCGGCGGCGGCGATTATGGCCGGCGGACTCTTGAGACTTTCCGAAGTGACGCCGGATCAAACGCGGGCGGCCGTATATCGCCGTGAAGGTGAACGCATCGTGCAGTCGCTAATCGATCGATATCTGACGCCGGTCGGTGCCGGCGACAAAACAGCGCCAGGCGTCCTGCGGCATGGGTCGAGCACGCGACCAAGCGACGTCGCCCTGGTGTATGGCAATTATTATTTGCTCGAAGATCTTCTGTGGCTCGATGACCATGGAAAGAAGTGAGTCGTTTTCGCTTTGCTCCCTCTCCCTTTGGGAGAGGGTTGGGGTGAGGGTTTAGGCCAGTTCGCAGTACTACGCCCTCACCCTTGCCGTCTCCCAAAGGGAGAGGGGAAAAGCTATCAAGCATGAAAGGGAACAGAAACATGAGCACGCAAATGAAAGAAGAAAAAAACCAATTGATTTTCCGTCATACTAACTCACGGAAGGGCCGGAACATTTCAATCACGCCGGAGAACAGCTTGATGAAGCATCTTGTTTACGGCCGGGTTATTCTTGACCGGGAGCAGCCGAAAGAAAGTTTCTCTACCGGACCGTTGGAAATGGGCTTAATCTGCTTGTCGGGCGAATGCACCATCGAGGCCGACGGGCAGACGAACAAGATCGATCGATACGATTCGATTTACATTCCACGCGATACCGAGGTTGAGATAACCACTGAGACCTCTGTCGATCTCGTGGAGTGTTCCGCCGAAGTGGAAAAGAAATATCCGTTGCAGGTAGTGCGTTATGCGGACGTGGAAAAGGACAGCTCGCTAAAATTTAAGACCGGGGGCGCGTCGAATTCCCGCACCGTCAACATTACCCTCGGCAAGAACGTCGAAGCGGGACGCATTCTGGCAGGCTTTACCACTTCCGAGCCGGGTCATTGGACCAGTTGGCCGCCGCACGAACACGCCGCGATCCTCGAAGAGCTTTATGTCTACTACGACATGCCCGCGCCTGCCTTTGGGGTTCAGTTCGTCTATACGAATCCGGACGAGCCGGAATTCGTCGGCGTAGTGCACGACGGCGACGCCGTGATCATGCCGAAGGGCTTTCACCCGAACGTGTCCGTGCCCGGCCATCCGATTAACTTTGTCTGGATGATGGCCGCGCATCGTGAAGTCGAGGATCGCCAGTTCGGTGTGGTGACGGTGCAGCCGGGATTCGATCAAGGCGGCAGCGGACTCGAGGCGAGCCG
>WNFC01004999.1_pt1 | contig 38424 bp, 21 predicted proteins | sample 5400541 | NCBI WGS metagenome assembly WNFC01 (sample SAMN13153342, study PRJNA577476) | soil metagenome | isolation source: 120 cm saprolite under Douglas fir tree site 2 hole 2 replicate 1 | place: USA:California | collected 2015-04-18
AGGAAGTCCGCCGCATCGCCATCAGACTCGCTCGAAAGCGAATCCAACCCGCACATATCATCGCATGGTCACTCTGGCGTAGAGCTCACCAGGCCGCCGCCCAGCGCGCGCACCTCAAAACAAAAAAGCAACTGTAATGTTAGGCCAGATTGATCAAAAGCTCTGCGAAGAGGGCGGCCAGGAGTTGGCGCCACAAAAGTCTGAGCCATCGGACGAGGCGACAGAAGTTGTAGCCAGTGGCGGCGAGGACGGAGTAGGATTTCAGACCCTGGCGCAAATGCATCTCGCCCAGGGCAATGACGTGATCCACCCACTCGCGCTGGGTCGATCCGATCAGTCGTTCGGCAAAGCCATGCTGCCAAGGCGAGGCTTGTGTGTGCCGAAAACCTTATCCGGATTTTTCGCGTAACAGAATCGGCTAAACTGGCGCGATGATCGCGCTGATTTCGTTTGTTCTGGCCGTGCTGGTCTCGCCGTTCAAGTCGAAGACGGTTGCGAAACACGGGTCCGAACTGTTGCGAAGAAAAGCCGCAGCTTCCCAAAAACGATGTTGTGTTTCAATAAACCGGTCCTTAATTTACTAAAATAATGGTCAGTGCTGCATTTGCTTCGATTTATGACTCGATTTGTGGTGTCCGAGTTAGAAATTTCCTGAAACGACAACGGTCTCTTGTGAACCGTAGAGCGCTTTTCCGATTCAAAGACGAGTTGCGCTGGGTATGTTGTCGTGTTTTCAATTTAGGGAGCTATTTCCAGTGGCTGCGCAGAAGAAAGATAGCTCCTCTGCTCGCCCTATTGTGCTCGCCAAGAGCATCATTTCTTTACTTATTTCCGAGGCGCGAATTCTGGAGGATGCCGGATTTTCTGTTTTAGAAGCGACAAGTTCCGACGGGGCTATTAGCTATCTTGAGAGCCGCTCGGATATACGATGCCTGATCGCGGACCGTGACGTTTCGGGGTGTTTCGATGGAAGACGATTAGCGTACTATGTTGAGAAGCGCTGGCCCAATGTTCGCGTGATTATCCTTGGAGCGCCTTGCTTGCCCAAATCGCCTCTGCTTCAAACGATTTTCGTCCCCCGTCCATATGATATTCTTGAACTGATGAGACGACGGAAAGAAGTTTGATCGCTTCTTATCGTCGCCGAGGGGCTGACCTGCCGAAGCCCCAAGGGACGAAACTCGATATTCAGAGCCGGGCGCGTTTGTCTCGTCTCACCATCGCGGCGATTTGTTGTTTCGGTGGCGAGCAAAACGTTTTCGACAGGCTACTGCCGGAATCTCACTACCGGATTCGCTTTTCGACGTGCGAGTTGGCAATGCGATTCCAGTCACGGCGAACACGGCGCGTTCGGCAACAATGATACTGCCCCTGGTCGAAGCCTAGACATTTACCGAGCCTCCTGCTAACCGATATAACGGCGCGGTGTTGTCAAACTAACTCGCAAAAATCAGCCAATGCGAAATGCCTTTTCCGCGGGCCGGCGCCTTATCCAAATCGTTGTAGTTTTGCTGCGCGTGTATGTCTTACCCATGCTACGGCCCGGCGAGACCAAACAACCACCAGAGGAGCGGCTCCGCCGTGTGTTGCAATCGCTAGGTGGCGCGTGGGTAAAGGCCGGACAGGCACTTGCTCTGCGATTCGACTTATTGCCTCGCAGCTATTCAATGGAATTGTTGAAGCTCCTCAACGACAACCAAGCGTTTGATTATGAGACGGTTCGCCAGATCATTTATGAAGAGCTTGGAAGCTATCCCGAAGCAATTTTTGCTTCATTTGATATCAGACCGCTTGCCGCCGCTTCCATAGCCCAAGTTCACCGAGCGACTACCCTGAATGGCGAGGAGCTTGCAATCAAAGTACGGCGGCCACGGGTGCGCGAGCAGTTCGAGGCGGATTTTCGCATATTAAACCTCCTGGCTCGTTTGATTGGACTGTTCGACAGCTTCTCAGGGGCTTCTCTTCGCTCGTTTTTTTATGAGTTCGAACGATGGACCCGCGAAGAGCTGGACTTCAATAATGAAGCAAGAAATGGTCACCGACTGTGGCTCCGGGCGCAAGGTTACCCTATCCAGCATGTTGCAAAAATATATTTCGAATTTTGCACGGAGCGAGTATTGGCGGTCGAATTTCTTGACGGCATGTCACTTCTGGATCTGCTTGACGTGATAAAGCGCGACGATGCCGATGCCACACTCGAATTGAGTAAACGAGGTTACGACATCGACAGAATTGCAAGGAACTTTCTTTGGGCGACATGCAATCAGATTTTTCTTGACGGCGTTTTCCATGCTGATCCTCATCCCGCGAACATTTTCATGCTTTCCGGAAACAGGATCGGTTTCGTGGATTTTGGCGCAACAGGCCAATTGTCGCGAGAGTTGCAACAGTCTCTCGCAACGCATCTTGTCAGTCTATATCGAGGTGACATCGGAAGATCCATAGATGCGCTTCTTCGATTATTGGTGCCATCTAAAGATTCAGACCTGCGGCAAGCGAGGGAAGACCTCGTCGTGGCCTTTGAGACATATCGTTATGGGCTTGATCTTTCCGAGGCGAAGGCGCGAGAGCATAACGCCGAGATTTTTGTCCAAACAATGTTGATCACCCGAAGACATCGGATGGTCATGCCGCAGGCGTTGGCGCTTTACTACAAGACGATCATAACCATCGATGCGGTTCTACACGAGATAGCTCCGCACTATGATGCCTTTGCGGATCTGCACAGTTTCTTTGTTCAGGCGGTGGCGCAGCGCAATAAAAGGGTTGTTCCCCATGTTCCCGAGGCACTTTTTTCGATCCGATATAAGGTGGACCAATTGCTCAATGACGCAAAGAACTTCGGAGCGCCCCTGCAATCAATCGATAATTCCTTGAGAAGTGTCCAAACGCGGTCAACCCTTTACGGGGTCTGTTCAGTTGCGTTTTGTTTCGGCGCATATTTGGCCAATCGAGACGAAAACGCGCTATTCGAGACGTCGGGCTTAAGTCGTCAATGGGTGGTATACGGTCTGCTGGCAGTTGCTGTTATCCTATTGCTTTTTATGCATCGCCAGCTGCGGAGTATTCCCAAAAATTTCGACGATGTTTGATTCAAAAATTGATTTGCATGGCGTCACGGGAGCGAGCGCGGTTGAGTCGAAATCCTAATACGATCTTTGAACGGAATGGCCGGCGCAAAAGCCAGAGGAGTGCCGGCTCCGCTTACCGGACGCGCCCAAAACTGCGGACGGATATTTCGCTGCTGGTGATTATGGATCTGTCCACCGCAGCGAGCCGCTTTCCTTGTCGCCAGATTCGACTCAACAATAGTATCGCAAAAAACACGAAGGTCGCTGGAATCCAATAAGGCTTAAGTCCAACCGAAATCTGGAATTGTCTGATAGCTTCATCCCGAAAGCCCAAATACGTGCAGACCGAAACCAGGATTGACCAAAACCCGTACTGCATGAGCCGGATGTGCAATGTCCTCAAGGAAATCTCGATCATCTGACCGGATTTTTGTAGTTTTCTCAAATTAGTAAAAACTCGCTGCGCTTCTTGGGAATATTCCACGAGAGATTCATAAACCCGCATCGGTCCGAGAGCATCCGTCAGATCCAACGATGCGGCGCGACTGAAAAAGGCGCTTTGTTCGGTGACCACATTGAAGCCGGGACAAAGCTCGAACACGATCGACTCGATGGTAAGCATCGTTGTCAAGTACGTCGAGAGATCGTGGGGAATGACCACGCGATGTTTACGGAAGGCCTGCATGAGATTTAAATGCGTTTGATGAGCCGCCTTTCGTGGTGCACTTCCTACCGGGCTTTCAAAGCCGTCCAGAAAATCGTCCAGCACCCGCGCAAGATCGCGACGGAGCTGGACCTGATTGATAGACGGAGCAGGAGTGATTGAACTCAGCAGTTCTTCGATGGCTTCGTCGTGCTTGTTTTCAAGAATGCATCCATAGAAATAGCGCAGGTTATCGAGCCGATCATCCGTCATGCGGCCGACAACTACAAAGTCAACGTACGCGATGACATTGTTGGGAAGCACGAGCAGACCGGCTGGGCTGACGTCTGCGTGATAAATTCCATCGCGAAAGATCTGGTTCAGCGCATTTCGATAAATGTGATGCGCGATTTTGGAGAGATCATAGCCTTGGTTTGACAACTCATGGAGATAGGGTTCATTCAAGGTTCGTACAGCATCGACGAGATCGACTACTCGAATTCCGTCTATGAATTCCCAGGCCATTACCTGTTCTGTAGTAAATTCCGGACGGACCCTTGCGTTTACCTCCCATGCATCTTCGCTTGCCAGCGCCGACATTCGTCGGGAATTGTGCTCCGCCGCTTTGAAATCAATTTCTGCTTTCCGGGTGTTGATAAAATCGCTGACCAATCTTCGGACCGAACCTGGAGGAAGGAGATTTAGCGAGTTAAAGACGATCGCGACAAAGCGCATCAATCGGCTGTCCGCCTTAAATGTCTCTCGGATGGCTGCTGTTTGTATCTTAAAGACTAGACGGTCTCCATCCCGGGTAATTGCCTCGTGTAGTTGGCCGGTTGATGTGACCGCAAATGGGTGTGTGCCGAACCTTGCAAACAGCTCTTCGGGCGGCCGACCGAGTTGGCCTGTCACGATCTGTCGAATTACGTGATAATTAGCGGTCTCAGTCTCATTTTTAATCGTCAAGAGCTCGCGGCATATTTCGGGCGGGAGTAAATCAAATCTGAGCGCGAGTGCTTGACCGAGCTTTATCCAATTCCCTCCCAAAAACTCCAGCATATGAAGCATTCGCAGAGCTTGAGACGGGTGCTTGAATGGGACGAGAAACGGGAACAGGAGGAACCGGAAAATTGCCCAGATCAACCGTCCCGCACCTATTACAAGGCTTAAGAATTTTTGCACCGGTGGGCCACGATATCGCTATTGGCATCTCTTGCCGAAGTTACGCAACGCGCAGCTAAAAGCCAAATTCCCTGTTCGTTTGAACGGACTTATTCTGCGTCGTTATAGCTGTTTCCGCAAGGTAAATTGCGGACGCCATCGGAAACAGAGAGCGTCATCGTGCATCGCTTGCCAATAGGATATGGTCATCGCTGACCCCGCGACATCTTGCCCCTGATCAGATCACGGCCGCTGGTGTTGATCTGGACATCCGTACCCGAAATCGCTACGCTATTTGCACTGGAGTAATTCAAAATCCTTGAGGTTTCTGATGGACCAGGCATCGCGAACATCGAAGTCAGATACTGATAACAGCAGCGAAGTCGAGCGGTGGGCCGACCTGGAAAAAAAGCGCCGTAAGGCCTGGCTGGACGGGCCTTCTGAAGAAGAGAAGCAAGAATGGCTTGAACGGCACTCACGTCGCAAAGGATACGATAGTTCGAGTGAAGACGAAGACATTGAGGCGGGACGCCGCATCGCCGCTCGTTGGGAGCGGGATATTGGATGGGCGGTGACCGGTCTTGTTAGTCGTTTGATGGACTCCCGTTACGCCATATTGGGTAACCTGGTCCGTGAGGGGCGTGAAGCCGAAGACCAGTATCTGGCCTCGCGACGTCGTAGAAAACGTGTTTTCTCGGATGACGACGTTTAAGCTTTGTGCGTCGACGGTTAGCTAGCGTATCCAATTCTAGCGGTTCAGTCCCAAGTCAAGGCGCCCCGTGCGGTCGCGCGCTACGCTAAAGCGCGCTTGCACTTCACCGGCGATTTAGGCTTTTCAACAACGCCCAACGCCGAGCAGAGCGCGCACGAAGTCCGTCAGTTGTTCACGCGGCAAGAAGCCGTCCTGTCGACGGGCGCATCAAGAACCATTTCGGCGTCAATGGAATCACGCGGCGGAAAAGCCCAGCGCCTCGCTGAGGCGTCCCAAAGACGCGATGGTCGCGACGTCGAGTGAGCCGCACAGGTGCGGGCCTGCGAAGCTGGACAGCGCGAGCACGATGGTCTCGGCCGCGCACGCGACCAGCACGTCCGGCCGGTCACGCTCGCCGAGATGGCCGAGGCTCGATCCCGCGGGTGCACGGACGAGGCCGGTGCCGACAACCCGCACATCGGGCCGCTCGGCCTCGAGCCTCGGGGTCAGGTTGAACGGCCGCGAGATGTCGCAGACGGTTGCGCCCCGGCGCAGATGGCGCGGAGTGATGAACGGCGCGACGGCACTGGTCGCGGCGAGCACCACGTCGGCGTGCGGCAGCGCGTCGTCGATGCGGGTCGTGACCTCGATCGCCGGGGCAGAGCGGCCGAGCGCAACGGTGTGACGCTCGCAGTCTCGGGCGACGGCGTGGAGCTTGCCGAGGCTTGCCGCGGTGGCGTTCGGGTTGCCGATCAGAATGAGCTTCGCCGCGCGCTCGGCGAACAGAAGGCTCAGCGCCTGGCCGATGGCACCGGTTGCCCCAACGACGGCGACCGCGCTGTCGCCAAGGCGCGGGCCGCCGTCGGCGCAGGCGCGCTCCACCGCGTGCAGCGCTGCCCACGTCGTCAGGCTGTTGCCACTGGTGACCTGCAGTCCGGCCGGTGCCCGCACTGACAGGCCGCCGCCGGCGACGATGGAGCTGAAGCCCCCGAGGCCGACCACCGTGGCGCCGCGCTCGGCTGCGAGGTCGATGGCCTCCTGCACCAAGCCGAGAGCATCTTCTCCGGACAGTGCCAGCAGTTCGGCCGGCAGGTGCGGCAGGACGATCAACTCGCCGTCGGCGCGCGTGCCGTCCGCACCGCAAACAGAAAGTCGGCCGTGCGGGAACGGGCGGATGAACGCGGCGATGCGTGCGCGCAACCGCTCCAGCTGGGCATCGTCCACGCCGGACTCGAGGCTCGGGTCGAAGCGGCGCAGGTCGCTGGTGCCGAGGAGATGCACGACGAAGGCAAAGCGCGCGCGGCCTGCGCGCGCCGGCTCCGTGGCCGAGGGCAAAACTGAAGGTTCGGCGGCCACTTGCGTACCGGCTTGCCGCGCATCGATCGGTGTGGTCCCCATCAGGTGGCCGAGCAGAGCGCCGGTGTCGCCATCGCGCAGCACGCGGAGCAAGTTACCCAGCGCGCGGATCAGTTGTTCGCACATTGCCGCGTCGGCGATCAGCGGCGGCTCGATCCGCAACACATTGCCCTGCGTGAACGAGGCGGCGATGCGGACGTGTTCGATGTTGAGGAGATAGCTCACCGAGAGGTAGAGCAGGAGGTCCTGTTGCTGGAGGATGGCGAGCAGGCCGCTCTGCGTGCGCGCGACATGGTCGAGATCGAGCTCGACGCCGAGCATCAGGCCGCGGCCGCGGATTTCCTTCACCAGCTCCGGATAGGCGCGCTGGAGCTGCAGCAGGTCGGCTTGCAGGCGTTCGCCGGTCTCCGCGACCTGTCGGATCAGCCGGCCGTCATTCTTCGTCAGCTCGTCGAGCGTCGCCAGTGCAGCGCGGCAGGCGAGCGTGTTGCCGGCGAACGTCGAGCCGTGCCGCAGGTCGAACTGTTCGGAGAACACCGCGCGCGTGTAGAGGCAGGCACCGACCGGCATCAGGCCGCCGCCGAGCGCCTTGGCGGTGAGCAGGATGTCGGGCGTCACGCCCTCGGCCGCGCAGGCGAACATCCGGCCGGTGCGGCCGAGCCCGGTCTGCACCTCGTCGACGATAAGCAGCACGCCATAGCGCTGGCACAGCGCGTGCGCGGCAGCGAGATAGCCGGGCGGCGCGACATGGATGCCGGACTCGCCCTGAATCGGCTCGATCAGGAACGCAGCGAAATAGTCCGGTCGCAGCTCCAGCAGCGATTGCAGCTCGGCGAGGGCGCCGAACCGCACGTAGTTGAAGCCGGCCACCGGCGCGCCGAAGCCACGCTGGAAGAACTCCTTATCGGTTGCCGACATGCCGGCGAGCGTCAGGCCGTGGAAGCCGTTGCGGGTCGACAATACCCCGAGCCGGCCGGTGCGGCAGCGCGCGAGCTTCAGCGCCGCCTCGACACATTCCGCGCCGCTGTTGGTGAAGACGACGTGCGCGAGGCCCGGCGGCGCGACAGCAAGCAGCCGTTCCGCCAGCTCGCCCGCTACCGGCGAGATCGAGGCGATGGCGAGGTTCGGCCGCCCCTCGCGGCGTACGCTGTCGATGGCGTCCCAGATCGCCTGCGGATCGTGGCCGAACGGCACCGCACCGAACTGCGCAACGAAATCGGCATAGCGCATGCCGTTCTCGTCAATAAGGCTGCAGCCCTCGCCGCGCACGAAGGTCTTGTCGAGACCAAGCTGGCGGTAGAGAAAGCCGCGGTACGGCGCGACGTGGCGGATGTAGGAGACCTGTTCCTCGGCGTTCCAGTCGGGCAGCGCGGCGAGATCGATGATCCGGGTCCGCGCCGCCGCGCGCGGGGCCAGCGGTGCGATGGGCACCTCGGACGGCGGCGCCTTGAGCAGCTCGATCAGCTCGACCTTGTGTTGGGCGAGGAGCCGCGTCGCCTCGCGCCCGAGCGCACCCTTCGGCGCGCCGTAGCGAAGCTCGCCGGCAGCGACCCACAGCCGCACGCCGCGCCCGCGCAGATCGCTCAGCAGCTCGGACGCGGTCATACGACGCCTTCTTCCCAGTCGGCGTCGTCCGCCGGCGCGGCGAGGCCGCCGACGTGCGCGTGCAGCAGTTCTTGGTCGGAGTCGAGGTGGAGCAGGGGCCGGACGGCGGCGAAATCGAGCATGCCGATCGGGCAGACGCCGATGCCGAAGCGCGGGGCGGCGGTCTCGATGGCCTGCGCCATCGCGCCCGCTTCGAGGACGCTGAAGCGCCAGGCGAGGTCGCCGTAGATCGGCTCGATGGCGCGCGGCTGGTTGACGAAGAACAGCGAGAAAGACGCCCGCTCGAAGATCGGCCGGTTGGTGAACGGCTCGTGCATCGCGGGATGGAGCTCGACACCGAGCGTCAGCGGCACCAGCGTGTGTTCGACCGGGTGATAGTAGAACGTGCCGGCCGGGCAGCCGGCGACACCGCCCTGCTTGGCGTGCACGTAGGTCTGCACCGCATAGCAGCCGCCGGCCGAGCCGTAGGCGTACTTGCTGCCGCCTTTGGTGACGGTGCGGCCAAGCTCCGACAACCAGGCGCCGAACGTCCCGAGCGGCACCGGCTCGGCAAGGAACCGGCGGACCGCGCGGCGAGCGTGGATGTCCAGGTTTGCCCCGTTCGCGGACGTCCGCGGCAGCGCCAGCGTACCCCAGGCCGCTGTGAAGCTGCGGACGCCGCGATCCTCGCGATGGAAGCGCTCGCGCGCTGCCGGATCGACGATGATCTCCGCCGTGCGCCGAGGCGCTAGCCCAGGCGCGGCGGGCGAAGCCTGTGAAATCGTGGGGCCGCCGACGCGCTGCGCGATGAGCTGCGCCAGGGCCGTCACCGTCGGATCGGCGAAGAATTCCTGGACCGAGGGGCGGACGCCGAACTCTTTTTCCAGCCGGCCGACGATGCGCACGAGGTCGAGCGAGTTGGCGCCGACCGCCAGCAGGTTCTGCGCCGGATCGAGCGGCGGCTGGCCCAGTTCTTCCGCGATCAGCGTATTGATGCGGCCGAGCAAGTCCGCGTTGTCGCCTCCGATCAGCGGGTCCTGCGGCGCTGCGCGCTCCGGAGCGGGGAGAGCCTTGAGTGCGGGCAGCGCGGCGCGGTCGACCTTGCCGTTCGGCGTCAGCGGCAACGCATCGAGGGCGTGCCACACGCTCGGCACCATGTAGGCCGGCAGCGCCTGCTGAATGTGCGCCTTCAGCGCATCGAGCGGCACGCCGTCGACCACGACATAGGCGACGAGGTGCTTTGGCCGTGTCCGCTCGCCGACGGCGACGACCGCGGCGGCCTTCACCCGCGGATGCCGTTCCAAGGCCGCCTCGATCTCGCCGAGCTCGATGCGGTAGCCGTGGACCTTGACCTGCTGGTCCTCGCGGCCGAGGAATTCGATATCACCACCGGGTAGAAAGCGGCCGAGATCGCCGGTGCGGTAGAGCCGCTCGCCGCTGCGCGAATGGGTGACGAACTGCGCCGCCGTGCGCGCTTCGTCGCGCCAGTAGCCACTCGCCACGCCGATGCCGCCGATGTAGATCTGCCCCGGTACCCAAACCGGGCAGGGCTCCATCGCGTCGTTGAGGACGTGCATTGTCTGGTTGCGCAGCGCGCGTCCGTACGGAATGCTCGACCGGCTGCGGTCCGACGCGTCGGGCCGGTGCAAGATCGACCAGATCGATGCTTCAGTGGCACCGCCGAGACCGATCACGTCGAGGCCCGGCACGAGCACGCGGGCGCGGTCCGGCAGCGTGACGGGAATCCAGTCGCCGCTGAGCAGCGCCAGCCGCAGCGCGCTGTCGCGCAGCGCCGCGCCGTTGCCGGCGTAGTCGACCAGCATTTCCAGGAGCGCCGGCACCGAATTCCAGATGGTCACGCGCTCCCGCGCCATCAGCGCGGCCCAGTCGCCTGGCTCGCGGCGGCTCGATGGATGCGGCATCACCACGGTCGCGCCGACCGCAAGCGCGCCGAAGAGGTCGTAGACGGACAGGTCGAAGCCGAGCGACGACAGCGCGAGGATGCGGTCGTCCGGCCCTACGCCGAAGCGCTCGTTGAGGTCGACGACCGTGTTGAGCGCGCTGCGGTGCTTGATCATCACGCCCTTCGGCTCGCCGGTAGAGCCGGAGGTGTAGATCACGTAGGCGAGGTCGTCCGGCCTTGCGGGGGCGGCCGTCGGGACGTCATCGGGACCGAACTCTGCCTCGTCGCGGTCGACGGCAATGCAGTGCACACCCGGCGGCCATTCGAACTGCTCGGCGAGGCAGCTCTGGGTCAGCACGATCTCGACCTCGCCGCGGTCGAGGAGGAGCTTGCGCCGCTCAGGCGGCAGCTCCGGGTCAACTGGCAGATAGGCGGCGCCCGCTTTCAGTACGGCGAGCGCGCCAACCACCTGCTCCCAGCTCTTCTCCATGACGATGGCGATGAGCCGATTCGGCTGCGCGCCGCGGCGGCGCAGTCGCCGCGCCAGCCGATGCGCGCGCTCCGCAACCTCGCCGTAACTGAGCCGACACGTCGTGGTGACGACCGCCGTCTGTTCTGGCCGCTGGCGGGCCTGCGCAAAGAAGCGGTCATGCAAGAGCCCGGAGGGAACGAGCGCGGCTGTGTCGTTTGCCGCCGCGCGCTCGGTGAGCTGCGCCGGTGGGACGAGGGTTGCGCGCGGGCCGTCCCAGGCGGATTCGTCGGCGGCAAGCTGCCGCAGCGCGCCGACATAGGTGCCGAACATGTCGTCGAGCATCCCCGGCGGGAACAGGTCCTCGACCGCGTCCCAGGCGAGGTGGAGGCGGCCGTCCTGCTCGTAAACCTGGTGGTCGAGCCAGACTTGCGGGGTCTGGCTGACGGCGTAGATGACCTCGCCGAGGTTCTGTCCCTGGAGGCGTTCGAGCGCTTCCAATTCCGTCATGCCCTGCGCGAGCCCGCTGGTGAATACGACGGGCATTGCCGGCTGAATGCCGCCCTGGCGCCGCCGCGCCATCTCCCGGATTACCTTCACCCCACTGACGTGGCGATGGTCCAAGTCGCGCCAGAGCTGCGCCTGCAGCGTGTGCGCCCGCGCCACGAACGCGTCGGCTGCCGCGCAGTCCACAGCGAGTAGCGTGATCGAGGTGAAGTCGCCGACGATCTGATTCACTTGCGGGTGCAGCGGCAGCCGCTGGAACAGCGTCAGGTTAATTGTGAACTGCTGCCGCCGGCTCCAGGCGCCGAGCACGTCGGCGAACTTTGTCAGCAGCACCGCCGACGGCGTCAGCCGCCCGGACCGCGCGCGCTCCTTGATGCGCTGCCATTCGTCGGCGGCGAGCGTCTCGGCGCGGCGGAGGAAGCGCGGATGCGCGACCGTCGACGGTGCCCGCGCGAGCGGCAAGTCCGGCGGCGGCGGCAGCTCGGGCAGGCGATCGAGCCAGTAGCGTAGCGCCTCCGTCTCTTCCAGCGCTGCGGCGGCAAGCACGTAGTCGCGGAAGCCGAGCACAAGCGGCGCCAGCGCTACCGCCGGGTTCTCGTAGACCAGCAGCCACTCGCGCATGAGGAGCCGGAAGCTCCACAGGTCGATCATGATGAGGTCGAGGCTGACATGCAGCCGCGTCCGCTCCGGCCCGAGCCGGGTCATCCTGATCTCGAACGGCGGCCAGTGCTCGCCGAGATGCACTTGGTGCGACATACGCGCCCGCTCGCGCGCGAGCACCGCTTCGGCGTCGTCCGAAGCGAGGCCGGTCAAGTCCTCCATCTCGATGCGGTAGCGCGGGGCGGGCTCCAGCGTGCGCTGGCGTCCGTCCGGCAGCACCACGGTGCGCAGCATGCCGTGGCGCTCGATGAGCTGCTGCCAGGCGCGCTCCAGCCGGTCGTGGTCGAGGGGGCCCGCCTGCAATTCGAGATAGAAGTGGGCACCTACGTTGCCGAGCTCCAGCACGCCGGAGCGGCCGATCCAATATGCCTGCTGGATGTCGGTGAGCGGGAACGGCTCGCTCCATGCCGTGGGGTCGGGCACAAGCGCGGGTAGCCCGGCCGGCGCGGCGTTGTCGGCCGGCTGCTCCCGCCGCGCACGCTCGATGGCAATGGTCATGTCGCGTACGCGGGGGGATTCGAACAGCACCTGCGCGCGCAACTCGATGCCGAAGCGCTCGCGCACGCTCGCGACGATGCGTACGGCGATCAGCGAATCGCCGCCGAGGTCGAAGAAATTGTCCTCCACGCCCACGGCATCGCGGCCGAGCGCCTGTGCCCAGATCGCCGCCACCGCCTGCTCGGTGGCGCCGGACGGCAGCGCGGGCCGGCCCACCGGCCGCGCCGACGGCAGCGCCGCGCGGTCGATCGCGCCGTCGCGCGTGAGCGGCATCACCTCCACCACGACGATGTCGGCGGACGGCGACGCCGGCCGTGCGTGGGCGAGATGGGCGCGCAGCGCCGCGCCGGTGACGCTCTCGCGCGCAGTATCGGCGTGGCGGCGGCGCGCGGCCTCGTCAAGCGGCGGCGCGCGGGCGACGATGATGTCGAGGCCGAAATCGGCGCCAGCCTCGCCGGAATCGCGGACGCTGCCCGCATCGACAAAGCCCGCCTTGTCGAGCGCGTCGAGCCAGCGCGGCAGCGGCAGGAACGGCCCGTCATCGCCGTCGGTAACGCCGCTCAGACCCTCGATGAAGCCAACGCTCACCGCGTGCGCGCGCGTGTTGCGCGTCGCCTCTATCAGCACGAGCCGCCCGCCGTCAGCGAGCAGCGGCCGCAGCCGCGCCAGCGCCGCGGCCGGAGGAAGCCCTGTGCCAGCGGATCGCGCAGCGCGTCGAGCACGCCGTACTCTACGAACGGGAAGGCGGCGAACTTCCGCCGGGCGCCCGGGTGGAAGAACGCCGAGACGTCGGTGAAAAGATAGCGCGAGCGTTCCACCGGCAGAACCGGCAGCAGTGCGGCGGTGGCCGACCCGATGCCAGCGCCGATTTCGAGCACGCGCAGCGGTCGCTCCGTCGCCGCGGCCCAGTCGCCCACCAGCGACGCCGCGAGTGCGTTCACGTGGCGCGACATCGGGTTGTGCTGGTAAAGCGCCTCGGCGACGCTCCAGTCGCCGCCGGGGAACAGGAGGTCGAGCGGATTGACCTCGCCGTGCAGCAGCGCCTTGGCGCTGCGTTGGCAGGCGACGAAGAACGCGCGGAGCTCCGCTTCGCCGCCGTCGGCGTCGGTTGCTGCCGAAGCCGCGCGAAGCTGCAACGGCTGCACCGCCGTGAATCGTCCGCCGCGTTCGGCGAGCAGACCGTCGGCGGCGAGGAAATGCATCCAGTGCTCGATCAGGCCGGCATAGCGCGGCTGCACCCGGCAGCGCGCCACGATCTCGTCCGCGCTCCATGTCTCGCACGTGGTACGGAACAGGCCGAGCGCCACCAGCGTCTCGGCCATCGTCGCCGTGCTGCGGCTCTCGGCTTTGGCGAGGTCGTCGACGAAAGCCCGCAACTCCGGCGAAACGTCGGCGGCGGCCTGCTGCACGGCGAGCGGTACCAGCGGGCCGTTCCGCCACGGCGCGGCCGGCGCATGCATGAGGGCACTCTCCTCCACCGGCCGGCGGGTGACGTAGACGACGAGGCTGGCGTCCGGTGTCGGCGCCGGGATCGCTGCGGCTTCGGCGATGAGGGGATGCTCCTTCAGCGCCGCTTCGATCTCGGTTGCCTCCGCCCCGGCTCCGGCGGGCCCGCCGGCGGCCATCGCCGCCCATTTCGGATCGGGCGCAAGGCTCTCGCTCGTTTCGTGCCAGGCGTTCTCATCGCGTGCGAGGCGGAGCAGTAGCGTGCCATAGGCGGCGAACATCTCGTCGAGCAGGCCGGCAGGGAAAAGCTCCTCGACGGCATCCCAGCTCAAATGCAGGCGGCCGCGCTGCTCGTAGACCTGATGATCGAGCCAGACCTGCGGCGTCTGGCTGACGCTGTGGACAATGGTCCCGATTTCGTCGACCGGTTCGAGGCCGGGCAAGGCTCGCGCTAGCGCGCTTGTGAATACCACCGGCATCGCGAGGGTGCCACCGCCGCCAGCGCGGCGCGCCAGCTCGTGTAGCACGCGCAGGCCGCCGTATTCCGCGTGTTCCAAGTCGGACCAGAACTGCGTGCCGAGCCGCTGCGCCAGCGCCTCGAACCTATCCGTGCCCGGATCGCAGATTTCCAGCAGCAGGATGGTTGTAAAGTCGCCGATCAGGCGGTTGACCTGCAGGTGGACTGGAGCGCGCTGGAACTGCGTCAGGTTGAGCGTGAAATGCCTGCTGCCGCCCCAGCGGCCGAGGATGCGGGCGAACGCGGCCGTCAGCGCGATTGACGGCGTCATGCCGGCTTTGGCGCTGCGCTCCTTCAGCTGCCGCCAGGTCTCGGCGTCGAGCGCGAGATCGCGCCGCACAAAGTGCGGCCGGGCGATGTCGGCGGGCTGCTTTGCGAGCGGCAGCTGCGGCGGACCGGGCAGCGTGTCGAGGCGCTTGCGCCAGTAGTCCTCGGCCCGGCGGTAGGCGCTCGACTCGCGCTGCCGCGCGGTGAACAGCACATAGTCGCGGAAGCTCAAGTCGAGCGGTGGCAGGTACGGGTCCGGGTCGGAGACGAGCTGCATGTACTCCTTGACCAGCAGCTGGATGCTCCAGAAGTCAATGAACAGCAGGTCGATGCTCAGGTGCAGCAGCGTGCCGCTATCGAGCTCCGTCGTGCGCACTTCGAATAGCGGCCATCGGTCGGGACGGAAAACCTGGTGCGACATACGCCGCCGGATCGCTTCGACTTCGGCCCGCGCCGAAGCCGGGTCGGCGCCGCTCAGGTCTCGGTGCTCGATCTTGTAGCGCGGCACCTCGACGAGGATCTGCTGCCGGCCGTCCTCGCGTACGATCGCGCGCAGCATGTCATGGTGCTCGATCAGCATCTGCCACGCGGCCTGGAGGCGCTCGCTGTCGTGCGCGGCGAGCTTCACCTGGAGGTAGACGTGGCAACCGATGTGACCGAGGTCGAACGTGCCGCTACGGCCGATCCAGTAGGCCTTCTGCACGTCGGTGAGCGGAAAAGGTTCGTGACGGGCCGCGAGGTCCGGGGCAAGCGACGGGACGTCCGCAACCTTGGGTGTCCCCTCTGCCGGCCGGTCTTCGCGGAACATGTCGTTCATGACGCGCGCCCGTCGCTCATATGGCAATGGCGACCGAGGACGCGGATGACCGAAGGTCGGCGAGCCGAGCCTGCGACAACAGGGCCTGGATCAGCGGTACGTAGTAGACGCCGTCGCCATGCAGCTCGATCGCGTCTGGCGATACCGCGCACCAGCCGCGCTCGGCCAGTTCCAGCCAGGCCGCTTCATGCTCCGCGTAGACGTCGTTGCCGAAGCGTTGGCGATATTCCCTCCGGTCGACGCGCATCCCTTGAAGATTGCGGAACAGCTCGTGCAGCCGCAGGTCCTCTGGCGCGCGCGCGAAGCCACGCTCTACCGGAAACTCGCCACGGTCGAGCGCGGCGAAGTAATCCTTGACCCGGCGGTGGTTCACGTACGTCCAGCCGCCATGCTCGCCGGTGCCGCCGAAATCGGAAACGCCCGCGAAGCCCCAACCCCAGGATTCGGTGCGCGCAAAGCCGCGCTTGCATTCCTCGTAGACGAATTCCTCGCCGCTCCGTACCTTTTGGAAGTCGTAGGCGGTGAGCTGGCGGTAGCCGTTTGCTGCGAGCAAATCGCGCGCGGCACGATACATATCGCGTACGGCGTCGGACGGCGGAATTTCGTCGCGGCGGTTGAGCGAGAAGTCAGTGGCACCGCCGATGTTGAGTTCGTAGTGGGCGATATGGTCGACGCCGGTGGCGACGAGCTGCTCGAGGTCGGCGAGCATGTGGCGCATCGTCTGCTGTGGCCAGCCGAAGATCAGGTCGACGTTGCATTGCAGGCCGAGCTCCTGCGCCCAGCCGATAGCGTCGAAGACGTGCTTTGCCGTCTGCTTGCGGCCGCTCAGCCGGTTCAGCTCGGGGTCGAGCTGCTGCACGCCGATGCTCACGCGGTTGATGCCGCCGGCCTTCATCGATACGAGCTTCTCGCGCGTGAACAGCTGCGGGATGCCCTCCATCGTCACCGGCACGGCGTCGATGCCCGGGAAGACGGAGCGGACGATGTCCATCATCCGGGTGTACTGGCCGGGCCGCATCAGGTTGGGCGTGCCGCCGCCGATGTAGAGCGTCTCGGGCGTGGCGCGGGCGAAGAAGTCCCGGAACAGCTCCCCCTCGCGCTGGAAGTAATCGAGGTAGGTATCGAGCTGCTGCGCGCCGCCGAACGTCTCTACCGGAAACAGGCAGTAGCCGCAGCGGTCCGGGTCGGTGCGAATGCAATAGGGAAGGCCGGCGTAGAGCGAGAAGGGCGCGGGCTCAGAGCGGCTCCAGCGCTCGCGCTGCGCCATCACGCTCGGCACCGATACGCTGCCGTGCTGCCAGAACCGCGGCGAGGGAAAGCCGTGCAGGACGCGGTTGACCTGCCGCCGCTGGAGCGCATCGTCGACGAACGCCCGAACATCCGCACGTGCTGCCACAAGACCCTGATCCATCGAGACGGCCCCCCTCAGACCATTTCGGCGCGGTGTCGATGGTGACGCCACTGTTTAGTCGCGCCGAGCCTAACAAAGGTTCAGGCGGCGGCTCAGCAGAAAGTCGGCGAGGTCGTCGGCCGATGACATTTCGAACTCGGCGTCATCCCGCTCCGGCGGCGGGGCGAATTTCAGCGCCTTTTGCAGGCGAAACTGCAACTCGACTGCCATCAGTGAGTCGAGGCCGATCTGCACGAAGCCGCGCGCGAGGTCCTTTCGTTTGCTTTCGTCCCAGCTGAGGATCTCGAGGAGCTGGCCCTCGATGAAGTCGACGAGGATCGCGGGCCGGTCATCCGGCGGCGAAGCACGGAGCCGGTCGAGAACCGGTGTTGCATTGCCGCGCATTCAAGCCTCCATTTGCGATAATCAAAGATACCCCACTGCCGTTGGGCCGTCCATCATCGCATTATCAGATGCCATGTCTTCGGTTGCACGAGCGCAATGTCGTCGCGCGGGAACAGCGCGACGACGTGATGGCGGGCCGGCTGCGGCACGAAGCCATTGGCGAGCAGCGCCGGCGCGGGCACGCCGCGCGAGCGCATCGCCAAGACCAGTCCCACCCCGTCGCGCCGCAGCGCCTGGCAGAGATGGCCGATGAGTCTCGCCGACCCGGTGCCGGGTGCGCCGTCGGCCGCCCAAAGATCGATCATGGCGGCCCGCACCGGCGACCGCCCCTGGAACGACAGCCGGTGAATGTTGACGAACGCCTGCACCGATCCGCCGCTTTCGAGGACAAACGTCTGCGATACGGCGCTGTTCAGTTGTGCCGCGAGTCGGGCGACGGGCCATTGCAGCGCCCAGTCGCACCGCGCGGTAGACGCCGCCAGGAGGTCCGCGCAGCGCGGCAGGTCGCCGGGCGCATAGGGACGCACACCGGCGGCCGGCCGCGACGGTATGCCGCTTAGGAGCGGGCCGGCGACGCGCACACCGAGCCGCTCCCAGGCGCTGATGCCCGCGGCCGCGATCCGGGCCGGGTCGAGCATCTTCACCCACAGGCCGAAGCGGAAAAGGAAGCGCAGGTTCTGCGGGAAGGTCTGCGCATACTGGCTCCAGAATTGATGCGCGAGCGAGGCGCGGTCGCCGCTGATCACGCCGAGCGAAAAGGCGAGACCGTGCGCGGCATGCCGCTCGCGCAGCGCACCGATGAGCCGCATCGCCGACCGCCCGGCGCGGTATGCCGGATCGACGGTGCACCAGCTCGCGAGCCCAACCGGCAGCGTCTGCGACCCGATGCGCAGCTTGTGGGGCAGGGAGAAGAAGGTGCCGACGAGCCGGTCGCCATCGTAGAGCGCCGGCGCCAGCGCCTCGCCGCCGATCTGCCAGCGCAGGAACGCGGCGTCCCACAGCGGGAACCACATCGTGCTGCCATAGGTTGCGGTCCACACTTTCTGTCCGAGCGCGGCGACATCCTCGCAGTCGCCGGCGTAGTCGCAGATGGCGAGACCACTCACCACCGGACGAGGGCCGAGCCCCACGACAGCCCCACGCCGAAGCCGCAAAGGAGCACGAACTGCCCCGGCTTGATGATGCCTTCGCCGATCGCGTGATCGAGTACGATCGGGATCGAGGCCGACACAGTATTGCCGATGGACTGGAAGTGCCGCAGCACCTTCGCCGGATCGGCGTCAAGCAGGTTGGTGAGCGTGTCGAGCACCACGTTGCTCGCCTGGTGGAACACCAGCCAGTCCACGGCGTCCAGGGCGAGCGCATTGCGCGCCAGCAGATCCTTCACGTGGCCGGGAATGTGGCTGCCGACGAAACTGAGCATGTCGTTGCCTGCCATGTGGATGTGCGCCGGGGATCGCAGGTTGCCGCTCGGATCGCGCTTCTCGTCGCAACGCACGGCATCGGTGACCGGCATCCGCGTGCCGCCGGCCGGAATCAGGAACTTGCCGTGGCGCTTGCCGTCAGTGCCGCAGCTCACATCAAGCACACCGCGGCCTTCGGTCGCAGCGCCGATCCAGGTCGCCGCTGCTCCATCGCCGAACAGCAAGCGCGTCGAGCGGTCCTGCGGGTGGATGAACTTCGAATAGGTGTCCGCAGTCACCACCAGCACATTCTCTGCCGAGTTCGACGCGATCAGCGCTTGCGCGAGCTTGATCGCATAGATGAAGGCGGAGCAGGCATGCGGCAGGTCGAACGCGGCAACAGCGTCGCGCAGGCCGAGGCGGCCGTGCAACACGCATGAGTTCGGCGGCAGGATGTAGTCTGGAGACTGCGTGCAGAAGATTAGCGTGTCGACACGCTCCGCCAGATTGGGGTGCGCGACGAAAAGTTTGCGGCAGGCCGCTTCGCCGAGGTCGAGCGCGGTCTCGCCGTCGGCCGCGATGTGACGACACAACACGCCGGTGTGGCGCAGCAGCAGCGCCCGCGTGCGGTCGTCGGCGTCCGCAGTCATCGTCTCGTTGGAGAGCGTCTGTTCGGGCAGCGCGACGGCGACCCCATTGATGGCGGCGCGGGCGAGTTGGTGGGATTGAGGCATCATCGGCGTCCCCGCTGATATTCGGCGGCGCCTTGTCCGGGCGGAGGTGAATCCAGGCGATGAGCGGTTGCCGTCCTGGCTTCGTAGACCGCTGCAGGCGAGGACGGGGCGAGCCGGCCGTCGGCGCCCGCGGCTGCATCGCCATCTTGCTCGGCGAGCCGCTCGGCGAGGTAACCGGCGAGCGTGAGGACGCTGGCGCTCTGGATGATCTTCGCCAGTGGTACGTTGAAGCCGAAGTCCGAATTGATGCGGTTGCGCACCTCGACCGCGATCAGCGAGTCGAGTCCGAGGCTGAGCAGCGACTGGTGCGGATCGATGCGCGACGGCGAGGCGCCGATAGCGCGCGCAAGATGGTCGCGGATGTAGCCTTCAAGCAACGCCGGCCGCGCCTCGGCATCGGCGTCGAGGATGTGGCGCAACCGCGCGTCTCCGGTCCCGCCCACTGTCTCAGCGTCCAACTCGCTGACCAGGCCGGCAAGGCGGGCGGGGAGCTGTGAACCGGCAAGCTGGCGCAGTTCGCTCCAGTCGACCTTGGCGAGCGTCACCTGCACCGCATTGCTCGCCAGCAGCTCGTCGATGCCGTCGAGCACGTCGGCGATCGGCATGGCCATTGCCTTGTAGCGGTCGAGCCGCTCCGAGGCGTCCTTGTTACGGGCGACGTAGCCCACCTCGCCGATATTGCCGAGGTTGACGGTGAGCGCCGGCAGGCCCCGGCCGCGCCGGTAGTAGGCGAGAGCGTCGAGGAACGCGTTGCCTGCGACGTAGTTCGCCTGCCCGGGATTGCCGATGGTCGAGGTGATCGAGGAGCAGAGCAGCAGGAAGTCCAGCGGCACGCCTTCGGTCAGTGCGTGCAGGTGCCAGGCGCCGAGCATCTTCGGTGCCATCGCCGTCCACATGCGATCCTCATTGAGGCGCTCGATCGGCGCGTCGTCGAGCACCATTGCGGCATGGATAACGCCGCGCAGTGGCGCCACCGCCTGCGCCGCAGCAATGGCGCGCGCGACGGCGTCACGGTCGGTGACGTCGGCGCGGATGGCGACGGCCTTGACGCCGCGCGCGGCAAGCGCGTCGAGTGCGAATTGCGCCTCCGGCGACGGCCCGCTGCGGCCGGCGAGCACGATGTAGCGCGCGCCTCGGTCGGCGAGATGCGATCCGAGCGCCAGCCCGAAGCCGCCGAGCCCGCCGGTGATGAGGTAGCTCGCCTCGGCGTCGATCGGCACAGGCTGCGGCCCGCGCTGCACGCGCAGGCCGGCACGATCCTGCATGGACACCACGAGCTTGCCGATGTGCTGGGCCTGCGCCATGGCCCGGAACGCGTCAGGCACGCGGTCGGCCGGGAACACGCGGTAGGGCAGGGGCGTGAGCGTGCGACCGTCGAAACGGCCGATGGCCTCGCGCAACAGCGTGCACGGAAGATCGCCCGGCTTGTCGAACACGCGGCTGAGATCGACAGCGAACAGCGAGACGTTCTTGCGCAGCGGCCGCATGCCGAGACGGCGGTTCTTGTAGATGTCGACGAGACCGATCTCGACGAAGCGGCCGAACGGCCGGAGGATCGAAAGGTTCTTGTCGATCGCCTCGCCGGCAAGCGAGTTGAGCACGATGTCCACGCCCTCGCCGCCGGTGAGGTCGAGAATTTGGTCGGCGAAGGCGAGGCTGCGCGAATCGAGGACGTGGGCAGCGCCGAGCGTCTTCAGCAGGTCGCGCTTCTCTCGCGAGCCCGCCGTGGCGAATACGGTAGCGCCGGCCGCGAGCGCGAGCTGCAGGGCCGCAAGGCCAACACCGCCGGCGGCGGCGTGGATCAGCACGCGCTCGCCGCGCTTCATGTCCGCGAGCGTGTGCAGCGAATAATACGCGGTGACGAAGGCGATGGGCAGCGTCGCCGCCTGCTCCAGGCTCACGGTCGCGGGCTTGGGCGCGGCGAAGCGGTGGTCGATCGTGATGTGGCTCGCCAGGCTTCGCGGCGCCGCAGCCACGACCTCGTCACCGATGACGAACTCGGTAACGTTGCTACCGACGGCGACGACGCGGCCGGCGCATTCGAGGCCGAGCAGGGTAGCGGCGCTCGGATCGGCCAGCGCCTCCTTGGGCACCATGCCCATGGCCGTCATCAGGTCCTTGAAATTGAGTCCCGCAGCCGCGATCTCGATCTCGATCTCGATGGCGCCAGGCGCCCGCCGCACGAGCGGCCGCGCCGTGAGCGAATCCGGAAGGCCCGGCTGCGCCAGTTCGAGTCGGAACGGATCGGCGAGCGAGGCAGCCGGCTGACCGGTCGCGTGCAGAGTTGCGGTCGATACGGCGGTAAGCCGGCGCACGTAGCGCAACTCGCCGTGGAGCGCGAGCTCGTCCTCCTCGGCTTCGCCGTCGGTCAGTTCGGCGGCAAGCATAGCGATTTCCGCCGCCGAGGCTGTCGCGAGATCGATTCGCACGCAACGCAGATTCTGGTACTCGGAACCGGCGACGCGGCCGAGCCCCCACAGCGGCGACTGGATGACGCCGTCCATGTTTGCGCCGTCGACGCCTTGCGCGGCGCGGGTGACGAGCCAGAGGCCGCCGACCGCAAGTTCGCCTGCAGTGGCAAGGGCTTGCACGAGATGCAGCGCCCCGACGCAGCCCGCGCGTGCGCCGTCGACGATGGACTCGTTCGGCATGGCGGCGTCGGTTGCGAGGTCGAGGCTTCCAAAATGGACAACGCCAGCCAGATGCTTCGTCTCGCGGCTGACGGCGGCGAGAAGCCGCCGCATGTCGTTCGGCTTGTCGGGACGGATCGTGAAGACCGATGCGCCGCTGCGGGCGAAGTCCGCGCCCGCCGTCACCTGGATCACCCGGTCGCCGCGCGCCTCCAGATCGACCGCAAGCTGCGCGCCCGCGCTCGATCGCGTCGGGCCGCCGCGGTCACTCAACACCAGCCACACGTTCGGATCGGCGTCGGGGCGAGGGGCTGGAGCTCTGCCGCGAACCGCGGGTACATCCGCCGCGCGGGCAAGGATAAGCGAATGCTGCGCGGTCGCGGCGTCCGGTGCGTCGGCGAAGCCATGCGTGCTATCAAAGCCCGCGCGCCCCAGCAGTGCCTGCCACTGCCGCATCGGAACCACCGGCTCAAACTGCCGAACGTCGCTGTCCTCGAACAGCCACCAGCCCGGCAGCAGACCGAACACCAGCGTGGTGTGGAGCCACGGCCGCGTCACTTCCAGCATGAGCAACAGTCCGCCCGCGCCGAGCAGGCCGCGGACGCGGTTGAGCGTGCTGCCGAGATCGCGCGTCGCATGCAGCACGTCGGAGGCGACGACGAGATCGAACGCATGCGGCTCGATGCCCTGTTCGGCGGCGTTGCGCTCGATATCGAACGTACGGCATTCGACGAACGGGAAGCGCGTGAAGCGCTGCTGCGCGTGGCCGAGGAAACGGGCGGATACGTCGGTGAACACGTATTGCGTCGCATGCGCCGGCAGCACCGGCAGAAGGAAGCCGGTGAGCCCGCCTGTTCCGCCGCCGATCTCCAGCACGCGGAGGGCGCGGTCCGGCGGCAGGCGGCGCACGATCTCTGTGACCGCCTTCTGCGCCAGGAGGTTGCTCGGCCGCAACGCCGGCGAGTCTTGGTAGAGGTGTTCGGCCGCCGTCACGGTGCTTTCGGGAAACACGAGCTGCAGCGGATCGGTCTCGCCGCGCAGCACCGAAACGAGATTCTCGCCGCACAGGCGCGCCATCGTCAACTCGACCTGGCACTCCGGGAAGCGATGCCACACCGCCTTCCACAATGGCTGCGGATCGGCGCGTGACGCCAGTTCCGTCGGAGTCAATTCGTGCAGCATCAGTGCGAGCCAGCGCCGGTACTGCGGCGCGAGCCCGAGCCGGTCGGCTAGTGCAGGCGGCGGCAGCGCCGACATCGGCGGCGCAAAGCCGAGTTCGCGCAGGGCGCGGGCGATGTATGCCGCGGCGGCGGCACGTGCCATCGGCTGAAACTCGTTCTCGAATCGGGCGCGGTCAAAGCGGCGATGCAACGCGGCCGCTTCCGCCGCGAGCACCGGTGACAGGTCGGCAGGTCCCGGCATGTGATCCGAGCAGCGCTCCGCCATTGGCCTCGCCGAATGCTTGAGCTGCCATTGGTACTCGTATAGCAGACCCTGCAGAGCCGCGGCGCGCTGGTCTGGCGGCCGACAGACGAGGCCGTTTACTGCCACGTATACCCGTCCGTCGGTGTCTACGAGGTCAATATCGACGGTGAGCCCGTGCGCCGAAAACTCGCGCACGCGAACCGCCGCAAAAAACTCCGCCGCCGGGGTGGCGTAGAAACGGACCCGGTCAATGCGCACAGGCACATAGGCGCGGCCTCTGCCGGAGAGTGCGCCATCTGGTAGCACTGCGAGCGAGGCCTGTAAGCAGGCATCGAGCACGGCAGGGTGCAGGCGGTAGTCGGCAAGTTCCGGCTGCAGCGACGATGGCAGACGAATATCCGCAAGCGCCTCGCCTTCGCCGCGCCACAGCGCGTGGAGGCCATGGAACGCCGGCCCGTAGTGCAGCCCGAGCGCCGCGAACCGCCGCCGGCACGGCATCGGTGCGCGCGTGGACCGACAGTTCGCCGGCCTCCGAATCGAACGCGATCCGAGCCGGCGTGGCGGAGCGTCCGTCGAGCGGCAGAAACTTCTGGAACTCCCAGTCCTCCAGCGTGCACGGCCCCGCACCGAACGTCTCGCGTGCCGCGGCGAGCGCCATCTCGATGTAGCCCGCAGCTGGAAAGATGACGGCGCCGCCGAGGCGATGGTCGGCGAGATAAGGAGCCGCGCCGATGTCGAGGTCGGCCTGCCATGACGGTGCTGGTGCATCAACGCGGTTGCCGAGCAGAGGATGGATGGACGTACCGACGCGCTGCTGCCGGCTGCGCTCGGTCTCGCGCCAGTGTACCTCCGGCTGGAACGGGTAAGACGGCAGCTTTACCGTTGTGCCCGCCGGCAGAAGCCTCGTCCAGTCGAGGTCGCTGCCGAGAATGTAGAGCCGGCCGGCAGTGCCGAGCAGCGTGGCGCGCTCGGGCGCGTGGCGGCGGAGCGAACTTAGTACTGTGCCCGACGCGCCATTTTCCTTAAGGCACTCGGCAAGGTCGTTGCGCAAGATCGGATGCGCGCCGATTTCGAGGAACAACTTGTGGCCCGCGCGGATCTGTTCGCCGACGGCATCGGCGAACAGCACCGGCCGGCGCACATTGCGGTACCAATACCGCGCGTCGAGTTCCGGGCCGGTGACCACGCGGCCGGTGACCGTCGAGAAGAGCGGCATCGACGCCGCGCGCGGACGAATGCCGCGCAGCGATTCCAGCAGCTCAGCTTCGAGCGGGTCCATCTTCGCACTGTGGAACGGCACGTCGACCTGTAGGGTACGGCAGGCCACGTCCGCACGTTCGAGCATGTCGGAGATGCCGGCAAGTGTGTCGGCGTCACCCGACAGCGTAACCGAGCGCGCGCTGTTGACGGCGGCGAGCGAGATGGTGCCGTGGTAGGCAGCGAGCCGCTCCGCCTCCTCGCGCGAAATGCCGGCCGCGAGCATTGCGCCCTGTCCGGCGGCGCGATATTGCAGCCGGCTGCGGTGGTAGGTGACGCAGGCCGCGTCCTCGAGCGTCAGCGCACCGGCGATGTATGCCGCCGCCATCTCGCCGGCGCTGTGGCCGACGACGGCCGCCGGCTCGATGCCCCACGACTGCCATAGCGCCGCGAGTCCGACCTGCAGGGCGAATATCGCGGGCTGGCCGATGTCGGTGTTCTGCACCTCCGCATGCGCCTCATCGGCCATGAGCTTGTCGATAAGTGACGGGCCGCCGAAGCTTCGATGTAAGTCGCTGACGGCCTCCACGGCGCGGCGGAACACCGGCTCCTGTGCGAGTAGCTCGTGCCCCATCCCCCACGACTGTTGGCCCATGCCGGAGCACACGAAGACCGGACGTCCTGGCGCATCGAGCTTCCGGCCGGTGGAGGTACCGGGCCGTGCTTCGCCGGCGAGGAATGCATCCAGCCGTTCAGCGAGCTCGGCCTTGCTGTGCGCAACCAGTGCGAGGCGGAAATCGTGATGCGAGCGGCCCGTCGCGGCGGAGAAGCAGAGGTCCGAAAGCGCTGCATTTGTAAGGCCGCGTGGGTCGTCGAGTGACGCGCGGTAGCTGCGGGCGATGTCAACAATCGTCGCCTCGCTGCGCGCCGACAGAGGCAACAGCAGCGCCCGGCCTTCGCCGTTTGCTTCGCGTGCGGGCGTCGCCTTTGCCGGTGCTGGCGGGGCTTCCAGGATCGCATGTGCGTTGGTGCCGCCGAAGCCGAACGAGTTGATTCCGGCCCGCGGCGGGGTCGCTGTCTCCGGCCACGGCCGAAGGTTCCGCGCCACGGTGAGCCGCAGGTCGTCGAAGGCGATGTCGGGGTTCGGGGTCTCGAAATGCAGGTTGCCGGGGATCGCGCGGTGCTTGAGGCAAAGCGCTGTCTTGATGAGACCCGCAATTCCGGAGGCCGATTCCAGGTGGCCGATGTTGCTCTTGATCGAGCCGATGGTGCAGCGCGCAGCATCGGGCTGCGCCTGGCCATAGACGTCGCCGATGGCGCGCGCCTCGATTGGATCGCCGACCGGCGTACCGGTGCCGTGCGCCTCGACGTACTGCACGGTCGCGGGATCGATGTCGCCGGCAGCGAGCGCATCGAGAATGTTGGCACGCTGCGACGCACCGTTCGGCACCGAGATCCCTGCGGTGCGGCCGTCCTGGTTCACCGCGGTCGCGCGGATCACGGCATACACGTTGTCGCCGTCCGCCAGCGCCCTGGCGAGCGGCTTGAGCACGACCATGCCGGCGCCTTCACCGCGCACGTAGCCGTTGGCGCGCGCGTCGAAGCTCTTGCAGCGGCCGTCCGGCGAGAGCATCGCTGCCTTTGAGAAGCCGATGCTGACGGTCGGTTGCAGGATCAGGTTGACGCCGCCCACGAACGCCAGCTCTGTCTCGCCACTCCACAGGCTGCGGCAGGCCAGGTGTGTTGCCACGAGCGCCGACGAGCAAGCGGTGTCGACGGCGACGCTCGGGCCGATGAGGTTGAAGAAGTAGGAGATGCGATTCGCGGCGACGCAGAGCGACGCGCCGAGGTTGGTATAAGAGTCGATCGTCTCTGGCTCGTTGGAGTGAAGCTGGATCGAGCCGTAATCGAATCCGGAGATGCCGACGTATACGGCGGCGCGTCGGCCAGACAGCGCCGTCATGGTGAGGCCTGCGTCTTCCGCGGCGGCGTAGGCCACTTCCAGAAGCACCCGCTGCTGCGGGTCTGCTGCGGCGGCCTCGCGTGGGCTGATGCCGAAGAACTGCGCGTCGAAGCGGTCGACGCCGTCGATGAAGCCGCCAAAGCGGCTGGCGATGCGTCCTGGCCGTGCTGGATCGGAATGAAATTTAGCCTGCAGCCGCCAGCGTGATTGCGGCGTCTCGGTGATGGCATCGACGCCATTGACGAGCAATTCCCACAGGTCGTCGGCGCTGCGGACCCCGCCGGGCAGCCGGCAGCCGATTCCGATCATTGCGATCGGCTCCAGGGGGCTCATGGGCATTCCCTCTTCACGGCGATGCGAGGGTGGCGGAATGTACGTTCGGGCTGGCGACGATCGGCACGCTCAGCATCCAATTGCCCGGACAGAAGAACGACGGCAGAACGGAGAGCGTCTTTACCCGGGTGACGCGAACGCGAGCAGGCGCTGATCACGTCGGACTGAATGCAGAGAGGGGGGCGGTATTTCGTGCCGGTAGGGCGATGCTTCGATTCAGTCTCGGAGCCCATTACGCACCACACGTTCACTCACGGCGATGCATTGCGAAAACGCCCGCCGTCTTGCGCATCATAGAGGCAAGGCTTCATTCGCGTCCAGCGAAAAGCCGCTCTCGCCATTAGTCGCGCGATGTGCGAGCTAGGTTCAACGAGGTTTCCGCGAGTTCGCTGCTGGAGCCCTAACGCATACGCTTACAGTCAGCGGATTGCGCTGGCGTAACGCAGCCTTCGAATAGGTCGTGCTCGTCGACATGCCATTGCCGGAGCTGCCACCCGCTTCCTGCTGCGGCGACCGCGGCTTGGTATCCCGCGCCGAGCGGCAGATCGTGCAAGGTCCACCGGCTGGCCTCGCCGGGATCGGGCCGCGTCGCGAGTAGTTGTGCGGCATCTGTGGCGCGGAAGGACACGTCGAACGAACCGAGCGGTAACGAGAGGCCATCGCCGCGCGCCTTGATGTACGCCTCCTTGCGTGTCCAGCAGATAAAGAACGATTCCTCGCGTGCAGCCGCGGGCAGCGCTGCGAGCCCCGTCCGCTCGGCCTCCGAGAAGACCCGCTGCGCGATTTCCAGCACCGCCATGCCGGACCTCATCTGTTCGACATCGACGCCGACGGCGCGCTGCTGCGCCAGGGCTATGAGGATCCAGTCGCCCGAATGGGAGACGTTGAACGCGACCGGCGTGGCATCCAGCGCCGGCACGAGCTCCGGCTTGCCGTTCAGGCCGGCGAAGATCTGTAACGCGTCCGGAGGCCGGTTAAGACATGTGCCGAGCAGGTGGCGCAGGAGACCGCGACCGACGATGGCGCGGTGCCGGTCTGCCTCGAAATGGAACGCGTCGGCTTTGGCGCGTTCCTCAGAGGAGAGCAAGTCGCGAAACCGGGCGATGGCCGCGGGACTCCAATGCCGGCGCGTGCGCCACACATGCACCCCGCCGTCCCCCAGCCGACATCCGGCTTGGGGCGATTGCAACGTGTTTGTGTCCTCGCTCAATGCTTGCGTCGCGCGCGTGACCAGCAATGAATTTGCGCCGATGATACTCACGTAATCGTCCGTTGGCAAGAAAGCGAGCGCTTTAGCATTCGCTCCGGCAGGCTTGGTTTGGCCATCGTCGGTAACCAGCGGGCCGGACATCACGATCTTGATTGTGTGTGAGACGGCCGTAACAAACGGCTGTCTCGTTTTTGAAGGTAGCGAAGGTCTATTTCCCGCCAAGCTTACCGGCTTCCTCCCAGGTCGGGCAGGTCCGCTGCTCCAGCGGCACGTCGAAGGGCTGGTAGTTGTCCTTGGTAATCACGGTCGGCTTCAGCACGATCTCGGTGACGACCGGCTGATCGCGCAGCGAACGGATCGCCATCATGGTGCCGAGGCAGCCTTGCACAAAACCATTGTAGTCGCCGCTTGCGAGCAGCTTGCCCGACTTGATGGCGTCGATCGCTTCCTTGGTGCCGTTGATGCCGATCACCTGGGCCTTGCGGTTGGCGCCATCGAGCGCCTCGATCGCACCGACCGCCATGGCGTCGTTGGCGGCGAGCACGCCGTCGATCTGCGAATTGGACTGCATCAGATTTTCCATCACCTGCAGCGCCTGCAGCCGCTGATAATTGCCGGGCTGGGACGCCAGCAGCTTGGCGCCGGGATTCTCCTTCAGCGCGTCGTTGAAGCCGCGGACGCGGTCGACATTGGTCAGCGATCCCTTGACGCCCTCGATGATGACGATGTTGCCCTTGCCGCCCAAGGTCTTGAGCAGGAAGCGGGCGGTCTCAAGCCCGAGGCTATAGTCGTCGGCGCCGATGAAGGAAACGAACTTGCCGCCGGCGGAGCGGTCGGTGATGTTGACGACGGGGATGTTGGCCTCGTTGATCTTCTCGACGCCCGGCACCATCGCCTTGTAGTCGACGGGCGTGAAAACGATGGCGCTCGGCTTCTTCACCACGACGTCCTCGATCTGGCTGAGCTGCTCGGGAATGGAGTCCGGCTTGGTCGGAATGTACTGCAGCGTCTTCGCATTCAAGGTCTTCGCCATATTGTTGGCACCGACCCGCACGGTCTGGAAAAACGGGTTGGTCTGGTTCTTCGTGAAGACCGCAATGGTCTCGCCGTCCGCGTAAGCCTGGGTGGTCAACGCGGCAGCCATCAGGAGCGGCAGTGCAAGATAGGCCAGTCTCTCGTGTTGTCTCATGTGGTCTCCATCCCTCATTTTTGGTTTGTTGGATCTTTCGCGAAGAACTCATTGCGTGCGGCGGCGTGTCTTCATGTCGAGCCAGACCGCGAGAATGACGATGACGCCGGTAATGAGCGGCTGCCAGTTCGCGCTGACCGACAGCAAATTCATGCCGTTCAGCACTAGCGTGAGGATCAATGCGCCGACAAAGGTGCCGAACACGGTGCCGACGCCGCCGAACAGCGAGGTGCCGCCGATCAGCACGGCCGCGATCGCGGGCAGCGTCAGGCTTTCGCCGATATCAGCTTCCGCCGAATTGAGGCGCGACAGGAAGATGATCGAGGCCAGCCCCGCCATGGTGCCGGAGACGGTGTAGACCAGCAGCAGCCGGCGCGCGACCGGGATACCCGAGAGCCGCGCCGCGACCGGATTGGCGCCGATCGCATAGATCTCCTGGCCCCAGATGCTCCGTTGCGCAAACAGCGTTCCGATCGCTAGGAAGATCAGGAGCAGGTAGACGGAGATCGGCAGGCCGAACAGATAGCCGCTGCCGATCTGGCGGAAGCCCGCCGGGAAGCCGTGGATGGTCTCGCCGGCCATATACCAGTAGGTGAGGCCGTTCAGCACCCAGAGCATGCCGTACGAGGCGATGAAGGAGGGGATGCGGAGCGCCGTCACCATGACGCCATTGAGCAGACCGACGGTGCCGCCGACCAGAAGCGCCGTGAGGATGCCGAGCGTCGGCGAACCGCTCTGATGGATCACCGTGCCGGCAAGGCACGCCGACAGCGCGACATTGGCGCCGACCGAGAGGTCGAGGCCGGCGGTGAGCACGACGAGCGTCAGGCCCGAGGCGATGAAGAAGGTCAGGCTCGCCTGGCGCAGCACGTTGAGGATGTTGCCGAAGCTCAGGAAAGATTCGCTGAAGACAGCGAGCGCTGCGCAGATCAGGAGCGCGGCGAGCAGGCGATAGAAGAGCTGGATGGCGTCCTGCGACAAGAAGGAGCGCGGCGGCGACAAGGCCTGCTTGGTGATGTCGGTCATGACCGGCTCCGAAGGCCATCCAGGAACAGGGCGACAATGACGAGGACGCCGACGCTCGCGACCTGCACCGAGGACGGCAGCGAGATCAGATTGAGCCCGTTGCGCAGCACGCCGACGGCGATCACGCCGAGCACCGTGCCGAGCAGCCAGCCATTGCCGCGCTCGAACGAGGTTCCGCCGACTGCAACCGCCGCAATGGCATCGAATTCGAGCCCGAGCCCTGCGGTGGGATGCCCCGAATTCATGCGCGCGGTCATCAACAGACCCGCGATGCCGGCCATGGTGCCGCCGAGCGCGTAGACCGCGATCAGCAGGCGGCTCGGCGAGAGGCCTGCATATTTCAGCGCTTCGCGATTGCCCCCGAGGGCAAAGATGTAGGTGCCGAAGCGGGTGTGATAGAGCAGAGCGTGGAACACAGCGTAGGTCGCGAGCGCCATCACGATCGGCACGGGCACGTCCAAGAACGTCGCCGAATAGATGTCGCGCACGCCGTGGGGAATGCCGACCACACTCTGGCCGTCGCTGACGATCAGCGACAGGCCCTGCGCCATGCCGAGCGTGCCAAGTGTCGCCACGAACGGCGGAATGCCGAGGATCGCGACCAGCCAGCCATTGACCGTGCCGAAGGCCGCACCGACCAGGATCGCGGCGCCGAGGCCGAGCAGCATCGACTGGGTCGCGAGCGACACGATGGCGACGCAGAGCGAGGTGAGCGTCAACACGGCACCCATCGACAGGTCGAGCCCCTCGGTCATGATGATCAGCGTCATCGGCAGCGCGAGCATGGTCAAAATGGTCGACTGCACCAGTACGTTGGAGAGGTTTGCGACCGACAGGAAACCTGGAGCAATCGCACCGAAGATTGCAATCAAGAGGACCAGCACCAGCGCGACGCCAGGGATGCGCTGCAGGGGATTTGATTGCGAGACGACGGCTGCCTCACGCATGATGCATTCCCAGTCGCACGATGTTCTCCTCCGTCAGCTCAGACCGCGACAGATGCCCGGCGATGCGTCCCTCGCGCATCACATAGGCCCGGTCGCAGACGTGGCAGATTTCGACCTGCTCGGACGAAATCATCAGCGCCGCCGCGCCTTCGGCGACCAGCCGGTCGATCAGCGCAAAAATCTCGGACTTGGCGCCGATATCGATGCCGCGGGTCGGCTCGTCGAAAATAAACAGCCTTGCGCCGGCTGCGAGCCATTTTCCGATCACGACCTTCTGCTGATTGCCGCCGGACAACAGGCCGACCGTCTGCCGCGCGCCAGGCGTCGCGATCCTGAGCTGCCGGATCAGGCCATCGGCGGTGCGCTGCGCGCTGCGCGGATCGAACACGCCGCTCGGAAACAGCTTTCGCAATGCCGACACCACGAGATTGTCGCCGACCGAACGCAGCAGCGCGAGCCCCTCGCTCTTGCGGCTCTCCGGGATCAGCGCGATGCCGCGGCGCGCGGCGACGTCCGGTTCGCCGGAGATCGTCTTGCCATCGAAAATGATCTCGCCGGAGGTCACGGGATCGGCGCCGAAAATGGCGCGCGCGACCTCGCTGCGTCCCGAGCCGACCAGGCCGCACAGGCCGACGATCTCGCCCTGGCGCACCTCGATGTTAATGTCGGAAATGCCGGTCGGCGACGTCAGGCCTTTGACTTCAAGCAGCACTTCGCCCCGCCGCTCCGCAAAGTTGCGTGGATAGGTCATGTCCACGGTGCGGCCGACCATCATCCGGACGAGCCGGTCGGGCGTGACGTCGGCGGGACGGACCTCCTCGATGCGGCGGCCGTCGCGCAGCACGGTGATGCGATCGCCGAGCGCAAAGACCTCCGCCATGCGGTGCGAGATGTAGACGATGGCGACGCCATCGGCCTTCAACCGCGCGATCAGCGCAAACAGCAATTCGGTCTCGCGGTCGGACAGTGCCGCCGTCGGCTCATCCATCACGAGAATGCGCGCGTTCTGGCTGATCGCCTTGGCGATCTCGACCATCTGCTGCTGCGCCACGCCGAGCTTGTCGACTGTCACAGAGGGATCGATCTCGAAGCCGATCGAATCGAGCACGCGCCTGGCGTCGGCCAGAATCTTGCGGCGGCCGATGGTGCCGGGGATGCGGCCTTTCGGCTCGCGGCCGAGAAAGATGTTCTGGGCGATGTCGAGGTAGGGGACGAGTGAGAATTCCTGGAAGATCACGGCAATGCCGAGCTTCTGCGCCTCCGCGGTCGAGGCGATCTTGACCTTGTCGCCCTTGTAATAGACCTCGCCGGCGTCGGCGCTGTAGGCGCCGCACAACACTTTCATCAGGCTCGATTTGCCGGCGCCGTTCTCCCCTAACAACATATGGACTTCGCCGGGAAAGACCGCAAAGGACACCTCGTCCAGCGCCTTGACGCCCGGAAACTCCTTGCTGATGCCGCGCAGCTCCAGGAGCTGCGGCGCGATCGGCGAGGGGGTCTCAATGGGCAACGCGGTGCTCATGCGCGCGCGCCCTCGGCAAAGATCTTTCCCGGGTTCATCAGGCCGTGCGGATCGAGGGCCGTCTTGATGGAGCGCATCACATCGACGGCTTCTCCGAGCTCGTCGACGAGATAGCCGATCTTGCCGACCCCGATGCCGTGCTCGCCGGTGCAAGTGCCGTCCATGGCGATGGCGCGGGCAACCATGCGTGCCTGAAGCGCCTTGGCGCCAGCGATCTCGTCCGCGTTTGCGGGATCGATCAGGATCAGCATGTGGAAATTGCCGTCGCCGACATGGCCGACGATCGGCGCGACGAAACCGTGATCATCCGCATCCTGTCTTGTTTCAGTCAGGCATTCGGCCAGCCGCGAAATCGGCACGCAGACATCGGTGATCACGGCGCGGGCACCGGGCCGCAAACCGAGGCCGGCGTAAAGCGTGTTGTCGCGGGCGTGCCAGAGGCGGCTGCGGTCTTCGGCGGCCTTCGCCCACTCAAAGCCGCGGCCGCCATGCTCGGCGGCGATCGCCTGTGCCGCCTCGGCCTGCTCGTCGACAGCCGTTTCCGAGCCGTGGAATTCGAAGAACAGGGTCGGCACTTCCCGATAGCCGAGCTTCGAATAGGCATTGATGCCACGCATCATGACGTCGTCGACGAGCTCGATCCGCGCCACCGGGATGGCCGACTGGATGACCGCAATCGCGGTGTCGACGGTATTGTGCAGCGTGTCGAAGCTGCACACGGCCGCCGAGATCGCCTGCGGCTGGGGATGCAGTTTCAGGGTGATCTCGGTGAGGATGCCAAGCGTGCCCTCGGCGCCGACGAATAGCCGAGTGAGGTCATAGCCCGCGGCGGATTTGCGGGCGCGTTGTCCGGTGCGGATCACGCGCCCGTCCGCCAGCACGGCTTCGAGCGCCATGACGTTGTCCTTCATGGTGCCGTAGCGCACCGCCATGGTGCCGGAGGCGCGGGTGGACGTCATGCCGCCGATCGAGGCGTCTGCGCCCGGATCGATCGGGAAGAACAGCCCGGTGCCGCGCAGTTCCGCATTGAGCTGCTTGCGGGTGATACCGGGCTGCACAACGACATCCATGTCGCTGTCATGAACCGCCAGCACCTTGTTCATGCGCGCAAAATCGAAACAGACGCCGCCCGCGACGGAGGCCGCATTGCCTTCGAGCGATGTGCCGGCGCCGAACGGGACGATCGGCATGCCCGCGCTGGCGCAGTGCTTGACGATCTCGGCTACCTCTTGCGTCGTCTCGGGGAAGACGACGATGTCCGGCGGCAGCGCGCGATAATAGGATTCGCTCTGGCCGTGCTGGTCCAGCACGCCGCGCGCGATGCTGGCGCGTGTACCGATTATGCCTGCAAGGCGATCGACCAATGTCGCTGCGCTGACCCGCGGTCCCATCATTCCTCCCCGTCTCCTCCAGTGGTTTTCGGACTCTTGTCGGTCCGTTCCGTTTCCTTTCGGCTTAGGCCGCTTGCGCGCTGCTCGCAACCTGCTTCAGACCGAAATCATAGTTGAGATGAAAATACTCGGCGTCCATCATGCGACCATCCGGCGCACGGCCGGGCGGGCAGCGCACGAAGTCGCGGATCAGGCTGTCCTTGACGCCGAATACCACGTCGGAGTCGAGATAGGTGTCGCCGGCGACGAACACATGCGTCACCAGTTGCTCGACGCCGGGCGCGGAAATCATGAAATGCAAATGCGCCGGCCGCCAGGGGTGCCGGCCCTGAGCCTCCAGCATCTCGCCGACTGGACCGTCATGCGGGATCGGATAGGCGGCAGGCTTGATGGACCAGAAATGGAAGCGGCCATTTTGGTCGGCGTGGAACCGCGCGCGCATCGCGAGATCGCCAATCTTGTCGAGCTGCTGTACGTCGTAGTAGCCGTCGTCGTCGGAGTGCCAAACATCGACCACGGCGCCGGCGAGCGGCCGGCCGTCGACGGACGAGACCGAACCGGTGACCAACATCGGGTCGCCCTCCATGCCGCCGGAGATGTCCTCACCTATCTGCTTCTCAGGCGCGGCCTGAACGAAGAATGGCCCGAGCACCGTGGTCTCGGTGGCGCCTTCCGGCACCGGATGGTTGATCGCATCGACCAGCATGGAGACGCCGAGCGTGTCGGACAGCAGGATGAATTCCTGGCGCTTGTCGTCGCACATGTGGCCGGGGCGAGTGAGGAAGTCGATGCCGTATTCCCATTCCTCCTGGGTCGGGCGCACCTCGCGCACGAAGGCATGGAGGTGCCGCACCAGCGCGTCGCTGACTTGTTTGACGCGCGGATCGGTCGCGCCCTCGATCCGCTCGAGCACCGCATCCGTTATCGTGTTCTCGTTGAAGTTTCGCAAATGAGCCTCCGTTGATCAGAGCTTTGGCTCGCCAAGGCCGGACAGGCGTTCGACATGGCGGACGGTTGCGATGAAGTCGGTCTCGCCATCCCCCTGCGCGATCAGCGAGCCATAGGTTTCGCGGACTTGAGCGGCGAGCTGTAGCGGCACGCCGACGGCGTGACCTGCCCCGAGGATGAGATCGAGGTCTTTTGCCATCTGCCGGCAGGAGAAGGTCGACTCGAAATCACGGGTCCTGAGCGGTGCGGTCTTGTACTTCACCATCGGTGACGCCACCGCGCTGTCGTCGAGAACTTTCAAGATGTCCTGCCAGGCGATACCGCCCTTGCGCGCGAGCGCCAGGCTCTCGGCCATCATCGCCGCCGACACTGCGATCATCAGATTGACCGCGAGTTTTGCGTAGCGCGCTTCTTCACCGGGCCCGAGATACGTCTGCGCACGCGTGAAGGCGGCAAACAGCGGCCTAACGCTTTCGAATGTTTCCTTGGGGCCCGAGACGAAACAGGTCAGTGCGCCGGTGTGAACGATGCTCGCGTTTCCCGAGACCGGCGCGCGTAGATGGGCGATCCCGCGCGCCTGGGCCGCGGACTTCACCGGAAGCCTCTGCGCTCACGGTGCTGGTCTCGATCAGGATGGATCTTGGCGCCATCGCGGCAATGAGGCCGGCGGGGCCGAGCATGACCGCGCGCAAGGCCGCGTCATCCGGCAACGAAGTGATGACCACGGCCCTGCCACCGACAGCGTCGGCTGGCGAGGTGGCGACGGAAATGCCCTGTTCGCGCGCAGCGGCAAGTCGCGCCGCGCTCTGATCGAAGGCGGTCACGGCGTAGCCGGCCTTGGCGACCAGCACTGACATCGGCAGGCCCATCTTGCCTGTTCCGATAAAGGCTATTTTTTTTGAAGCTTCTGTCATTTTTGTTGTCCGTTAGCCGCCTCAGGCGGCGCGTCCCTGCGATTCGATGTCGTGCACCAGCCGTTGTCCGGATTGCGCGAGCAACTCCTTCTTCTGATCCAGCCCGTCGGCCAGCAGACGGCCGTCCCGCTTCTTCCAGACGCCGCCGATCATGACCGCTTCAATATTGGCGAGGCTCGTTTGCATCACGACAGTGGAGACGGGATCGTGCACCGGAAACAGGTTGAGATCGTCGGCATTGATGACGACGAGATCGGCGAGTTTGCCCGGCGTCAGCGAGCCGATCCGGTTGTCACGCCCGAGCATGCGGGCGCCTTCGGTGGTGACCCAGCGCAGCGCTTCACGCGTCGGGATCGTGGTCGTGGCCGGAATGGTGCCGTGGCTCTGGCGCGATTCAGCATTATCGAGTGCTCGCTGCATCGAGAGTGCGACGCGCGCGGCGGAAAAGAGGTCGCCGGGCAGGATAGATTCCAGATCGACCCCAATGGACGGGCGGGTGCCGCGCTTCAGCAGGCGGCCCGTGATCGGAAAGCCGTGACCCTGGATCATCTCGTTCTCCGGCGTCACGGAGAAGGACACGCCGAGATCGACGAGGCGCTGCAGGAGATCGTCGGGCAGATCGTTGCCGTGGACGATGTTGACGCCGGCCCCGACGACGCCGGCCTCGATGAGCTTTTCCCAACCGCCCGGAGTTTTCGGCGGGCCGCCGCCCTGGTGCATTGAGGCGATCAGGTTGAACTCCCGCGCCAGGCGGAAATCGTGCATAGACACGTCAAGCGTCGAATAATGCGGGCCGAGAATGGCAAGCCCAAGCGTCACCAGGCCATTGCGGTCGGCGAGGGGACCGGCCAGCAGCCGCTCGACTTCTCGGCGTGGATGCGGAACTTCCGAGAAATGCGGCTCGCCCGGCTTCGGCTCAGGCTTTGGCGAGCCGTGGAAGAAGGCGGCGCGGATGCCGCTCTCGATCAGGCCGCGCACCGCGGCATCGGTATGAGCAGGCGTCGGATTGTTGTGGCACCAGTCGACCAGCGTCGTGGTGCCGCAATTGATCTGGTTCAGCGCGCCGACAAGGGTGGCGATATAGATGTCGTCGGGCCGGAACACTGTTGCAAGGCCCGCATGCATCTGGCGGAAATACTCCAGGAGCGTCCAGTTCGCCGCAAAGCCGCGCAAGCCCGTCTGCCAGGTGTGCATATGCGCGTTGATCAGGCCGGGAATGACGATGCGTCCGGTGCCATCGACGATCTCGGTCTCGGCCGTTCCGCTGCCGAGATCGATATCGGGACGTACTTCGGCAATGCGATTTCCCTCGATCAGCAAATCGCCGGTGCGGAAATCGCCGAGCGAGGCATCCATGCTGACGATGCTTGCGGATTTGATGAGCGTTCGCCGCATGTCGGTCACGCCGCTGCTTTCTTCGCGATGGGCGGCTCGCCCGACCAGGCGCGCGCGATGAGGTCACGGATGGCGTTGCGCTCGAGGGGGCGCGGGTTCCAGTAGGCGTTGGTGACCGCAAGATCCGCCGCCTTGTCGATACCGCGTTCGGGCATGCCGATGTCGCGCAACGCCAGTTTTGCATTGAGCCGGCGCGCGAGATCGTAAAGTCCCTGTGCGGCATCCGCAGCACCAATCGCGCGTGCAATGCGCGCCATAGCGTCAGGCACCGCAGGCGCATTGTAGGCGAGCACATGCGGCAGGACGATGGTGTGCGTCTCCGCGTGCGGCAGGTCGAAGGTGCCGCCGAGCGTGTGACAGAGTTTATGGTGCAGCGCCATGCCGACAGTGCCGAGACAGACGCCGCACAGCCAGGCGCCATAGAGCGCTTCGGTGCGGGCCTCGCGATCGTCGGACTTCGCGGCAATGGCGGGCAGGGCGCCGGCGAGCGCGCGGATGCCTTCTTCCGCCATCAGCGAGATCACCGGATTGCGGTCGCGGGCATAGAGCGCTTCCACCGCATGCGCGATCGCGTTGATACCCGAGGTCGCGGCAAGATCGACCGGCAGCGACAGCGTCAGATCGACATCATAGATCACGGTCTCCGGCAGCACGTCATTGCTGCGCACTGTGGTCTTCAACCCATCCTTGGTCTCGCCGAGGATCGGCGTCATCTCGGAACCTGCATAGGTGGTGGGAATGCAGAGCTGGTTGACGCCGGTGCGCAAGGCGAGCGCCTTGCCCAAGCCGGTCGTCGATCCGCCGCCGAGCGA
>WNFC01001440.1_pt1 | contig 38405 bp, 33 predicted proteins | sample 5400541 | NCBI WGS metagenome assembly WNFC01 (sample SAMN13153342, study PRJNA577476) | soil metagenome | isolation source: 120 cm saprolite under Douglas fir tree site 2 hole 2 replicate 1 | place: USA:California | collected 2015-04-18
GCAGCTGGGCTACCAGGGAGTAACCGGCCTCGCGTACGTCTCGCTGAACGACGACGGGACCTCGAGCGAGCTGCTGAAACCCGGCGGCGGAGAGCCGCAGCGCATCGACCTGCGGCCGTCGGTCTTCGACTCGAGCCTCGATCTGGTCGCGGCCGTGAACGAACTCTCCGGCCGGATGAATGACCTGCTGAGCGAGGAGAACCGCAGGCTGGTGACGCGCGTGCTCGGCGGTATCGAGCGGGCCTCGCGCCAGACCGCCGAGCTCGCCGAGCACCTTCAGCCGGGGGCGGAGAGGCTGTTTGTCGAGGTCGGCGCGCTCTCGCGCAAGCTGGAGGAGCGCTCTCAGGCCTTTGACCGGATGGCCGCGAGCCTCGAGGAGGTCGGAGTTGCCGCGCGCTCGTTCAACGACGAAACCCTGCCGCGCTTCAATGCGCTGGTCGAGCAGCTCAATCGCGACACGCGCGCCCTCGACCGCGTTCTCAACGCGGTGGGCGAGAACCCGCAGAGCTTCGTGTTCGGCGCGCCGCGAGGAAGGCCCGGGCCGGGCGAGCCGGGATTCAGGGACGGAGCACGTTAAAGCGATGTTGCGGGGATCCCGAAGAATCGCCGCGTTCACGCTGATTCTCGCCTGCGCCGGATGCAGCGTGGCTCCGTCACCGGGATCGGTGACCGCGAATTACGATTTTGGTCCCCCGCCCGAGGGGCGTCCGGCGCCGGGTCTGCGCCAGGCCTTGCTCGTCCACGACGTCAGCGCTCCAGCCTGGCTGGATTCGCCGTTCATCTATTACCGCCTCGCGTACCAGGACGCCACGCGCCCGCAAGCCTATGCGGACAGCCGCTGGGTCAGCTCTCCGGTGGAGCTGTTTACGAATCGCCTGCGGCGCCAGCTGGTCGCCTCGGGCGGCGGCATCATCCAGCCGGGCGATGACGCGCGCGCCAGGTACGCACTGCGCGTCGACCTGGAGGAATTCATCCAGGTATTCGACGCTCCGGGAAAGAGCAGGGCGGTCGTGCGCTTCCGGGTCTCGGTCATGGGGAACCGCAGCCTGACCGCGCAACGCAGCTTCAGCGTGGAGCGCCCGGCAAAGACTCCCGACGCGGAAGGCGGCGTGCGCGCTCTTATCGGGGCGAGCGACGAAGCCGTCGATCAGCTCATAGGGTGGACCGCGCAGCAGCTGAAGGACTGAGCTGGCGGGGAGACGTTTGTACGATAAGATAGGCGAAGTCGGGTTCGGGGTCCGCAACATGACGCGTCGGAAAAAGCTCCTGTCGGCGATCGGATTGGGCGCATTCGCCGCGATCGTGCTACTCGCCTTGAGCGCTTACCTCAGCCCCACGATGCTGATCGACCTCGCCAACTTCCGCCTCTGCAGCTGACCCCCGCCGGGGTGGCGGCAGCGATCCTCCCGACCGCAAGCCTTCCGTGAGCGCACCGGATTTCGCCGAGGTGCTCGATTTCTGGTTCGGCGCGCCGAATTCGCGTGAGCGCGGGCAGCCGCGCAAATCGTGGTTCGAGAAGTCGGAAGCGTTTGACGCGGAAATCCGCCGCCGCTTTCTCGCCACCTGGGAGCGGGCGGCGCGCGGCGAGCTCGGATCGTGGCAAGCGACCCCGCTCGCATCGCTCGCACTTGTCGTGGCGCTCGACCAGTTTCCGCGCAACATGTTCCGCGGCACGGAGCGGGCGTTCGCGAGCGATTCCCTGGCGCTCGCCGCGGCGAGAAACATGATCGCTCTGGAATTCGACCGGCTGCTGTCCCGGGTCGAACGCTCGTTTGCCTACCTGCCCTTCGCGCACGCAGAGGACCTCGCCGCACAACGCCGCTCTCTAGCCTTGTTCCACGAACTCGATCCGGAGGACATGCGAAACGCGAAACGGCACTATGAGATCATCGCGCGTTTCGGCCGTTTTCCGCACCGCAACGCCATTCTTGGCCGCCAATCCACCGCCGAGGAAGCCGAATTCCTGAAGCAGCCCGGGTCTTCGTTCTAGCCGGAAAGGCGGGTCGGAATCACGACTTCCGAATGCAGGGTCCGGTGCACGGGGCATTTGTTGGCGATTTCCAGCAGCTTCTGCCGTTGCGCCGGGTCGAGCGTGCCCTCGAGACCGATGAGCCGCTCGATGCGGTCGATCCTCCCCTCCTTGGTTTCGCATTCGGCGCAATCGGTCGCGTGGATCTTTTCGTGCTTCAACTCGACGGTGACGCGCTCGAGCGGAATGCCCTTCATGTCGGCGTAAAGCCGGAGAGTTATCGCGGTGCAAGCGCCCAGCGCAGCACACAGGAGATCGTAGGGCGAGAGCCCCGAGTCCAGGCCTCCCGCCGCCACCGGCTCGTCCGCGCGGATCACGTGGCGGCCGACGATGACCTGGTTGGTGAACTTGCCTTCACGCGTCTCGCGCACGAGGACCCTGCCAGCCGGTGTCGCGGGAATCTCGTCGGGTTTCACGTCTACATAGCGCTCGGCCCACGCGGCGAGCAGTTGACCGGCGTAGAACGCGTCTTCGCGGCGCGACAGAAGATGGTCGGCGGGGTCGAGCGAGACGAAACTCTTCGGGTGCTTCGCGGCCGTGAATATTTTCGCGGCCTCGTCGATGTCGACGACGGCGTCGCGCGGCGAATGCATCACCATGAGCGCTTTTCCCATCCGCGCGACGATCTCGCCGAGCCTGTGCCCCCGTATGTCGTCCAGAAACTGCTTCTTGATGCGGAACGAGCGCCCGGCGAGTTCGACCTGCGCTTCGCCTTCGCGCTCGATGGCCTGCGTCGAGTTCCCGATCAGACGCAGCACATGCTGAGGATCGAAAGGCGAGCCGATCGTGGCCACGGCGGTGCATTCCGGAATGTCCGGCGCGGCGGCGAGCACGGCGGTCCCACCGAGACTATGACCGACCAGGATCGCCGGCGCGCGATAGTTCTCGCGCAGAAAATCGGCCGCGGCGACGAGGTCGCCGATGTTCGAGGAAAAATTGGTGTTGGCGAAGTCGCCTTCGCTCCCCCCCAAGCCGGTGAAGTCGAACCGCAGCACGGCGATGCCACGCTCGGCGAGCGCGGCGCTGACGTAGGTCGCCGCCTTGGTGTCCTTCGAGCAGGTAAAGCAATGGGCAAACAGCGCGTAGGCGAGCGGCGATTCCGCCGGCGCGTCCAGCCGCGCGGAAAGGGGGACGCCGGATGCGCCGGGAAAGCTGATCGCCTGAGTTCTGGGTGCCATGGGCGCTCCTCCAGGGAGAAATCCCTCCGAGTGTTGCACAAGGCACGGTGAGGACGCCAGCGGCTGCGCCGCGAGATAATCGAGGCCATGTCCTCGCAACCGCATGAAATCGATTCTCCCTCGCCCTGGGTGCGTCGCTGGGCCGCGTTGATCCGGCCCGGCGGGCGCGTTCTCGACGTCGCCTGCGGCCATGGCCGGCATTTGCGCTATCTGAGCTCGCTCGGTTTTGCCGTCGTCGGCGTCGATCGCGACCAAGCGGCGCTCGCTGCGCTCGGGGGAATCGGCGGGGTGGAGATCCGCGTTGCGGACATCGAGGCGGAGCACTGGCCTTTTGCGCCTGGAGGATTCGACGGCGTGGTCGTGACCAACTACCTGCATCGACCGCTTTTTCCGGATCTTGTCGGTGCATTGCGTTCCGGGGGCGTGCTGATCTACGAAACCTTCGCCCTGGGCAACGAGCGCTATGGCCGGCCGAGCAACCCGGCGTTCCTGCTTCGGCCCGACGAGCTGCTCCACAGCCTGGAACCCTTGGCCGTGGTTGCGTTCGAACAGGGGCTGATTTCCGCGCCGAAGCAGGCGGTGATTCAGCGTGTCTGCGCGGTGCGCGCAGACGCGAGCTCGGCACCGCTTGCGGCCGTTCCGGCGCCATCCGACGGCTAGGCGATTGCGTTAGAATGAAGCGTTGAAATGAAGGGCGAGGCCCTATGCTCTCCGGGTCCATAGTCGCGATCGTTACACCGATGCAGGACGATGGGCGGCTCGATTTCGAGCGCTTCAAGTCGCTGATCGATTTCCATATCGAGCAGGGCACCGACGGCATCGTCGTTGTCGGCACCACGGGGGAATCGCCCACCGTCGATGTCGACGAACACAAGGAACTGATCCGGCTGGCCATCGCCCACGCGCGCGGCCGCATTACTATCGTGGCCGGCACGGGCGGCAATTCCACGGCCGAGGCCATCGAGCTCACTCAGTCGGCGAAAAACGCCGGCGCCGATGCCTGCCTTTCGGTCGTGCCTTACTACAACAAGCCCACGCAGGAGGGCCTCTACCGGCACTTTCGCACCATCGCGGAAAAGGTGGACATCGCGCAAATCGTGTACAACGTTCCCGGCCGCACCGTCGCCGATCTCGCCAGCGAAACCACGCTGCGCCTTGCGCAGATCCCGAACATCATCGGCATCAAGGACGCTACCGCCAGCATAGAGCGCGGCTCGGATCTGCTGCGCCGCGCGCCCAAGGGTTTCATGGTCTACAGCGGCGATGACGCCAGCGGGCTCGCGCTCATGCTCCTCGGCGGCAAAGGGATCATTTCGGTGACCGCCAACGTCGCTCCTCGGCTGATGCACGAAATGTGCTCGGCGGCGCTCGCCGGTGACCTGGAGAAGGCGCGCGAATTGAATTTCAAGCTCCTGGGACTCCACACAAAGCTCTTCGTCGAGGCCAATCCGATCCCGGTGAAATGGGCGGTGGCGCAGATGGGACTGATCGGCATGGGCATCCGCCTGCCGCTCACGCCGCTCTCGCAGCAATTCCACGAAGTCGTCAGGGAAGCCATGCGCCAAGCCGACGTCACGCCCGCGAGCGGCCTGCGCGTCGTCGAGGGAAAGGCGGGATGACGCGGTACGGCTGCGCCGTCGTCGCGGCAGTGCTGGGGCTCACGCTTGCCGGCTGCGGCACGCTGTTCGATTCCGCGAAGGTCGATTACAAGTCCGAGAAGAAGCTCCCGCCGCTCGAGGTTCCGCCCGACTTGACCACGCCGGCTCGTGACGAGCGCTATCAGATCCCGGAAGGGAGCCCGACCGGGACGACGACTCTTTCGGCCTACAACGCCGAGCGCAGCGGCGCACCGCGGCCCGGATCGACCGCGATCCTGCCTGAAATCGACAAAATGCGGATCGATCGATCCGGCAGCGAGCGCTGGCTGGTCGTGTCGGAGCCGCCCGAGAAAGTCTGGCCCATCGTCAAGGATTTCTGGCAGGGGCTGGGCTTCGTGATCAAAACCGAGGTTCCCGAAGCCGGGGTCATGGAGACCGACTGGGCTGAAAACCGCGCAAAGATCAAGCAGGATCCGATTCGAAACCTGATCGGCGGCGTTCTCGACGGAGCCTACTCCACCGGCGAGCGCGACAAATTCCGCACGCGCCTGGAGCGCGGCGCACAGCCCAACACCACCGAGATCTACATCACCCACCGGGGCGTGGCCGAGGTCTATGTCAACCAGTACCGCGACAGCACGGTGTGGCAGCCCCGGCCCCCGGACCCGAGCATAGAGGCCGAGTTTCTGCGCCGGCTGATGGTCCGCTTCGGAGCCGAGGACGCGCGTGCGCGAGCGCAGCTTGCGGTGAACAAGGACGATGGACGGGCGAAGATCGTGCCGGCTGAGAACGGGGTCGGCAGGCTCGAGCTCGCCGAGCCGTTCGACCGGGCCTGGAGGCGCGTCGGACTCGTGCTCGATCGCGTAGGCTTCACCGTCGAGGATCGCGACCGCTCGAAGGGTTTCTACTTCGTGCGGTACGTCGATCCGGAGGCCGACGCGCTCGACAAAAAGAACGACAGTTTTCTTGCCAAGCTCATGTTCTGGCGCTCCGCGCCTGATCCCAAGGCCGAGCAGTATCGCGTCTTCGTGAAAGATCGCAACGACTCGAGCGAAGTGCAGGTCCTCAACAAGGAAGGCGACCCGGCATCTTCCGATACGGCGCGCAGGATTCTTTCCCTGCTGCAGCAGCAACTGAAGTAGCCTTGCGCGGATTGATCCTGTAGATCCGGCGCCGCTTCCCTGATGCGCTTCGCTTCGCTTGGTAGTGGCAGCCAGGGCAACGCCTTTGTCGTCGAAGTCGCGCGGACGTGCCTCATGCTCGACTGCGGTTTTTCACTGCGCGAAACCGTGTCACGTCTGGCTCGCGTCGGCCTCGAGCCTTCCGATCTCCGTGGAATAATCGTCACGCACGAGCACGCCGACCATGGCGAAGGCGTATTTCCGTTCGCGCGCCGTTTCGGTATCCCGGTGTGGCTGACGCACGGCACGCTCGTCGCCCTGCGCGAAACGCTCGCCGATGCCGATGAGGAGTGCTCGTTCAATCTGATCGATTCACAGTGCAGCTTCCCGGTCGATGACCTGCTGGTGCAGCCGTTTACGGTGCCGCACGATGCGCGCGAGCCGGTCCAGTACGTGCTCTCCGACGGCGCGAGCCGGCTGGGTGTCCTGACCGACACCGGTTGCTCGACGGCGCACATCGAATCGAATCTGTCCGGTTGCGACGCGTTGGTGCTCGAGTGCAACTACGATTCCAATATGCTTGCGAGCGGGCCTTATCCGGCGGCGCTGAAGACGCGCATCGCAAGCCGCCTCGGGCATCTGGACAACCGAACTTCGGGGGAGATACTCGCGGCGCTCGATCGCAGCCGGCTCAAGCACGTGATCGCCGCGCATCTCTCGCAAACGAACAATACCCCGGAACGCGCCCGAGCCGCGCTCGCAGAGGCGCTGAACTGCGAGCCTCGGTGGATATCGGTGGCGACGCAGGACGACGGCTTCTCCTGGCGGGATCTGTAGGGAAACCGGGGACAGACCACGTTTTTTTTGTCGAGACGACGAAATGGCAACCGCAATTCAAAAAAACGTGGTCTGTCCCCGGTTCTACAGCCCGGTCGTATTCACGGACACCGTCGGAAGCGACGATTCCCAGATTTCGTCGAATCGCTCGCGCATCGGCTGGCACTCCTTCGGGTCATTGATCACGAGCACCCCGCGAGGCTGCGTCGTCACCGGCCGGCGCACCAGATGGTCGTCATCGGCGAGCACGAAGCAATCTTGCACCTTGGCCGCTTCTCCCTGCGTCTGGAAGATGAGGACCGCAGAGGTATAACTTCCCATCAAGGCGATCAATCGCGGGCAGCGTTTGGTGACATGCTCGACGTCATGAAGCGCGACGTAGATGCGACGCGTGCGGCTTTCTCGAAGGAAGCGCGTGAGCGTCTCGACGCGATTCGTCGAGTTCATTTCCAGCTCCGAGAGATCCGGATCGAAGATGCGCAGTTCCCGGCGCGCGAGGCCGAGGAGCCTGTTGAAGCCTTCCAGATAGTCGCTCCTTGCCTGGAGCAGAATCCGCTCGGGAGCGGCCCCGACGGAGAGCTCACTCATGGCGCTCTCCGATGCGAAGCCAGCCGGCGAGGTACCAATCGTGCAGCAGCCGAAGGAGCGGCAGCGGGAGGCGCTCGCCCGGTGGCAGGACGCGCTCGTCGGCGAGACGCGCGAGGAATCCTCGCAATCGTCCGGGCGGCTCCACCCGCTCTCCGTTGACGAAGAACTCCCGCTCCCGGAACAGCATCCTGGTGCGCAGGTCGAGCCGCAGGCCCCGGGCGCGGCACAGCGCGGCGAACCTTGCGGGCGAGCGCGGACTGCGCGGCCGCGAAAACACGATTTGCGGCTTGGGTGCCGACAGGTACTCGCCCAGAAAACGCGCCACGTCCCGCACGCGCCAGCGAATTCTCCGGGCTAGGACGGCGGCCTGTTGCACCATCCTTTTCGGCACCTCCGCCGGGCGGCGCTGAGGCTTCGCTCCCCGATCCGCGTAGGTACCGTCGAACGCGACGCGGTCCTGGAGGAAAGCGAGAAATTCCCGGGCGACTTCCTGATCGGACGGCGCCCGAAAGCCGATCGAATAGGTGAAGCAGGGCTCCAGCGCAACGCCATCGTGCGCCCAACCCGGAGGCAGGTAGAGCATGTCTCCCGATTCGAGCAGCCATTCCTTCTCGGCGCGGAAGTTGCGAAGGACCTTGAGCGGCGCCTTCGGGTCGAGCTCCGGCTCGCGCTGCTTACCGACGCTCCACCGGCGTCGCCCCGGACCCTGGAGAAGAAACACGTCGTAGGAATCGAAGTGCGGCCCGACCCCGCCGCCTGCGGTGGCGTAGCTCACCATGACGTCGTCCAGCCGTGCGTAAGGCAGGAAGCGAAAGCGCCGCAGCAACGCGTCTGCCTCGGGCAGCTCGAGATTCAGCCCTTGCACCAAGAGTGTCCACCCGGACTTCGGCAGGCGCGCGATCTGGGTGCGCGAGAAAGGTCCCTGCTGCATGTGCCAAGTGCCGCGGCGGCGGCATACGAGTCTCGATTCGACGTCGTCCCGTAACGACAGCGCAAACAATTCAGGCGCTTGCACCACGCCCTTAAAGTCGGTAATCGCGTTGCGGACTAGCAGCGGTTTTTTTTGCCAGAATTGTGACAAAAATTTTTCGCCGCTCAGCCCACCCAGCAGTTGCATTCTCATCGCCGCGATTATAGTCTGTTGATGCCTTGAAACTGGCGAGGAAAACTTGGAACGCGCAGACCAAGCGTCGCTCAGGACGACCGAACGCCCGCCTGATGTGCTGCAAGCGGGTCAGCCGGCACCGCTTTTCTCGCTTCCCGACGCGGACATGGAAACGGTGGACCTCGGCCAGTTCCGGGGCAAGAAACACGTCGTGCTCTATTTCTATCCCAAGGACGGCACTCCCAATTGCACGCTGGAGGCGACCGATTTCTCCGACCACGAAGACGAGTTTTCCCGCCACGACTGCGTGGTGCTCGGGGTGAGTCCGGACGATTGCCTTTGCCATGCCGGTTTCCGAGACCAGCACGGCGTTTCGATCCGGCTGCTCGCGGACACCGAGAGCGAAGTGTGCAGGAAATACGGCGTGGTGCACGAGAAGGAAGCCAACGGATCCAGAAAATCCTGTATCACGCGCTCCACTTTCGTCATCGACAAGCAGGGCACCGTGAGGCACGTGTTCTACGGTGTCAATCCCCGCGGGCACGCTGCTCAAATGCTGGACCTCGTCAGATCCTTGCGTTAACCGGAGTCGGGCGTCAAGCCCTATCCGAGCACTTGGTCATCGCAAAAGACACGATCGTCTCGCTCGACGTCGAGCTGTCCGACATCTGGGGTAAGCTCATCCAGCACTCCGAGGAGCCTCTGCAGTATTTGCACGGCGGCTACGGGAACATATTTCCGGCGGCTGAGGCTGCCCTCGAAGGCAGGAGGGTCAAGGATCGAGTCGAAGTGCGTCTCGAGCCCGAGGATGCTTTCGGCGACTACGACGAAAATCTTCTCAGAGTCGAGCCGCGCAGCCGCTTTCCAGAGGTCCTCGAGGTCGGAATGCGCTTCGAGGGCGCTGCGGGCGGTGACGACGCGGACCTGATCTTCACGGTCACCGACATGGCCGAGGACAAGGTCGTGCTCGACGCTAACCATGCGCTTGCCGGAATGGCGCTCAAGCTGTCCTGCACCGTTGTCGGTGTGCGCCCTGCCGCCGACGTCGAGATTCGAAATGGTTCGGCCGACGATCCCGCATCGGTGATCCTCCGTATCCTGCCCTGAGTTTCCCGGCCGCGCGCGTTTTCCCCTATCATTTGACGCCGGCTTCGCACCGCGTTTCCTGCGGAAATCGACCGGAGAGGAGGGAAGCATGTCCGGCATACTGGGCGTCGTCTCATATGGCCTCGGGACTCTGATCGGGTTCGGCTTGCTTGCGTTCCTCGTGATCGTCTTCATTCAGGACATCACTCAAAAGAAGCACACCGTTCTGCGCAACTATCCGGTCATCGGGCATCTGCGCTATATGCTCGAGAAGCAGGGCGAGTACTTCCGGCAGTATTTCTTCATGAACGACCGCGAAGAATTGCCCTTCAACCGCGCCACGCGCGGCTGGGTCTACCGCCTTGCCAAGGCCGAGGGCGGCGTGATCGGCTTCGGCTCGACCAATAACACCAATGAGCCCGGCTCGATCCTGTTCGTCAACCATCCTTATCCGGTGCTGGAGGAGGACCGCCTTCCCACGCCGCCGCTCGCGATCGGCGAGGATTTTTGCAAGAAGCCGTTTCTCGGGAGATCGGTGGTCAACATCAGCGGAATGAGTTTCGGGGCGATTTCGGAGCCCGCGGTGCGCGCGTTGTCGCGGGGTGCGGCGCTCGCCGGCTGCTGGATGGACACGGGCGAGGGCGGGCTGTCGTCTTTCCATCTGGAGGGCGACTGCGACGTCATCATGCAAATCGGCACCGCCAACTACGGCGTGCGGGACGCAGACGGAAGCTTTTCCCGGGAGCGGGCGAGGGAAGTCGCGGCGTTTCCGCAGGTGAAAGCGTTCGAGATCAAGCTCTCGCAGGGCGCGAAGCCCGGCAAGGGGGGCGTGCTGCCGGCGGCGAAAGTGACCGAGCAGATCGCGGGCATCCGCGGCATTCCGCCTTACCAGGATTCGATCAGTCCCAACCGTCACCGCGACGTCGCCAACGTCGATCAACTGCTCGACAAGATCGCTCTTGTCCGCGACCTCACCGGCAAGCCCGTGGGCGTGAAGACCGCGATCGGCGGCTGGCAGTTCATCAACGAGCTCTGCGACGCGGTCCAGCGGCGCGGCCTTGAGTACGCGCCGGATTTTCTCACCATCGACGGCGGCGAAGGCGGCTCGGGCGCGGCGCCCCAGGCGCTGATGGACCATATGGCCCTTCCGATCGCCGAGGCTCTGCCGCGCGTCATCGACTCGCTGATCGAGTCGGGGCTGCGCGGCCGCATCCGCGTCATCGCCGCGGGCAGGCTGGTCACTTCGGCGAAAGCCGCGTGGGCGCTGTGCGTCGGCGCCGATTTCGTCAACACCGCGCGCGGCTTCATGTTTTCGCTCGGCTGCATCCAGGCTCTGCGCTGCCACCAGAACACCTGTCCGACGGGTGTGACGACGCATAACCACCGCCTGCAGCGGGGGCTCGTGGTCGAGGAGAAATACCTCCGCGTCGCCAACTACGCGATGGGCATGAACAAGGAAATCGACATGATCGCGCACTCCTGCGGCTGCCGCCACGCACGCGACCTGAAGCGCGAGCACGTGCGCATCGTGCAAACCGCGGGCCACAGCACGGCGCTCAACATGCTGTATCCGTACCCCGAGCCGAACACCAAGCGCAAGGCCGCCTGATCCCTCGCACGGCGGTACTATTTCCTGTAGCCGCGGCGAGCGTTGGGCTGGCGCTGCATCGATGTGCTAGATTGCTCGCACCTTACCTCTCGCTCAGGAGATCGTGATGAATCTCAAACGCGACCTTGTCGTCGTATCCCTCCTTGCCGTATCGCTGCCCGCCGTCGCGGGAGACATCAATAACATCCAAGCTCTCAGTCAGCCCAATTTTCGCCTGCTGTCCGAAGACCTCGGGGCGGCGCTGTCGTACAAGCCCCTGACACCCACCGCGCCGCTCGGTATCACGGGCTTCGATCTGGGCATTGCGGCGACCTCCACGAAGCTCCAGAACAGCAGCGTCTTCACCACGGCCGGTGGGGGGAATCACTCCAGTGTGATCGTGCCGTCGCTGCGCCTGAACAAGGGCCTGCCGTTTGGCATCGACCTCGGCGTCATGTACAGCTCGGTCCCGAGCACCAACATAAAGCTCTACGGAGGCGAGTTGCGTTACGCGATCGTCCCCGGCGGCGCGGCGATGCCGGCGATCGGCGTCCGCGGCAGTTACACCAAGCTCACCGGCGTGGATCAGCTCGACTTCGATACCAAGGGCCTCGACCTTTCGATCTCGAAGGGCTTCCTGATGTTTACGCCTTATGGCGGTATTGGCAAGGTATGGGCCTCGAGCACGCCCAATGGCATCCCCGCGCTGTCGAAGGAGTCCTTGTCTCTCAACAAGGTGTTTGTGGGAGCCAATCTCAACTTCGGCCTGACGAACCTCGCCTTCGAGGGCGATCGGACCGGCAAGGCGACCAGCTACGGAGTGAAGCTGGGTTTCCGGTTCTAGCTGCGGCGGTTGAGAAGGACTCGCGCCCGGTCGATCACTTCGCTTGCGGTGATGCCGGCCGGGCCGAGGCCCGACACTACGAGAGCGTCCGCAGCCGCGCCGTGAAGGTATACACCGGCGAGGAGCGCCTGGAGCGGCTCGGCGCCCTGCGCGATGAGCGCGGCGACCATGCCGGCGAGCGCATCTCCCATGCCGGCCGAGGCCATGCCGGGATTGCCGGAAGAATTGATCCAGAATTTCCCGTCCGGCGCGGCGATCACGCTGCCGTTGCCTTTCAGCACGACCGAGCTCCGATAGCGTTGCGCGATCGCCTTGGCCGAAGCGACGCGGTCCGCTTGCGCTCCGGCGGTGCTCACGCCCAGCAGTCGGCCCGCTTCCGCAGGATGAGGCGTCATGATGGTGGCCGCCTTGCGCTTCGTCAGCGACGCGGCGAGGCGTCGGCTCTCTGCGATCGCGTTGAGCGCGTCGGCGTCGAGAATAATCGGAAGCGGCACCGCGAGTGCAGCGGCGAGCAGCTTCCGTGCCGAGTCCGCTTCGCCCATTCCCGGCCCGGCGACCAGGACGTTGACCAATTCCTTCCCGAGGATCGCAGCGGGCTTGCGCAGCATCAGCTCCGGTTGCGCGTCGTCGATGTAAGGGGGGCGCGGTGTCAGCAGTCCGAGATAGACGCGTCCGGCTCCGCACTTGAGAGCGGCACGGCCGGCGATCATCGCGGCCCCGACCATTCCCGCGGCGCCGCCCAGAACGCCGACGCTGCCCGCCTGTCCCTTGTGGAAGTTCCTGGGCCGCGGCATGATCGCGCGGTCCAGAATGTCCGCATCGAGGAGCATTCCGTCCGGTTCGAGGAGCTGGGCGGGATCGAGCTCGAGCGTGTCCAGTTTCAGTTCGCCGCAGTGATCCGGGCCATCGAGGGTCAGCAATCCCGGCTTGTGCGCGATGAAGGTGATGGTGTGGCTCGCGCGAACCGCGCAGCCCATGATCGCGCCGGTATCCGCGTCGATGCCGCTGGGAACGTCGAGCGCGAGCACGGGGGTGCCGAGGGTATTGAGCTTTTCGACAAGCGCGCAATAGTTTCCCGAGAGCGGCCGCTTGAGCCCGATGCCGAACAAGCCGTCGACGGCTAGATCGAAGCGCGATTCTCCCGGAATGCCGTGAAGGAGCGCCCCTCCCGCGGTTTCCCATTTTTCCAGCGCCATCAGCGCATCTTTCGGCAGCTTGCCGCGCTCCCCGGAAAAAACGACGTTGACGCGAAAGAACCAACGTTTCAAGTGCGTCGCGACCTCGAAGGCATCGCCGCCGTTGTTGCCCGGCCCGGCCAATACGAGAACGCTCTTGGCCGTGTCGCCGCACAGGCTGCGCGCGTATTCCGCAGCGGCCGCGCCGGCCCGTTCCATGAGCGTGCCGGACGCGGGTGCCGCCAGCTGTTCCAGCTTGCGCATCGCGGGCGTCGTGTAGATGGGGAGCGCGGGCATGGCGCGCCAATGATAGCGCAGCGCCTACTTGCCCATGACGATGTCGGGCAGCCAGGTGACGGTGACCGGAAACGCCGTGATGATTGCGATGCACACCACCAGGCAGGCGATACTGTCCTTGCCGGTCATGTTCTGCAGCACGAACAGGTTGAATCCGACCGGCGGCGTCACCTCGGCGATCTCCACCAGCAGCACGATGAAGATGCCGAACCAGATCAGATCGAAGCCGGCCTTCTGGATCATCGGCAGGACCACCGCGGAGGTGAGCACGATCATCGAGATGCCGTCGAGCGCCGTGCCCAGGATGATGTAGAGGATGCAAAGCACGGTGATCAGCGCATACGGACTCAGACTGAGCGAGGCCACCCATTCGGCCAGCGCGCGCGGGATGCCGGTAAAAGCCATGGTCATGGAGAGGAATGACGCGCCGGCCAGGATGAACATGATCATGCAGGACACGCGCGTCGCCCCCATCAGGCTGTCGATGAAGCTCTTCCAGGTGAGCGATCGGCCCCACCAGGCGATGGCGAGCGAGCCCAGTACCCCGTAGGCGGCGCATTCGGTCGCGGTGGCCCAGCCCGCCACCAGCACCCAGACGATGAACAGGATCAGCAGGGAGCAGGGGATGAGGTTGCCCGAGGCCCTGATCTTTTGCGCGAAGCTCATTTCGGGGCCGGGCGGCGGCGTCTTGTCCGGATTGCGCAGCGCCCACCAGACGATATAGCCCGAGAACAGCGCCATCAGGATGAACCCCGGGATGAATCCGGCAAGGAATATGCGGATGATCGAGGCGTCGGCCGCGACCGCGTACACCACCATGGTGATGGAGGGCGGAATCAGGATGCCGAGCGTGCCGGCGGTGGCGAGCGAGCCGAGCGCGATCTTCTCGTCGTAGCCGCGCTTCAAGAGCTCCGGAAGCGCTACCTTGGAGATGGTGGCGCAGGTCGCGGCCGAGGAACCCGATACCGAACCGAAAATCCCGCAGCCGAGGATGGTGGTGTGCATCAGCCGGCCGGGGACCTTGTTGAGCCAGGGCGAGAGGCCCTCGAACATCTCCTCGGACAGCTTGGTGCGGAACAGGATCTCGCCCATCCAGATGAACATCGGCAGGGCGGCCAGCGTCCAGGAGGCGCTGGAGCCCCAGAAAGCGGTGAACAGGTTCTTGCCCGGCGGCGTGCCCGTGAAAAAAGCCATGCCGATCCAGCCGACGATCGCGAGCGTCATGGCGATCCAGACGCCGCCGGCGAGCAGCAGCAGCATGATGAACAGCAGCAGCGCGGCGATTTGAATCAACTCCACCGCTTATAGATCCTCGCTGAAATCGCCGCGCGCGTGGCGCTCCTCGGCGGCGGTTACGTAGGTCGGCCTGCTTCCAGTCAGCACACGCAGGAGCTCGTCGACGACCGCGACGAAGAAAAGCAGCGCGCCGACGACGAAGCTCATCTGCGGGACCCACAGGGGAATGACGATCAGGCCGTTCGCCATGTCGTGGAATTGCCAGCTCTCGTAGGCGAATCGCCAGGCCCAGAAGGCGAGGTAGCCGATGGCGCATGCGGCGATGGCAAGGGAGGCGATCTCGAACGCGTGCCGCGCGCGCGCGCCGAGGTTTTCCAGGAGCAGGGTGACACGCACGAAATCGCCCCAGCGGAAGGTATGCGCCATGGCGAGGAACGCCGATGCGGCGCAGAACCAGGCCACGAGGTCGTCGCTGCCGCCGGTGCGCAGTCCCAGCTCGCGCATGACGGTGCCGCCGATCATCACGGCGAAGATCGCAAAAACGAAAAACGCCGCGAGGTAGCCCGCGGCGTCGTAGAGGAAGTTGAGGAACGGGCGCATCACATCTTGCGATACGCGTCCATCACGGCCTGGCCGTCGGGGCCGGCCTTCTTCAGCCAGTCCTGCAGCATCGTGTCTCCCACTTTCTTCAAACCCGCAGCGAGCTGGGCGCTCGGCTTGTGGATGACCATGCCGTTCTTGCGCAGCTGTTCGTAGTACCACTGGGTCTTCTCGTCGGACACCTTCCAGCCGCGCGCTTCGGCCCCGGCCGCCGCCCGGAGCAGCGCATCCTGCGTCGGCTTGTCGAGAGCGTCGAAGGCCTTCTGATTGACGATCACCGCGTTCTTCGGCAACCAGGCCTGAGTGTCGTAGAAATTCTTGATGTACTCGAAAGTCTTGGTGTCGAAGCCGGTGGAGCCGGAGGTCATCATCGAATCGATCACGCCCGTGGCCATGGCCTGGGAAAGCTCTGCGGCCTGCACCGTCACCGGCTGTGCGTTGACCAGCTCGGCGATCCTGGCCGTGGCGGGGCTGTAGGCGCGCCACTTGAGGCCTTTCATGTCGGTGACGCTGTTGATCGGCTTCTTGGAAAAGATGCCTTGCGGTGGCCAGGGCACAGCGTACAGCAGCTTGATGCCCTGTGCGGCGAGCAACTTTTCCAGCGCCGGCCCGGAGGCCTTGTACAGCTTCATCGATTCGGCGTAGCTGGTGGCGAGGAAGGGCACGCCGTCGACGCCGAACAACGGGTTCTCGTTCTCGAAATTGACCAGCAGGATTTCGCCGGCCTGGGCCTGGGCGCCCTGCACGGCGCGCTTGATCTCGGGCGCTTTGAAGAGCGAAGCGTTGGAGTGCACCGTGATCTTGAGTTTGCCGCCGGTGGCCTTGTCCACGTCGTCGGCGAACTGCACCAGGTTCTCGGTGTGGAAATTGCCGGGCGAATAGGCGGCGGGCAGATCCCATTTGGTTTGCGCGGTCGCAACGCCGGCGAAGCCGAGAGCCAACGCCGCCACGGCGAGTTTTTGGGTTGCCATTGGTCACCTCCTCCGGATGGGACAATCGAGTTTGTCAGAGGGGGAACGGTGCGTCAATCGCCGAGCAGGTCGCGTACGGCGTCGCCGATCGCGAGCGCCGCGGTGAGGCCCGGCGATTCGATGCCGAAAAGATTGACGAGGCGCGCAACGCCATGGTCGGTCGGGCCCTGGATGAGGAAGTCGCACGCCGGTTCGCCCCGCGGCCGCATTTTCGGCCGGATCCCGGAATAGGCGGGTTGCAAAGCGCCGTCTTTCAATCCCGGCCAGTAGCTGCGTATGGCCTTGTAAAAGACTTCCGCGCGCCTAGGGTCGACGTCATAGTCGATTCGCTCGATCCACTCGACGTCGGGGCCGAAACGCGCCTGGCCGGCCAGATCGAGGGTCAGGTGCACGCCGAGACCGGCGGCCTCGGGCGCAGGGTAGACCAGCCGGGAAAATGGGGAGCGGCCCGAAAGGCCGAAATAGTTGCCCTTGCAGTAGTGAGTCGGCGGGATCCGTTCCGCAGGAAATCCCTCGATGCTTCGCGCAACGTCCTGGGCGAACAAGCCGGCGCAGTTCACGACGGTCTGGGCGAGCAAGCGCATGGGATCCGCGCCACCCACTTCCAGCTCGATTGCTCCGTTCAGGATGCGTCCGGCGAGAAGCGGGCTGCGAAAGGCTATCGCGGCGCCGTGGTCCTCGGCCTCGCCGCGCAATCCGAGCATGAACGCGTGGCTGTCCACGATGCCCGTCGACGGAGACTCCAGTGCCGCCGCGCAGGCGAGCTGCGGCTCCAGCGCGCGGGCTTCGCGCGCCGCGAGCATGCGCAGATCGCCAACCCCGTTGACCTGGGCCTGCGCATGGAGCTTTTCCAGTCCTGAGATTTGCCCAGGATTGGTAGCGACAATCAACTTGCCGCAGCGCCGGTGCGCAATCCCGCGTTCGGCGAGGAAAGGATAGAGCGCGCGCCGGCCCGCCACGCACAGCTTCGCCTTGAGCGACCCCGGGGGATAGTAGATTCCCGCGTGAATGACCTCGCTGTTGCGCGAGCTGGTGCCCGTGCCGATCGCGCTCTCCCTCTCCAGCACGATGACTTCGCGCCCGCCGAGCGCCAACGCTCTGGCGACGGCGAGACCCACCACGCCGGCACCCACGACCACTGCGTCAACGCGTTCTGTAAGCATCGTCCGGGATTTCGGGCGATTGTAGACGATGCGCCGGGGATCGAGGTCCGAACGCGCAGCCCGCTTGTGCGATACTTTCGACGTGGAAAAATGGCAGTTCTGGATCGACCGCGGCGGCACTTTCACCGATATCGTCGCCCTTCGCCCTGACGGCCGCATCCTCGCTCACAAGCTGCTCTCCGAGAATCCCGGCCGTTACCGCGATGCCGCGATCGCCGGAATACGCGAGCTGCTCGCAGTCCCCTCCGGCGCGGCCATCCCCGGCGAAAAGATCGAGGTCGTGAAGATGGGCACGACCGTCGCGACCAACGCGCTTCTGGAGCGCAAGGGCGAACGCACCGTGCTCTTCATCACGCGCGGCTTTCGCGACGCGCTGCGCATCGCCTACCAGAACCGGCCGCGAATTTTCGACCGGCACATCGTGCTGCCCGAGCTTCTGTATGCGAAGGTCGTCGAGGTGGAAGAGCGCATCGGTGCGCGGGGCGAGGTGCTGGTTCCGCTTGAGGTCGAACGGGCCCGACGCGATCTCGAATCGGCATACCGCGAGGGCTATCGCTCGGCCGCGATCGTGCTCATGCACGGCTACCGCTACCGGCAGCACGAGCAGAAGATCGCGGAGCTGGCCCGTGCCATCGGCTATTCGCAGGTTTCCGTATCGCATGAGGTGAGCCCGCTGATGAAGCTCGTGTCGCGCGGGGACACGACGGTGGTGGACGCCTACCTGTCTCCCATCCTGCGCCGGTACGTGGACGGGGTTGCGGAGGAGCTGCGCGGCGTGCACCTCATGTTCATGCAGTCGAACGGCGGGCTCACCGATGCGCGGCGCTTTGCCGGAAAGGACAGCATTCTGTCGGGGCCCGCAGGCGGAGTGGTCGGCGCGGTGCGCGCTTCGCTCGCCGCGGGCTTCGACAAGATCATCGGCTTCGACATGGGCGGAACGTCGACCGACGTGTCGCACTTTGCCGGTGCTCAATTGAGCGATCTGGAGCGCGTGTTCGAGACCCAGGTCGCGGGCGTACGCATGCGCGCGCCCATGATGAGCATTCACACCGTGGCGGCGGGCGGCGGCTCGATCCTGCATTTCGACGGCTCGCGATATCGCGTCGGCCCCGACTCGGCCGGCGCCAATCCGGGTCCGGCAAGCTACCGCGGCGGCGGCCCGCTCACGGTGACCGACTGCAACGTCATGCTCGGAAAAATCCAGCCGAAATTCTTTCCCCTGGTGTTCGGCCCCCGGGGCGATGCACCGCTCGACGACGTCGTCGTGCGCGCGAAATTCACGGCTCTTGCCGAAGAGATCCGGGGCGCTACGGGAGACACCCGCGCGCCCGAGCAGGTCGCGGAGGGCTTCATTGAGATCGCGGTCGGCAACATGGCCGAGGCCATCAAGAAGATTTCAGTGCAGCGCGGCCACGACGTCACCGAGTACACGTTGTGCTGCTTCGGCGGTGCGGCCGGGCAGCACGCCTGCCTAGTCGCCGACGCGCTCGGCATGACGCGCGTGTTCATCCATCCGCTTGCCGGCGTTCTCTCCGCCTACGGCATGGGGCTCGCCGACACGACGGTGATGCTCGAACAGGCCGTCGAGGTAAAGCTCGAGCCGGACAAACTCGGCGTCCTCGAAGGCGCGCTGGAGAACTTGTCCCAGTCGGCGCAAGAGGAGCTGATAGCTCAGGGCGTGCCGCAGGCACGCTTGAGCGTCGTCCGCCGCGTGCATTTGCGTTACGACGGCACCGATTCGGCGCTGATCGTGAACTTCGGCAGCGTCGCCGAAATGACGCGTTCGTTCGAAGCGGCTTATCGCAAGCGCTACAGCTTTCTGATGGCGGGCCGGGCGTTGATCGCCGAGTCCGTCTCGGTGGAAGCATTCGGCGCGGCGGTGGTGCCGGTCGAACCGACGGGCAGCGATACGCGTGGTGATGGCGCGGCCGCTCCGGCAGACTGGGCGAGGGTCCACACCGGCGGTCGCGCGCATCGCGCCCCGGTTTTTGTGCGTGAACGGCTGGCAGTCGGAGACAGAATTTCCGGTCCGGCGATCATCGTAGAGAAAAACGCCACGACTGTGGTCGAACCGGGCTGGCAAGCCGAAGTGATGCGGCGCAACCACATCGTGCTCGAGCGTGTGGAAGCGCGGCCGCAGCGCCGCGCGATCGGCACCCGTGCCGACCCCGTCATGCTCGAGGTCTTCAACAATCTCTACATGTCGATTGCCGAGCAGATGGGCCTGCGGCTCGCGAACACGGCTTACTCGGTCAACATCAAAGAACGGCTCGATTTTTCCTGCGCCGTGTTCGATCGGCAGGGGAACCTGATCGCCAACGCGCCGCACATGCCGGTGCACCTGGGTTCGATGGGCGAGAGCGTGCGCGTCGTCATCGGCGCAAATCGGGGCCGGATGAAGGCCGGGAACGTCTACGTGCTGAACGCCCCCTACAACGGCGGCACGCACCTGCCGGACGTGACGGTCATCACTCCCGTTTTCGACGATGCCGGGAAAGAGATCCTGTTCTACGTCGGTTCGCGTGGCCATCACGCGGACATCGGCGGCATCACTCCAGGATCGATGCCTCCGCGCAGCAAAGTGGTGGAAGAAGAGGGCGTGCTGATCGACAACTTCCTGCTGGTGGAGGAGGGCCGCTTGCGCGAGGCCGAAACCATCGCGCTGTTCTCCTCGGGCCGCTATCCCGCGCGCAACGTGCAGCAGAACATGGCCGACCTGCGCGCCATGATCGCCGCCAACGAAAAAGGCTCGCAGGAGCTGCGGCGTATGGTGGCGCACTTCGGGCTCGATGTCGTTTACGCCTACATGGGACACGTGCAGGACAACGCGGAGGAAGCGGTGCGGCGGGTCATCGGCGTGTTGAAGGACGGGGATTTCAGCTACGCAATGGATAACGGCGGCGTGATCCGGGTGAAAATCACCATTCGGCGCGACACGCGCGGCGCGACGATCGACTTTACCGGCACGTCGTCTCAGCTGCCCGACAATTTCAATGCACCCGCTGCGGTATGCATGGCGGCGGTGCTTTACGTTTTCCGGACCCTTGTCGACGACGAGATCCCGATGAACGCGGGCTGCCTCAAGCCTCTCGAGGTGATCATTCCAGAGGGCTCGATGCTGCGGCCGCGTTATCCTGCGGCGGTGGTTGCCGGCAACGTCGAAACCTCGCAATGCGTCACCGACGCGCTCTACGGCGCGCTCGGTGTGATGGCGGCCTCCTGCGGCACGATGAACAACTTCACTTTCGGTGACGACAGGGTCCAGTATTACGAGACCATCGCCGGGGGATCCGGAGCCGGCGAGGGATTCGAAGGCACGGACGTGGTCCAAACTCACATGACCAATTCACGCCTGACCGACCCGGAGGTGCTGGAGTGGCGCTTTCCGGTGCTCCTGGAAAGTTTTGAGATCCGCCGCGGGAGCGGCGGCGCCGGGCGCTGGCACGGAGGGGACGGTGCCGTCCGCCGAGTGCGCTTTCTGGAGCCGATGACCGCCGCGATTCTCTCCGGGCACCGACGCGTCGCGCCGTACGGCATGGCAGGCGGGCTCTCCGGCAAGACCGGGCGCAACTGGGTGTGTCGCGCCGACGGCAAGGTCGCGGAGTTGGAAGGGTGTGATCAGATCCAGGTGAATTCCGGGGACAGCTTCGTGATCGAGACACCCGGGGGCGGCGGGTATGGACGCCCGAGCACGTAGCAGGCGATGAACCGCCTTCCGGTCTCGCTCGAGGAACCGCTCGCCCTGCGAGCCCCCGACTTGCCTATAATAGGCAGCCGATAATCGCGGAGTGCGCGGCCTTACTTGAGAGCAATGAAACGCACTAAAGTATGAATCGTCGATCGATTCTCACCAAGACCGGCAAGGGCCTGATGGAGGCGACCGGCAAGACCAGCAATCTGTCGCGGGATGTCCGCAACATCCTCAAGGAAATCGACGGAAAGGTCAGCGTTTCCGAGCTGATGGAGAAGTTCGGGAGGATGACCGAGCCCATGCTCCTCGAAACCCTCAGGAATATGGAAAAAGAGGGCTACCTGCGCGAGTTCGTCGGGAAGCAGGACGAGGCGCCGCGGCCTTCGATCCCACGCGCGCCGACTTCACCTTCCTCTGCGGACAGCGGCGAGGACCTCGATTTCACCGCGTTTACTCCCGCAAAGCCTTCCGCAAAGACGAGCGAGGACGCAAGACTTCAGGCCCAGGCGCAGGACATCGCCCGCCAGGCCCAGGTTACGCGCGCGCGCGAAGAAGCCGCGGCGAGGGCGAGGGCGGAGGCCGCGGCGCGGGCAAGAGCGGAGGCCGAACAGAGAGCAAGGCTTTCAACGCCGGCCAGCCCGAAGGCCGAAGCCCAGACGAGAGCGCAGGCGGAAGCGCTCGACCAGGCGCGGCGCGAGGCCGAAGAGCGGCAGCGCAGGGAAGCCGAAGAGAAGGCGCGCCGCGAAGCTGAGTTGCGGGCGCGAATCGAGGCGGACCAGGCCAGCAAGCGCGACGCCGAGGAGCGCGCCCGCCGGGAAATCTATGATAAGGAAAGGCGCGAGAACGAGGAGAGGGCCAGGCGCGAAGCCGAGGTGCGTGCCAAGCGCGAAGCGGAAGAGAAAGTGCGCAGGGACGCCGAGGAGCGCGTGAGGCGCGAGGCGGAGGAGCGCTCCCGAAAAGAAATCGAGGAGCGGATGCGCCGCGAGGAAATCGAACGCCGCATGCGCGAGGAGCGGGAACAGGCGGAACTCAAGGCCCGCGTCGAAGCCGAAGCGCGCGCCAAGGTCGAAGCCGAGATGCGCGCCAGGCGTGAATCCGAGGAGCGCGCGCGCCGCGAGGAAGAAGAGCGACCCAGGCGCGAGGAAGAGCTGCGGCGCCGCATGGAGGAAGAGGCGCGGGCGCGCCGGGAAGCGGAGGAACGCGAAGCCCTCGAGCGCTCGCTGCGGGAGCAGGAAGAGAACGCGCGACGCGAAGCGGAGTACAGGGAGCGCGAGGAGCAGCAGCGCAGGGAAGAAGAGGAACGCGCCCGCCGCGAGTCCGAGGAGGAAGCGCTGCGTGCCGAGGAAGAGGAGAACCGCGCCAGGGAAGATGAAAAGCAGGCCCGCGAAGAGGAAAAAGCGCAGGCCAAGGCGGCTAAAAAGGCCCGCAAGGCGGCGAGGGCGAAAGAAAGGGCCGGAGAGGACGCAGGGCGGGGCGAAGAAGAGATCCGGGACCCCAACGAAGCCTCGCTTTCCGCGCGGGAGATCTGGGCAAAAAGAAGGCCCGGCAGCCTCGCGAAGCAATTTGCGGCGATGTTGCTCCTGACCTTGATCGTGGCGGTTGCCGCGCTTCCCTTTGTGCCCTTGGAATCCGGTCCGTACGAAAAGGCGGCGCAGGCGTGGCTCGGGGAGCCGGTCAAGATCGGCACCGTCAACCTGACGCTGCTGCCGATACCGCAGCTGAAGTTCGAGAAAGTCGTGATCGGAAAAGAGCACCCGCTGCGTGCGGCCCTGATCAAGGCCGCCCCGGTGATCACCTCCCTTCTGGAGGAACCGATATCGCTCAAGAGTCTCGAGCTCGAAAACGCGACCTTCCCCCGGGAATTTCTCCCCGCGCTGTTGCAGGACAAAAGCAGGCGCGGGTCGCTCGGGGTCCAGCGCATATCGGCCAAGGGATTGAAGCTCGATATCCCGGAACTGAATCTGCCGGCACTGGACGTGAATGCAATTCTTTCTTCGGACGGCGCTCTGCAATCGGTTGCGATTCTCAACGCCGAACGCGGACTTTCGGTGAAGCTGCAGCCTCGGGGGGAGAGAGCGGGCATCGAAATCTCCGCGGACACCTTCCCGTTACCCATCGGGGTGGATCTGACTCTCAGCGAGTTTCTGGCAAAAGGCACCGTGACGAAGGGCGAACTCGCGTTGAGCGAAGCGGAGGCACGCGCATTCGGCGGGCGGCTGCTCGGCAACGTGCGCCTCAGATGGTCGAGCGGCTGGAGCATGGAGGGCGAGTTCGCGGTGCGCCAGATGGATGCAGGGAAGATTGCCGCGCCCCTCCTTGCCGGAGGGACGCTCCAGGGCAAGGGCGTGTACTCCATGAAGGGGCTTCTCCCAGAAAGGATGATCCTGAACGCTCAGCTCGACGGCAATTTCGCGATACAGAAGGGGTCGATCACCAACGTCGACATGACGCGCTTGCTCCAGGGGAGCAGCTCAGGCGGAGGAACGACGCTCTTTTCTGAGATGAGCGGCGTCGTATCCGCGGACGCCAATCGACTCCTCGTTCGCCAGATTCGAATGGCGGCGGGCCTCTTGAACGCCACGGGACAGGTGGAAATGGATCCCCAGAAAAACCTGTCCGGGCGGATGCAGATCGAGCTTCGCGCCGAGAGCGTGCAGGCGCGCGCGATGCTCACGGTTTCCGGCACTTTGCAGAATCCCCAATTCCGCCGCAGCAACTGAGTTAAGCAGGAGCTAGGGTCCGGTATAATCGCGCTTTACCGGCACGCTTCATGTCGTTGATACTCAAGCTACGCGGCAGCCGCGCCGCTTCCGCGTTCCGGCTCGACAAACTCAACTCCCGCCTCGCAACGTCCCACGGATCGGTTCAGATCGCAGCCGCCGAATACTGGCATTTCGTCGAAACCGAGCGCGCGCTCGATGCGCGGGAAACCGATGTACTGCAGCGCCTGTTCCAGTACGGCGAGCCCGCGTCGGCGGGCGTGGGCCGCATGCTGCTCAGCGTGCCGCGTTTGGGCACCATCTCGCCTTGGTCCTCCAAGGCGACCGATATCGCGCGCCGATGCGGTCTCGAGGCAGTACGCCGCATCGAGCGGGGAACGGCGTGGATTTTTTCTAGCGAACCCGCGTTCGACGCCCATCAGATCCTGGAGCTCATTCACGACCGCATGACCGAGACGGTGCTCGGCTCGCTCGATGAGGTGGAGGCCTTGTTCCGCCATTACGACCCGAAGCCGTTCGCGGTCGTGAAGGTGCTGGCAGGCGGGCGCGCGGCGCTGGAAGACGTCAATACAGCCCTGGGACTTGCTCTCGCGCCCGACGAAATCGACTATCTGCTCGCGCACTATCGCTCGATCGGTCGCGATCCGACCGATGTGGAACTGACCATGTTCGCGCAGGCGAACTCGGAGCATTGCCGGCACAAGATCTTCAATGCCTCATGGATCATCGATGGGGTCTCGCAGGAGGAAACTCTCTTCGGCATGATCAAAACCACGCACGCGCGCAATCCCGCTGGGACGGTGGTCGCCTACGCCGACAACGCCGCGGTGATGGAAGGACGGTCGATCGCCCGCTTCTATCCGGGATCCGGGGGACGCTACGGGTACCTGGACGAGCTCACGCATACGGTGATGAAGTGCGAAACCCATAACCACCCCACGGCGATCTCGCCTTTTCCAGGGGCGGCGACCGGCTCGGGCGGCGAGATGCGCGATGAAGCGGCGACCGGCCGGGGCGCGAAACCCAAGGCGGGATTGTGCGGTTTCTCGGTATCGCATCTGTGCATTCCGGATTTCGAGCAAGCGTGGGAAAAGACCTCCGCAAGACCCGACCGCGTCGCCTCGGCCCTGCAGATCATGCTCGAGGGGCCGATAGGCGCGGCCTCGTTCAACAACGAATTCGGCCGCCCCAATCTCGCAGGCTACTTCCGCGCCTTCGAGATGGAAGCGGACGGAGTCGTCCGCGGCTACCACAAACCGATCATGATCGCGGGCGGTATCGGAAATATCAACGCGGCGCACGCTCACAAAAGCCCGGTGGCACCGGCGGCTCTGCTGGTGCACCTGGGCGGTCCGGGAATGCTGATCGGGATGGGCGGGGGCGCCGCGTCGAGCATGGACACGGGCGCCAATCCCGAGAACCTGGACTTCGCTTCGGTGCAGCGCGGCAACGCCGAGATGCAGAGGCGCGCTCAAGAGGTCATCGACCGCTGCTGGCAGCTCGGCGAGCGCAATCCAGTGCTTTCCATTCACGACGTCGGTGCGGGCGGGCTCTCGAACGCCCTACCGGAGCTTGTCCACATCGCCGGGCGGGGTGCCAGGATCGACCTGCGCGCCGTGCCCAACGAAGAGCCCGGCATGACGCCGCGCGAGCTGTGGTGCAACGAAGCCCAGGAGCGTTTCGTGCTTACCGTCGCCGCGGAGCGCATCGGGGAGTTCCAGTCAATCTGTGAACGCGAGCGCTGCCCGGCCGCCGTCGTCGGCGTTGTGACCGATGATGGACGCCTGGTCGTCGAGGACCGGCAGTTCCGGAACGAGCCGGTCGAAATGGAGCTATCCGTGCTCCTCGGCAAGCCACCGCGCATGACGCGCGAGGTTCGGCGCCGCCGGCCGCACCCGGCCCCGCTCGCCCTTCAGGACGTGGCGCTAGCCGATGCATGCCATCGGGTGCTGCGGCATCCCACCGTCGCGCGGAAGACTTTTCTCGTCAGCATAGGCGACCGGACAGTGGGCGGGCTGTGCGCGCGCGATCCTTTCGTCGGGCCGTGGCAAACGCCGGTCGCCGACTGCGCGGTGACCTCGATGGGTTTCAAGGAGCACAGCGGGGAAGCGTTTGCCATGGGGGAGCGCTCGCCTCTCGCGATCATAAATCCGGAAGCCTCGGGCCGCATGGCGGTGGGTGAGGCTCTCACGAACCTTGCAGCGGCTCCGGTCGGTGAGCTGAATCGAGTCAAACTCTCGGCAAACTGGATGGCTGCCGCGGGCCACGGGGCCGAAGACGCGGCCTTGTTCGATACCGTGCGCGCGGTGGCTCTCGGTCTGTGCCCTGCGCTCGGAATCAGCATTCCGGTGGGCAAGGATTCCCTTTCCATGCGCACCGCCTGGGAAGAAGGCGGGAAGGCGAGAGAGGTGATCACTCCCTTGTCTTTGATCGTGTCGGCATTTGCACCCTGCGGGGACGTGCGCCGGACGCTGACCCCGCAGTTGAGAACCGATTCCGGTGAGACGGAATTGGTTCTTCTGGATCTCGGGCGCGGACGCAACCGTCTGGGCGGCTCGATTCTCGCGCAGGTGTTCAGCCAGTGCGGCGACCAGGCGCCCGATCTGGAGGAGCCGAAACTGCTCGCGAACTTTTTCGCTGCAATACAAGCGTTGAGCCGGGAGGGCCTGATTCTCGCCTATCACGACCGATCCGACGGCGGCTTGTTCGCGACCGTGTGCGAGATGGCCTTCGCGGCCCATGTCGGCGTGACCGTGAACCTGGACATGCTCGCCTACGACGAAGCCGCTCACGACGTGGACGGCAACGAGCGCCGGCCCGACCTGATGCTCGGCCGCGACTTCGAACGCGTGCTCGCTGCGCTGTTTGCGGAGGAGCTCGGGGCCGTGATCCAGATCCGGACCTCCGACCGCGGCAAGGTGTTCGAGCGTCTCGAGGGATTGCCTGCGCACGTCATCGGTAGCCCGAATCCGCGCGACGAGCTGCGTTTCGTGCGCAACGCCAAGCCGGTGTTCGCCGCGGCGCGAGTGGAGCTGGAGCGTGCATGGTCCGAGGTGACTTTCCGGATGCAGCAACTGCGCGACGAACCCGATTGCGCCAAGGAGGAGTTCGATCGAATTCTCGATCGGGAAGATCCGGGCCTGACGGCCGTGCTGACGTTCGATCCCGCCGGCGACGTCGCTGCGCCCTTCATCGCAAAAGGAATGAGGCCGAAGGTCGCGATCCTGCGCGAGCAGGGAGTCAATGGGCAGGTCGAATTGGCCGCGGCGTTCGATCGGGCCGGATTCGACGCGCACGACGTTCACATGAGCGACATCGCCGCAGGCCGGATTTCGCTCGCCGGATTCAAGGGCTTCGCCGCAGGCGGCGGATTTTCCTATGGCGACGTGCTCGGGGCGGGCGCGGGCTGGGCCAAGGCCATTCTGTTCAACGAGCGCGCCCGCGATCAGTTCGGCGCGTTTTTCGCGCGCAGCGACATTTTTGCTCTGGGTGCGTGCAACGGCTGCCAGATGATGAGCCAGTTGAGGGAACTGATCCCCGGGGCCGAGCATTGGCCGCGCTTCGCCAAAAACCGGTCCGAGCAATTCGAAGCGCGCTTCGTCATGGTGGAGGTCATGCAGAATCCGTCGATCTTTTTTTCAGGGATGGCCGGCAGCCGCATGGCGATCGCCACCGCGCACGGCGAGGGACGGGCGGTTTTTGATTCAACTGAAGGAAAGGCGATCGTCGCGTTGCGCTTCGTGGACAATCGCGGAGTCCCGACCGAAGTCTACCCGTTGAATCCCAACGGCTCGCCCGGAGGTATTACCGGGCTTACCACCGCGGACGGCCGTTTCACGGTATTGATGCCCCATCCCGAGCGGGGTTTTCGCACGGTGCAGCAGTCTTGGCACCCGCAAGGCTGGGGCGAAGACAGCCCGTGGATGCGCATGTTCCGCAACGCGCGGACGTGGGTCGGTTGACTACTGGATCTTGGCTTTCGAACGCAGCTCGCCTACGAACTTCTGCACTTCCTGCTCCTGCATCCTCGAGAGCAGCTGCTGCTTGACGGTGTCGAAGGCGGGGAACTGCATGGAACGGACGTCATCGAGCTGGATGACGTGCCAGCCGAACTGGGTCTGTACCGGCGTTTCTGTGTATTTCCCCTTTTCCAGCTTCGAGAGCGCATCGGCGAAGGGCTTGACGAAAGTGGACGGCGTATTCCAGTCGAGGTCGCCGCCTTTGTCCTTCGAGCCCGGATCCTTGGATTGCTTGGCGAGGTCCTCGAACTTCGTCCCTTTCTTCAGCTGCGCGATGATTTCATTGGCCTCGGACTCCTTGTCGACCAGGACGTGCCGGGCCTTGTATTCCTTGTCGCCGCGCGACGCCTTGACCTTGTTGTACTCCGCGAGCATCTCCTCGTCCTTGATCGGATGTGTTTTGAGGTGTTCCTGAACGATCGCCTGCACGAGCACCTGCTGGCGCATCAATTCGAGCTGGGCGCGCACGTCGGACGTCTTTGCGAAACCCCTGCGGTCCGCTTCCTGTGCGACCACTTCCTGCGTGATGAGGTTGTCGAGAATCGCCTTGCGCGCTTGCTCATTATCGGGCTGACCCTGCGTCGCGCGCTGCTTGGCGATGAAGTCCAGACGGGACTTGGGAATGGGTTTGCCGTTGACGGTCACCGGTTTGAGAGGAGCGGCCTTCTGCGCGGCTGCCTGCGCCCAGACGGGCGTCGAAACGCACAGAGATAGCGCGGCAAGGAGGCTAGCCGAACGTAAAAACATGATGGTTCCTTCGTTTTGAAAGTGAAATCATAACTCATCCGGAGTGAGGGCTTGAATTGCGAGCGCGTGGATTTCGCGCTGCATCAGGGGCGCGAGCACCTCATAGATCATCCGGTGCCGCGTGATTTGGTCCTTGCCGGAGAAACGGGGTGAGACAATGGTCAGGCGAAAGTGGTTCCCGCCGGCTTTTGCTCCCTCGTGGCCGGCGTGCCGGTCCGATTCGTCCAGAAGATCGAGAGACTGCGGCTCGAGTGCAGCCAGCCGCTCACGGATCGCATCGGACAGATCCATCAGCTCGAGGCGTCCTTCTCCTCGACGTGGCGAGCGAGAAACAGCGCCTGCAGCACGACGAACACGAGCATCAGACCCATCCCGCCGAAAAGCTTGAAATTGACCCAGGTATCAGTAGGGAAGTTGTAGGCGACGAGCAGATTGGCCGCTCCCATGAAGGTGAAGAAGCCCACCCAACTCCAGTTAAGGCGAGTCCAGACACCGTCGGGCATGCGCACCTGCTCGCCCAGCATCGCGCGGACGAGATTTCTTCGGAACAGCGACTGGGCTACGGCTATGACGGCGCCGAACAGCCAGTAGAGCACGGTGGGCTTCCACTTGATGAAGGTCTCGTCGTGCAGCGCGAGGGTCGCCCCGCCGAACACCACGATAATGACAAGGCTGATCCACATCATCGTATCGACCCTTCGGCGCTTCCACTTCAACCAGCCGATCTGCAAGAACGTCGCGGCGATGGCCACCGCGGTCGCCGTATAGATGTCGAAAAGCTTGAACGCGACAAAAAACAGAACGACGGGGAACAAGTCGAAGAGCAATTTCATTGCGCCATTATACGGACCTCTCGCGAGAACGATGGGGACCGGGTTATACTTCCGCATCGGTCCCATCCGGAGTCCGGCGTCTGCGCCCCCCAAAGGAGACAAGTATGGCCGAACCCCATATCGCGCAGAAATCCCCGTACGCGGTCGAGCTCGCCCCAGGCGATTATTGGTGGTGCCGCTGTGGGGGTTCGAAAAGCCAGCCGTTTTGCGACGGCACCCATAAGGGCAGCGAGTTCGCGCCGGTGAAATTCGGGGTCGCTAAGGCCGAAAAGCTCTGGCTGTGCGGCTGCAAGCATACCCGCAACCCCCCTTTTTGCGACGGCACCCACAAGACGCTCTAGCCCGCCGGTTTCACTCTATTTCTTTGTGGCAGTCCAGCGGCCTTCCGCGCCGCCGTCGGTGCGGAACGAGCCTTCCATGGTGCCGCCGGTGACGCGCCCGGAGAAGTCGCGGCGCACGCCGTGATTGTCCACGTAGGCAAAGCTGATCCTGAATCCGGAGAGGCGCGGCTCGCGCAAGCCCACGAGGATCGAACCCAGGTAGGCCACGCCCTCGACTTTCTGGAACCTCTGGTCCAGGTTCAAGCTGAGCTTTTCCGAACCGCCCGCGCCCGAGAGTTCCATTGCCCAGCGGCCCGCGACGCTTGCGGGCACGATCCACAGATAGACGCGCCTGCCGTCCACGTCGGAGGATTCGTCCGCCTCCCAGTCTTCCATGTTGAAGGCGTGCGTAACGACGCGGGTTCCCGGCCGCATGGCCAGGATCTGCGGCCGCAGCTTCATGTTGATCGACGGTAGAAGATACATGGTCAGCACGGTTGCCTGGGTGAAATCGCTGACGAAGATATCGCCCTGTACGATTTGCGCCTTGCCCAGGACCCCGGCCGCCTGCGCATTGCGCTGGGCGTGCGCAACCATGTCGGGGTTGTATTCGATGCCGAGCGAGCGGGCGCCGAATTTCTTCACGGCGGCGATTGCGATCTTGCCGTCGCCGGCGCCGAGATCGATCACATAGTCCTCCGGCTTCGTCTGCGCCATGTTCAGCATGCGTTCGACGACATCGTCCGGCGTCGGCACCCACACCACGTCCTTGCCTTGCTGGCCGACGTGGGGTTTGAAGTCCTTTTGTTGGGCGTACGCGGCGCTCGCCGTTACGAGCAGGGCCGCAGCGAGCGCCGACAGGATGCCCTTTGGAATTGCACGCGACATATCGTCCTCTTTCTGTTTGAGTGGGAATTCAGTGTGCGGGAAAAACGACCCGGCCAACACCGCGCGGGCGAAGTCTATTCCGTATCCTACAGCGCTTCGGCGGCGTGGTCGGCGAGGCGCGAGCGCTCGCCGCGCTGCAGGGTCACGTGCCCCGAGTGCGACCAGCCTTTCATGCGGTCGACGACGTAGGTCAGTCCGGAGCTGCCCTCGGTGAGGTAGGGGGTGTCGATCTGCGCGATGTTGCCCAGGCATACCACCTTGGTGCCGGGGCCGGCGCGGGTGATCAGGGTCTTCATCTGCTTGGGCGTCAGGTTCTGGGCCTCGTCGATGATCAGATACTTGTTGATGAACGTGCGGCCGCGCATGAAATTGAGCGACTTGATCTTGATTCTCGATCGGATCAGGTCGCGCGTGGCTGCCCGGCCCCACTCGCCCGCCTCGTCGTCGGTCTTGTTGAGGACGTCGAGATTGTCCTCGAGGGCCCCCATCCAGGGGGTCATCTTTTCTTCCTCGGTGCCCGGGAGAAAGCCGATGTCTTCGCCGACCGGCACCGTGACACGGGTCATGATGATCTCGGAGTAGTGCTTGGTCTCGAGGGTCTGCATGAGGCCCGCCGCGAGGGTGAGCAGCGTCTTGCCCGTTCCGGCCTGGCCGAGCAGGGTCACGAAGTCGATTTCCGGATTCATGAGCAGATTGACCGCGAAGTTCTGCTCGCGGTTGCGCGCCGTGATACCCCAGACGTTGTTCTTGCTGTGCGTGTAGTCGCGCACGGTCTCGAGCACTGCGGTCCGGCCCGAGATTTCCTTGACCACGGCGAGCAGCGGCCGCCCGCCTTCCTGGTGGACGAATTCGTTCACCAGCAGTTCCTGGCAGAGCGGCCCGCGGATGCGATAGTAGGTGCGGCCGTCGCGTTTCCACGACTCGATGTCCCGGCCGTGGTGATCCCAGAAATCCGCCGGCAGCTCACGAACGCCGGTGTAGAGCAGGTCGGTGTCCTCGAGCACCTTGTCATTGAAGTAGTCCTCTACTGTCAAACCCAGCGCCCGCGCCTTGATGCGCATGTTGATGTCTTTCGACACCAGGGTGACTTGGCGCCCGGGGTCGCGCTTTTGAAGGTAGATCACAACGCCGATGATGTGATTATCGGTCTTGCCGATCGGGAGATTGGCGGGAATGTGACCGTTGATCGCCTCGGTCTGCAGGAACAGGCGCCCCTTCGCGTTGTCGGCCTCGTGGCGCCTGAGCGGGATCCCTTCCGCTATGGGCGTCTTCGCGTGGCTCACGATGTCGTCCAGAAAGCGGCTCGCCTGGCGCGCGTTGCGGGCGATTTCGGAGATGCCGCTCTTGTTGTTGTCGAGCTCTTCGAGCGTCATGATCGGAAGGAAGACGTCGTGCTCCTCGAAGCGGAACAGGCTCGTCGGATCGTGCATCAGCACGTTGGTGTCCAGAACGAAGAGCTTCGCTGCGGACTGCCGGGACTCGGTGCGGGGGCGGCGGGAAGGCACGGATTTGCGCGATGCTTCGGCGGGCGCGGAACCGACTTGCTGCTCAGACGGTTTTAACAAAATCGAGCACCTCCTGGGCGTGGCCGGGGACTTTGACTCCGCGCCATTCGCGCCGGAGGACGCGGTCGCGGTCGAGCACGAAGGTGCTGCGCTCGATTCCACGCACCTTCTTGCCGTACATGTTTTTCATCTTCATGACCCCGAACTGTCCGCAGACTTTCTCGGTCTCGTCTGATAGGAGCTCGAAGGGAAGGCCCATCTTGGCCTTGAAGTTCTCGTGCGACCTGAGGCTGTCGCGTGAGACGCCGAGGACCGCGCATCCTGCCTTCTGGAATTGGGGGTAGAGATCGCGGAACTGTGCGCCTTCGTTGGTGCAGCCCGGGGTGTTGTCCTTCGGGTAGAAATAAAGGACGAGCCACTTGGATTTGACCGCCGAGAGCCGGAACTCCTTGCCGCCGGTGGCGGGCAGCACGAAGTCGCTTACCGCTTTGTTGGCCATCCAGATTGCGCACCCTTGTAGGCGCCATTGTCGCCCGAATTCAGAAGCGAATGCAAGTTACATACTTTCAGTAGCTTATGAAAGGAATTTTACAAGTTCCCTTAACAATTCCACAGGTGCTTCCTCCGGGATGTAATGGCCGCAATCCAGGCTCAGTCCCTGGACGATTTCGGCCCGCTCGGCCCAGTCGGCGAGGGGGGAGAAGCAGCGGGCTACCGTTCCGTGTTTGCCCCAGAGAACGAGCAGCGGGGCAACCACCTTGCGGCCGATGTCTGCCTCGTCGTGCACGAGGTCGATCGATTCGGCCGCGCGGTAGTCCTCGCAGCTCGCGTGAATCGTTGCCGGATCGCGAAAACATCGCCGGTACTCCGCAAGCGCCTCGGGCGCGAACGCCTTCAAGCCCGCGTGGCGGGTTCCCATGTGGCTCTCCAGGTAGAAAGCCGGATTGGCGCCGATCAGGGTCTCCGGAATCGGCTCAGGCCGCAGCAGGAAGAACCAGTGGTAGTAGGCCTTGGCGAACTCGCGGGAGACTCGGGCGTACATCGTGCGCGTGGGCACGATGTCGAGTACGACGAGCTTTTCCACCGAAGCGGGATGGTCCAGGGCCATTCGATGCGCCACGCGCCCTCCGCGGTCGTGGCCGACCACGAAGAACCTTTCATGACCCAGGGCTCGCATCGCCTCGACCTGGTCCCGGGCCATGGCGCGCTTGGAATAATTGGCGTGGTCGGGCAGCCCGTGGGGCTTTTCGCTGTCTCCGTAACCGCGCAGGTCCGCGGCGACCACCGTGAATCGTTTCGCGAGCTCAGGCGCGACGCGGTGCCAGATCGCGTGGGTCTGCGGATAGCCGTGCAGCAGGAGCAGCGGCGGGCCCACGCCGCCATGTACGAGATTGATCGCCGCGCCGCTCGTCCTGATGCGCCTGCGCTTGAAGCCGGGAAAGAGTTCGTCGTTCATGAAAGAAATTCCTTGCCCTGCAGCGCGAGCAATCCCGATCGTCCGGCGACGCTGCCGAACGCGATCTCGTTGCGCGGGAGGGTTCTCAAGTCGAGCGATTCGGCAAGGGCCCGCATCGATACCAGATCGTAGCCTTGGCTCTTCCACCCCGCGAGCATCGCTTCGAACGCCGGAGCGAGGTTTCCGCCTTCGAGCTCGGCGTGGAGCGTATACACATGTCCCGCGGCAGGGCATTCCCGGGTGAGACCGAGCACGTGCTCTGCGACGTTCTTGGCGGTGAGCCCGTTTGTTCCGATCAACTCGTCCACCGTCGGGAGCGTCGTGGGCAACTGCGGGCAGGCGCAGATCTCGGCGCGCCACACGGGGATGAAGGGGCAGCTCCCACGGGTGTCCGAGCAGTAATCGAAGCCGAGACGCTGCGTCAGGCGCAGCGCGTGCAAGTTCGTCTGCCAGCCGGCCGCGCCGTGCGCGCGCGCGGGCTCCCCGAAGATCTCCTCGAAGCGCTCGCGCGAGAGGAGCATCTGGCGCTCGGTCCACCGGGCGTCGGCCCCGGGCACACCGTCCTGCCATTTCACGTGGTCCCAGGCGTGAATTCCGACTTCGAAATCCGCGTCCCGTACCCTGCGCATCACGTCGGCGCAGCGGCGACCGATGTCGGGACCTGGCAGGAGCGTCCCGTAGAGCAGGGTCGCAAATCCGTAATGCGACAGCACCGAGGTGCGCGATACCTTTCCAATGAAGCCGCGGCGGAAAGCGCGCTTGATTGCCCGCCCCGTGTGGTCCGGACCGAGACTGAAGAGGAAAGTGGCGCCGGCGCCGTGCTTTTTCAGCAGCTCGACCAGGCGGGGGACCCCTCGCCGGGTGCCGCGGTAAGTATCGACGTCGACTTTCAGAGCCAGCTTCATTCGACCAGCCGTCGCGCTTCGGCGACGTGCGTGCGGTAAGCGTCGAAGATGCGCTTCAGGGCCTCGGGCATGCTGACCCGCGGCCTCCAACCCAGATCATTCGTGGATTGGGAGATCTTGGGGACGCGGTTCTGCACGTCCTGATACCCCTTGCCGTAGTACTGCGCTGCGGTCGTCTTGACGAGCCTCACCTTCCTTGCATTGGCGCGGTATTCGGGGTACTCGAGGGCGAGCTTCACCATCATTCGGGCCAGATCTCCGACCGAATAGTTGTTCTTCGGGTTGCCGATATTGTAGATTTTTCCGCTCGCGATTCCCTTGCGGTTCTCTATGATTTTCATCAGCGCGTCGATGCCGTCGTCGATGAAGGTAAAGGCGCGCTTCTGCCTGCCGCCGTCCACCAGCTTGATCGGTTCTCCCCTGACGATGTGGCCGAAGAACTGGGTGATCACCCGCGAACTCCCTTCTTTGGAGGCGTTGAGATTGTCCAGTCCCGAACCGATCCAGTTGAACGGCCGAAACAGCGTGTAATCGAGCCCTTCCTTCATGCCGTAGGCGTGAATGACGCGGTCCATCAGCTGCTTCGCGCAAGCGTAGATCCAGCGCGGCTTGTTGATCGGGCCGTATACGAGGGAGGAAGCCTCCGGGTCGAACTCGCGGTCGGGGCACATGCCGTAGACCTCGGAGGTCGAAGGAAAGACCAGGCGCTTGCCGTGCCTGACGCATCCCCGCACGATCGGCAGGTTCGCCTCGAAGTCGAGCTCGAAGACCTTGAGCGGTTCCTTGACGTAGATCGCAGGCGTCGCGATCGCGACCAGGGGCAGCACCGTGTCGCACTTGCGGACGTGATACTCGATCCACTCGCGGTTGATGGTGATGTCGCCTTCGAAAAAGCGGAAGCGCTTGTGACCGAGCAGCTCGGTGATGCGGTCGGTCTGCATATCCATGCCGTAGACCTCCCAGTCGGTCGTGGCGAGGATGCGCTTGGACAGATGGTGGCCGATGAATCCGTTCACGCCGAGGATGAGGATCCTTTTCACCGTGACTCCCTAGTGCAGCGGGACCTTGCGATCGCCGATGCGATTGGCGAATTCTTGCGCGGAGAGCCGCCGGCCGTCCAGTTCCAGATCGAGGAACTCCAGAACCTCGCCGTCGGCGCACGCGGCGTAACAGCGGCCGCCTTCCGCGTAGAGGAACGCGGCAGACCGCGCCGCGCCCTTGTTCGCGCCCCTTCGCGTCCGCAGCACTCGCAGCCGCGTCCCTTCCACTTCCGTGAAAGCGCCGGGATAGGGCGGCGCGACCGCGCGAACCAGATCATGCACCCGTTTCGCAGACGCGCTCCAGTCGATGCGCCCGTCTTCGGGCCGGCGGCCGCCGAAATAGCCGCCCTTGGAAAGATCCTGCGCGCGAAGGACCGCGCTGCCGTCGGCGAGTTTCGGCAGGCTGCGCCTGAGAACGCGCTCGGCCGCCTCCGTGACTTTTCCAAACACGTCCACGGCCAGGTCGTCGGGCAGGATGACAACGGCTTCCTGGTCGACGGTGCGTCCCGCATCGGGCTTTTCCACCATCTCGTGCAAGGTCGCGCCGGTCTCGGTCTCTCCGTGGATGATCGCCCAGTTGACCGGAACCCGCCCGCGGTACTTCGGAAGGAGCGAGCCGTGCACGTTGAATGCGCCCTTCCCGGGTATCGCCAGCAGCGGTGCGCCGAGCATCAGGCGGTAGTAGAACGAGAAAAGAAAATCCGGACTGAGGTCGCGGATTCTCCCGACGATTTCAGGCGTATTGGGGTCATCGGGTGTGATGGTGTCTATCGCCCGCGCGCGCGCGAGCGCCGCAACGCTCGCAAACCATATTCTCTCTTCGGGCCTGTCGCGGTGCGTGATTACGAGGGGCACTTCGATCTGCTCATCGAGAAGGACTCTGAGGCAGCGACAGCCGACGTCGTGATAGGCGAAGACAACCGCGCTCGTCACGCTTCGAACCGGTTACGATATTTGGCGCTGTTTCGGAACCGCCGAAACAGGGTCGTTGCGTTCCAGAACGGCCTGCACGAGGTAGCGCGGCCGCTGCCGCACCTGCTCGTAGATGCGGCCCACGTATTCTCCCAGGAGGCCGATGCCGAACAAGGTGATGCCGATGAGGAAGAATGCGATGCCGAAAAGCGTGAACACGCCTTCCGCCTCGGGCCCGACCACCACGCGGCGGATGGCGAGGAAAATCACGAACGTCAGGGACAACAGGGCTATCGCAATTCCCGAAAGCGAGAACAACTGCAGGGGCATCGCGGAAAACCCGGTGACGAGGTCGAAGTTGAGCCGGACGAGACTGTAAAGCGAATATTTCGAGTCGCCGGCGGCGCGCTCCTCGTGCGCCACTTCGATCTCGGTCGGACGCTGCGCGAAGGTATAGGCCAATGCGGGGATGAAGGTGTTGACTTCGTGGCAGCGGTTGATCGCGGCGACGATGTCGTGGCTGTAGGCGCGCAGCATGCACCCCTGATCGGTCATGCGGATGCGGGTGATGCGCTCGCGTATGGCATTCATCATCCGCGACGCGCTGCGCCGGAACGCCGTATCCTGTCGCGCGCGGCGCACCGAGCCGACGTAATCGTAGCCCTCGTCCATTTTGGCGAGGAGCTTCGCGATCTCCTCCGGAGGGTTCTGCAGATCTGCGTCGAGCGTGACCACGCGCTCGCCGCGAGTCGCTTCGAACCCCGCCATGATGGCGAGATGCTGGCCGAAGTTGCCGTTGAACAGGATTACGCGGGTCACATCGGAGCGAAGCTCGAACTGCCCGCGCAGCAGCGCCGCAGACCGGTCGGAGCTGCCGTCGTTGACGAAAATGACCTCGTAGCTCTCCCCGAGCGCGTCCAGCGCCGGATACAGCCGCGCGAACAGCGCGGGCAGAACCGCTTCCTCGTTGTAGACGGGAATGACGACCGAGACCTTGGGCGCGGCCATGTCAGGCAGCCTTGCGCCGCATCACGCGCTTCATGCTTTCGCACACGCGATCGACGTCCGTCTCGCGCATCTCGGGAAAGAGCGGCAGCGTGACCGTCTCCCGCGCGATGCGCTCCGAGACCGGGAACATGCCCTCGCGGAATCCCTTGTTGCGGAAGAGCGTGGTGAGGTGGATCGCTTCGTAGGAAACGCCGGTTCCGATGCCTTCCTTCTGCATCGCGTCCATGAACGCCTTGCGGGTGCTGCGCAGCGCCTGCAGCGGCAGCAACACCGTGAACATGTTCCAGCTGTGTCCGGGGTTGTCGCGCGGCGGCAGGCGCTCGGGCGTGAGATGGTCGTCGCCCGCGAGGCACTCGAAGTAGCGATGCGCGAGCCGCGCGCGCGCGCGGCACCATTCGTCCAGGTGCGCGAGCTGCGCGAGGCCGAGTCGCGCCGAAACGTCGGAGAAGTTGTACTTGACCCCGGCACGCTCCACGTCGCGCGTGCCGTCGGGCAGGCGCTTGATGCCGTGGAAGCGCAGCTCGTCCACGATCGCCGCCTCGCGCTCGTCGTTGAGCGCCAGCACTCCGCCCTCGATGGTGGTCATGTTCTTGTTGGGATGGAAGCTGAACGAGACGATGTCGCCCGCCGCTCCCACCGGGCCGCGTGAGGTGCGCGATCCGATCGCGAGCGCCGCGTCCTCGAGGATGCGCACCTTGTGGCGCTTGGCGAACGCGTCGAGTACTTCGGGATCGAGCGGCGCGTTGTAATGCGTTGGAAACAGCAGGCGCGTCTTCGGCGTGACCGCGGCCGTGGCCTGCGCAAGGTCGATGTTGCGCGAGCCGAGGTTCACGTCGACGAAGACCGCGGTCGCGCCGGCGCGCTCGACCACGTTGCCGGTCGCGAAGAAGCTCTGGGCGGGGATGATGACCTCGTCGCCCGGCCCGACGCCGAGCAGCTCGAGGG
>WNFC01001270.1_pt1 | contig 38389 bp, 51 predicted proteins | sample 5400541 | NCBI WGS metagenome assembly WNFC01 (sample SAMN13153342, study PRJNA577476) | soil metagenome | isolation source: 120 cm saprolite under Douglas fir tree site 2 hole 2 replicate 1 | place: USA:California | collected 2015-04-18
GGGAAGAATATGAGCACAGTGATTACAAGGCGAGGATCAAAGGAACACCACGTTTTGGGGTCGGCAGGCAGCGGGTCTGTCCAAAAGTAATCGTGTTCAAGGGCAAGCGTCGCAGTAATGCGCTCAGCAGGGTTGCATGTGAGCAGCTTGTCAATGAGATCGCAAGTCTCCGCACCAAATCTCACGACAAATCTGTCAGCCAAAATTGCTAACCACGATTCTAGTTATCACTGACTGTTCAAAGACCGACTTAAGTCGTTTCGGGTGCTGATTATGGTGCTTCACGCCCTCACAGCCTGGCAAAGTATCGAAATTTGGCCAAGTATGCTGGTTGGGAGTACCACACATTTGCCATATCTTCTCGAGTTGGTCCAGGTCCGAATTTCCGGGAAGGATAGGATGTCGCAAGAACATCTCCCCAAGTACACACCTGAGAACAAGCGTTAACAAATTATCAGATAAGATGGATTCGGTCGTACCCAACCCCCCAGATGTCAATTTCTCCGCCATAATTTCTCGCCCCCAGGAGTAGCTCAGGGGGACGGTACCATCGTGTCACAACGCAGTTTGTATAACGCCGCTCTTTCCTGCGCGAGGCCCCAGCATTCGTGTCAATAGTTGCTGCGCTAGGATCGTAGGATCGTGCTAGACCAAAGTCTGCTATTTGTAGAGAACCACTATTCGAGATCAAGAGATTCGCTGCCTTCATATCGCGATGTAGAATGTGATTCTGGGTACGGGGTACGGGGATGTCAAATAATTTGCTAAGCCTGAAAAGGTGCAACACACTCTATGCATGTATTCCGTGCCCTCGAGAAGCTGCTTCATATAAAGCTTGATTTGACTCGGCTGCAGCTTCACGCGGTCGTTCTCCAATAACCCGGCTAGATCATGGTCCATGTACGGGAATACCATGTACACGGACAAAGGCCTATCTTTGCCATTACCTAGTTCTGATCAACAAGGCCGGGCCACAATATGACAAACAACGCACCACGAACGACAAACATATCTAGCAGTTCTACGACGTTGGGGTGCTTAATAGCCTTGAGTATTTTTATCTCTCGCAACGCGGTCACAGGCATTCCCTCCTTCTCGTTGTGCATCAGGATGCGCTTCAAAGCAACGAGTTTACCAGTCGGGCAGTGTTTCGCTTTATGAACCTCCCTGAGAAGGATATATGCGTCAGGAGTAGGCAGCGAGAAGGAATACGTACCCGAATGTACCCTCGCCTAGTTTGGTCATGGTATCGTAATCATCCTGTTGGCCAGAGCCGACGAAGGTTCGGCCGTAGGCTTTGTATTCCTCCTCCCGGGAACGGCGGAGGGGAGGCCGGATCGGGCGAGGAGGTTGGTGCGGAGGTTGAAGCTCTTTAGATTTCTCACTTGTCCTTGGAATAATTTTCTCCGGTAGAAAGACATCAGCTTCGTCTTCGCGCACCCCCTCTCCATTTGGTGAACGGGAAGGAGGATGAGACAGCGAAGAGGGGATCACGGGTGCAGGGGGTTTTTTCGGGAGAGGAAATGAAATTGTTGGATGTCGTCCTTGAAGTTCAGAATGAGGAGGGGTAGGAGGTGGTGGAGATCTAGGCTGAGGAGGTGTTTGAACTGGGCATGGCGACGGCGAGCGCGGAAATCGAACCAGGGAGGATTGTCGTGGGGAAACTGGACGGTAATCATGGGCCACAGCCTTGCCGCGAGTGGACTCATACCTGGGTCCATAAGCGTCCCTTTCGTGACCCCGATCGTAGTAGTCACGATATGGTGGCCTTGGGGAGTCGTAGTAGTCGCCCGCATAGTAATTCTCCGACGGTTCTCTGCGATAGTGACCGCGCTCGTCATGACGCCAGTCGTCAGCAGGATCATATCGGGAGTGCGTGTAATTGTTGTAACGGTCACGCGGGTCGCGAGAATCAGAACGAGAATCAGGAGTTCCATTGCGGCGACGAGAAAGTAGTGGCGATGGGGAGTCTCTCGCAGAGCGGTGTGGGGGTAATCTGTGAGTCTGTTTCCTCGAAGATGACAAGGAGCCGGATGAAGACGACCTGGAGCGCGACCTAGCGCGGATTTTTGACCTGCCAGGTCGGCCATAGTCGCCGACGGGAGAGCCCTGCGAAGATCCCGAGGGTTGTCGATCCCGGCGTCTGTCACAAAACTCGCGATCACGATGCGACGGTTCATTGGTGTGAAGGCGACCTTTCCAGCTCCGGCTATAGGCTTGGCCGTTATCCCTACATCTGCCCGCTTCAATGCCTGAAAGCCGACCATCTTTTGAGGGCCGCTCCGATGGAACAGAGTAATAGTCAGGTATTGCAGGCGCTGATATGCCGTTGAAATCATTGGGAAGACCTGCACCCGTCTCAACGTCTGCTTTTGGGTTTACTTTGGTCTTGAAAGGTAACTTGACCTTGACGGAGTATCTTGACGTAGACGGGGGCGTGTCCGGGGCAGAAGGAAGGCGCGATGAGGGAATGTGGAATCAAGTTGTGCAGAGACGGGCAGCTGAGAGTTGAAGGAATCAGACAGCGCCGGCTTATGTCATCGACCACTCTGTTCTGTTCTATTTCATGCCTCCTCCCCCGGGTTTGTTAGACGAGTCGAATGTGGCTCAATACATGGAGATCTCCAGCGGTGGAAACCACGAGTGGTTGACTTTCGCCTCCAAGAAATTATACACAAATTCCTTCATCATCTCGCCAGGTCCTCCTCGAAAGGTCGCTCCAGTAATGAAACAGTTGTAACCCCACCGCTTACTACGCCCAACCTGTAGATTCTGCTTGGATACAAGAAACGTGGATTCGGTGCGCATTTGTGAGTCGATGTGATCCTAATATCATGTGTCGGCCATTCATTGAAGTACGGCCTAGGTATAATGGTTTTGGTGGTAAAGTAGAGTACGGGGAATTGCCATCGCAAGCGGCTGTTCGTGAACTCAAGGTCCGTCCGTCCTGTGGTGTCTCACTGCATCCTTCTCACGCAAAGAAGGAGGAGTGTGGTGTTGAGGCTCCACTCAACCACTGCGGAACTCTCCTTTTTTTCAGCAAGGGAGGGCCGGAATGGGCGTTTCAAATTGAACTTTATCGTGCGGACACCTACAGTGGGACTTTAATCGAGTTCGTTTTTTACCTTCTGCTGTCCTCCCACCGTGATCTATCTGATGTGGATCGCCCAGGACAGAAGAAATGCGACCCGAGTGGTTTTCTGCTACTGACACCCAGACCGTGGAGACTTCAGAAACTCCGGACGCTAGTCTCCCTCCCATACCCTATGATTCCATGTGGCCTGATGACATTCATTGGATGCCACTTCTCCTTGCCAATCGGCCTTTCATTGGGCGTGCTGACTTTGACACCGATACCTCCGGTAAATACAAGATGCTTAGATGGTGGTTTGGCGTCCCTTCATAGTAGCCGTATCATAGATTCTTCAACGTCATATAATAAACTCTCCTTGTGGGTGTGATCCTTTAGCGAGCATGTGTTCAAGCAAGTCCACTGCAACTGATGCTGATCCCCATGACGTCTGGAATCCGTACCCACCGTGACTGTCAGAACGTGGTCAGCAAGAGGGCACAACGGTTCCCAAATAACGATCACACCCATAGTTATGAATTACGGGTACCATCCGCTTTTCAGGGCCAGGGACGCGAACCCACTCGGACTGGAGACGTATGCCACCCTTTCTCCCTGGACGAAGGCCACAGCCGTCTTCAATAATGAGAGGTTTCAAATCCTCAACAGTTGGCTCTCGTTCAATGCGTACCAACGGAGGCACAAGTTCAGGGTAGAGAGTGAGGCCACGTTCGAGAATGTCGACAGTTGTTTCAGGGCGGGGAATGGGATACCTAAAAATGAGCATTTTATCATGCTTGCCCGAAGGGGGGCATACCAGTCATCAGCAACTCTCGTACCACCGACTACGACCTGTAGGACATATTATTGTAGACTTGTAGTCCAAAATTAGACCATCATGTCAGCTCACCGTGCCTCCCCGCCTCGGGATAATATAAGTCTTTGACCCCGATTCGACGACCAAAGATCGCCCCTCGTTAACCCACGGGGCACGCAGCAACACTGTTTGTCCACGAACAGGATACACGTCCTTGTCCTCCACACCTCCCAATGTGCGCGCACCGAGTCCAGCGCAAATAATCAGCGCATCAACCAGCTGCGTCCCAGATTTACAGTTCGTGAACGCCTCCACGCCACCTTCCAGAATTTGTGCAATGTGTTGGATGGAGGCGCGTACAATATGCCCACCGAACCCCAGAAACCGGGAAAGAAGGTAAGGGAGATATACCGGCGTATTGATGTTAAGGGCAGAAAACGAAACAGCCGAAATGGCCTCAGGTACATTTGCAAATTCCGAAGGTTCCAAGCGTCGAAACTAGACGAAGATAAGCACGTTCAGCTAGTACGCCACAAGATTTAAGACGTACATTAGGCGAGAAGGAGAGTAGATCGGGGTCTCCTTCCTTTGCCGTGTAATATTCAGTTTGCGGCGCGCGCAGGAAACAACCTTCACCCTCGCCACCTGGTTTGGACAATTCCCACATGATGTCAAACGTTTCCCTTTCCAACTCTGAGAATAGTGAGTTTCTATTTCATGGCTGGAAGGAAAGCCGGCCTTCACTTTGCTGTCGCAAGTCATCGACAGCTGCAGCACATACATGGTGCGCTCCCTGTGCTTTGAGGGGGCCGGTTATGAGTGGGACAAGCAATTGGGACTCACTGCCCAATGGCTGGTATATTTGATGCATTTTGGGTCTGTTGGGAATGTTTCGGCGATAATACTTACTACATAACCTCCTTTTTCTTGAAGCCTGATCGCTGTGGATAAACCGATAACACCTGTGGCGGAACATTGCATTGTGAACCAGCCTTTTCAACCAGGAAGATCTCAGCCCACCAGCGCCAATTACCACAATGTTTTTATGGGGGACCTGAGCCATGATAGCTGAGATCGATCTGATCATCTGAGAGGAGGGTAACACCTGCTTTGCGTAGTCACCTGATGCCCTGTCCTGTATTGAGCAATGTTACTTAGCGTAGCGTAGTTGGCCGAATTTATCACGTTTCTACCAATATAATCATGATGGATCTAGATTCGGGCACACATCATCCCCTCTCCAGTTATGGCGTGCCCGTGTCGGTCCAGGACTATCGATCAGCTGAAAAACGGTCCGTATGTTACTATATCCGAGTTCTTACACTAGCAGCTCATCGTAGATGACCCAGCGCTCCCAGGATGAATCGTACGAGTGGCCCCCGTCCTGAGAGACTGGATACGACCCATCGTCCATATTATTACATCACTGCAATTACATGGTGTACTAGTAGACTATTGATGGACGCCCGCACAGCGGATCAGCAATGTCGGTATCTGATGCTAGTCGGCGAGTCGTTGCAATGATGCCTGACGGGTCGGCGAAGACAATATCTCGATTGAAGGGGCTGGTAGTCCCCTGTCCCACCAAGATTGCCATGAGTCCAGACAGCGACTCGGAGAGATGATCAATGGTCCACAATAAGTCAGTTGCCACCACCTCCGTAGAAGACTAACTGAATACGATAACTCAAACAGGATAACATAAATAATGACAAGACCTGTAATACGGTACACTGACCCTGAGAATACATGGTATATAGTTTTGGGGGGAGGGAAAAAATAGCCGGGCGTACGCTTTAAATACGATAGCAAATCTCGAGAATGCAGAAACATACACCGTCGGTCTGATCTACCCCCTTTTCCCTGTCTTCTTTTGTACGTGTCGTTTTATTTTTGCCTGGTTCGCCAGTTAGCAGTCAGCAGAAACGATAGTATCGAAAGAAATGTGTCACCTTAGCCCGAGCCCGTGCATCACGTCCAGGTCGTCGAGACTCTGAGGGATCTTCTTCAGAGTTCAGCGACGGTCTCTCTCCAACAGAATCACTTGTATCATCCCCGATATCCTCCTCATTATTATCAGAGTCGGAATGCTGTTCCTCTGATTCATCGCTACTATCCTCTCCGCGTTTGTTACGACCACTTCCCCGAAGTCGCCTAACATACACTATTGAGATCGAAAAATTAAGGTAGTACAGGATGACTTACTTCGCATGGCTATTTGTCCGACTAGCTTCTTTTTTTCGCTTCTCTGCAGACCTGCGCATGACTTTTGAACGATCGGGGGCCTTGACTGCAGTTGCATTGGGTCTTGCCAACCTGGCCTGGTCGAGCCAGTCCAGTGCCTCCGAAGGAAGAAACACTTGTTTCAGAATCTGTGTTAAGCATCGTGCAAATGTTCAGATTGCCAGGGCAATTAAGCAGTACAGGTGAGCACCTGATTAGCTGCCTCTGCATTCGGCAAAGGACGCAAAATGCCGGTAGGTAACTTGACCTTCATGGGAAGACTTTGCAGGGTCCATGAGTGTCGCTTCGCCAAATCTTTGATAATATGTTGAGCAAGTTCACTCAGAGCATAGAGATTCTAGAAGTTCTGTTATTTCCTACTTGGGTATGAGGGATGGTCTAGAGATTGGCGAACCTCGCTGTAAAGATGTGATTCTGAATCACGGACAGTCTTTGCTTTTCCAGATAGATGGTACAGTAACGAGACATTTTCTGCGGAAGCCACAGAACCGAGGTAGAAGTCGATATATCTGGCACCACAGTGTCACTTGTATGGGTAGCGGGATGATTTTGAAGGACAAGCGTACTTCGCCATGTCAGGTACACCTTCCCGCGTGAGGGCAAAATCGGGATGATGAGCAAGCAAATGAAGAAACTGGACAAATATCATTTCGAAATGGTTCATCTTGACACCTGGGAAAACACAGCACTGGTTATATCTCACACAAAACAAGGTATTTGGATACGAACTCGACGGTGCTGCACGATATGCTAGAGAAACAAACGCCCTTGCCTGGAGAATATGAATTCCTGTTTAAGGGATAATGAATGCCTGCGCACCATGTTCTTGATGTCAACTTCCGGATCATGGACCGTCAGGAAGGGTATCACGTTGAAGTGAGGGGGCAATTGTTGATGAGTAGAGAGAGAGATGAACTTGCGCAAAAACTCGTCGCGAACTTGGTAGCAAGGATCCTGCAGATAGAGTGAGTAGGGGGACAGCCGCGCTATACGGGGGCAGACCTGTATCGTAATCGCAAGCGAAACTAAACTGTTTGAGATAACAGTCGCGAACTTTGGTACAGTCGAAAGGCGCAGCAAAGACACAGCTGCTTGCAATCGCATACGAGCTTTGACCTTCGGGCTGTGATAGTGCCGTTAGCTCAGTCAGACACGGTATCTAGCACTCGTGAGATGACCCAACTTGTCCTCATTCTCTGCATGAAGAGATCCACCATGCTCCAACAATGCGAAGTACATTCTGAAAACGGGTGTCGCCATGTCTAACGCCGTATCTGACGCGGCATGAGCGAGACAACGATTTCTGCAGACTTTGAGGGCTATAATCTTCTTGCTTAATGAAGGGGGTACATCGGATTTTTCTACCCATTCGGCATCAACATCCATTTCATCCTATTACAAGAGAAAGCTTTCAGTAGCATCATAAGAACAAGAAAGCTCAAGGAGCACGAACTGGGTCACGAGGATTGGGACTCATGAGGATCTGCTTCACGACGAAATTCATGATTTCCTCGCTCTTACTCTCGAAAGCATCCGGGGCCTTCTGCGCAAGTTCTGCCAGCACTGTGACATGAGCAAGAAGCTTCTGGTCATCTACGTTCTTGAGATCCTCGGAGATGGCCTGAGTTATTAGTCTATCAGTGACTCAACACCAGTAGAACGGAGAACATACATTGATGATATCTACACAAAGAACCTCTTTATTCTTTGACACGGCGAGGAGTCTGGAAGCATATTTGGCGTGTCGATGATTGGAATCGATAGCGAATCGCATCACTCGCTCAATCATCCGTCTGATCATGAGTTATCAAATGTGGCTCCGGTGGAAGAATATAATAAGATTATACTTGTCTCCAGGCAAAAACTCGCCATCACATTTCGCCAGGGCGGCCAAAGCTTGAAGACAGACCCTTATGAGTCGTGCATTCTTCTCGTCAGCGATAGCTTTGGTTAATGCACCGACATGGGCTTTATAGAGGATCGGGCAATGCTTGGAGATGGAGGTCAATATAATTTCGGCATTGTTTGCCAAAAGCTGGGTCTGACTCTTGCCATATCCATCACCCGTGGGGTCACCCCGCTGCAAATGCCGTAACAGAGAAGGGCAGGTAAATGTCATACAGATGATTTAACCAAGGACTTGAGACTGGTTTGGGTGTCCATGCAAGTGTCTAAAAGCTTATAAAGGCGGCCTTCGTTTAACTTAGCGAATGTGGAAAAATCATCCGCTGCTTTTTGGGGATCAGGAAATGTAGCTGAGAAAAAGTTAGAGAGGATCCCAGTGTGCCAATGACACGCACCCGAGAGCCTTTGAACACAAACATTTAATTTGCGAATCGTTTCCTCCTCGTTTTCGTCGATAATACCACCCTTCTCAAAGTTTAAACATTGCGTCGAGGGTCCGTATCTCCATGAAAAAACTCACATTATTCTCTTTGCAACATTGAATAAAACGTTCATATATGGAGGGTCGACTAGGGCAACTTCAGCGAATTAATAGCTAAATGCGAGGCGGTACTTGCGCAATCTTAAGCCCGGAGAAGCTAATTAGAGAGTTGATAGTTTTCTCATTGAGAAATTTCATCGTCGTGAGAAGCCTGTCTGTCCAAATGGTTTCCTCTATCTCATTCTCTTTGAAAGACGAGGGGATGAGAGGAAAGATGTATTCAGCCAAGGCGTGTTCGGCAGCGGCCCTAGGGATACTTGTAAAGGCAGAATAATGATTAAGCAAGATTCTTACTTGACCTCTTGTGACTGGGTCATCTGGAGAAGTGTGTGTGCGATCCAGGAAAAGTGTTTGATTGCACCTTGGTCGCCATTCTCACTTGCGATAATAAGATTGGGATAGTCAAAGGGGAGAAATGCTCACATCTCGGGATATGCAAGACTATGGAGCCTCCCAATGCTGTTGAGGGCTTCAACCCGAACAGTGTACTGAAAATTTGTGAATGATAAGGGAGAAATAGAGGCGGGAAAAAGTTACTTTTTTATCAAGACCTCGCTCGGCGACGCGCCGAAGTTGCGCCTCCGAGACATGGTGCAAAGCCGTCTCATAGTCCAATTGCGAGTATAACTTGCAGACAGCAGCCCTGACTTTCTCATCGGGATCGAGCAACTTGGCACCGAGGATTTCTGCATTTCACACGATAAAAATGTGGCACGGGCCAAAATCGCAATAACGGACCTTCCACGAAGTCCCGTTGCTCGGGAAGACTAACAAGTAGCCCATAGGCAGCCTCTACGAAGGCCAAGCGAACGTTAGGAGACTTATCGTTTCGTCTCAGATTCCAGAGACTCCATGTCGTCGGATACTTTCGAAGAAGGTCTGCGCCCCCTTTGTCTGCAAACATCTCCCCGAGAACTTGCGTTGCCATCGTACGCAAGGTCAGATCCTCCACCCGCAACTCCTCTTCCAACTGCGGAATGACCAAGTGGAGAAGAGGTGAGCAGAACTTATTGAGTTGTTTCACAAGTTCGTGAGCTTTTCTGATATCGTCGAGTTCTTCATCCGGCGCATGCTGAACGATGATCTCCGTAAAGTACTGGCAAACATGCCGCTGCAACCTATCCGACGTGGTATTACAGACTTGAACGGCCAAGCGAAAGGCAGGGTTATCTAGTCCCTGGATAAATGTAGTCAGTATCCGGTAGCCATATGTGTGATTGCCATGCGTCCTTTATCGCCTCTGCGCGTAAAAGCGCACGCAACGAACGGAGAAAAGGATGTTCTTACGCACCACGTTCTTGTCAAGGAATTGCGCCATTATTATGTCCATTAACTCAGATGGAAGAGAGGTGGCTTCATCTATCAGTGCTATCAAGACGTCCGCCATATGGAGCTCGATCTTCTTGGAGAGATCATGGCGGACAAGGGCGAAAAAGTCACGAAAGATGTCGACCATCAACTCCTCGGCGTTTGGAAGATCACAAACGAGCACGACGCTCTTAACAGTGGACAAAGATTCAAGAAGATGGAAGTACTCGTTGTAGTACGGAGAGTCCGAACCTCTCAGGCCTGTGGCAAGCTGGCGGAAGAAGAACTGAAAGATGTCGCGGAGTTCATTATGCGTGTAAGGTGCGTCAGGAGCAAACAGCCTGAGGATGTCAGCCAGACAACAAGCTGTAAAAGCTTTGACCCCTCGGTCCTTGTGAAGGAGAATGGTGTTATGGATCAAGTCCTTGCGGACTGTCGCGAGGGTACCAGTATCGACGCGGTCCTGCTCCAGCTCTGCAAGCTGGGTGTGGAGACTCTTCAGCTTCTTGAGCAGTGCATCTGTAGAGAGGCCCTTTCCAATGAGCTTATCGTGAAACTTGAGCTTCTGAGGCGAGGCTTGGCCACCTCCGCGAGTTTGAGCTACCATGACACTGGAAGGAAGGTTCAGTTGGCCAGACAGGCCAGCGCGCTGACCGAGACGCGGCTCGCGTTGTGTGCACTTGTTGGCTGATTATATAATCCGCTCCAACTACCTTTGCGAATGCGCTGAGCGCTGAGCAATCACTGTACTGAACCTCAATCTCTTCCCGCTCGTTCTCAGCTACACTCCGGCCATGACCCCAACACCTGCCAAAAGGGTTCTCCCTTCAAAGGAATCATCGCTGTTCCGGGAACTCTTGAATCTCTACGAGACTCGTCAGCTCAAAAAAGGTCAAAAGACAGCCGACCAGATCCTCAAGAAGTTTCCCGAACACGGAGGTCCGTATCATCTTTGTATGGACAAGTCGGTCTGATTTGCGGTAATCTTACCAGAAACTTTATGTATGAAGGGTCTGATATTAACCCACATGGGAAAGAGGGAGGAGGGCCTAGACCTTGTCAAGAAAGGTGTTCGCTTGGACTTGACCTCCCACATTGTCTGGCATGTCTTTGGCCTCATTCAAAAGGGTGAAAAGAACTACGAAGAGGCTCTGAAATCATATACCCAGGCCCTCCGATTTGATAAGGTGAGTTGAAATTGGGCCCTGCGACCGGGGTTTGGCGTGTGCTCCTACGTTTCCAGGGTGTTGGTGCTTGCGGCACCTGGCACGAGCGAATTGACAGTGATCTACCAGTCTTTGTCGGAAACATCACCGTTTTCTTTTCCCCCTTCCTGCCTATGTCTACCCTGCAGGTTGAGACCACAGATCTGATTCTATGCCCTACTCTATACTTGAATCAGGAAAATATGAATATTCTACGAGACGCGGCCCATCTTCAGATGCAACTTCGTCACTATGACGGCCTCATAGACACTCGCTTTCTTCTCCTAAAACTACGACCGAACCTGAGGCAAAACTGGATTGGGCTGGCATTGGCATACCATCTCAACGGAAGCCTTCCCGAAGCCAGGAGAGTGTTAGAGCAATACGAGTGCTCCTTGAAGGCACGTGATGCGGCAGATGTCCTGTTCTGTGCACTTGTTTGCTCATCTCCTGTTCACGGTTTACTAGAACGTACCAGACTACGATCCAGAACAGTCAGACTTGCTGCTCTACCACGTCAAAGTCTTGGAAGATATGGATGAATTGGCTGAGGCACTTACACTTCTTGATATCAATGCAAAATCCAGGGCAATTGTAGACCGTGTTGCCGTCATGGAGACAAGAGGTGTGGTCTTGGGTTATTGTCGCCACGTTTTGATTGACCGTCTCCCGATGACAGCACGCTTATTGTCAAAGCAAGGACCAGGAGAAGAAGCAGAGCAGGCCTGGCGTGCCCTTATTCAATGTAATCCAGACAACACTGGTTATTATTATGGATTCTTTCGCAGTAAAAACATCGAGCTTGGTGAGTTTTGTCCGATCCTTCAGCTTGTTTCATTCATAAACCAAGTATTTTGATCACCCACAGGAGCTGTCACAGACACAGACCGTCCTCTTACGCTAAGCTTGTTGCAGGACCTTTCGATGCAGAATCCCCGCACCATTACTCCTAAGCGGCTAGAGTTGACGGTGACCTCAGGTTAGCCATAGCCTCGCTCCGCGATTTTTTCTCACTACCGGTTGGCATGCCAGTGGAGAACTTTAGACCATTAGCAGATGTTTATCTATGTCGCGCGTTGAAAAAAGGGATACCCTCTCTTTTTGTCGATTTGAAACCGTTGTATCAAGATACCCAAAAGCGCGCTATCGTCGAGGAGCTGGTAGATGGTTACCAACGGTCTCTAGAAGGAGGGTGTCTCCCGGATGAATCCCCAAATCAGCACTCGCATGCACTGTCTCTCCTATCTCTAGCCATTACCCATACACCCACTCTTCCGGAGCTCCATACTCTAAGGGGCCGCATCTTGAAACGTCTTGGAGACTATCACGGGGCCTCAATTGCAGTCAATGAAGCCCGGCTCTTGGATGGCCAGGATCGCTTCTTGAATACTAAATCAGCTAAATACAAACTCAGAGCCGGTCTTATCGAAGAAGCTAATGACACCTTTGGTTTGTTTACGAAGGTATCCGGCGCGCCCCTCTGTGTCTATTACTGATTATATGTATTCAAATATCAGAAGGATGCCGTGAGCCCTGGTGCTGATTTAGAAGAAATGCAGTCTCTGCTGTACCTTATCGAAGAAGGAAACGCACACCGACGTCAAGGCAAGCTACATCATGCCCTTAAAAAGTACCACGCCGTACGGAAGGTCAGCTATCTTTGACGTCACTAGAAAATTATCATCTAAATCGCCGCATGCGTAGATATTCGAGGAATTTGAAGACGATCAATTTGATTTCCACGGATATTCCTTGCGAAAGTTTACTATAAACATCTACTTGAAGTACGCACGCCACGGTTGACTAAAATTGTTGCTGACTTTATGTGCAGTCTTCTTTCTTGGGAAGATCGGTTATGGTCTCATCCTGCATACCTTCATTGTGCTATATCAGCGTCACAGGTATGGCCCCTTGATAGCGCCGGGTACGATTTGCGATAGAAACCAATGTCATCGCCCCCATTGCACAGATTTACGTCCAACTATTTGACAACCCGTCTCGCGCGAGAGAAGCGTTATCGACGGGTAAGGGATCCGTTTTCGGTAGTTCTGACAAGACAATGTCCCGTCCTCGCAGGCTTGTCGGCAGAAGAGGAAAAGAAGGCAAAAAAAAGAGCTAAAAAGGCACAGCAGAAGCAAGAGGAGCAGAAGAAAGGTACGGGAATAAACCATTTATTAGTGCTTATTATTCAGATCTTGTTGCAGTAGCGGCCTCATCAACGAATGAAGACAAAGGTCTCGATCTAGCACCCCAAAAAGATGACGACCCCGATGGCATTAAGTTGTTAACAAGTCCTGAACCACTCGAGCGCGCATGGAAATTGCTATCCCCTTTGCTCCGGCTATCAATAAGTAACGTCGATCTGTGGGTCACGGTATACGATGTCGCTGTTCGGCGGGGTGGGTTAAATGGAGCTACACCCTTCTTTATTCTGAGCTATAGTTACCCAGGCAAAAACTTACAAGCTGTTCGAGCGCTCAACCATGCAAAAGTTGTCGATGCTGATCACCCTGAGTTGCATATTCGCCTTGTCCACTTCCGAAAACTACGTCTGTAGTCCCCTCATACGATTGAGCCTTGCTGACATCTATCTTCAGAGGAGTCCCTTCCGTCCTCGGCCCCTTCTCCAGTCCAGGCTGTTGTTTCTGGTGCTTTGGAAAATCTGATCCCCAGTGAGGTAACATTAGAAGCGTACAACGCACAGTATTTGCAGCGACATTCTGTCGATGCCAGAGCTGTACTAGGGTCAGCGCGGGCCTTACAGATCCTAGGTAGCCCTAGAGATGAGGTCGAAGGCGTAGTGCATGGTACTTTGAATCCCGAGATGAACCTACCTCTCAAGGTGAGTGCTTGCTGACGATTGTAGCTGGCGTGTCAGCTCAATACTATTGTCCACAGACAGCACTAGATGTGTGGTCGTTCTTGAAGGATATCGGTTCTCCACAAGCCAACGAATTTCGATTGGCGTGCGATAACAAATTTGACCTATCAACAGTTTTCAAGACACCAGATCAACTTACGGCCTTGCATTCACAAGAGCAAGGTACCCTGTTGAAGACCCAGGGTGTCGATGACTAGATCCCGGCACTGTGTCATAGAGTGATGGCTGTGCGTCGTACACGGAGGTCCACCGCTTTCGAGAATAATCTGTGCTACCCAACCTCCTATAGGAATAATTCTTTTTCGCATCTACTGCTGCCAGACAGCTCTAAGACCCTATATCATTTTGAGAGAGTAAATGATTCACCGAGATATGAGCAAACGCGTTCTATATGTCGCATCTACTTCCGCGACGATCGGGAAGTTGCCACATCCCTAGCCTAATGGCTGACAAGGCCAACGGCGGAGCCATCATTCCATCAGCACTGGAACTTGTCAGCTCCTCGGTCGTGTTTCAAGTTTCGGAGTAGACATTCCTATAAGAATGGTGGTCACATATCTACCCCCGGTGTCGCCTCGTATGGAACAATGGACCTCCGAATGTTGGAGCTCTGGTGTCAAGATTAATTGCGGCTAATGTCCGTGAATAATAGCCGTATGTGACGGGAGCGCTACTCCGGGAATGACTTACTCCCGACCCGGGGACTGTCCACGGTGCTGTAGTTGGGTTGGACAGGCATAAAACGTCCTACGAATAGAACAAGTCCCTCAGATCTGTGTTGTTTTTCGCACTATGCACTGCATCTTCAAGCGTAGTCTCCGTCGAAGACATTATAGCTATCGAAATGAGAGACGGTGATAGAGTACACTGATTGCTCGGTCGATATGACTCGGGGTTTGAACTCAAAGAGTGAAACTGTGCAGTAGACTAAGCCAGCGGAAGATGCCGGGGTTTGGACAGACACAACACAACACGACAGAGATCGCATCCTGCTGTAACTCCTGGTTGCTTTTCGTGACGAAAATGGTCAATATTCCTAAGTGCGTTCATCCGGGAAGCACCGCTTTCTTGTTTGATAATTGAAACTGACCGACTCCGCATCGTAGAACACGCCGGACATGTGAGTTACTGTAAAATGTGCAGCGGGAAGAAGGTTGATCACAGTGCGTCCGACAGTCTGCGCCCACAAGGACTGCAGAAAGCACACGTATGTCATGACAGTACTCGCTATGGTCCAACCTGACTAGTTGTATGCCTTCATTGGCAGCCCTCACAAAGTAACGCAATACAAGAAGGGTAAAGACTCTCTTGCTGCACAAGGGAAACGTCGATACGATCGCAAGCAGTCGGGTTATGGGGGGCAGACCAAACCTGTCTTTCATAAGAAGGTGCGTCTTGTCCTAGCTAAATGCTGGCGACGAATGTGTTAAGCGCCTTTGAACGAATAGGCCAAGACAACCAAGAAAGTTGTCCTGCGTCTGGAATGTACTGTGTGTAAATATAAGATGCAGTTGGCCCTGAAACGCTGCAAGCAGTGCGTCTACTATTTATTTCCTTATTCTGTGATAATTGAGTATATGCCATAGCTTTGAGCTCGGGGGAGAAAAGAAAACGAAGGGGGCGGCTCTCACTTTCGTAAGTGTTTAATCACTCCTTGCGATGGATGTACTGAATGGACTTGGAATCGATTTAGTAACCATCTACCTTACCCCGTTGTTCTCGACTTGGCCTTCCCTGCTTTGATCGTGTATACAATCCCTATTGAGACGCAATACACCTTGTGCACAATTGAGAGCCAGCACTGAGTGTGATACCGCATCATGACGGGAAACTCTTTGTCCCCTATAAAAGCCCCCATCACTTTACCCGGCCTAGTTAAATGGTCCAGATTCCAGCTGGGACCAATTTGTCTTGCCATAACTGGAAACCAAGATCGCAACCGTGCAATCTCGCATCCGGCTGTTCGCTTTCGGGTACGACGAATGAATATCCCGGTCATGCATGCTGAGATATGAGGGAATGACGGTATGGATTAGTACTACGCCGGAGTGGAAGTCTAGTCCAGGAACATAGCAGGTAATGACGTGGAGAGGGCGTTCCCATGCAAATGAAGGCAGTGCATACCGCCGAACAGTACGCACTTACATATGCTAGATAGTACCGGCAATCGTGCAAAGGACCGAGGGAAGCTCACTCGAACGATGGTAGTTATTCGGAGTGTGATAAGTATAGAGAGCATTACTGATGGTACAATGATATCGCCATAAGACAGAAATTGGAGACCAAACTGGAAACCGCGACGCGGATGTAGACGTAAAGGACGTTCAGGAACAGAGAGGAGATGCCAAAGAGGGAAAAGAGTAGGGCCAGCCAGTACTAGCTAGTGGAGTTGGGTGGCAAAAGCGTACGAGACCAGATGGAGAAGCGAGGTAGGCGGACTCGGACCTGGATAGGGAAGTGCGCACGCCGGCTGGGGCTGGACCGATGAGAGAGATGTAGCCATGTGGCGTAATCGGCGACACGGGCGGCTGTGTTTGAAGCACCGCAGGCAACCGACTCTCCGGGGTCTTTGTCAACCTCAATTCACAATAAATATGTACTTTCCCTGTCGTTCCACTCTCCTTTCCCCGGGCTTTCTCATCCTTCTCTTTTCTCCTTCTCTCTCCAAACTGGTTTCGTTCAATCGTAAGACCCACCTTACCTTTATTTTTGGACTTTTTATACATAGATAAATATCATCTCTCACCAACGGTCAGTCCCCTCCTACCACGTCCTCGCCACAATCAAATATCTCTTTCTCACCTTTTCTTAGCTCTCAACAGCTGCTAATCCCTGAGTCTCCGCCTTTAACGCGTACATCCACCGCCGTTTCTCCGCGATGAGGGCATTAATTCGCCCAATTTCGACGCATGCCGCGTCTTCACCCATAGAAACCATCGTCTTCTTTTTCGTTCTCGCAACACTCTCGTACTTCCATGTCCTCTCCGCCATCAAGCATTCCTCTTTCTTTGCCCCGTCTACCCTCCCACCCTTGCGCCCATCTCACGCGCTCTTGCGTAGCAATGAGTGGGTAACCGTTCCGGAGACAGAGTATGATGTCCTCGCCCGTCAAGCCACGGACGTCTCGGTCATCGACCTTCAGCAACTATCCATGTCCTTTGATGCTAGAACAGCAAAGAAGGCGGGCACAGCTCTCCCCTCTAGTTTTGCACGCGTTGACCCGTTCATACAGATTGCTGAGAGTCCGAGACTATCGTCGCAGGTTGCTAACTCCTTGGAAAACATAACCTACTTCCTCACGCACCATTTCCCTACGTCCTCCGGCAAAGTCTTCACGAATATTTGCCACTCGGTTCGGAACGTCCAAGATGAAGAAACTTGTTTCATATCTACCTCGTCAGAGATCCCGAAATCCGAAACACTGATGCTCTCATTTACTGTGGGGGGTCGTGAGGACTTCATTAGCGCTCTCACCAAGCAAGGCACTTTCCTTTCGGATGCTTTTGGCCCCATCAAATACACGGTTGAGAACCCCGAGCAAGAAGCAATTGCGGAGATGAAGAGTGGCAAATGGGTTGTGTATGCGGCACGCACTCTAGTGGTTCGCTTCTGGGATCTCACTAAGGTCAGTATGGTGCTGCCTGGTTTCTGTAGACAAAACCTTACCGCACCTAATTTCGCTAGAAAGCGGACAATTTGGATATTTTACTCGTTCTTGCTGGATATGTATTGATGCACACGACATTCATCCGCCTGTTCCTTGCATCTCGCAGCCTTGGCTCCAATTTCTGGTTGACCACTGCGGTCCTCTCATCGTCAACACTTTCCTTCATGGTTGCCCTACCCATTGCTGGTTACCTTCGCATCCCTCTCGACCCTGTGAGCTTAATTGAAGCTCTTCCTTTCCTTGTCTGTACAGTTGGATTCGAGAAGCCCCTTCGCCTCGCCCGCGCGGTGTTTGGTCATCCTCATCTCATGCAACCCGCCATCCAGGAAGGTCGTCTTCGTGGTCAGATGAAACCAGCCCCAGACCTTATCGTCGAAGCTCTTGATAAAGTTGGCAATATTATTGTTCGGGACTATGCTCTGGAGATCGCCGTACTTCTCATTGGCGCATATAGCAAGGTCGGCGGGCTCAAGGAGTTCTGTGCTCTCGCAGCCTTGCTCTTAACGGTAGATTGTGCGGCAACCGCGACCTTCTACATCGCTATTCTCAGTGTTATGATCGAGGTACGTCCTTCGACATCACGTGCGAAGGAGTTTTTGGGGGGTTGACTGTTGTCTTGTCCTGTCCTGTGTTCTGTGATTGGCACTTACCATATGTTTTATTGTCAATAGGTCCGTCGCATCAAGATGTTCCGCGCCTTGTCACCGCGAAGGTCATCCATGTCGAATGCCAATCCCCCTGTAGTTGTGAATGGCCAACTCCAGATGCCGAAACTTAGCCTGCGGCAGCGAACCTCAGCTGCGTTGTTGGGCGTAAAGGGCTCATTGATCAGGTCTCAGTCCAAGGAGAAAGTCGGAAAGGAGGAGAATCCCGTCGCTCGCTTGAAGTTATTACTGGTACTGTCCCCCTCCCCTCCCTTCATCAGAGCACGCCATTAACGTTGTTATGTAGATCGTCTCGTTCCTCTCACTTCATCTATTGAACTTGTGTGCCACGTTCACCCCAGGAGCAGCCGTATCTCGCCTTCAGCCGGTACAACACTCTAGTTATACTAGGGATGCTTTCCCCGATTTCCGCACCGTCGATATCACCATCCCCTCCGTCCAGCGGTCGCTCTCTAGTCTCGCAGCCCTTCACAAGGAATCGGAGTTGGCCGTGCGTATATCAGCACCGGTTCACGTCCGCATGGTGCCTATCATCTCCCCACACCTTCATAAAGAGTCGAGGACCAAGGGACGCGATGCGGACGATATGATTGAGAATTTCATGTCTTCGTGGACTCGGCTCGTCGGTGATCCTATCTTGTCTAAATGGATCGTGCTACTCCTTGGTGTCAGTGTCGCGCTTAACGGTTACCTTCTCAAGGGTATTTCCACCGGGACCGGCTCTACTCGCAGTGTCCAACAGGCTCAGAGCGTCCGGTTCAATCCCGTTGACCGAGTCCAGGAGAAGCAATCGGTAGTCTCATCCTCTCATCCTGCACCTATCCCAGCCATCCTAGAGCCTCGCGCGGAAAATGTAGCTGTTTATTCTGCTGCCCCTGCAATTGCTCGGCCTATCCCTGTGCCAGCCGTTCGGAGGCCGCCTTCCGTGAATGGAATCTCATCCCTTCTAAATTCAGTCGATGAGAAGCTTAAAGCGCAGCAGCCTACATTCACAAGCGATGAGTCAGATTCACAAGACGAGGAGCCCAGTACAAAGGAGACTTCGACTCCCATACGTTCATTGGAAGAGTGCATCGACATATTCGAGAATGGTCCTCGCCCGGTCTCAGTGTCACTATCGTTGCTAAATGACGAGGAGGTTATCCTCTTGGCCCAGAACGGTAAAGTTCAAGCATATGCTCTGGAGAAAGTTCTAGGCGACCTAGAACGGGCAGTTTTGATTCGAAGGGCGTTAGTCTGTGCGTACACCTACCCCCCTTTTTTAGCAGCATCCAGCTAACGGAGGGTTACAGCACGGTCGTCGAAAACGAAGACGCTGGAGAGCTCTGACGTACCCATGTCAAACTACGATTATTCCCGGGTCATGGGAGCATGCTGTGAGAACGTAGTTGGTTATATTCCTCTTCCCCTAGGCATAGCAGGTCCTCTCAAGATCGATGGCGAGATGTTCCCAATTCCCATGGCGACAGCAGAGGGCACACTCGTGGCTTCAACATCCCGTGGTTGCAAGGCCCTCAATACGGGAGGTGGTGTCGCCACTGTTGTCATCTACGATGGCATGACTCGCGGACCTGCGATCGACTTCCCATCTGTTGCTCTGGCGGCTGCTGCCAAAGCGTGGATCGACTCGGAAGAAGGCACCGCGATACTGAAGGAAGCGTTCGAGAGCACGTCCCGTTTTGCAAAGCTACAGAGACTTAAGACCGCCATGGCCGGTCGGACGCTCTTCGTGCGGTTCGCAACAAGCACTGGTGATGCGATGGGCATGAACATGATTTCGAAAGGTACTGAGAAGGCGCTGGAAGTCATGAGCAAGTACTTCCCGGAGATGATTGTCCTCGCCCTCTCTGGAAATTATTGTACCGATAAGAAGCCCGCCGCCATAAACTGGATCGAGGGTCGTGGCAAGAGTGTTGTTGCCGAGTCGGTGATACCTGGTCAAGTTGTCAAGTCAGTGTTGAAGACTACGCCAGAGGCGCTGTGCAACCTCAACACGAAGAAAAACCTGGTTGGCAGCGCGATGGCAGGATCCATCGGTGGTTTCAATGCTCACGCTGCAAACATCTTGACCGCGATATTCCTTGCCACCGGACAAGACCCGGCACAGAATGTAGAATCGTCTAACTGCATGACTCTAATGGAGTTGTGAGTTGTTTTTTTGCCGTATCTGCCAAGGAACATTCGCTAACTTGAATACTAGAACGAATGAGGGCAAAGACGTCCTTGTCACGATCACGATGCCTTGCATAGAAGTTGGCACCGTTGGCGGTGGTACAGTCCTAGCGCCTCAGCAATCCGTATTGGAGATGCTAGGTATAAAGGGCGCGCACCCGACAGAGCCGGGTCAGAATGCACAACAGCTCGCTCGTATCATAGCTGCCGCCGTCATGGCAGGTGAGCTCTCCCTCCTCAGTGCTCTCGCCGCTGGCCACCTCGTTCGCGCGCACCTTGTCCACAACCGCTCCCAAGTTCCGACGCCAGCCTCATCACGGCCGATCACGCCAGGACCCGAAACGCCACCAAATGTGCTCTGGATGCCAGGAACCCCCGACTCGAAGTCTGTAACCAAAGCGACGGTAGGGCTGTTGACTGCGTCGTCGTCCACAATGTCGCTGGCTGGTTACAATATAGATCCCAAACCATAGGCGCAGGAGTTGACTATTGTTAATTTTAATTCGTCTCTCCTGTTGATTGTTACATCATTGCTCTACATTATTCCCTCCATATCTAGTCCCCATGCGCTTAATTTGCTTGAGGTTGTGATTTATCCTCATACATCTCGTACATGGTTTTCTTCTATATCAAATTGTACGGCGGACTGAGAAGTGCATTTACAAAGAAAAGAGTTGCGCGTGTCAAAAAGACCTTGAGCTTCACTGCACGGTCTAGTGGTCTTATCCCGATTTAAAATGTACTGCCCGCCTAGCTCAATCGGATAGAGCGTCAGACTCTTACGGCGGGTGTCTTCATCCTTACTGCAATCTGAAGGCTGCGAGTTCGACCCTCGCGGTGGGCTAGTACTCTGTGACTTTTTCCTCTGCACAACACTCCAAAACTACGTTACACTGTCGTCGTCGCGCTCAACTCTGTTCCAACTTGAGCGACGAAGGCAAAGGCACGTCGGTAGTGGCGAGCCATATGCATTGTTAAAATAGACTGCCGGTAGCTATCACGCAGTATGGAAGCCCACACCGATGCTGACGCAGATGCTAACTTCGCTCGCCCGGTGCATCATTCATCGAGCAGAGTAACATCCGTAGCAAAGTTCTCGATCACCTTCTCAACTCTCCGCGATGCCGAGGCCAACCCAAATCCAAGGCTGATACCACCACTCATCGACCTTGCTTCAAACCGGCCATTCGCTTTCTTGTGCTCTGCCACCAGCTTGCACAACGCAGCGAGTGTCGTCCATTGCGGTTCGTAGCCAAGACCGCCTCTCTCCGGAGGCGTCCGAGCACGCGAATCGTCCCAAATGAGGTGTACCATGGTAAGGAAGAATAGCGAGGGCTGGAGGTTGACGAGATCCCCCGTGGGGGCTGGGACAAACTGTCCGAGGCGACGGAGGAAAGGGTTCGACGAGGACGCAGCGAAAGACCGTAAGAGGTATAGTCCCTCGAGTACGTGGGCGAGCGCGAACATGCCGTGGCGGACAGCCGAGGGAACACGGTCCGCCCATCGGTGAGGGTGGTGAGTACGGTGTAGACGTCTCCACAAGTGAGCGGCGGGCCAGCATCTACGATACCGAACGCCTGCCCGCCGATATCAGGATTGGGGGAGCCCTGCGCCTTCTCGATCAGACGCCGTTCGTAGCAAAAATGAGCGAGCGACGCGTTCTCCACGTAGATGAAATTCTGGAGGCTGTCATGGGCCCACGAGGGATTGACCTGGCGCGCCAGATACGCGCCGCACAGGATGTCGCCCCCCGTGCCGAAAATCCCGTTCCCCGGTCGGAGACACCCTGTACGAAGAAGTTGCGGTCGTGCCCGTCCTCGGCCCATCCTCCCCTCCGCAGATCCCGCCAGCGGGGTCCGGTCGGCCGCCCGGACGAGCCTCTCCGCCTTGATCTTGGACGCGGCATAGTTGGAGAACATTTCTTCGTGCCGTCGCGGCAGGCGGCTGTCGACGTCGTCGAAGGTCTGCACCGCAGACGGCGGCCGCTTCTCCCACGGCCAGAGCCACAGCCGCGTGCGGTGGATGGACACGGAGCCGCTCGAGGTATAGATGAGGACGCTCACGCCCGCGTCGCGCGCGGCATCCAGGACGTTCTGCGTGCCCTCGACGTTCACCTTGTCGGACAGGTGCAGCAGTCTGGGGTCGCGCTCGAAGAAGCGGATATTTGCCGCGGTGTGGAAAACGGTGATTTCGGCGGACACCGCACGCGCAGTTGAGGTCCCCTCAGGCTGGGGCCCCTGGCGCCCGCGGCCATCCAAGTTGTCGATGGGTCCTGGATCTCCATCGGGATCCGATGCCGCGAGTGGCCAGGATGCGCTGAAAGCTGCTTGAACCTGCTCTCGGTCGGATATGTCGACGAGACGGAAGTCGACGTCCTTGGCCAAGCCGGTCGTCAGGTCGGGACGCGTGGGGGCTCGTACGTCCAGCACTCTGATCTGCTTCGGGTGCTCGCCGCGTTCCAGCAGATGGCGGACGATCCAGCCACCAAGGAAGCCAGCCTGCGACGAGTTTTGGCGCGAAGGAGGGGTGGCAAGTAGGTTAGTGGCGCTGAATTTTTCCTGCCAGTCGACAGCATGCTGGCTGAACGTACCCCGCCGACGACGATGTATCTTCTTCCCGTCCTTGGTGGGAGGAACGATTTTGAGTTTAACGTCGTCTTCTCAGAGATTGCGGCTGCTTCTAAAGCGTCTCTTGGGCTGAGCCTCTGGGGTGAGAAGGCAGCAGCTACTTCGTGAGGCAGTTGCTTGAGTTTTGCATCGTTCAAACGAACGTAGAGGTACAGAATAAGCACCAAAAAGAGGCAGAGGAAGGTAACCGTGGAGCCCATTCGTATGTAGAGGACACCAGACTGCGTGCTAGCCTGCTTATCGCCGCCCTGTAGGTTTCACGCGAGGCGACGAAAGCGAGGGAAAGGGATTGTTGTCCCTCGTATCTATGCCCACTGGTATATGGTGTAAAATAAAACGGAAACAATTTGACTAACTTGCGCGAGCCGAGCTCGATTCCTCGCTCCATGTCCAACAGGCCTAGGCCTATCAGAAAACAAATCCACATATATTGACACGCCCAACGACCGCAAAGCACATGTACAGATGGGATCTACAGATTGAGCATGTAAACGATGGCCACACCCCTAGGCGGGCGGCGGAGGCGGCGGGGCTGGTTCGCTAGGCGGGGCAGGAGCGACCGCACCTGCAGCAGCCATAGCATCGGGATCAGAGCCAGGGGTGTACCCCTGTGATGCATAATATTGTTTGTATTGTGCCGTCTGGCTTGCCTGCCACTCTTTGAACTCCGGCGAATTCACATCGTATCCATATGCAGCCCTATGAGGACATGTGTCAGTAGGGGTGGCCCGGGTCTCACACGGAACAATGAAACGTACCAGTATGCCGTGTAGGCGTCCATGTCAGTGGGAGCCGGTGCTGCGGGGGCGGTGCCTGCGGCTGTCGTAGCTCCGTCCGAGGGTGGTGGTGGTGGTTGTTCACCGGGCGGCGGTGGCGGTGGCGCCGCTGAGGGTGGGGGAGGCGCGTAGCCCTACGGGGAGTAGTATAATATAATCAGAAGATAAGAAGAGACCAAGGAGCGAGGAGTATGTAATAGAGAGAATGCACGTACACCCATCATACCATAAGATGCATACTGCATCTGAGCCTGGTGAAGTTCCATCTGCTGTTGATGCAACATCGCCTTGACCTTCGCGTATTCCCCTCGGACGACCTCAAGTAGGTCATCAGTCAATGCCTTTGCGCGGGCGACTTGGCCCTCTTCGGGCCCACTTAAGAAGCCGTTAGAAGGATTGGAGACGCTGAGATAGCAAAAAAAATTTGCACGTTATGTGAATGTGCATGGGCTCGTCTGACTCCTTCCCCGTTTCCTGATCCACAAACCCAGATCCTTGGCCCTTGATCTGCACGCGGGTCCCCGTTTCCTGTTGGATATACTTGACAAACATGCCCTATGGGACTCGTGAGAAGCATCCATGTCAGAGTCACCGACCGGAGACTTACAGTAGGGCCGACAACCTTGGCTCGCACGTTGAAATTACGGATGGACTCCAAGCCGATGAAGATTTTCTCTTCCGGCCATTTACGCTAAGAGGATGTGAGCGCGCGTAGCCCCTCCGTCACGCAGAAAGAAAGGTACCTTTTCGCGCTTCCCCTTGTCTTCGACAAGAGATCCCATGTCGACTGCGATGAGTTCATTGACTTTGTCCATGGCAGTCTGCAACATTTCTTTCGTATTCGCGGATATGTGTAGGTACAACGGAGGGTCCTTCTCCGTAGCCTTCGTACGATCCGGGTACCATATGCCTTTTGTGCTGACAGAGGCTCCTGTTTCTTCGTGTATCTAAAAAAGAGAATGAATACGAACGTTCGTGAGATATGTCCGTCGTGAACGGGAAGGGAGTAACGCACCTGCTGTTGCGTAGAGCCCTTGGTCAACATATACCGATTTCTTACGTCGTTAATGTCAATGTCTTGGGTGAACTCTCCGTCATGTATGTCCTTGGGTCCGAGTAGCCCGTTCCCGCCCCCAGCTCCAGCGCCGCTATACTGAGCAGCGATTTTGGCCGCAATGGCTGCTGCAGCGGCAGCAGCGGTAGAGGCATTCTTGCCTTCGTCTACTTTTGCAACCTTTGCGGGAGATTCAGGGTCATCTCTTGACTCCTCCGGTGCGGCCTGGTCCCATTTTCGTTTGGAGGACATTGGGGTGGAATGAGATTATGGCACCAGCAGTGGGTGACGATGCGAACAAAACGAACAAATTGTATTATGTAATCTTACGTCCCATGACTACCGTACACTGCCGTGGATGAAGTGTGCTACAAAATGAAGAGACAAAGAAAACAGCATCATACAACCTCTACAAAGTTAGCAGGAAACGAGCCTTCCCGCGCGTCGAGCTTACCCTTCCACCTAGCCCGAGCAAAGTCAGCACGCAGTAATCCAGACAGCCAACGCGCAGCACGCAGCACAAAACAAAGGACTCACCATGTATCTGTCGAGTCACTCTTTTCTGTGATAGTAATGACCTGGCCCTTAGAAAAGGACAGATCTCCCGGCTCAACTGCACGAAAATCGTATAGTGCAATCGCGCGACCGACACCCTCCCCCTGTCCAAGTGGCCTACTAAGCGCACGATCGCGTTCAGCTTCACGGTACCGTGCAGCCGCGGCATCCACAGCCCGAGTTCCGGGTCCAAACGGGTTATCATCCTCCTCAAGCGTCGGTCCAAATGGCGAAGCAAAATCATAACCATCACTTTCACGTTCTGCTTGTGAGTGGAATGGATTTCCGGCGCTCGCGGCGCTGCTCGACGATCGGGAGTGTGCAGATTGCAGTCGCGTGCCGGATCTAGTGCCGACAGAAGAGTCGAGCGACTGACCAGGTGTGTGTCGCGCGCGCGAACCTGCAGCGGGAGCAAAGTCAGTTTCAAAGCGGGTTTCGAACCGGGGAGGATCGTCGATTGGGGGGGCATGATCATAGTCCCAGGCTGAACCGGAAACGGCCTCTTCTTCAGGAGGTCCAAAGTAACTACCCGAATTCGTGCGTGTTCCCCATGAATCTGGAGGAAAGGCAGGGGCGGCGGAGGATTTGCGCTGCTGCTTGCGCAATGATTGCGGAACTTCGGTGTTGGGACTTGCGATGCCGCCAAACGCGTACGAGCCAGGTGAGGATTGATCGTCTGCAACCCATGCACGTCCGCCAGGTGGGCTGGTACAAGCCTCGAGCGTGCGGATAAGAGGCTGTGCCCAGTCCGGTGGTGTGACGCCGCCACTGAGAATGTGCTTAGCGTTTACGTTGGAGCGATATGCTTGCGCATTTGCGTCTTGTCGCTCAACAATCACGGAGCCTTCGACCGAAACTCCACCGAATAAACCGCGCGTTTTCGAATAACTGTACCTAAAAGGACGTTAGACAAGGGCTAATTATGAGCGTAACAGCGTGTACAAACATTGCAGCAAGCTTTCCCTTTGTGTTGAGAGCAGTTGCGGCTTCCCCGTTACGGCCCAGAGGACCAACGGCCAGGCTCATGTTACCGCCGAGAGTCAGTGAGCCTGCAGCCATGAACGACCTCTGGTAAGACATGAGATAAATGCACACTTTCGGTTCCAAGCATGATCAAGATGAGGACACTCACAACAGCCTGAGGAAAAGGTAGTGTCGGACACGCGGCGTCGAATTAGTCAGCACTGCGCAGTAGGGTCGAGGGGATGGAAGGCTGACCGAGCGAGAATTGAGCACGACGAGAAAGTCTGTCATTTCTGCACCAGCCTGGCCACCGACACCAACACCTGCAAGGCCGATGGCACTTGGAGCGGACCACGCTAGGGGCGAAGGATCATCGTCTGTCAGCAAGGTCGACAAGAAAGAGGGGCTCACATCCATTGTCCAAACGCGCAATCACAACCCCGGCACCGGCGCGAGCGGAGAAAAGGAAGCCTGCCTTGACGATGGTGAAGATGGCAAAACCGCTTGCGCGTTCGAGGATATGGCGAGGGATGACCTGATTAGTGGACGATCGGTTGAGCAAACGATGATTGAGCAGCAATGAATTACGAACGCCATCGAGGCCGTTGTTGCTGGAGTCGACAAAGCTTTTGACTTGGAAGACATTATTACATAGCGAAAGGAATACAGGTAGGAAAGAGAACGCACAAATATTCGCCGCTTTAGCGCATTCTTTGGGAAGGGCTTGGGGAAGAGGATTGGCGAGCTTTGGCATGAGCTTTGGCATGGGTGAGCAATGGAAATGGAAATGGAGAGACAAGCGGACGGAAACACGGACCGTCGCAAGGAGCCGGCATCACCCGATTACAAGTCACGGTTCAGCCACTTTTCTTTCTTTCTTTCTTAAGCTGCCAACACCTTATCACTCCTTCCCTGCTTTTCTTACCGGGTGGGGGACATTTCAGAGTGGCACAAAGCATATTCTTCGCTTTCGCTAGCAGCACTACTGTGCCATTTGGCATGATGATGGTATTCTAGATAGTGGTGTAAGAGACATTTCACCTGCTTTACACCGAGCTCATTATGATAGTGTGATAGCACTCATTCACCCTGTGAGACCAGTAAGGAGCGGCAATTGTCCGCTTGTCCGTGCGTGTAATGTTCTTTCATTAAGCACGGTTAAAGGGAAGGAGCAAAGACCGAATGCATGACTGATACAACACAAACAGCGAAACGACGCTTTATACCCCCCTGGCATTTGCTTTGGCCTCTTCCGCAGCAGCCACCGCAGGATTAACCTTCTTGCCATCCTTCCACCGAATGCGCGGCGGAGGCGCGCGGTTGCGGCGACCTTCACGCGAGCGAACACGAACGACTGCAAGGACATGAAAACCAACAACGCAAGCATAAGATAACAGAAATAGCGCACCGTGTGAGTGGATGGCGCACGATACGCAGTACGCGATTTTAATGTAGAGTTTCGGAATAACGTATTCTGCACACCCGAACGTAATTTAAGTTAAGATCACGAACAAAAGGAAGACAAGAAAAAGAGGAGGCAATGGGAGCGCACCATTGTAGACGGATGCCTCGCTGATATCCCGCACTGCGGCGCTCTCTACCATGTTCCTCACCGTGAAACGTTTGATAGCTTTATCCTTCGGGACTGCGCGCGAGCAGTTTGAGCAACGGAGGAAGGTGACGTGTCCACGACCCTTCTTGTTGCGGCCACCATTTCTTCTTTTCTTTGTCTGTGGAACCAAGCATAAATCAGTACCATGTTATGATGGCGTGAGTGGGCCAAAGCGAGTACAGCATCCAAGCATGGCAGGAGCCATCCATCCCGCATCTCGCCTATCCGTAAGACATAAAAGGTAGAAAACGATCCATTGACATGCGTCAAGTCTACCTGACGATGAAAAATACTCACCATGATGGATGTCGAAGCTTCGCGGTCGTGATACTGTGTTGTACGGTGCTGTGGATACGTCGCACAGAGTTCACTCGGCTTCCTCCGTCAATTTCCCACGTCGGCCATTGTGGCGATCTCGCTTTCACTTTCTTTTGTTCTAATAGCTTGTGTTTTTTGTGATTGTCCACGTTTTCTTGTATTCTGTCGCTATAAAACTGGACACATGTCGCTTCTCACCATGTCCTCTTCTCTATCTCCGTTTACGATCCCTCTCTTGAGCCCGGAGCTCCAATACCCTCAAACGGCCTGGTCGCCAATAATTTCTGGTCTACTCGATCTCCGAGTCTCTCATGGCACCCCTCACCTTCGCACTCCTCGCCATTCTCGCAGCGTCTTTGGCTTCTGCAGGTCCTGTAGCCCTTGATAACGCCACCCTTCTATTAAACGGTGAACAGGCGCTGGTTCTCAACTGCCAGTTTCAAAACTTGCAGCAGAGCGATCCCTGCAACAGTACGTGGTGCCCTCGTGTGATGTGTTTGGTTTCGTCGACAATGCTGATTGGGGCTTGACAGCCGGCGAAACTGCGTGCATACAGGGCGAAACTGCAACCTGCGTTGGCGGCACGTGGCAGACGTTGCCATGTCCATCGAGTAAATCATGCTTTGCGCTTCCCTCGGTCCGAACCAATGGCACCGTACGTGTCCTCACTTATTCCACTCTTGTAGTCCTCTGAACTTTTGAATGGGCAGTCCATCGCATGTACAAGTCCTAACAACGCTGCCTCAATTATCGCTGCCACGGGAGTTCAACAAACTGACATTTCGAATAACTGTACCTTTCTTGGTAACACCCCTTTCCCTTTCTCCACGCCCAACAACACTGACAAAACACTACTCAAGGAGGCAATGTTGGCAGCGATCCAAATTGCGGAGGCTCCTCGACTTCGTACCTTCCAGGACAGGGTCTCTCCCCAACCCACATAACGACCACTCAACCTACACTGACCCTTCCGCCAACTACAACGACCCTCTCTCCTGAACAAGCTTCTCCGTTGATCTCATTCCTCTCAGCGAACGGTTTGAATTCCCCGTCCTCGGTTCCCAGCCCTGCTGGCCCTGGTAATGTTATCAATTTAGGCGGAAGCGGAAATACGAGCGGCACTAGCGGCACACCTCCCATAATTATACTTACTCCCCACCCCATCTCCTCTCCTAGTCCTACTTCAACCCCCACATCGTCCTCGGTGGCGAACTCATCCAATGGGGGATACTCATACTGAACGTTATCAACTACGAATCAAAATCAAACTTACCGTCTACCAGTCGGCTTAATATGTATCTCTCGCAATGAATAGCTGTAGCATTCTGGCACTTTCCTTGTTTTTGTAATTTGTAATAACAAGAGATAATGTTGGAGGAACTACGGCCTGCATACCCCTTGATGACACAGTCAATGAGACAATACAATATTAGGCATATGGTATTATCGATCGCAGTACACCACGACATGCACATAAGAAAGGACAGCACGCGGACAGCAACGGAAGAAGCAGAACAATACCACGGGCGGGGATTGGAAATAATAACGCAAGGGTCACAACAGTGAGACAAATTCAGTCTTCCGCCTCCTCATCTGTCGCTTTAACCTTCTTGGCACGACCAGAAGCCGGTTTCGCTTTCTTCGACGTAGGTTTAGTGGCGACGGCCTTCGGCGCGGGACGCTGATCGCCGATGCATGATGAGAAGGGAATGTCGAAGCCATATCAAAAATTGTCAGACATACCTTTCGTTTCTTATTGTCAGCCTCTGGGGGTTCATCTTCCTCAGCTGGGACGTCATCAATCTCATCAGCGAAGTCCTCGCCAGATTCTTCAGCATCCTGTAAAGTATGAGGCACAGAGGATAAATATGAAAGAAAAAGAAATGACACCTTTTTCTGAGCACGCTTTTTGGCACTGGCAGGAGCAGTAGAAACCTTCTTCGCAGGAGCCTTCTTCTCAGCAGCGGAAGCTTTTTTCGGTGGCGCAGCCTTCTTTGGTTTTTCTTCTCCTTCATCTGCCCCGTTCACCTGTTCGCCTTCATCTTTGGCTTTCTGGGTACACTGGTATCAGCTCTCTTCAGCGCAGAGTCAAACGCAGGGAATGTTTACCTTGGAGCGAGGCTTTGATGCGGGAGCTTTCTTGGGCTTTTCTGCTTCTTCACCGTCATCCGCTGCATCGGCCTCTTCTTCGGACTTCTATGAATAGCAAGGGGATCAACAATATACTAGAGTTGAGTGAAAAGCAACAAGAACAACAAAGACTTACTTTCTTGGATGTGCGGGCGGCCTTCTTGGGCTTCGCCACATCACCTTCGTCATCCTTCTTTGGTGAGGCACGTTTCTTCTTAGGTTTTGCCTCATCGTTTGCGCCATCATCTGCATCGGGCTTACGTGCCGTCTCGGGGACATCCTTATCCGCGACGTGGCCGTCATCCCAAGCTTCACGAATTTTATCCTGATCTGCAGGCTGGAGCTCGTCGAACCCATCAAGTTCATCTGCCTTGGAGAAAGACTTCTTCAGATTGTCTATGATCAGTGGCGTTGTGCAGCCCCAGTGACGCCAAGCACTGTGGTACAGGGCCGCCAAATAGAGTGCGTTATTGAGGGGTAGAAGATATATCGCAGGAGAATATTATGAGCATACGTGAGCGTGAAGAAACACAGATGTTGACGTACAATGACGTGTGGCCCCTAAAGTCAACCATAGAGCCGAGCTTGAGTGTACCCTTTTCGAGCACAGTGCCTAACCGATCGAGGCGGAGTGAGATCCGTTATTGAAGATATTTAGAGCAGAGCAACGACTAACCAGCGCAAGGTTTCGGCCCTGGGGAGTCATGAAACGCGTAGAACGATGAGAACGGCGATAGATAACAGGAATAGTAGTGAGGAAGAAACTTACCCTTGCACTTGGCCCGACTATTCTTGGCATATTCGAGGCGATAGCCAGACTTTTTCTCTTCGACGTCGGACATTTCAGGAAGGGCGCAGAAGGAGAGGGATAAAAAGGGAGGGGGAGAGGCAGGAAAAGGGGAGGGGATGGACGACGCGACTAGCTATATAATGAGGGGATGCCTTCAAAGTCCGCTGTATGGTTCAAGTTGGTTTTTGCGCAACGACTAGAAATGGCGATCTGGACACGCGCACAGGACAATATCTGTGTCATTTGGCAGCCGTACCGTAAGAATTCGTGTTTGAACCTTGGGCCAAGTGTGCCCACCCAAGGACAGTCCGAGGACGCCCATCCCGGGACTCGGAGTGGCGTTTTGATGATACGATGTAGGGCAGACACCCCTCTCTCCCCTCTACCCCGATTGCGGCCATTGTCGTATCGCATTCTATTGGCTGTCGCCCAAGTTGCGCCTAAACCGTAACCATGTGCATGTGTATGTGCACAGTGCACAGCCTGCACAGTTGACCCACACTTGACCGGTTTGATCCACCGAGTGACCTCAGTGGAGATCACGTGGCGCTAATTACAGTAAAAGTGGTGCGATGCGCCCGTGGTACGACTACCTTGTAGACAAGAAAGACACGAGGGACAACTACAAAATGGCCTCGATCCTCCAAGATGAACAGTTCGACATTCCCACCATGGTCGACCCCACCGTTTTTGATCACCTGTCCCTCCTCAATGATCCTTCCCCCCCCTCCTCAACCGATTCTTCATCATCTCAAGCCGACAGTCCTCCCGATTGGTCCCAGTTCTCAAGTCTTTGGGACAATGAACAGCCGACCTTCCAGCCCTCAAACTTGAAATTCGACCCCGCTGCGCTTGACTTGGCATTAAACATTCCCCTCAACATGGATATCGACTTTAATTCTTCTCTTGCTGTCGACCCCAGCGCCTTGCATTTTGACCCAAAGATGTTCGCCACTACGGACCTGTCATCTTTCCCCCCTCAGCAACAAGTCGCATTCCCTCAGAATTTCACTCCTCGCCGAATGAGCATCACCTCGTCTTCTTCATCTGGGGGATCCTTCTCCCCCATCCTAGACCCCACTGCCACAACTCCGACAGCCTCAATCCCATCTCCGGCTGTTGTTTCAGTCAACCTTTCTTCAGTTACTCAGACTCCCGTCATTACCGCTGTGAGTGATCCGGTCGATGAGCTTGCGCAGTCCGTCCGTCAGGCTGCCGGGGTTACACTCGCTGTACCTGTGCAAGGCCAAGCTGAGCATTTGACCTTCTCCAGTATGGGTAAATTCCACGCATGTTTTCCCGTTACTTTCTAATAGCCACGATTTAGATGCCCAAAAACTTCCCATTCCACGCCTTCAACGGCCCTCTCCCCCTGCAACGAGCACAGGCGCCAAGCGCAAATCCCCACCAGCCGAGCCTAGCCCCTCATTGGATCCAGCATTGGGCGGGACAATTGCCGTTATCGGTCGTCCCAAAACTAGCCATACGACGATCGAACGAAGATATCGCACCAATCTCAATGCGCGCATCCAAGCTCTGAAGGATGCCGTGCCTGCCCTTCGGGTGCTCGAGAACAAAGAGAAGGCGAAGAAAGGTCAAGACTCTCCAGAAACCGAATCAGAGAAGTTAGAGAAGCCTGTATGGAACGATATAGTCGATGAGCGCGGATTCGTAGATGGCGTCAAGGTCGCACGCAAGATTAGCAAGGCCAATGTTCTTGGGAAGGCTGCAGAGTACATACTGTAAGACAGTGTCGTTTCTCGGCTTGTATGTTCCGCTTACGAGCCCTCCAGTGTCTTGAAACGCCGTGAGAACCGTCTCATACGTGAACAAACTGGTTTGCGTTCTCTCATCTCAGGTCTCGTCGGTGGTCCTGCACTCCTGCGCGAGTGGGAACGCGAATGGGTGTCTCGCTTTGGTGGGCCAGAGCGTGATGAAGCCACTTCAGATGTCTCCGACGATGAAGGCGCCGACGACGGAGAGAGTGATGAGGATGACGTCAACCTGCATCCAAAGAAACGCATCAAATGTGCGCCAAAGAAGCCCGTAAAGGATGTAAAGCCCAAGAAAGAGGAGACGAATCCGGGCGTCGTGCCTGAGAAGCGGAAGCGCGGCAGGCCAAGAAAGGTACAACCAGTTCCAGAGGGGGAGGCGGCTCAGCAACAACAGCAACGTCAGGGAATGGCCACTTCTGTCCCGGCGCAGCCGACGCAGTATCTCCTCGCCGTTTTTGCCTTCTTCTCTTTCTTCAATTCGCCGCTCGCTTCATATTCCCGTGCCCCACCCACCCACACCGGCATTGTTCTCGCGGCCTCCAGCACTCTTATTACGCCGGTGGACTCCACGTCCCTTTTCGGCTGGAGAGACTTGTTCCAAGCCTTCCATCTTGTCGCCTCCGCCCTCGTCTTCTTTACTATTTTGCTACCCTTCCTTCCCAAGGGCTTCCCACGCCTCTACTCGCTTTTGTCGTCACCCAACTTCCCGCGCACGGATGCGGCTAAACGCGCCGCCCTTATTAACGCTCTTGACTCCACACAACGTGGGACGTCCAATGAAGCCGCGTGTCTTCTCACAGCTCTGGGTGTGTATCCCGGACTTTTGGGCCTTCTGTTGAGCTTTGCGATGCCCGCGCGGGGGGGAAAGGCCAAGACGCTCGAACACAAACAGCTCGAGCAACGTGCATGGGTGAGATTAGCAGAGCTAGTGGTGTTTGACCGTATGTCCTATCTGTTCTTACTCACAATACCTGGCGAGACCCTGATCGCGACTTTAGGCACCACATCGTTCGGTCTCCGCGCCCAGGCATACTGGGGTATGGTCTCCCATACTCCCGCATTCAGCACCTCGCCGGGTGACTTATCAACGCTCGCCCTCTTGGTATTTCCTTTTTGGCGTGCACGCGCTGCAGTGCTCTGGACGCGGGCAATCCGCGCACGGGTTGTGCGGCCCTTCGAGCGCGTAGTTCTTAGTGCAATGACCGTCGAGGAGGCTTCGATCAACCTCGCGAAGGCGAGCAATGTCCAACTCAGTCCGCTCAGCTCGCTTGCGGAGTTCAGCGTACGCAAGGCCGTTGCACACATCGCTGGGCGAACTTTTGTTCGTGACGTCCTGGGTACAGACGCACAGCTCGGCGACTCCGAGGTCTACGATACCGAAAAGGACGCCCGCGAAGAAGAGGAGCGGCGTGCGGTGGTCGACGCAGGGCGCTCGATGGGTGGGCGCAGCGCAGAATTAGTTGGCCTGCTCGAATGCATCTGCACAGGGATATTCCTCCGATACGAGGATACCCAGCCCTCCGATGATTCTGTCGACGAGGAGCGCGGTGTGCGTATGCTTCTTGGGGCGATTGTTCTGTACCGTGGACTGTTCCCATCCGGGCTGCCTGGTCCCTTGGGTGTACCCGTAGTGCTTTCGCCTCCGCCCTCGCCATCGCATCGGAATGCTGGGCTGCGCGCGGCATTGAGAGTCGCTCTAGATGGGGAAGTGTTCTATAACGATGGCCTGGAGCTCGAAAAGGCCAGGGACCGTGTTATTGACGTTCTTGTGGACGTGGACAGAGCTTCGAGGAAGCGAGTATGATAATTTACCTTGATGTTCAGATACCTTATTGTTGTTACTAACCCTTATTAAACACTGTTGTACCTCGTGCAAGGTATCACCCCCCACCGGGCAAGCAAAGTCCTTTCTATTCGCGGCCACGAAACTTCTCGTTCCTCTTCTGGCCACACGTGATGGCGACGCGACGCGCTTCTGGCTGAGTAAAAGCCTTCGTGATGCTGATACCATCCTCACTTCGTTCCATCAACATACCAAAGGCTGAGAGCTGCTTTTCAACGAGTAGACAGAATCCACCTAACCTTTTTATTTTAAGTGATGGCACGCGCAGCTTCATCAGCAGCTCCCCCTCCGCCTTCTCGACCGGAGAGCCCCGTCGAGGAAGTAGACGAGGTTCGCGTCGTTCCGTTCTATGCGAGGTCTTTTTCTGAACCATGCTGAAATTTGTGCCCACATAGGCGCCATTTTTCGACTCGGTAGACGAACTCCAGCAACATGTTCGCATATATGCGTGTTCATTGTTTCAGTGAGACTTCTGACACAATCTTCGCTAGGGAATCAACATGCAAGATATTCTAAAGCTTAAAGTATGGTTAGCCTCAGTCGTAATTGACCGATGACAATTCTTGAAACTTCAAGGCCGCTGCAATCAACACTGTGTCCGGTGTCAGTATGACTACCAGGAAACAGATGCTAAAGATTAAGGTGGGTACCTATATGCGTAGTGGTCACGACGGGGACAATTGCTCACACAACAGTGGCATCATGTCAGGGCATGTCCGAAGCCAAGGTAGAGAAGATCAAGGTATGAGAAGTTTCGTTGCATGTATGCGCGCATCGCACCGCTTATACGTTCATAGGAAGCGGCACACAAAATAATCGTGGGACTATTCCACCCTTGGTCATTTGACTCCCGTAGTGAATCGCAAATCAGGGATCGTCCTTCGCGACAGGTCTTGAGATGCAAGAAAAGCGCAAACGGGTCCTGGTAATGAGTACCGGGAGCAAAGCCGTCGATGCTATGCTGGGGGGTAAGTCCTTGGATAGCAAGGTGAAATGAACAATATCGAGTCTCGCTTTGCAGGGGGGGTCATGTCGCAATCCATCACTGAAGGAAAGTACAACCCTGCCGTGGCACCATCGTTGATAACGCCTCCCTGTGTAGTGTACGGAGAGTATCGCACAGGAAAGACACAACTCGCACATACCATGAGTGTAATGACCCAGCTACCATCTGACCTCGGTGGTGCTGCGGGAAAGGTGCGTTGACTATGTATTTCAGTCATTACTCACCGCAAGGAAAATTGCGCAGGTAGCATATATTGACACAGAAGGTACATATATGGATGTTTTGTCATGCTTTGCTTGACGTCGTGTTGTCGCAGGTACCTTCCGACCAGATCGCATCCGATCGATTGCAGATCGATTTGGGGTGAACGGAGACATGGCCCTCGAAAACATTCTCTACGGTATGCCTGGCTCCGTATCTACTGAACCCAAGTCGTGGGCCTAACGACAAAGTTAGCTCGCGCGTTTAACAGTGAACATCAGGTGAAGCCTATTCTGAGGCACTCGTTATCGAGGACTATCGTTGAATCATCTCTCCCTCGCAGATGGAACTCATCAATGAATGCTCCCAACGATTCGCCGAAGATAAAGATTTTAGACTACTTGTGAGAACGATGATAATTTGAACCAACACTCATCATTGATGCATCGAAAGATCATTGACAGTATAATGGCCTTGTTCCGCGTCGATTTCTCTGGCCGTGGCGAGCTCAGTGAAAGACAACAGAAGGTGATGGACACCGGAGTTTTCTTTTGCAGTCTATTTACTAGCACTTCGCAGCTCGCTCAGGTTGCATTTCCAGTCGTAGGTGTACTGCAGTTACTCACAAAGGTCGAGACAGATGCTTTCCAAACTGTCTAAAGTTTCCGAGGAATTCAATGCAAGTCGTATTCTTCTGAGACGACTATGATTAGCTCACCATCGATTCTCAAAGATTTCTGTCCTCATTACTAACCAAGTGCAGTGTCAGTTCAGTACCGCGAATGTTGGAATATTCGTTCATCTCACCATCCCCCCACGCCATGCACAGCCGATCCCGGCGCAACCATGACGTTCGTCGCCGGAGGTGCGTTGAAACCTATCGGTGGCCACATTCTGTCACACGCGTCAGCGACGAGAATCTTTCTACGCAAAGGTATGTCCCGTCAATTCATGGCGTTAATCCCCGCCCTTTGCACGGCCGTATTTTATTGCTTTGGCGATTTCGATACTGAAAGTGCTTGAACGCATCGATCAGGTCGTGCTGAGGAGCGCGTCGCGAAGCTCGTCGATAGCCCAGATAAACCCGAGTCCGAAGCCTCATACAAGCTCGATGAAGGGGGCTGGGCAGATGTCTGATCCGTGGAAGATAGGTGGACGAAACGGAGTCAGAGTGTGCATCCATTAGGCGTCTCCCAATCCAGATATCACCTGTCTGTGCATGACAAGACCGGGTCTAAAATCGAAGGGTGCTCGATTGACAGCATGCTTGGTTGTGGGATAAGACGCCGGACCGGACTTCACAAGTGACGTACGCAAAACGCGGCACCGAAGATGCGGCTTGTCGCCTTTTATGACGCCGTCGGGACGAATGAGAAGGCCATAACCCCGTTCATCTGAGATTCGGATGGTGTCTAACCGCGACTGGGATGAGCAGGTAACTTTCTACGTCGAAGAAAACGGCCAAAAAGTCTACGGGGTGATTGATCGGACGTTCTACGGAGAGATCAGCGTACCGAGAGAACGAACAATTTAGTATGTCCTTTGCTATGAACGTACAGAAATGACCGGAACCAGCGTGGATGAGAGGCAAAGTTAGACCCTCTGTCCGACTTGGGCTGCCCTACTTTAACAACAGGTTGACACTCAGATCATCAGGCGCCATGTCCACCCTTTACCCTCCAGAGGTATGCCTGCTCTTCTCGTCATTCTTCTTTCTCCATCTCACCTTAACAGCATGCGCAAATCCTTGTCGTTGGCGGCGGCCCCAGTGGAAGTTATGCCGCTGCGTGTCTCGCACGCGAAGGCTTTCATGTAGTCCTTCTTGAGGCTACCGCTTTTCCAAGGCTCGCCCCTTTCGTCTTCACTCTGCCTTTCCCTGTGGATCTTAACTCTACTCCAGGTATCACATAGGGGAAAGCCTACTTCCCTCAGTTCGGCATCACCTCCGCTTCATAGGCGCAGAGGACAAGGTTGCATCCTTTGGCTTCCTTAAAAAGGTCAGCTCTGTCTCCGTCAGCCTCTCGTCTCGGAGGCGGCTAATCGCCACCCGCAAATGCCCAGCCTGGTGCAGCGATGAAATTTAACCAGTTTAAACAAGAGGCTTGTAAGTTTTCCTCGCCAATCGATCGCCACAGACAATACAATCATTATTAGACACAGATTTTATGGCCCTGGGACACGACAACAACGCCTGGAATGTTGTGAGTACTTTATCTCAATTCCCCACTTTAAGACTTGTAATTGTCAACTTTAGACTCGTTCTG
>WNFC01000902.1_pt1 | contig 38348 bp, 36 predicted proteins | sample 5400541 | NCBI WGS metagenome assembly WNFC01 (sample SAMN13153342, study PRJNA577476) | soil metagenome | isolation source: 120 cm saprolite under Douglas fir tree site 2 hole 2 replicate 1 | place: USA:California | collected 2015-04-18
TGCTCAATGCAAGCGAACCGTTGGTCAAGGTTGGCAAGACAATCGAGGCGGTTCGTCGGCTGCGGCGGGCCGCTGAGATAGCGCCGGACAAATTCGGCATTTGGACAAATTTGGGGTCGCTCTATATAGGTCTGGGAGACCGAGCAAATGCCCTCGAATGTCTTCAAAAGGCTCACGATCTCGCGCCTCAGAGATACCGAGATCAGATCGACCAATGCATCCGCGATGCACGCCAGCTGCCCGAGACATCGTCTGCGGAAGTGCTCTTGGCAGACGGCCGCATTCGTGAAGCAAAGGAACGACTCCGCGAAAGAGTACGCGTTACACCAGATGACAAGGACGCTTGGCACAATCTCGGGCTTTGCCATCTTAATGATCGCGAACGCCTTTACGCACGCGAATGCTTTTTGCAGGTCTACCAGATAGACAATGGGGACGGATTTGCCGTCTGCCGCTTAATCGAATTGGCAGCTATGGCGGGCGATTTGCAAGATGCCGAGAAATGGTGCGACATTCTCAAATCGCTGCCAAATGGTCAGATGTCCGCTATCGCATACAAAGCTCGGGCGTTCGCGCAATGTGATCGGTATCAGGAAGCGAAGGCTTTGATCCTTGACGCAGTGCGGAAGTATCCAAACGAGTTGGAGATTTTGATCGCGTGCGGCGATGTCATGATGTGGTACCCACAGTCTGAGACAGCGATGTCAAACGCTAGCAGAGCTTATCAGCGCGCAGTCGAAATCTTGAAACTTACTAGTAACGATATCCAACGACAAAGGGAGATTGAACGCCGATTGCGGCAGGCCCGGGAGAACCTAGCTTTGTGTTCTGCCGAAAGATGAGCCCTGTGAATTCGATCCCAGGGTTTATCGGCATGGCCGCCATCGAAGGGGTGAAGGGTAGCCGGGCCACCACTACTCGATCCGCGCGCCGAACTCTTCCCGGAACACGCGCAAGCCCTTCGGCGTGATCGCGACCGCGCGCGTGCCCTCGATGCGGCGGATCCAGCCCGCGCCAAAACTGCGCTGGCACAACGCCGCGCCCACCGCCCCGGCGATATGCGGCCGGCGCTCGCTCCAGTCGAGACACGGCCGGCAAAGAACGCGGCGCGAGCCGGGACCGTGCAGCGCCGCGGTATCGATGCCGAGCCGCGCCAGGAACCTAACTCCCGCCGCGGTGATCAGCGCGGCCTCGCCCGTGAGCTCGGCAAACTTGCGCGCCGTCATGGCGTCCGCCAGCGCGACGCCGAGGCGGCCGGCGAGATGGTCGTAGCAGGTGCGCGCCTTGCGCAGCGCCGCGTCGCGCGGGCCGACGACGATGGGGTGTGCAGGCGCGAGCTCCGCTGCGACCTGCATGATGCTCTCCATCATCTGCGCGATCACCGGCGAGGCCAAGCGATGATAGCGGTGGCGCCCCTGCTTCTCGACGCGCAACAGGCCGGTCGCCACCATTCGCGTGAGATGGCCGCTCGCGGTCTGCGGCGTGACCCCGGCCACGTGGGCGAGCTCGCTTGCCGTGAGCGCACGGCCGCTCATGAGCGCCTGCAGCATGCCGGCGCGCGCAGGATCGCCCGCGAGCGCGGCGACCTCGGCTAGTCTTGCGGTGGTGGCCATGGCGATTTCTCTTCGGTCGACGCGCGCAGCCTAGGCGCCGCGCGCCGCGGATGCTTCGGCCGCCACCGTACCATTGCGGCCGCCGCTGCGGCATCCTGTGCGACGCGATGGGCACGATGAACAAGAGCTTCTACGGCTGGCGCGTGGTCGGTGCCGCCTTCGTGCTGGCGATGTTCGGCTGGGGCCTCGGCTTCTACGGCCCGCCGGTGTACCTCCACGCGGTGCGCGAGCTGCGCGGCTGGCCGGTCGCGCTCATCTCTGCTGCCATAACCGCGCATTTCCTCGTCGCCGCGATGGTTGTCGCCAACCTGCCGGCGCTCTATCGCCGCTTCGGCCTGCCGGCCGTGACGAAAGCCGGAGGCATCGCGCTCAGCCTCGGCATCGTCGGCTGGTCCATCGCACGGGAGCCGTATCAGCTCTTCGCCGCCACGCTCCTGAGCGGCGCGGGCTGGGCGGCGCTCGGCGGAGCGGCGGTCAACGCCATCGTCGCGCCCTGGTTCGTGCGCACCCGGCCGGCCGCGCTCTCCATGGCGTACAACGGCTCCAGTGTCGGCGGCGTTGTGTTCTCCCCGCTGTGGGTCGCCGCCATCGGCCTCTTCGGGTTTCCGCTCGCGGCGGCGTTGATCGGCGTGATCACCGTGGTGGCGGTCTGGATGCTCGCCGATCTGTTCTTCGCCGCATCGCCGGAGCAGAAAGGCTTGAGGCCCGACGGCGACGCGACCGCAGCCGACGGCACGCCGGAGCCGCAGGCGCGGTCCCTCCCCGGCCGGATGCTCTGGCGCGACCGAAAATTCCTCACGCTCACGGCCGGCATGGCGCTCGGCCTGTTCGCGCAGATCGGACTGCTCGCGCATCTTTTTTCGCTGCTCGTCCCCGCGCTCGGCGCGCAGCTCGCCGGCATCGCGATGGGCGCCGCGACGGCGGCAGCGATTGCGGGACGGACCCTGGTGGGCTGGCTGATGCCGGGCGGCGCCGACCGGCGGCTCTTCGCCTGCGGCAGCTATGTCGTGCAGATCGTCGGCGCGGTCGCGCTCATGGCGGCGGGCGGCACGAACGTGCCGCTGCTGCTCGCCGGCGTGCTCCTGTTCGGGGCCGGCATCGGCAACGGCACCTCGCTGCCGCCGTTGATCGCGCAGGCCGAGTTCGCCAGGGCGGACGTCGCGCGCGTGGTGCCGCTCATCATTGCCATCGCCCAGGGGTCGTTCGCGTTCGCGCCCGCGGCGTTCGGAATCTTGCGCAGTTTCTCGCCCGAAACCGCGGGCGCCGCGGCCGGGGCAGCGCCGATGGTCTTCGCTAGCGCGGTTGCAATCCAGGTTTTGGCGATATCGGCCTACCTCCTCGGCCGGCGGAGTGAGACGGCGGCATAAAGACTTTGTGAGCCTCATACGACGCTGGCGCGTGTCGTGGCATTTCGTCATGAACCTGCTGCCCTTGCCGTTCGTCATGACGGCGTTGATGCAGCATTGGTCGGCCGCAGTTTGCGGAACACGGTTCAAAGCCCGTTAATTTCGGTCCGCGACCCGCGGCAGCGCCGCCTTGCCTTACCGCTTGTTCATAAAATTCTGATCAAATTCGCGAAGCGCCATGGGGCGACAGCGTCGCCGGAGACTGCGCCACCTAATCCATCGCGAAACGCGGACGCCGCAATGGCTACGATTGTGATCATCGGATCGGGCCTTGCGGGCAGCCTCGTCGCCAGCAGGCTCGCGGCGCGTCACCGGGTCATCGTCATCGAGCAGTCGCGGCGCAACGAGCCGTTGCGCGTCGTCGATCGTGGGCGGGCGGCTGCGCTCGATCCACACGTCGCGGCCGGATTCGGCGGCACCACGCAGTACTGGCACAACGGTCTGATCGAGCTCGAGGAGAGCGACTATGCGGCCTGGCCGCTCGCGGCGGCGGAAGTGCAGGACCATCTGGCGCAGGCGCACCAGGCGCTGTCCGGCGCGGACATCGCGCGCGTGCGCGAGATCGCCGGCGACTTGCGCGCCGCCTTCGACCGGGTCGGCGTGCCGGCGTCGCTCCTCGGCCGCGCGCTGTTCTATCCGGCCAAGCGGCGCAACGTCTGGCGGTCGGAAGAAGTCGACGAGCGCGGCGTCACCACGGTCATCGGGCGGGTCGATCGCCTCGCGCTCGACGACGGCGGACGCGTGCGCAATGCGGTGGTCGCCGGTCATGCGGATCCGATTGCGGGCGACGTTTTCGTCCTCGCGGCAGGCGGGCTCGGCAGCCCCGTCATCCTGCAGGCAAGCGGAGCGCACAGATTCAAGAACGCGGGGCGCTTCTACTTCGATCATCCGGTCGGCTTCGTCGGCGAGATCAAGCTGCGCGCCGATCTCAATCGCCTGTGGAATCGGTTCGACCGCCAACTGCGCGGCAGCGTGCGCCTGCCGCTGGTGATCGCGAGCGAAGCGCAGAAGTTCGCGTTCTATCTGCGGCCCGCCGGCCTTACCGGCCTGAAGGTCAAGAGCGTGCTTTCGGACCTGCGCAACCGGCCGTTCGATCCGCGCCTCTACGGCCGGCTGTTGCTGCACACGAACGACATCGTCGAGGCGCTGTCGCTGCGCGCGGGGGTCAACATCCCGACCCGACGCTTCGTTCTTTACATGTCGGCCGAGCAACGGCCGCAGGACCGCATCGCGATCTCCGGCACGCCGGGCGCCGTCGTGCGCGACTGGCAGCTCGGCGAGGACTTCGTTCGCGCCGCGAATGAGGCCATCCGCCGCCTCCTCGCGGAGCTCGCGCCGCTGATCGAGCACGCCATCGTGTTCGACGGCTGGCCCGCCGATCTGCAGAGCGCCGCGCATCACAGCGGCACCTGCCGCATGGCGGACGCGCCGGAGACCGGCGTCTGCGACCGGGACGCACGCGTCTTCGGCACGTCCAATCTTTTCGTCTGCGACGGCTCGCTCGTGCCGGCCGCAGCTTATGCCAACACGGGTCTCACCATCGGCGCGCTTGCGCTGCGTCTCGCGGAGAACATCAATGCCTGACATCGTGATCAGCGGCGCCGGCGGCTTCATCGGCAGCCATCTGTCGTCCGCGCTCGCCGCCGCCGGCCTCAGCACGACGAGCTACCAGGCGTTTCGCGACGGCAGCGACCGCGCGGATACCTTCATTCACTGCGCCAACATCCATTCTGATCCGCGCGACAACGCGGCTTTCACCGCCGACGTGGTCGCCACGGTTGGCGAGCGCGTCAATCGTTTCGTGCAATTGCAGAGCTTCATCACCCTGCACGGCCTCGGCGGGCTCGACGCAACCAAATTCAATTTCGGCAAATCGCCGCTGCTCATGGCGCCCTACGGCTACGGCAAGCTCTTGCAGGAACAGGTGCTGTGCCGGGACGCGGCGCGTCATCCCAAGCTGGCGATCCGCCTTCTCTATCTGCCCGTCGTGCTGGGCGAAGGCGGATCGTGGTCACGCGTGCTGCAACAGGCAAAGCGCTCCGGCGTCGCCCTGCCGCCGCTGATGAGCGCGCAGGCGCGCGTCAACCACATCGAGGTCGGCGACGTCGCCCGCCATCTCCTCGAGACGCGCGGCGATGCGGCCGCAGGCATCCGGCGCGCGATCCTCAACCGGACGGAGAGCGCCACGCTCACATGGGACGATTTCTTCCGCGACGCCCGGGTGACGCACGAGGGCTCGCCGAAGTCGATCATCAAGCTGGCGGTGACGGGCGGCGCGCTCGCCGCCTACCGCCTCAAGGGCGCGCTCATGCCCGCAAAGCTCCCGGCGGGCGCCATCGACCGGCGGCCGCCACGAGCGCCGTCGTCCATGACGGAGGAAGATCGGAGCGCCCAGCCTGTCCGCTTCACCGGCCTGGTGCAGCACATCGTCCGCACCCAGCCCTACCTGCCGGCAACGCCTTGATGCGGCGGCAGAAGCGCGTCCGCAACGATTGATTCACCTTGTTGCGACACGCCCAACCAAGCCTTAACGCGCAATCGCTATTTTCCGCCTCATGGACGGAGACTCGACGTGGCGATAAGCGAGACCGAACGTGGCGGGCCGGCGCGGCAGTCTCTGCGCGCGGCCGCGGCGCGTTTCAAAAGCTGGCGCGACGACGGCAGCGACCGCGCCATCGCGCAGCGCACCGCCGGCTCCGCCTTTCTCATCCGCCTCGCCAGCGCCGGCATCCTCTATCTCACCCAGGTGCTGCTCGCGCGTTGGATGGGCCGGTTCGAGTTCGGCATCTACGTCTACGTGTGGGCCTGGATCGGCTTCCTCGGCATGCTCGCCGCCGGCGGCGTCGCGCCGTCCGCGCAGCGCTTCATCCCCGAATACCGCACGCTGCGAGACGATCGCAGCCTGCGCGGTTTCCTGCTCGGCAGCCGCTGGCTCGGCTTCGCCTACGGAAGCGCGATCGCCGTCGTGCTCGCCGGCGTGGTGCTCGTCTTCGCGGACGAGATCGCACCCTATTACTGGCTGCCCTTCCTGATCGCCGCGGCGGTGATCCCGATCTTCCCGGTCTCGTCGGCGCAGGAGGCGATTGCGCGCTGCTACAACTGGATCGAGCTCGGCCTCATCCCGTTCTGCGTGATCCACCCGCTCATCATCGTCGCGGTGATCGCGACCATCCATGCGTTCGGCGGCACCGTGACGGCGCTGCACGGTCTCGCCACCGCGGCGGTGGGGCTGTGGGCGGTCGTGCTGGTCCAGATGGTGCTCATGCGGCGACGGCTCAAGGGCAGCGTCGAGCCGGGCGCGCGCGCCTACGAGTTCAGATACTGGATGCTGGCAGGCCTGCCGATGATGTTCGTCGACGGGTTCTTCCTGCTCCTGACCTATGTCGACATCCTGATCCTGCAGATGTTCGTCGGCCCCGCCGACGTCGCGGTGTATCATGCGGCGGTCAAGACGCTGGCGCTCATCAACTTCATCTATTTCGCGGTGTCGGCGGCGTCCGCGCATCGCTTCGCGCAGTATTATGTGAGCGGGGAGCACGAGAAGCTCGCCGCCTTCCTCAAGGACACGGTGCGCTGGACGTTCTGGCCGTCGCTCGCCTTCGGCCTCGCGATGCTCGCGATCGGCAAGCCGATCCTCTCCCTGTTCGGCCCCGGCTTCACGGACGGCTATCCGCTGATGTTCGTGCTCGCGATCGGCCTGATCGCGCGCGCCTCGGTCGGGCCGGCCGAGCGTCTCCTGAGCATGCAGGATCAGCCATCGGTCTCCGCGCTGATCTACGCCTGCGCGTTCGCGGCCAATCTCCTGCTGTGTCTGGTCTTGATCCCGCGCTTCGGGCTCATGGGCGCGGCGTGCTCGACCGCGACCGCGATCCTTTGTGAATCGGTCCTTTTGTTCGTGATCGTCAAGCGCCGGCTCGGACTGCACATCTTCATCATCGGGCGCTGAAACCGCGAAAATCTCCGAACCGGACACCGCCTGCGGCGTTAGCATGACTGACGCCGCGCAGGCGCTTCCGCCATGTCCGACCGGATCAGATTTTTGCTCGCTGGCCTGCTGCCGGGGTTGCTGCTCGGCCTCATGATCGCGGGCTCGAGCGCGCAGGAAGAACCGCCGCCGCCCGCGCAGGACCGGCCGCGCGACGAGCAAACGGGCGCGCCGGCGCGCTCGGAGTCGATCTGCCTGCTCATCGAGTCGGCCGCCTCGGCCAACGGGCTGCCGCTCGAGTTCTTCGCCCGCGTCATCTGGCAGGAGAGCCGCTTCCGGCCGGAGGCCGTCGGCCCGCTGACACGCCGCGGCGAGCGGGCGCGCGGCATCGCCCAGTTCATGCCGCGCACCGCCGCCGAGCGCGGGCTGCTCGACCCGTTCGATCCGGTCGCGGCGCTGCCGAAATCGGCCGAGTTCCTGCGCGCGTTGCGCGACCAGTTCGGCAATCTCGGGCTTGCAGCGGCCGCCTACAATGCCGGCCCGCAACGGGTGCGCGACTGGCTCGGCGGCGCCGGCGGATTGCCGGCCGAGACCCGTCATTACGTGGCGGCGATCACCGGCCGCACCGTCGACGACTGGAAGGATGCCAAGGGCGGCAATTCCACCATGCCAAAGCCCTCGAGCTGCCAGGAGCTGGTCGCGCTTCTCAAACAGGCGCCCAATATCTTCGTCGAACGGCTCGAGGAGCGCGTGCGCCTGGGCGCGGCGCGGCCATGGGGCGTGCAGGTGGGCGCCGGCTTCTCGCGCGATCAGGTGCTCAAGTCATACGCGGCGATCGAGGCGAAGCATCGCGACGCATTCGCCGGCGCCGATGCGCTCATTCTGCGCGGCAAGTTTCGCAGCCGCGGCACGCGCGACTTCTACCAGGTGCGCGTCGGCGCCGACACGCGCGCCGCCGCCAACGGTATTTGCGCCCGCCTGAGCGCGGCAGGCGTCGCGTGTTTCGTGTTGCGCAATTTGAGGGGGAGTCAGGAGGCTTTGTAGGTGTGTAGCCCGCATGGAGCGAAGCGGAATGCGGGAACACCGCATCCGTGGAGCTCGTGACCCCGGATTTCGCTTCCGCCTTCGCGCTGCGCGCTTCGGCGGACTCGCGAGCGAGGAACCCGCCGTAGCTCGCGAAGCGAGCGAAGGCGCGGTCGCTCCATCCGGGCTACAAGACTTTCCTCAATGCAATCTCGGCGCCTTGAGGAAGCGGCCGCGCTCCGACGACGCGACCGCCTGCTCGAAGGTGCGGCCGTCGCGATAGATCGTGAGCGGCACCTGCACGCCTGCCTGCCCGCGCGACCAGACGCGCCGATAGAGCCCGGCGAGATCGCTCACCTCGGCGCCGCCGACGGAGAGCACCACGTCGCCGGTCTTGAGACCCGCCTTCTGCGCCGGCCCGCCGCGCGCCAAGCCGACCACCACGATCTTGCCCTCGATCTCGGTCGCGTAGAGGCCGAGCCACGGCCGCGGCGGACGATTGGCGCGCCCGGTCTTGAGCATGTCGTCGAAGATCGGCTTGAGCAGGTCGATCGGCACGATCATGTTGAGGTCGCCGCCGGCGGCGATGCGCGCCGCGACCGAACGCTTGCGCCCGCCGGCGCCGCCGACCACGACCGGATCGCCGACGCGCGCCTCGCTCGAGCGGCCAAGCGACAGCGACGGCAGCTCGAGGCGCGCCAGCGCCTGCACGAGGCCGAAGCCGGTCTCCTGGTCATAGGCGAGCACGTGACCCTGCGCCGGCGGCCCCTCGCTCGGGGTGAGCCACACCTCCTGCGCCTCGGTGAGGAGATAGCCGATGGTCAGCACCACGCCGCGGTCGCCGATGCACACGCCGTTGCCCATGCGCTCGGTCCCGAGCGTCTCGGCCGTGAAGGCGTCTTCCGGAATGACCGTGTGCACGCCGACGACCGACGTGAGCGCGCGGTCGAGGTCGTAGTCATAGTCCTCCGGCTTCGGCCGCGCCGAAGGTGGCACCTGCCAATCGCCCAACCAGGCCATGTGCGACTCCGTCGATTCGACCGCGATTCTACCGTGCTTTCCTAGGATCCTTGCGCGACGAGCCGCCGCGCGTGGGTATCGGCATCGCGCTGGGTTTCCGACACCCAACGCGCGATCTCGCCATAGGATGCAAACCAGACATCCGGGTAGCGCGCCATGTACTGCAGTATTTTTTCGATCACGGCGGAAATCAACGGCCGTCCGCCGAAATGGCAATGCATCGAGAGGACCAGCAGCGCCGGCGGCTCGCGCCGGTAAAGGTAATCGAAGGTCTCCTTGTAGACGTCCCACAGGTCCATCGGGCTCGCGCGCAGCACGCGGTTGTCGGTGAAATCGCTGCCCGGAATGTGCACGATCGGCCCGCCTTCCGTTTCCAGCACGCGCGGCAGGTCGCTGTCGCGCGCGTCACCGTGCCACATGAGCTTCTCCTCGGCGAGAAAGCGCCGCGTGTGCTCGGTGAACGCCATCACGGGGCTGAGCCAGCCGAGCGGACGCTGGCCCGAAACTCTTTCCAGGATGTCGAGCGACTTGCGGATGGCGGCGCGCTCCTCATCCGGCGTGAGATATGCGAGGAGCTGGTCCTGCACGTAGCCGTGTCCGCCGACGTCGTGCCCCGACTTCACGATCTGCGCGACCGCTTCCGGATAGAGCTCGGCGCACTTGGCATTGACGCAGAACGTGCCGCGCACGCCGTTGCGGCGCAGGAGATCGATGAGCCGCCACACGCCGACCTTGCCGCCGTAGCTGCCCCACGAAATGCCGCCATGGTCGATGGTGCCGGGCTTGAGCGCGGTCGCCTGCACCCCGTAGGGCGGCGCCTTGCCGTCCGACCAGGTCTCCAGCATGGCGGTGACGGACACCGCGATGCGCTTGTTGTCGGGCCACGCAAAAGGTCTTGCCATGTCGTCCGCTCACGCCTTCGCGTCGAGGAAATCTTTCGTCCACGTGTTGTAATCCGCCTGGCGCGTCGCGCGCTTGAGGAGATCGGAGGGCGGGGCGATGTTCTGCAGCTCCCACGCCGGCTTGCCGTTGCGCAGCGATTGCAGCGTCTCGTGCACCGCATTGACGGCCGCCATGAACGGGGCGTGGCCTTGCAGGCAGACGCGCACGTTGCGCGCCGAGAGGTATTCGAGATCGTAGAGCTCCTTGCCGGCGCCGCCGAGGAAGAGCGGCAGCTTCACGGCGGAGGCGACCTGATCGAGCTCGGCGCGCGATTTCACGCCGGTCATGAACACCATGTCGACGCCCGCCTCCTCATAGGCCTTGAGGCGCGCGATCGTGTCGGCGAGCCCGGTGATGCTGAGCGCGCTGGTGCGTCCGACGACGACGAGCCGTGGATCCTGGCGCCCGGCGAGCGCGGCGCGCATCTTGCCGACGCCTTCCGCGATCGGGATCAGCGTCGTCTCGGTCGCGCCATAGGGCGTGGGCAGCAGCGTGTCCTCGATCGTGAGCGCGGCGACGCCCGCGGTCTCCAGCTCCTCGACCGTGCGCTTGACGCTCAGCGCGTTGCCGTAGCCGTGGTCGGCGTCGACCAGGAGCGGCAGATTGCCGGCGCGGTTGATGCGATAGGCCTGTTCGGCGAACTCCGTCAGGGTGAGCACGACGACATCGGGCGCGCCCAGCACCGCGAGCGAGGCGACCGAGCCGGCGAACATGCCCGCCTCGAAGCCCAGATCCTCCGCGATGCGCGCCGAGATGGGATCGAACACCGAGCCGGGATAGATGCAGCGCCCGCCCGCCAGGATGGCGCGAAAACGCTCGCGTCGGTCCGTCCAATGCATGTTTCGGAATTCCCTTGTCCCTCTCCGCCCCGCGGCGGAACCGGCCGGGTTCTAGCATGGCGGTCGCATGGGCGGCGCGCCCCATGGCGGGCGATACCAGGGATTTACGTTCGGTGGTCCACAATCGCGTGATTCGGGGCGGACCGGGCTTGTAAAAGCCCGTGCTGCCTTCATGCTGCCGCAAGTTCCGACGAGAAACACGCCGGGGATAGTGGATCTCTCACATGATGTCTTTGCGCGTCGCCGCCGTGGTCGCGATCGCGACCGGCCTTGCCACGATGGGTGGAGAGGCAGCCGCACAATATTACCCGCCGGGGCCCTACGGGCCGCCGGGGGTCTACCGTGGCCCGCCGGGGCCTGTACCCCCGGCACCTATCGAAATCGAGGACGCGCCGGACATCTATGCGCCGCCCCCGCCGCCCAATTATGGCCGCCGCTACGGGGACGCCCCCTACCCGGCCGAGCCCCAGCCGCGCGCCTATGACCCGCGCGAGCGCCAGGCCCTGCCGGCCCCGGCGCCCGGAACCAATTTCCCGCCGCCGGCCGACTATCCCTGGGTGCGTGAGCGCGGCGGCTACCAGGGCGCGCCGGTCGCGCGCGAACCCACCGTGATCCCCTACGAGGACCGCGCGGCCCGCGGGCCGGTTGGACCGGAGAGCCTGCGCCCGCCGGGTGACATCAACACGAACCCCGGCATGGCGCCGGGCGGACCGCCCGCGGCCAACCGCAACACGACGCTCGCTTCGCTGCCGCCCGACTATCAGCCCGAGGAGGGCACGCCGAAGGAGCTGCCGGCGCATCTCAAGCGTCAGCTCGTGCCCTATGTGACGCGCGAGCCGGCGGGCACCCTCGTCATCGACACGCCCAACACGTACCTCTACCTCGTGCTCGGCAACGGGCAGGCCATGCGCTACGGCATCGGCGTCGGCCGCGAGGGCTTCACCTGGGCCGGCACCGAGCGCATCAGCAAGATGGCGGAATGGCCGGACTGGCATCCGCCCAAGGAGATGATCGAGCGCCAGCCCTACCTGCCGCGCTTCATGGCGGGCGGCGAGACGAACCCGCTCGGCGCGCGCGCGCTCTATCTCGGGCGGACGGTCTATCGCATCCACGGCACCAATCAGCCCTCGACCATCGGCACCTTCGTGTCGTCCGGCTGCATCCGGCTGACCAACGAGGACGTCCAGGACCTCTACGCCCGCGTGCAGGTGGGCACGCGCGTGGTGGTGCAGCCGAGCCGCGACCAGCCGGCGCCCGGCACGCCGGGCGGTGGAAGCGCATCCGTCATCCGCTAAAGTGGATTGACGACCATCACATCGGGAAAGCGGCTGAAATCGCGGTCGGCCGACCACAGTTCGCGCACGCCGTGTTGTCGGCACAGCGCGGCGACACGCGCATCGTGGACTCGTGCGCCGTTGACTTGGCCCTTCGTGACGAGCTCACGGAGAGTGGCCCAGTGCTGGTCCGATTCACAGAGCAGCACGAGTGCCGGGGATTCAAGCCACGCATCGACTTGTTCAAGTGCCGCAGCGGTTGGCGTGGGCGGATTGTAGATGCGCGGATGTGTCACGATGGCAAGAAATTCATGCAGACACGGCCACGGAATCGCCCAAGCCCCACGGCCTTCCGCGAGGCCAGCAAGCCGGCGCGCCGCCGCTTCATGGAACGACGCATCCTCGCGATGAGCATACACAAGAATGTTGGTGTCGACCGCGATCACCCGCCGCGATCCTCATAGGCCAGCTCGCGCAGCCTCTCCCACCCCACATCCTTCAACTCGGGGCGCAAACCGCGACCCCTGAAGCTGGCCTTGCGGAGCCGGAATGCCGGCTGGCGCCGTTTCTCGGCCACCACGCGGCGCAGGCCTTGCTCGACCAGCGCTCGCAACGTCGTCCGCTCGCGCGCCGCTAACTTGCGCGCCTCGCGCAGCAGCGGATCCGAGATGTCGAGCGTCGTTTTCATACCGGAAATCTTGATGGTTGGTTCGATATGGGTAGCAATATCATGGACTAAAACCCGTGGCAAGGCCGCGACCAAGGCTCACAACCGGGTATCGGGGCGCGGCTCCTGAATTTCGGTTACTTCCGACCGGGCAAACTATTCCGGTCACCGCGCTTAACTCCCCCTCACCCTGCAAGTTGACCTCGTGCGCGCTTTGCGCGCACGATGCGCCGTTCGCGTTGGGATCGGCGTCATGAAAAGCGTGGTCGCGTTGGCGTGTGCAGGCTGGCTCACGGTGCCGGGCGCGCATCCGTCCAACGTCGCTCCGCTCGCGTTCGGCATGACGCCGCAGGACGCCGCGCAGGCGCTCGGCCTGCCGCTCACGCCGGTCTCGGTCCGCGGCAGATCGGAGATCCTCTACGCGGTCTACCCCGCCAGCATCCCGGGCTTCTATCACGTCGACGGCCGCATCTTTCTCCAGTTCCGGCGCGGATGCCTCACGGGCTGGAAGAAGGATTGGCGCCGGCCGCCGCGCGGATTGCTCTGAGCAAAACGGCTTTCGACCTTAACAGGCACGGTTAAAGCCCGCGGCAAGCCGCGCGATTAACTCAACACGCAACAATTGTCCCGCGAGCCACGGCGGCGACACGATTTGCGTCGTATGCAGGTGCCCAAGACGGACAGGCAATCCGCAGCGCGTACAGGAAGAGGCTTCAGTCATGTCGTTGATCCGTGCAGCAACAGGCATTGCCACCCTCATCGTCGCGGCGAGCGTCGCCGCACACGCGGCGCGCGCCGACGGCCGGCTCGAGGCCCGCTACAAGGTTTCGGTCGCCGGCATCGCGGTCGGCAAGAGCGAGATCAACGTGGCGATCACCGGCTCCGACTACGCCGTTTCGGCGAACGGCCGGGCGAGCGGCATGTTGCGCATCCTCGTCAGCGGCGAAGGAACGCTCGCGACGCGCGGCACCATCGTCGACGGCCGGCTGGTGCCGACGAGCTTCACGTCGAGCACCACGCAGGAGGACGAAAAGGCCGAGGTGAAGATGACGCTCGACGGCGGCGCCGTGAAGGATCTCTCCGCCGAGACCACCTCTTCGGCATCCGACCGCATCGCGCTCACCGAAGAGCATCGCAAGGGCATCGTCGATCCGATGACGGCGCTGCTGGTGACGGTCGGCGGGAGCGGCGACGTGCTCGCGCCCGAGGCGTGTCAGCGCACGCTGCCGATCTTCGACGGCCGCCGGCGCTACGATCTCAAGCTCGCCTTCAAGCGCATCGACACCGTGAAGGCCGACAAGGGCTATCGCGGACCCGCCGTGGTCTGCGGCGTGACCTTTCAGGCGATCGCGGGCCACCGCGCTTCGAGCCCGCTGGTGAAATATCTGGCCGACGGACGCGACATCGAGCTCGCGCTCGCGCCGATCGCCGGGACGCGCACGCTCGCGCCGTTCCGCCTGTCGATCGCCAGCATGCTCGGCAACATGGTGATCGAGGCGGCCGAGTTCGAGACGACGCCGACGATGTCGATCCGCGCGGCGCTTCCGCCGAAGGCGACGGCACAGTGATCGGGTAGTCAGGCGGCGGCAGGCATCCTATGTCTGTCGCATGCCGCCGCTTTCGGTTCTCGACCTCTCCCCCATCACGACAGGCCATTCCGGCGCCGCCGCGCTGAAGAACAGCCTCGATCTCGCGGCGCTCGCCGATCGCCTCGGCTACACCCGCTACTGGGTCGCCGAGCATCACAATCTGCCCTCGATCGCGAGCTCGGCGCCCGACATCATGATCGGGCAGATCGCGGCCGCGACGCACCGCATCCGCGTCGGGTCGGGCGGCGTGATGCTGCCGAACCATGCGCCGCTCGTCGTCGCCGAGCGCTTCAAGGTGCTGGAGGCGCTTTTCCCAGGACGCATCGATCTCGGCATCGGCCGCGCGCCCGGAACGGACCCGGTCACCTCGATTGCGCTGCGGCGCCGGCAGGGCATCAGCGACGACGACGATTTCCTCGAGCGCTTCCAGGAGCTGATGCTCATCGAGACGCGCGGCTTCCCGGAGGGCCATCCGTTCCGCAACGTGCGCGCCATGCCGGAGGACGTGCCGTTGCCGCCGATCTACCTTCTGGGATCCAGCAACTATAGCGCCAGATTGGCCGCCATGATCGGGGCGGGTTTTTCCTTCGCGCATCACTTCGCCGAGTATGACCCGGTCGAACCGATGACGAGCTATCGCAACGAGTTCCGGCCGTCGGCCGCGCTCGCCAAGCCGCACGCCATCCTGGCGCTGGCGGCGGTCGCCGCCGACACCGACGCGGAGGCGGAGCGTCTCGCCGCGACCATCGACCTCAATTTCGTGCGGCGGGCGCGCGGCGAGTACCTGCCGCTCGCGAGCCCGCAAGAGGCGGCGGCCTACGACTACGCGCCGATCGACCGCGAGCGCATCCGGCGCAATCGCGCGCGCGTGTTCGTGGGCTCGACCGAAACGATCCTCGCGCGCTTGATGCCGCTCGTCGAAGCGACGCGTGCGGACGAGATCATGATCACCACCATGATCTACGATCACGCGGCGCGCCGGCGCTCCTACGAGTTGATGGCCGAAGCATTTGGACTTAGCGCGTGTCCCGGCGAAGTGGATACCGGTTCGCCGACAAGGACACGCGCCAAAGAATAGTATCCTGACTGCAACGCTCGCCAAAAAACAGAACCCCGGCCGCGAGGCCGAGGCTCCAGTCTTGCCGGGTTTGATCCCGATCTCAACGATACTGCGGGTAGGCCTGACCCTGCGGAGGAGCCCCGTAGGTCTGCGGACCCTGTGGCCCGTAGGCTTGCGGGCCGTAGCCCTGCGGCGCGGGGCCCTGCTGCATCTGCGGGGGCAGCTCGCTCTGCGCGCTCGGGCCGGGGTTCGCGGGCGGGTTCATCGCGATTTCCTGCGTGCACACGTCCTTGAACACGACCGCGCCTTCCTGCGTGTACTCCTTGGTCAGGCAGGTGCAGCGGTTATAGGTCGGAGCCGCCGCGTAGGTCGTCGCAACGCCGCCGGTCACGACCGGATAGATCCACGGACGGGACCAGCCGCACCACCGATAGTTCCAGCCCCAGCGGCCGCACAAATGATGGTGATGCCAGTGCGGACGGAAGACGAAGCGCCGGAAGCCGAAGTTGTGGTGATTACGAACAACGGGGCGGAAGATCGGGCGAATGCCGCGGAAGTGGCTGCCGCCGACCATGCGGGCGCCGCCGCCGTGAAAGCCGCCGCCATGGAAGCCGCCGCCGCCGTGGCCGCGGGCCGAGGCCTCCGAAGAGGCGAGCGTCGCAGCGCCGAGCGTGACGATGGCCGCGAGGGCCAGAAGGGTGGACTTGCGAAACATAGGACTTCTCCAGGTTCAGGGGTTATCGGGGGTTCAGATCCCGCTCATCCACCCCTTGGTCGGCGCGCCCGCAAAACCGGTTCACTTGGCGACCGGGAGATCTTCCTGAACGGGCGTTCAAATTGGGGAACCGGCCGTGATATAACCGCGCGCCGCGCGGCTTTCCGGCCGGCGCGGCGGCGCCACGACCATCGTGCGCGGCCTCAACAGCTAGGGAGTTGAACCTTGGGCAAGAACATCACGCTCACCGCTTCGGACGGCTTCAAGCTCGGCGCATATCGCGCGGAGCCGCAAGGCAAGCCCAAGGGCGGCCTGGTGGTGATCCAGGAAATTTTCGGAGTGAACCATCATATCCGCGCGATGACCGACCGTTTCGCCGCGCTCGGCTACCTCTCGGTCGCGCCGGCGGTGTTCGATCGCATCCAGCCCAATTTCGAGTGCGGCTACACCCCCGACGAGATCGCGCATGCGCGCACGCTCCTTCCGAAGATCGACTGGGCCGCGATGATGCGCGACGTGCAGGCCGCGATCGACAACGTCAAGTCCGTCGGCAAGGTCGGCATCGTCGGCTTCTGCATGGGCGGCACGGTCGCCTTCATGGCGGCGAACAAGCTCGACGGGCTCTCCGCCGCGATCGGCTATTACGGCGGCAACATCGCCAAGAACGCGGACCTCAAGCCGAAGGTGCCGACGCTCCTGCACTTCGGCGATCAGGACCAGTCGATCCCGATGTCGGACGTCGAGATCGTCAAGCAGGCGCGCCCGGATTGCGAGATCCACATCTATCACGCGGGCCACGGCTTCAGCTGCGACGAGCGCGGAAGCTACAACGAAGCCGCGCACAAGGCGGCCTGGGAGCGCACGCTCGGCTGGCTCACCAAGTATGTCGGATAGGCCGTAAGGCGCGCAGGCTCAGAACCAGCGCTCCTTCACCGTAATCGTGTCGCCGGGCCGCACGGGCGTTCCGGCCGGCACGGTCCGGCGGATGGTCTGTCCGCCCGAGGACCGGCTGATCTCGACCTGGGTGCGGAACGCGCGCGGCGTATAGCCGCCCGCGATCGCGACCGCGGTCTCCACCGTCATGTTGGCGACGTAGGGGTATTGGCCCGGATAGGTGACCTCGCCCAGGATGAAGAACGGGCGATAGGTCTCGATCTCGACCGCGACGTGCGGCTCGCGAATGAAGCCCTGACGCAGCTTCGCGGCGATCGCGCTCGACAGCGCAGCCGGCGTGAGCCCGCGCGCCGGCACCGCGCCGATCAGCGGCATCGTGATGCTACCGGCGGCATCCACGCTGTAGCTGTTGGTGAGGCCATCCTGGCCGAACACCACGACGCGCAGCTTGTCGCCGGAATCGAGCGTGTAGGGTCCGTCGCCGGAGCGAGCCTGTGCGGCGCGCACGATGCCGCCGCCGTAGACGAGCCCGTCGAGCTCGCTCGCGGCCGCCGTCTCCACGACGACCGAACGCGTCGACTGCCGCGCACAGCCGACCGCCAGCATGGCAGCGAGGACCACGATCAAAAGGCGGGCGAGCCGCATGCGGCGAATCCGGACCGGTCTAAAACTCCCCAGCCGGATTAGCGCCTTATATGGTTAACAAAACCTCACCGCGGGGTGGCCGCGCGGCCGCGCAAAGCGCAGGTTTCCAGGCCGCCCGCTGGTCGCTACTGCGCCATCACTCCGGTTCCGATCGGGCAGCTCACACCAGTGCCGCCGAGGCCGCAATAGCCCATCGGATTCTTGGCGAGGTACTGCTGATGGTAGTCCTCCGCGAAATAGAATTCGGGCGCGTCGAGGACTTCCGTGGTGACGGCGCCAAGGCCCTTGGCCTTGAGCGCCTGCGCGTACATCGCCTTCGAGGTCTCCGCGGCTTTGCGCTGTGCGGGCGAGGTCACGTAGATGCCGGAGCGATACTGGGTGCCGGCGTCGTTGCCCTGGCGCATGCCCTGGGTGGGATCGTGGTTCTCCCAGAAGGTCTTGAGCAGCCGCTCGTAGGAGATCTTGGCCGGGTCGTAGACCACGAGCACGACCTCGTTATGCCCGGTGCGGCCGCTGCAGACTTCCTCGTAGGTCGGATTGGGCGTGAGCCCGGCCGCGTAGCCGACCGCGGTGACATGGATTCCGTCGCCGAGCTCCCAGAATTTTCGCTCCGCGCCCCAGAAGCAGCCCATGCCGAATACCGCCGTCTCGAAGCCGGCCGGATAAGGTCCCTTGAGCGGACGTCCGTTGATGAAATGCTTTGCCGCAGTCGGGATCGGTTGCGCGCGGCCGGGCAGCGCCTCTCCGGCGGCAGGCATTTCCAGCTTCTTCTTGAACATGAACATCGCGCGGTCTCCCTTGCGTCACGGTGCCCGCAATATAGGCCAGACCCGCTTGCTCCGCATCGGCCGCCGTCATCACATCCTGCTCATGCGAACGATGCGGCCCGATCACGCGGCCGCGAACGCCCTGTCCGCAAGCCTATTTCGCCGTTGTATTTCAAACCCTATGCTTCCCTCGCGCGCGTGCGCTCCGCACCGACCCCGGGGCGGATACAAGGATCACGGGAGGATCTGTTCATGCGTCATGTTGCATCCACGTTCGTCGTCGCCGGCGCTGCCGCGCTGATCGCGGGCGGCGCGTTCGCTCAGCAACCGGCTGCGCCTGCGGCCGGCCCGCCCCCGGCACAGTACGGCAGCCCGGGCGTGAACCTCGAGCAGGCGGAGAAGGCGGTGAAAGCCGCCGAAGCGGAAGCGAAGAAGAACGGCTGGGCGATGGCGATCGCAGTCGTCACGAACGGCGGCTATCTGGTTCACTTCAGCAGGATGGATCAGACGCAAATCGCCTCGATCCAGATCGCGCAACACAAGGCCAAGGCGGCCGCGACGTTCCGCCGTCCGACCAAGAGCTTCGAGGACCGGCTCGCCGCCGGCGGCGCCGGGCTCGTGATCCTGACGCTAGATGGCGTCATCGCGTCCGAAGGCGGCATCCCGATCATGTCGAACGGCAAGATCATCGGCGCGATGGGCTGCAGCGGCGGCACCGGCGCGCAGGACGGACAGACCTGCAAAGCGGGCGTCGACACGATCAAGTAAGTGCCGCGATCACAGCAGAGTTGAGCACGGCCGCGGCGGCGACGCCGCGACCCTTTTATCGCGCGTAGCCGATCAGCGGCCTCTTCTTGCGGCCGAGCAGGATCAGGAGCGCGCCGAGCACGGCAAAGACCAGCCAGGTCGGCGCCGTGAGCACCGACAGGATCACCGGATCCCACAGCCAGACCGCGACATGGCGCTCGATCGCCGGCTGCAGCAGCTGCAGGCTGGTCGAATGGATCGCGTTCCAGGTATCGCCCAGCTTGGTGACGTAGAGCTGGTTTCCGGCAATCGACTTGGTGCCGTCATAGACGAAGAACACAAATCCGGCGGCGAGGATCCAGAGGCCGAGCGAGCGCAGGATGAAGCGGATCATGGCTTTCCGTCAGGAAGTGGAGACATCGTCGCCCGGCGCAGGCACGGATTACTACCGCGGCGGGCGCGGTTCAACCGCCCGCTGTTGCGACCAATGGGCCGGCGGCCGCGCCCGCGACACCATAGCTTGAGCAAGCACCTGTCCTTCCTGTAATTTCCGCCGTCCGCCGCGCCAGGTGGGCGAGCGTTCAGGAGTATCAATGGCCACCCCACCCAAAAAGAGCGGCAACCGCCCGACCTTCACCGACCAGGAGGCGTTGCAGTTCCACAGCCAGGGCCGTCCCGGCAAGCTCGAAGTCGTCGCCACCAAGCCGATGGCCACCCAGCGCGACCTCTCGCTCGCCTATTCGCCCGGCGTCGCGGTGCCGGTGCTCGCCATCGCCGAGGACGAAGCGCGCGCCTACGACTACACCACCAAGGGCAATTTCGTCGCCGTCATCACCAACGGCACCGCCATCCTGGGCCTCGGCAATCGCGGCGCGCTCGCCGCCAAGCCGGTGATGGAAGGCAAGGCGGTGCTGTTCAAGCGCTTCGCCGACATCGATTCGATCGATCTCGAAGTCTCCACCGAGGATCCCGACGAGTTCATCAATTGCGTCAAGGTGCTCGGAAAGAGCTGGGGCGGCATCAATCTCGAGGACATCAAGGCGCCGGAATGCTTCATCATCGAGCAGAAGCTGCGCGAGCTGCTCGACATCCCGGTCTTTCACGACGACCAGCACGGCACCGCCATCATCTCGGCGGCCGGTCTCATCAACGCGCTCGATCTCACCGGGCGCGACATCGCGAGCACCAAGCTCGTCTGCAACGGCGCGGGCGCCGCCGGCATCGCCTCTCTCGAACTGCTGCGCGCGATCGGCTTCCGGCCGGAGAACCTGATCCTCGCCGACACCAAGGGCGTCATCTATGAGGGCCGCACCGCGGGCATGAACCAGTGGAAGTCGGGCTTCGCGGTCAAGACCAAGGCGCGCTCGCTCGCCGACGCGCTCGAAGGCGCCGACGTGTTCTTCGGTTTGTCCGCCAAAGGCGCGGTCACCCCGGACATGGTGAAGTCGATGGCGAAGAATCCGATCATCTTCGCGATGGCCAATCCGGACCCGGAAATCACCGTCGAGGAGGTGGCCGCCGTGCGGGCGGACGCCATCATGGCGACCGGGCGGTCGGACTATCCGAACCAGATCAACAACGTGCTGGGCTTCCCGTATATCTTCCGCGGCGCGCTCGACGTGCGCGCCACCACCATCAACATGGAAATGAAGATCGCCGCGGCCAAAGCGCTCGCCGATCTCGCGCGCGAGGACGTGCCGGACGAGGTGGCGGCCGCCTACGGCGCGCGACCAAAATACGGTCCCGACTACATCATCCCGGTGCCGTTCGATCCGCGGCTGATCTCCTACGTGCCGCCCGCCGTCGCCAAGGCCGCGATGGACACCGGCGTCGCCCGCAAACCGATCGTCGACATGGAGGCCTATCGCGCCGCGCTGCGCTCGCGCCGCGACCCGGTCGCCGGCGTGCTCGCCCGCGTGTTCGAGCGATTGCGCCGCACGCCGAAGCGCGTGGTGTTCGCGGAAGGCGAGGAGGAGCAGGTGATCCGCGCGGCCGCGAGCTTCGTCCATCAGAGCCTCGGCACTGCGATGCTGGTCGGCCGCGACGAGCGGGTGCGCGACACCGCCAAGGCGGCCGGCATCGAGCTCGGCAGCGGCATCGAGATCATCAATGCGCGATTGTCGAAGCGCAATGCGGCCTACGCGGCCTACCTGTATGAAAGGCTGCAGCGCAAGGGCTTTCTCCAGCGCGACTGCCAGCGCCTGGTCAACCAGGATCGCAACCACTTCGCCGCCTGCATGGTCGCGCTCGACGACGCCGACGCCATGGTGACGGGCGCGACCCGCAATTTCTCGACCGCGCTTGCCGAGATCCTGCACTGCATCGACCCCAAACCCGGCCATCGGGTGATGGGCGTGTCGCTCATCCTCACGCGCGGCCGTCACGTGCTCGTCGCCGATACGGCCGTGACCGAGATGCCGGAAGCCGAGGACCTCGCCCAGATCGCGGTCGAGGCGGCGGGCGTCGCCCGCAAGTTCGGCTACGAGCCGCGGCTTGCGCTGCTTGCCTTCTCGACCTTCGGCCAGCCGCCCGGCGAGCGCGCCGCGCGCGTGCAGGCGGCCGTTCGCATCCTCGACCAGCGCCGCGTCGACTTCGAGTACGACGGCGAGATGGCGGCCGACGTCGCGCTCAACCCGGACCAGATGGCGGCCTACCCGTTCTCCCGCCTGTCCGGACCGGCCAATGTGCTGGTCATGCCGGCGCTCCACTCCGCCGCGATCTCGACCAAGATGCTGCAGGAGCTCGGCGGCGCGACCGTGATCGGGCCGCTCTTGGTCGGGCTCGACCGGCCGGTGCAGATCGTCGGCCTGTCGGCGACCGACAGCGACCTCGTCAACATGGCGGGTCTCGCCGCCTTCAACGTCAGCGGCTGAGCACGCGCACAAGCCAAGGAGAGCATGATGTCGAAGTCCGCCCTCGGTGGCGTCATCGCGGCGATCGCGACGCCGATCGATCAGAAGGGCGAGCCCGATTGCGCACGCGCGACCAGGCTGGCGCGCTTTCTCCTCGACAACGGCTGCGACGGCCTCAATGTGCTCGGCACCACCGGCGAGGCCACCTCGTTCTCGCTCGCGCAGCGGCAAAAGGTGATGAACGCGTATGCCGAGGCGGGCCTGCCGCTCGACCGACTGATGGTCGGCGCGGGCGCCGCGGCAGTGGCCGACGCCGTCGCGCTGACGCGCCACGCCGCCGAGCTCGGATTTGGCGGCGCGCTGGTGCTGCCGCCGTTCTACTACAAGGGCGTGCCGGATGACGGGCTCAAGGCGTATATCGACGCGATCGTGACCGCGACAGCCGCGAAGCCCATTCCGATCTACCTCTATCACTATCCGGCGCTCTCGGGCCTGCCATGGCACCCTGCGCTGATCCGGCGGCTCCTGGACACGTTCGGCGGCCGGCTCGCGGGCCTCAAGGATTCGTCTGGAGACATGGCCTACGCGCGCGAGGCCGCAAAAATCTCGCCGAGCTTCAAGGTCTTTCCATCCACCGAGGCGGTGCTGCTCGAGGCGCGATCGGGCGCATTCACCGGCTGCATCTCGGCGACCGCCAATCTCAACGCCGATCTCTGCCAGCGCGCGTGGAAGGGCGGCGACGCCGTGGCGCATGACGCGGCTGTCACGATCCGCAAGCTGTTCGAGGGCCGCCCGCTCGTGCCGGGCGTCAAGGCGCTGCTCGCCCACATTCATGGCGATGCCGCGCTCGCGCGCGTGATGCCGCCGCTTGCGGCGTTTTCGCCCGGCGACACGGCAGCGGTGATCGCCGGCTACGATCAGGTGCGCGCCAAGCGCGTCGCCTGAGGCGCCCGACATTGCACGCGAGCCTGCGCCAGCGGCGTTGACGGCTGGTGCCGGTCCAACTATAAGCCTCGCCGTCAGGCGGCGAGCGCGCTCGCCGCCGCATTTTTTCCGCGCCGCCGCCTTTCGCCGCGCGCCTTCGCAACGGAACCCCGATGGCCAACACCAAGTCCGCCAAAAAGGCGACCCGCAAGATTGCCCGCCGCACCGAGGTCAACCAGGCCCGGCGCTCGCGCATGCGCAATTACGTGCGCCTGGTGGAAGATGCGATCGCGTCGGGCGATCGCGCCAAGGCGCTCTCGGCCCTGCAGACCGCCGAGCCTGAGCTCATGCGAGCGGCCCAGAAGGGCGTCCTTCATCGCAAGACCGCAAGCCGAAAGGTCTCGCGGCTGACGGCGACCATCTCCAAGCTCGCAAAGTGAAGCGGCGCCAGGCAGGCGCCGCGTTTTTGACCTAAGCTATTGCCGGTTATCGTTTTTTCGGCCGAGTGGTTTTGCGGTATCAGCTGTTGTGGAAAAGTCACACAGTTGAGGAAAAAGTTCCGGATCAGGTATCTACGTAGTATTACGTATTGCCCACCTTCTCGCGCAACGTCTGTTTTCGCGGGTCCCCGGGCCGAGGGTTACCCTTATTTTTCGGGCAGAAAAAGCAACGCGCGCGCAGATACTTGTTGGGAAAGCGGCGGCGGGGGGTTGGGAATTGTGCATTTCTGACATGAGCCTGACGCATCCGATATTTTTCTCTCGTCGGTAGTATTGATACCTCTGCACCGCTCCGGGGCGCTGTGAATTAACACGTCGGTTCAAGCGGTTGGCCGGGCGGTTTTGCACAACGGTCACGCCGATTTCACGCACGGCCGCGCGGTCGCGGCCACATTCCTTCACCCAGCCGTTGCAAGCACCTTCACGCCGTGTATTTTTGAGACAGCCGCCGGGCCGCCGACGGTTTTCAGTAAAGGGCCTGTATTCGCGCTCATCTTGGATGAGAACGGGAGGATTTTGTCTGATCTTCCCAAGTCCTTGATGTCTCCAGTGTAGTTCGCGAACGTTCAGCCTGCTGATTGTACTTTGCGCTCCCGGCTTTTTCGGGGCCGGAAGCGTGGGGTAACCGGCTAAGTACATTAAGGGGAACAAAAAACGGATCACCCGCGGATCGCCGCGGCAAGCCGAAGGGGGGGCAATCAATGACAGGGCGTCGACGCTCGGAAGCGACATCGGCCATCACTCGTTCGTTCGCGTGCTCAGCGGGCACGCGCATCCAAGCGCTCTCATTCTCGCAATCTCGTTGCAGGCTTCGCCCGTCGCCGGGCGGATAACGACCGGCGCGCCCGACGGCCCCCACAGGCACGTCCCGGCGCCAGCGGCGAAGTCTTTCGCCCGACTTTGTACCGTGCGCGGTCCACGATCGTTCGGCCGCACTGTACCAATCGATCCCCGTCGGGACGCCTCGTGCGAGAAGAAGAATTCCAAATGACACAGACCGATCAGGAACGATGGCTGCGCGTCAGAGGGCGATTGCGGACCGAAGTCGGCGAAGACATTTTCTCGAGCTGGTTCGCGCGCATGGAGCTTGAAGGAATCGAGACGGACACCGTGCGCCTTTCGGTGCCCACCCGATTCCTCAAGAGTTGGATTCAGTCGCACTACGGCGAGCGCGTGCTGTCGTGCTGGCAGGGCGAAGAACCGGCGCTGCGCCGGATCGATCTCGCGGTGCGGTCCGCGGTGATCAAATCCAATGCGACACTGATAAAAGTCCCCGAGCCGGCTGCCTTGCCGCGCGAGAGCCGCGACATCAGGATCGACGGCGGAGAACCGCGCAGCTACTACGCGCCCGTCTCCTCATCCCAGGAGGCGCTCGGCGGCTCGCCGCTCGATCCGCGGCTCACCTTCGACAGCTTCGTGGTGGGTCGTTCGAACACGCTGGCGCATGCGGCCGCGAAGCAGGTTGCGCTTGCCCGCCGCGGCGACTCCGTCATGTTCAACCCGCTCTACATCCATGCCGGCGTCGGCCTGGGCAAGACGCACCTGCTGCAGGCGGTCGCCTGGACCGGCAACACGCAACCGGACCGCAAGGTCCTCTATCTCACCGCCGAAAAGTTCATGTACGGCTTCGTGTCGGCGCTGCGCAGCCAGACCGCGATCGCCTACAAGGAAGCGTTGCGCGGGATCGACGTGCTGGTCATCGATGATCTCCAGTTCCTGCAAGGCAAGTCGACGCAGGCCGAGTTCTCCCACACGCTCAATTCGCTGATCGACGCGGGCCGCCAAGTGGTCATCGCCGCCGACCGCCCGCCGACGGAGCTCGAGAGCCTCGACGAGCGCGTGCGCTCGCGGCTTGCGGGCGGACTCGTGGTCGAGATGGGCTCGCTGGGCGAAGAGCTGCGGCTCGAAATCCTGATCTCACGGATCGCGGCGGCGCGCGTGCATCATCCCGGCTTCGACGTGCCCGGACCCGTGCTCGCCTATATCGCGAAGTCGGTGACCCACAACGGTCGCGACCTCGAGGGCGCGCTCAACCGGCTGCTCGCGCACAGCAAGCTCACCGGACAGCCGGTGACCATGGAACTCGCCGAGCGCGAGATCCGCGATCTGATCCGCCCGCAGGAGCCCAAAAGGGTCAAGATCGAGGACATCCAGCGCATCGTCGCGCGCCACTACAATGTGAGCCGCGGCGATCTCCTGTCCTCGCGCCGCACCGCCAATGTGGTGCGGCCGCGGCAGGTGGCGATGTACCTCGCCAAGACCTTGACGCTGCGCTCGTTGCCGGAAATCGGCCGGCGCTTCGGCGGGCGCGACCACACCACGGTCCTTCACGCGGTGCGCAAGATCGAGAACCTGGTCGGCAACGACACGGCGCTCGCCGAGGAAATCGAAGCTTTGAAGCGTCAATTGCAGGAGTGACGTTGGATAAGCCACGGCCGGGCCGTCGCGACCCTTGCCTAATGGGCGCGGCCGGGCCACTTTCAGCGTCCGGCGCCCGCTTCAGCGCGCCGGCAGCCCGGCGCGAGGCCATGTTCCATCCGCCGCCGAGGCGTTCATTCCCGATCGAACGGGGTCACGCATGAAGGTTACCGTCGAGCGCGCCGAGCTCCTCAAATCGCTGTCCCACGTGCATCGTGTCGTCGAGCGGCGCAACACGATCCCCATTCTGGCGAACGTACTGATCCGCGCCGACCGCTCGAAGCTCTCCTTCAAGGCGACCGATCTCGACCTCGAGGTGATCGAGACGATCGCGGCGGAGGTCGCGCCCGGCGGAGTGACGACGGTGCCGGCCCACATGTTCTACGAGATCGTGCGCAAGCTGCCCGAGGGCACGCAGATCGCGCTCGAGGCGACGGGCGACCGCGCGGTGCTCACCATCCGGGCCGGGCGCTCGCGCTTCACGTTGCAGACGCTGCCGGAGAGCGATTTCCCCGACATCGCGGCCGGCGACATGACGCACAAGTTCACGTTGCCCGCCGCCGACCTCAAGCGCCTCATCGACAAGACACAGTTCGCCATCTCGACCGAGGAGACGCGCTACTACCTCAACGGCATCTATCTGCACACGGCCGGCACCGGGAAAAGCACGCTGCTGCGCGCAGTCGCGACCGACGGCCACCGGCTCGCACAGGTAGAGCTCGCGGCCCCGGCAGGGGCCGACGGCATGCCCGGCATCATCGTGCCGCGCAAGACCGTGAACGAGGTGCAGCGATTGATCGAGGATGCGAACGGGGAGGTCACGGTCGAGCTGTCACAGGCGAAAATCCGTTTCACCCTCGGCGAGGTGGTGCTGACCTCGAAGCTGATCGACGGCACCTTCCCGGACTACGGGCGCGTCATTCCGCTCGGCAACGACAAGATACTCGAAGTGGAGAAGAAGGATTTCGAGCAGGCGGTCGACCGCGTCTCCACGATCGCGAGCGAGCGCGGCCGCGCCGTCAAGCTCTCTCTCTCCGGCGGGCGCCTCGTGCTCTCGGTGACCAATCCGGACTCGGGCAGCGCCACCGAGGAGTTCGAGGTCGTGTACGAGGCCGACCCCATCGATATCGGCTTCAACTCGCGCTACCTCCTGGACATCGCCGCCCAGATCGAGGGCGACACTGCGGTGCTCAAGCTTGCCGACCCCGGTTCGCCGACGCTGATCCAGGACAAGGACGCCAAGGGCGCGCTCTACGTGCTGATGCCGATGCGGGTCTGACGACCCGACGAGCGCGGCGACGCCAGCCGCTTGACGGACCCGCCGGCCCGTCGTCTTTCGTCTGCGCCATGGCCGCCCGCATCCGACGCCTCACGCTTGCGAATTTCCGCAGCTATCACGCCGCGAGCATCGCGATCGAGAACGGTCCGGTCGTCCTGATCGGACCGAACGGCGCCGGCAAGACCAATCTCATCGAGGCGATCTCCTTTCTCGCGCCCGGGCGCGGGTTGCGCCGCGCCACCCTGGAAGAGCCCGCCTTCAGCGAAGGCGACGGCTCCTGGGCGGTATCGGCCGAGATCGAGGGCGCGCTTGGCCTCGTCACGCTCGGCACCGGCATCGAGCCGCCGAGCGCAGAGGACGCGGCGCCGGCGCGCAAATACCGCATCGATCGCGAGCCGGTGTCGTCGGCCGCGGCGTTCGCCGACCACCTGCGCATCGTGTGGCTCGTGCCCGCCATGGACGGCCTGTTCGGCGGGCCCGCCGCCGAACGGCGGCGCTTCATCGACCGGCTGGTGCTGGCGGTCGATGCGCAGCATGGTGGGCGCGTCAATGCGCTCGAGCGCGCCTTGCGCTCGCGCAACCGCCTGCTCGAATCGCCGACCCCCGACTCGCACTGGCTCGACGCGACCGAGCACGAGACCGCCGAGCTCGCCGTCGCCGTCGCCGCCGCGCGCGCCGAGACGGTGCGCCGCCTCTCCGCCGCGCTCGCGGCCGGCCGCGCCCCCGATGCCGCCTTTCCGTCGGCCGAGATCGCGCTGCAGGGATGGATGGAGGCGCTCGTCCTGACCCATCCGGCGGTCGAGGTGGAGGATCGCTATCGGGCGGTGCTCAAGGAGAACCGCGGGCGCGACGCCGCCGCCGGCCGCACGCTCGACGGGCCGCACCTCACCGACCTTTCCGTCGTCTACGAGCCGAAGGGCATCCCGGCGCGCGATGCCTCGACCGGAGAGCAGAAGGCGCTGCTGATCGGCCTCGTTCTGGCCCATGCGGGCCTCGTCGCGGACATGACCGGCCAGGCGCCCGTCATCCTGCTCGACGAGGTGGTGGCCCACCTCGATCCGGCGCGGCGCGCGGCGCTCTATGGCGCGCTAGACCGTCTCGGGGCGCAGATCTGGATGACCGGCGCCGATCCGGCCGCGTTTGCCGACGTCGCGGCGCGCGCGGAGGTGTTGGAGGTCTCCTCCGGCAAGGCGGAAAAGCTCGCCGCCGAGGCCGTTTCACGGCGCATGATTCGGCCGTGACAAGCCCCTTCCGCAAGGCTCCTGGCGGGTCCCGATTCGGGGCCGGCAAACGCCAGAAAAATATAGACAATTCAACCTCTTATTCGCCTTCACTTTGCCTTGTACGCTCCCCATATTCGTGTCACACCAAGACGCGTTGATTCCGCGTCATTTTTGACCCCTCGCGAAGTCTTTCCATGGCCGAAGCCGCCCGCCAGCAGCCCCCTCCCGCCGCGTCCGATTACGACGCCGAATCGATCAAGGTCCTCAAGGGCCTTGATGCCGTTCGCAAGCGTCCGGGCATGTATATCGGCGATACGGATGACGGCTCCGGCCTTCACCACATGGTCTACGAGGTCGTCGACAACGCCATCGACGAGGCGCTCGCGGGCTACGCCAAGGAAGTGGTGGTCACGCTCAATCCGGACGGCTCGTGCACCGTGCGCGACGACGGGCGCGGCATCCCGACCGACATCCACAAGGGCGAAGGCGTCTCGGCGGCCGAGGTCATCATGACCCAGCTGCACGCCGGCGGTAAGTTCGACCAGAACGCCTACAAGGTATCGGGCGGTCTGCATGGCGTCGGCGTCTCGGTCGTCAACGCGCTCTCGCGCTGGCTCAAGCTGACGATCTGGCGCGACGGCAAGGAGCATTTCATCGAATTCGGCAACGGCGAAGCGAAGTCGCCGCTGGCGACGGTCGGCGACGCCACGGGCAAGCGCGGCACCGAGGTGACGTTCCTGCCCTCGACCGACACCTTCACCATGACGGAGTTCGACTGGGCGACGCTCGAGCATCGCCTGCGCGAGCTCGCGTTCCTCAATTCGGGCGTGCGCATCGTGCTCTCCGACCGGCGTCATGCGGTCGAAAAGCGCGAGGAGATGACCTACGAGGGCGGCGTCGAGGCGTTCGTGAAATATCTCGACCGCAACAAGACGCCGCTCGTGCCGCAGCCGATCGTCATCAAGTCCGAGCGCGACGGCACCGGCGTCGAGGCGGCGCTGTGGTGGAACGACGGCTATCACGAGGCCGTGCTGTGCTTCACCAACAACATTCCCCAGCGCGACGGCGGCACCCATCTCGCCGGCTTCCGCGGCGCCTTGACCCGCCAGGTCACCGGCTACGCGGAGGCGGGCGGCGTGACACGCAAGGAAAAGGTCGCGCTCACCGGCGACGACTGCCGCGAGGGCCTGACCGCGGTGCTCTCGATCAAGGTGCCCGATCCGAAATTCTCGTCACAGACCAAGGACAAGCTCGTCTCCTCCGAGGTGCGGCCGGTGGTCGAGGGCATCGTCAATGATTCGCTCAAGGCCTGGTTCGAGGAGCATCCGGCCGAGGCCAAGGTCATCGTCGGCAAGGTGATCCAGGCCGCCGCGGCGCGCGAGGCCGCGCGAAAAGCGCGCGAAATCATCCGCAAGGACGCGCTCAGCGTCGCGTCGCTCCCAGGGAAGCTGGCCGATTGCCAGGAGAAGGACCCTGCCAAGTCCGAGCTCTTCATCGTCGAGGGCGACTCGGCTGGCGGCTCCGCCAAGCAGGGACGCGACCGCGCGTTCCAGGCGGTCCTGCCCTTGCGCGGCAAGATCCTCAACGTCGAGCGCGTGCGCGAAGACAAGATGCTGTCGAGCCAGGAGATCGGCACGCTCATCACCGCGCTCGGCGCGGGCATCGGACGCGGCGACTCGAGCGCGCACTCGTTCAATCCGGACAAGCTGCGCTACCACCGCATCATCATCATGACGGACGCCGACGTCGACGGCGCCCATATCCGCACGCTGCTGCTGACGTTCTTCTATCGGCAGATGCCGGAGCTGATCGAGCGCGGCCACCTCTTCATCGCACAGCCGCCGCTCTACAAGGTCAACCGCGGAAAATCCGAGCAGTACCTCAAGGATGAACGCGCGCTCGAGGATTATCTGATCACCACCGGCCTCGAAGAGGCGGTCTTCCGCCTCTCGAGCGGCGAGGAGCGTGCCGGGCCCGATCTGCGAACGCTGGTCGACGACGCCCGTATCATTCGCGGCGTCATCCGCGGGCTGCACAGCCGCTACAATCGCAAGGTCATCGAGCAGGCCGCGATCCTCGGCGTGCTCAACCAGAACATCTTTGGCGACCCGGAGAAGGCGACCGCCGCGGCGCCCTATATCGCGCGCCGTCTCGATGCGCTGTCCGAAGAAACCGAGCGCGGCTGGCACGGCGCCTTCGTCGAAGGCCAGGGGTTCGCGTTCGAGCGCACGGTGCGCGGCGTCAAGGAGGCGGCCGTCATCGATCAGGCGCTGCTGGGCTCCGCCGACGCGCGCAAGCTCGACGAATTCGCGGTTTCGCTGCAGGGCATCTACGCGCGCACCGGCCATATGCGCCGCAAGGGCGAAGACACGCCGATCCACGGGCCGCTCGACCTGTTCGAGGCGGTCACCGCCGCGGGCCGCAAGGGCATCGCGCTGCAGCGCTACAAGGGGCTGGGCGAGATGAACCCGAACCAGCTCTGGGAGACGACGCTCGACCTCAACGCGCGCTCGCTCCTGCAGGTGAAGGTGAAGGAGGTCGACGAGGCCGACGACATCTTCACCAAGCTCATGGGCGAGCTGGTCGATCCGCGGCGCGAATTCATCCAGGACAACGCGCTCGCCGCCAGCGTCGACGTCTGAGGCGGGAGCCCGTCAGGGCCGCCCCGCCGCAACCTTAGGTCTTCCTTAAACGGAAATGTCGGCGCCGGAGCCGGTGCGGCGCCGCCGCCGCATGAATTCGGCTGGATGGCGATACCGGCCCTGTGTTAGAATTGCGATGTAGAGTACGGCTTGGGGATCTCTAAGGGGTCAAGGTCGCGTCGTCGCGTTTGTGGCGTGTAGCGTCCTGTTGGGGGTGTTGTGAATACCGCCGAGTATGTGCGCGAGTTGCGGCCGCTTTTGCCGGCCGCGGCGTTCCGGCCTAATGCATCGGCCTACGTGCCGATCTGCATCCATCTTGCGATCGTGGCCGCGGGATGGACCGCGCCGGGCGGTCTGCCGGGCGTCTGTTGGCCGGTCGTCGGGCTCATTGTCGGCAACAGCGTGAGCGTGCTCTGCCTCTACGCCCACGAAGTGAGCCACCGCAGCGTCACGACCAACAAATTCCTGCTGTATCCGACCGAGCTCCTGCTCTGGGGCCTGATCTGCATCCCGGCCACGCTCTGGCAGCGCGTGCATTCCGCTCATCACGCGCACACCAACAGCGAAGACGATACCGACCGCCGCTTCCTTCCCCACGAGCTCACGCCGGTCGGACTCGTCGCCGCCGCGACCATGTTTCCCAACCGGGCGCTGCGCTACAGCTTGACGTGCTTCCTTTACGGGATCGTGTTTCCGGTGCGGCACACGATCGCGATGCTCTACCCCGGCAAGAGCAAGCCCGACTTCGTCACCGCCAAGCCACGCTATGCGACGGCCGACAAGATCCGCATCGCTTTCGAATTCCTGCTCATCGCGGCCTTGCAGTTCGCCATCGCGAAATACACCGGCAGGGCCTATTTCTGGGTCGCCATCCTGCCGTTGTTCATCACGTCGGCGGTCGTGTCCTCCTACGTGCTGACCAATCACGGGCTCAACCCGGTCGACGACGGCCATGATGCCGTGGCGGCCTCGACCACCGTCACGGTGCCCAAAGTGATCGATCGCCTGCACTCGAATTTTTCGTATCACACCGAGCACCATCTCTTTCCGACGATTAACTCGAAATACTACCCGCTCGTCGGCGCGCTCTTCAAAGAGCGGTTCCCCGACCGCTATCACTGCATTCCGTTCCTCGAAGCTTGGTCCGCATTGTGGCGCAACGCCATCGCCGCCTCGCGCCGTGGCGCGCGGCCCGGGACACTTGCCGCCGATGACAAAGTCGCGCCCGCGCGCCGGCTTGGCGGCGCGGCGCAGCCGGGGGCTCAGGTCAGCATGTCCTGAGAGGTCGCACAGCCCGCGTGGTCACACGCGTCGCGCCGCGACCATCCCGAGCACCAGGGCGCCCAGGAACAGGATCAGGAAGAGGCCGAACAGCACCTTCGCGATGCCGGCCGAAGCGGCGGCGATGTCGGTGAAACCGAACACCGCCGCGACCAAAGCGATAATCAGAAAAATGACTGCCCAGCGCAGCATGGATGGGCTCCTGCAAGTTAATATCCGCCGGATTGTTAATCACTCAACGCGGCCCGAGTTCCCGCCCCGTCCCCCTTACCGCTCGTCAAGGCCTGCGAGCTTCGCCGTCTCGGCCCACAGCCGTTTCGCGGCAGCGTCGTCTTCGGCCGCAAAGCTCGGCGCGATCAGCCGGTTGTCGGCGAAATAGCCGCCAGTGGTATCCGCGACCTCGGGCGAGGTTGCGAGATAGACGAGCGTCCGCGCGCCGCGCTCCGGCGAAATCGCAAACAGCTTGGCGATGCGAATGAACACGGAAAGCATGCCGGCGGCGTTCCCGATTCGGGTCGCGGTGAATCCAGGATGAAAACAGTTCACGGTGACGCCGCTGCCGGTCCAGCGGCGGGCGAGCTCGCGCGTGAAGAGGATGTTGCAGAGCTTCGAGCACTCGTAGGCGAAGATCGTGTTGTAGCCTCTGGCAAGCTGCAGGTCGTCGAAATCGAGGCGTCCGCCCTGATGCGCGGCCGAGGCGGTATTGATCACGCGCGCCGGCACTGACGCAAACAGGCGCTCACGCAGTCCATGCGTGAGGACCACGTAGGCCACGTGATTGGTCGCGAAGTGGCGCTCGAGTCCGTCCTCGGTGAGTCTGCGCGCGCCGAGGATCCCGCCCGCATTGTTGATGAGCACGTCGATGCGCGGCTCCGCGGCGGCGATGTCCGCGGCGACGCGCTTCGTCTCTGCGATGCGCGAGAGATCGGCGACATGAAGGCTGTGCGTGACGCCGGGGCCGCACTTGGCGAGACGCGCGAGCGTCGCCTCGCCGCGCGCGCGCTCGCGCGCCACCACGACGAGGCGCATGCCCCTCGCGGCGAGCTGCTCCGCCGCGACCTGGCCGATGCCGGAGGTCGCCCCGGTGATGACGCAGACTTTTCCTCTCGGTTCCATTGTGCGTTTCTTGCGATGTCAGCGACCGTCACTTCATCGCCACATTCTTGCATCGTTTCGATTCCGCGCACCGCGATTGCCGGCGCCACGCGGACAAAAACGAATTGAGTTCCCGCTATTTAGAGATGATCTCACCACGTCCGCGCGCGGCGCGCAAAGATGATGATTTGGCCGCGCCGCCATGCTAATCCAGCGCGAGCCGGGAAGCGTCGACGGACGGACGTCGCTGACGTCTTGGGGAAATGATGAACAACGCGGACTATGTGCGGGCGTTGCGGCCGATGTTGCCGCCGGAGGCGTTCCGCCCCAACTCCTGGGCCTACGTTCCGATCGTCCTCCATCTCGCGATCATCGTGGCGGCATGGAGCGCGACGCGCCACGTGCCGCACGTCTGGTGGCCGGTGCTCGGCCTCGTGGTGGGCAACAGCGTGAGCGTGCTTTCCTTCTACGCCCATGACGTGACCCACCGCAGCGTCACCACGAACAAATACCTGCTCTATCCGACCGAGTTGATCCTGTGGGCGCTCATCTTCGTCCCGGCATCGCTGTGGCGGCGCGTGCACGGCACGCACCACGCCCACACCAACGCCGACGACGATCCTGACCGGCGCTTCCTCGCGAGCGAGCTGTCTCCAACCGGCCTGGTCGCCGCCGCGATGCTCTTTCCCAACCGGACGCTGCGCTACAACGTGGCGTGTTTCCTCTATTGGATCTTCTTTCCATGGCGGCATGCGGTGGCGCTGCTCTTTCCCGGCAAGAGCAAGCCTGATTTCGTGACCGCGAAGCCCCGCTACTCGCGCGGCGAGAAATTCCGCATCGGGTTCGAGTTTTTCTTCATCGCGGCGCTGCAGTTCGGCCTGTCGAAATTCACCCACGGCGCCTATGTGTGGGTCGGCATCCTGCCGGTCTTCATCACATCGGCGGTGGTGTCATGGTATTTCTTCACCAATCACGGGCTCAAACCGGTCGACGACGGGCATGACGTGCTCGCCGCCTCGACCACGGTCACCGTGCCGGAGTTCTGCAACAAGCTCCACTCGAACTTTTCTTTCCACACGGAGCATCATCTGTTTCCCACGATGAACCCTAAGTACTACCCGCTGGTCAGCAAGCTCTTCAGCGCGCATTTTCCCGAGAGCTATCACTGCATCCCGATCGGGCAGGCGTGGAACGGCCTGTGGCGCAATGCGATCGCGAGCCCGCACCGCGGCGTGCCGGTCGCAGTTGCGCCGCCGCCCGCGGATCACGCGCGGACCGAACCCGTCGTGGCGAATTGATCGGCGCCTGACGACGGACCTCAACGGCCCGGCAGCACCGTCACGGTCGGTTGCGCCGGCAAGGTCGCCTTGGAAATGGTCAGCGACGGCGTCTCACTGATGTCCACCCGATAATTCTGCCGCACGCGCGACAGGAACCGGTCGAGCGTGTAGGCGCTGAAGAAGTGCATCGGGATCACCTGCTGCGCCTTGAGCGATTGCAGCACCTCGATCATCCCTTCGAGGTCGAGCGTCATGTTACCGTCGACTGCCGCAAAGACGACGTCGACGCGCCCGATCTCGTCGAGCTGCTGCTGGTTGAGCGTGTGATGCAGATGGCCGAGATGCGCGATGCAGAGTTGCGCAATCTCGAAGATGAAGATCGAGTTGCCGTGCCGCTGCGTGCCGCCCGCCCAGTCGCGGATATTGGTGGCGACGCTGCGCACCCGCACGTCCTGGAACGATAAGTCGTGGCCGGACGGCTTGCCGTCGTCGCGCCAGCCGCGCAGCACGAACTTGATGTCGGGCTCGGGCCGGTCCGTGTAGTGGGTCGAATGCGCATGATTCATCGTGACGATGTCGGGCCGCACCGGCGGCTTGACCCAATCGTTGTAGTCGGTGGCGATGCGCACGAGCTTCGGGCTCTCGATCAGAAACGTCGAATGACCCGCGTAGCTGATGCGCACCTGATCGGCGGCGAGCGCAGCGCGGGTATAGGCCGCAGGCACGAGCTTCGGCCGATCGGATGCGACGAGACCCGGACAGCTCTCCTTCATCTCCGGCTTTGGCGCCGGCGGCACCGGCTCCTGCGTCCGCGCGGACAACGACCAGCAACAGATGCCGGCCAGCGTCGCGGCGGCAAAGAGCAGAGCGGCAGTCAGGCGCGCCATGTTCGGCTCCGAAACTCAATCGCGGCCGGCGGCGCCGATCATAACGCAAGCGATCGGAAAGAATATGTCCCCGCGGCAAAACGGCCGGGCTGCGGGGAAAACCCCGAGCCCGGCCGCCAAACCTCCAGCGGCGGCGATTTGCCGGCGTCAGCGGGTGACGATCAATCCCTTGCTCGTCACCACCACCCAACGGCCGTCCTGCCGCCGGATGTTCTCGATGCGGCCAAGGCCCGGCAGTTGATCGCCCGGCTCGACCGCGATGACCCCCATGCGGCCCTGGATCAACGCCGCGCCGTTATAGACGCCGCGCAGCACCCAGCCTTCAACGACCGGCGGGCCTGCCGGGCGGGGCGGCTCCAGGGTCGGCGGCGCAAGCGCGGCGACCGTCGCGGTCGTGTCGGTGGCGGCCGTGGAGGTCGGCGCCGCGCGACGCTCGAGGCGTTCGATCGACTCCGTCAGCTTCGCAAGCTTCGCGGCCGGCTCGACCTGCGCGCGTTCGAAGCGATCGAGGCGATCGCCGAGCTTGGCGAACTGCACGTTCGTCGACTTGCCCGACGTGTCGATCGCCGCCTTGAGGGCGACCATCTCGGTATTGATGCGCACGATCGATTCCTTGAGCGCGCGCACGTCCTCGCTGCTTGCGGCATGGACCGGCGATGGGCGAACGGTGACGCCGGAAAGACCGCTGGTCGCGAGCGACCCCGCGATCGCGCCGACGACCGCGGCAAGCGCGATGCTCGCGGCGAGCGGAAGGGTGCGCGTCGCGCGCATCGGTGTCGGCGCGGCGGCCGGCACAGTCTCCGCGGGACGCGGAGCCGCATCGCCCGGCCGGACATCGGCCAGTTTTGCGATCGATGGCATGTCGACGGCAGCCGCCGCCGGTGTTGCAGGAGCGGGCGCGATGCTCGGCGCCGCAGGCGGGGCCTCGGACTGGGCCGGTACCAGCGCGGGCGATTCTACCTTTTCGGCTTCGGCTCGCGGCGCCGGCTGGCCGGCGGCCGTCGTCTTGTCGACCGCCGGATCGGCGGCATTCGGTTGCTGCGGATTCGCTTGATCGCCTTTGCGCTTGCGCATGGATTGGTCCCCAATTGGCTCTTCACCAATTGCTAACCATGCGGACTTACCAATTGGTTACCGCGCAGCGAGTTCGCCCGTCCGTGCCGAAACTTGGCGCCGAGATGCGCCGGAATGCTCAGGCGGTCAGACCTTCCTCCTGCGCGGCCGCCTTGAGCGAAACCTGCGGCCGGGCGCCGAGGTGCTGGATCACTTCGGCCGCCGCAATCGCCCCGAGCCGCGCCGCGCGCTCATGGTCCGTCCCCTGCGCGAGGCCGAACAGGAAGCCGGCGGCAAAGAGATCGCCCGCGCCGGTCGTGTCCACCACCCGCTCGACCCGGCAGGCCGGCACCGCGAGGACGCGCTGGCGCGTGACCACGACGCAGCCCTTTTCGCTGCGCGTGACCACCGCGAGGCGCGCCTCCTGGCGCAGCGCCGCGACGGCGCTGTCGAAATCCGCGGTCTGGTAGAGGCTGTGCAGCTCGGCCTCGTTGGCGAACAGGAGATCGACCGTGGAGGAGCGCACGAGATCGAGAAATTCGTCGCGCCAGCGATCGACGCAGAACGCATCCGACAGCGTCAGCGCCACCAGCCGGCGCGCCTCGTGCGCGACCGTCGCCGCCTTGAGAAACGCTTCCTTGGCGTGCTTCGGATCCCACAGATAGCCCTCGAGATAGGTGATCGCCGAGTCCGCGATCGCCTCCTCGTCGATGTCGCGCGGGTGCAGATCCTGCGCGGCGCCGAGATAGGTGTTCAGCGTGCGCTCGCCGTCCGGGGTGACCAGCACGTAGCAGCGTCCGGTCGAAGGCCCCTCCGAGGCCGGCGGCGTATCGAACGCGACGCCGGCGGCGCGAATGTCGTGCGCGAACACGCGCCCGAGCTCGTCGTCCTTGACCTTGCCGACGAACGCGGCGCGCGCGCCGAAGCTCGCGCAGCCGACGATCGTGTTGGCCGCCGACCCGCCGGAGATCTCGACCGCGGGCCCCATGGCCTCATAGACGCGCGCGGCGCGCTCCTCGTCGATCAGGGTCATCGCTCCCTTGCGCATGTCCTGGCGGATGAGGAAATCCTCGTCCGCGCGGGCGAGCACGTCGACGATGGCGTTGCCGATTCCGAGGACGTCGTAACGGGCGGAAGTCATGGAGATACGATCGTTGTGGAGGAGGCGCGCACTATAGCGGCCGCATCCGTGCTGGCAACGAGAATGCGCTAGCCGGCGGCGTGACTTTCCCGGAGTCGTGCGGCTAAGATCGCGCCGGAGGCCGCGGTTACCCATGTCCTTTGCGCGCGATGTCACCACCGTCGGCACCGCGGCGCTGTTTTCCCGCCTGCTCGCGTTTTTTCGCGACATCGGCATTGCGGCGGTGCTCGGGGCGGGCGTCTTGTCCGACGCCTATTTCGCCGCCCTGCAGATTCCCAATCTGTTTCGCCGCCTGCTCGCCGAAGGCGCGCTGAATTCCGCCTTCGTCCCGATGTGGCTTCGTATCCGCGACGAACAGGGCGTCGATGGCGCGCGAGGGTTCGCGGAGCGGGCGCTCGGCACCATGACGATCGCGCTCGCCGCGGTCGCGATCCTGTGCATCGTGTTCGCGCCCACGGTCGTCCACCTTCTCGCCCCCGGCTTCACGATCGGCGAAGACCGCTTCGCGGTCGCGGTCGCTTTCGTGCGGCTCTCGGCGGCCTACGTGGCGGTCGCGGGCGTGGTCGCCGTCGCCGCGGCGATCCTCAACGCCGAGGGTCGCGTCGGCGCGGTGGCATTCGCAGTGGTCATCTTCAACGGCGTTTTCG
>WNFC01000526.1_pt1 | contig 38280 bp, 43 predicted proteins | sample 5400541 | NCBI WGS metagenome assembly WNFC01 (sample SAMN13153342, study PRJNA577476) | soil metagenome | isolation source: 120 cm saprolite under Douglas fir tree site 2 hole 2 replicate 1 | place: USA:California | collected 2015-04-18
AGACCATCCGCCTCATTGTCACCAACACGGATGCGTTGAAGAGCCGTCGCGCCGTGCTGATGCGCTACCTGCAGGCTTATCGCGAAACCGTCGACTGGATGTATTCCGATCCGGCCGCGCTCGACGTCTATGCCGAGTTCGCCCAGCTGCCGCTCTCGGTCGCCAAGCGCGTGCGCGACGAGATGATTCCGAAGGACGACCTCAACCCGGATCGTCTCTCGGGGCTCGACGGCCTGATGGCGGACGCGGTCAGCTTTAAGTATCTCGCCGCGCCGCTTTCGGGTGAGCAGCTCAAGGAGCTGTTCGCGATGCCACTCAAGTGAGCGTAACGCGATCAGTCGTAGGATGGGTTGAGCGAAGCGAAACCCATCATTCTGACTCAATGCGTGTGATGATGGGTTTCGCTTCGCTCAACCCATCCTACGAGTCACGAGCTGCCCACCAACAAATCCGCCGCGCCGAGCTGCAGCAGCAGCCCGAGCTCGTCGGCGAAATACCACGCCTCTTTCCACTTGCCGTCGCTGAAACGCATGATGCCGACCTCGGGCACCTCGATCAGCTTGCCGGTCGCCGACAGGCCGTAGAGCGGCGCGCCGTGCGTGCCCGCCACCTTGAAGCGCATCCAGACGTGGTCGCCTTCCGCGATCAGGTTGTCGATGCGGTCGCGCCGGCCGGGTAGCGCGGCGGTGATGGTCTGGTTGCCGACGCCCTTGGCGTTGCCGTGGTCGCGCAGGTGCTGGAATCCGACGCGCGTCAGGCGGAAATCGGGAGCGCGGTCGGCGGCCGGCGGGGCCGAGCCCTTCGAGCGCGCCACCATGAGCTTTTGCCGCGCCTCCATCGTCGTGGGCGGGCCGGCCGCGAGGCGCGCGATGACGGCGTCGGGGTCCTCGCCCTCGCCGGTCACCGGCGGCACGATGCGTCCGCCGTCCTTGCGCGGCGGCAGCTTTGCGCCGAGTTGCTTGAGCATGCCGGCGTCGTCGCCGAGGAACCAGGCTTCGGTGATCTGCCCGTTGGCGAGGCGGAAGATGCCGAGCTCGTAGACGTCGATCGTCTTTCCGGTCGGCTCGATGCCGTAGAAATTGCCTTTGTGCGTGCCGCGCACCTTGAACAGCATGCCGACCATGTCGCCTTCGGCGATCATCTGCTCGATCGTGTCGGTGCGGTCCGGAAAGGCGCCGCGCAGGTAGGAGCCCGGTCCCGGAAAACCCTGGTCGCGCGCATTGGCGCCGATATGCTCGAAGCCGGCGCGCCAGCGCTTGTAGTTCGGCGCCAGCACCTCGCGCATCGCCTGCGCCTCGTCCTTGGTGCCCTGGCTTTCCTTGAAGCGGCGCACCACCGCCTTGTTGCGCTCGAGCGACGACGCCTGTGCGTATGCGCGGCGTAGCGACGGCATCGCAACCGCCGCAGCGGCGGCGAGGCTGGTCTGCAGAACGACGCGACGTGTCGGCATGGGCGAGTCCTCCCGGAGCGAATTGCGAATAGCGAATTGCGAATAGTAGACCGACTATCCGCTATTCGCCATTCGCTATTCGCGCCGTCCCCTGGACAGCCTTTCCGCAAAGGAGCAGCATTACGGCTTCAGAGATATTGGACCGAAGGCGCGGCCAAGACGCCGATTTCCGAAGGAGGAATGCATGGGCAATTCCAGCCGGCGCAATGGAAGACGGCATCGCTCGCTCGACGCGCTCGAGCCGGTCGCCGGAAATGGCCTGATCGACCGCCGCGCCCTGCTGGGACGCGGCGTTTTTCTTGCCGGCGCCCTGGGCGCGGGCGCCGCGGGCTCGCTCACCGGCGCCGCCGCGGAGCCGCTCAAGGACGAGCCGTGGTCGCTGGAGCCCGGCCAGACCTTGCCGGCCTACCAGGTGGCGTCGCGCTTCGAGAAGAACGTGGTGCGCACGCTGAGCAATCCGAAGAACGAGATCCGCACCGCGCATGCGCGCACGCCCCATCATCTGCTCGCCGGCACGATCACGCCCAACGGCCTGCACTTCACCATCTGCCACCATGGCGGCGCGCCCGACATCGATCCCGACAAGCACCGTCTCGTCATCCACGGGCTCGTCAAGAAGCCGCTCGTCTTCACGCTCGATACGCTCGCGCGCTATCCGATGACGACGCGCATCACCTTCCTCGAATGCGGCGGCAACAGCGCGCCGATGTTTTCCAACGAGCCGGTGCAGGCGACCGCGCAGGTGCTGCACGGCCTCGTCTCCTGCGCCGAATGGACCGGCGTCAAGCTCTCCACCTTGCTCGAGGAGACCGGCATCGAGCCGACGGCGAAATGGTTCATCGCGGAGGGCGCCGACGTCTCGGCCTTGAGCCGCAGCGTGCCGGTGAAGAAGGCGCTCGATGACGCCATGATCGCGCTCTACCAGAACGGCGAGCGCCTGATGCCGGGCAACGGCTATCCGATGCGCCTGCTGCTGCCGGGCTACGAAGGCAACATGAACGTCAAATATCTGCGCCGCATCAAGCTCACCGACGAGCCGGCGATGTCCTATTACGAGACGCGCACCTACTCGCAGATCCTGCCGAACGGAAAGGCCTACCGGTTCTATTTCCTGCAGGAGGTGAAGTCCTTCATCACCAACCCGTCCTTCGGCCATACCCTGAAGGAGCCCGGCTACTACGAGATTTCCGGCATCGCCTATTCGGGGACCGGCCGTATCGCCAAGGTCATGGTCTCGGCGGACGGCGGCAAGAGCTGGGCGGAGGCGGCGCTGCAGACGCCGGTGCTGCCCAAGGCGTTCACCCGCTTCCGCATGCCGTGGCGCTGGGACGGCGGCCCCGCGGTGCTGCAGAGCCGCGCCTGGGACGAGGCCGGCAACGCGCAGCCGCTGCGCGCCGAGTTCGTCGCGCAGCGCGGCCAGACCAAGGAGCCGGTGAAGAACCCGCTCGGCTTCGCGAACCAGCACTATAACAGCCTCACCAGCTGGGGCGTCGACGCCAAAGGGGAGGTCAAGCATGTCTACGCGTAAGCTCGCGCTTCCCGCCGCGGCGCTCGCGCTCGCGCTCGCGCTCGCGCTCGCCGCTCCGGCCGTCGCCGAGACTCCCGGGCTCGGCCGTGCGATCAGCCCGGCCGATCTTGCGCCGTGGGACATCAGCATCATGCCGGACGGCCGCGGATTGCCCGCGGGCAGCGGCAACGCCGCCCAGGGCGCGAAGGTCTATGCGGAGCAATGCGCCGCCTGCCACGGCGACAAGGGCCGCGGCGGGATCAACGGCACTCTGGTGGGCAATCCGCCGATCGACCGTATCGACGCGGCGAAGACGATCGCCAACTTCATGGGCTTTGCGACCACGCTGTTCGACTTCACCCGCCGGGCCATGCCGGCCAACATGCCGCGCACGCTCACCGACGACCAGGTCTATGCAGTCGTCGCCTACATCCTCGCCGAGAACAAGATCATCGGCGAGAACGACGTGATGAACGCGCAGACGCTGCCCAAGGTGAAGATGCCGAACCGCGACAACTTCATCATCCGGTTTCCGGACCGGATTTGAGACTCGCCTGACTCGATCCGTTGGATGCCGTACGGGCGCCGCCGCCACGCGGCCGCCGCATCTGTTGGCTTGCACCCTTCTTCGGTACCCCAGTTTATTTTCCGGGTGGCGGTCGCAACCCTTGGCCGCTGAAGCTTCCCCCCTCGCCGATGAAACCGTCGCCCGTCTTTTTGTCGGAAAGCTCCATATCCTTCGGGCATTGGCCCCGCACTGGACTTTCGCAGAAGCACCATCCGCGCACGGTCAGGGTGTCTGTTTTCAGCAACGACGCCGTTACCTTGGCGCCGGCGCCTTTGCATGCTCTTTCGGTCGCAAACTCCAAGCTCGCGGTGCTCTGCAACGCCCATATTTTGTCCGGCGGCTTTTCACCCGGGGCCGGCGGCGGAGCGGGTGCGGTCGTGAAAAACATCAGGAAAAGAATGAATTTCATGGCGCGGAACTCCTTACTGGGCTCGCAAGCCTCGTATGGTCTGCTCCAACTGGATGACGTCCAGCCGCGCCTTCGCGTCCTGGACGACCGACGTTTCGGCTTGGGTCAGCACCACGGCGCGAGGGTCGGGGCCGAAATCTTGCGCGGTGGGCAGGCTGATGACGATGAATTTTTTTGTTGGCGTCAATCGCGTCATGAGAATCTGCAATTGCTCATCCAGCTGGTAGCTGCCGCCAAGAGTGCCAAGGTCAGATCCGGCGGGAAACGCAAATGTATAGCTCCCATTGCCGCCGAATTTTATCGTGACGTCGGCGCTGAACGTCGGCTTATCAACATCGGCAACCTGAGCCGCATCCATTCCGACCGCTGCCCGATACAGCCATTCCCCGACGCCGAGATTTCGGGCGAGGACGTGATACGAACTCTGAGCCGGATCGCAAATGAGCGTATTATCTGCAATGAGGTTTTGAGATTTGATTGAATATGTTATCGCGCCGCTCTTTTGTCCTTTGCCGTCCAGTTGAACGCCGGGCGCAGCGCCTATAACCCAGGTATGCGTCCGAAGCGCGTTGGGGATGCTCGTTTTTCTTGTATGGCCAAAACCTACGTTGAGGTTTGTATCGACTTTCGGGGTCAGTGTGATCGAGATCAGCCATTGATCGGCTTTAAATCGCGAATAGCGCTCTTGCGATAAATACCGAAACGCGTCCTGCAGCTCGCATGCCGTATGGAGGAGTATTTCTTGTATGGGAAGTGCGTAATCGACGGGAAGATCAGGAAGTATGGCGCATCCGCTGAGCGAAAGACCAAAAGTCACCGCGGACAAACAATGTTTGCGACCACGCATGATAATCCCCCCGAAATGGAAACACTAAACCCAATCATAGGATCGTGTAAAATTCCGGGTTGAAATTATCCCGCAGTTATCCCCAGACTAGAATTCCAAAAAGAATTCGGAGATGAAGATTTCAGCGCCTCACTTCAACAACCCCGCGAGCGCAAAACCCTCGTCGGCCGCCTGCGCGAAGGTCGGCGACTTGCCGGCGTCCAAAAGCCTGCGCGCCGCGATGTGGTCGGGCGCGCGGTTGACCGAATCGACGGCGATGAGCCGCTCGCCGCGGAAATAGAACACCGAGAGGCGCCGCTCCTGCGGCGCCCCGCGCACCACGATGCGGTCGTGCCCGGCCGAGAGGCCCGCCATCTGCAGCCGCACGTCGAACTGGTCCGACCAGAACCAGGGCGCGGCGGTGAACGGCCGCGCGCGGCCGAGGAGGGCGGCGGCCGCGGACTTGCCCTGCTCGATCGCGTTCTGCACCGACTCGAGACGCAACAGCGTGCCGTCCGCGATGCGGCGCGCCGTGCAGTCGCCGGCCGCGACGATCGCGGGATCGCTCGTGCGCGAGCAATCGTCGACCACGATCCCGCGTTCGCACGCGAGCCCGCAGTCCTGCGCGAGCTCGCTATTGGCGACGATGCCGACGCCGACCACCACGAGGTCGGCGGGATGCGTCTTGCCGTCGCCGGTCACCACGCCGCGCACATGGCCGTCGCCCGCGAATGCCGTCACCTGGGTGGCGAGCCGCACGTCGACGCCGTGCGAGCGGTGCAGGTCGAGGAAGAAGTCGGACACGAAGGGCGCCGAGCTGCGCGCGAGCAGGCGCTCGAGCGCCTCCAGCACGACCACCGGCTTGCCGGCCTTGCGCGCGGCCGCCGCGATCTCGAGGCCGATGAAGCCGCCGCCCACCACCGCGACCGCCGAGGCCTTGGCGATGCCGGCCGCGATGCGGCGCGAGTCCTCGATGGTGCGCAAGGTCACGACGCCGTCGAGATCGGCGCCCGGAATCGGGAGCGCCCGCGCGCGTCCGCCCGTGGTGAGCGCAAGCCCGCGATAGGGCAGGCTGCGTCCGTCGGAGAGCCGCACGCTCGATGCCTGGCGGTCGATCGCGACGGCGCGCGCGCCGGTCAGAAGCTCGATGTTCCTTTTTGCGAGCAGCTCGGGTCCGCGCAGGATCAGCCGGTCCTCGGTGGTCTCGCCGGTGAGCAGCGCCTTGGAGAGGGGCGGGCGCTGATAGGGCGGATGCGCCTCCTCGCCGATCAGCGTGATAGGGCCGTCAAAACCCTCGCCGCGCAGCGATTCCGCCACCTGCAGCCCGGCCTGCGACGCGCCGACGATGATGAAGGGATGGCTCATGCGATGTGGGATACGTGGGTCGGAAGGTCGGGCTGCACCGGGTCGGCGAGTTGTGTAGGGTGCGCGGGCGGGGCGTTCAACCCATGCTTTGGACTAGGAGAGAGTCGGGACGATGGCAACCGAGGAAATCAGGATCGAGCAGCCGCTCGTCGTCATGTTCGAGGCCGACGGCGGCGTCGTATGCCACATCCACCCGAGCAAGACCGCCAGCTCCCATCAGCATTACGGCATCCTGATCTGCGACCTCGTGCGCCACGTGGCGCGCGCCTTCGAGGTCGAGGAGCGCGACGTGTGGGAGTGGGTGGACAAGGAGCGCCGCCGCCCGACCAGCGAGATCAAGCGGCCATCGTGAGGTTTGCATGCGCTACATCGACGCCTTCAATCATTTCTTTCCCCGAAAGTTCTTCGCCGGGCTGTTGGAGACGCCGGCGGCGCAGAAGGACATGGGCAAGCGCGTGCGCGGCATCCGGGCACTGTACGATCTCGACGAGCGCCTGCGCATCGTCGATTCGTTCCCGGACTATTCGCAAATTCTGTCGCTCGCCATGCCCGCGATCGACCGGCTGTGGGACAAGGACGCGTCGCCGCAGTGGGCGCGCATCGGCAACGACGAGCTCGCCGAGCTCGTCGCCCGGCATCCCGACCGCTTTCCCGGCTACGCCGCCTCGCTCCCCATGAACGCGCCGGAGGCGGCGGCCAAGGAAGCCGAGCGCGCGCTCGCCAACGGCGCCAATGCGATCCAGCTCCACACCAATGTCAACGGCGCGCCGCTCGACGAGGAGCACTTCTGGCCGATCTACGAGATCATCGAGAAGTCCGGCAGACCGATCCTGCTGCATCCGATCCGCACCCGCGAGATGGCGGACTATCGCACCGAGACCAAGTCGAAATACGAGATCTGCAGCGTGATCGGCTGGCCGTTCGAGACCGGCGCCGCGCTCGCGCGCCTCGTCTTCTCCGGCATCATGGATCGCTACCCGAACCTGAAAGTCATCACGCACCACCTCGGCGGCATCATTCCGTATTTCGAGGGGCGCGTGGCGCATTCCTGGGACCAGCTCGGCGTGCGCACGTCGGACGAGGACTACGGCGCTCTTCTCAAGCGGCTGAAGAAGCGGCCGTTCGACTACTTCAAGGGCTTCTACGGCGACACCGCGCTTGCGGGGGCGCGCGCGCCGACCATCTGCGGCATCTCGTTCTTCACGCCCGACCACGTGCTGTTCGCGTCCGACTGCCCGTTTGACCCGGAAAAAGGACGCGGATATATCCGCGCCACCATCGAGGTGATGGAATCGCTCGATCTCGCCGCCGCCGACATGGAGAAGATCTGCCATGGCAATGCGGAGCGCATGTTCGGGCTCAAACCCGCGTGAGGCCATGAATCCGGCACGTCTCGCCATCTTCGCGCTCGCGGTGCTCCTCGCCGCGCCGGCCGGCGCGCAGGCGCCTTATCCCAATCGCACCATCCGCATCCTGGTGACGATCCCGCCCGGCGGCGCGCCCGACATCGCGGCGCGGCTGATCGGCCAGTCGCTCTCCGACGCCTGGGGCCAGCCGGTCGTGATCGAGAACCGCACCGGCGCCAACGGCAACATCGCGGCCGATATGGTCGCCAAGGCCGAGCCCGACGGCTACACGCTGCTGCTCGGCGCGGATTCCGGCATTACCATCAATCCGCACGTCTACGGCCGGCTCACCTTCGACCCGCTCAAGGACCTCGTCCCGGTCGCGAGCGTCGCCGCGAACCAGTTCATGCTCGCGGTCAATCCCAAGGTGCCGGCAAGGAATTTTCGCGAGTTCATCGATTACGCACGCGCCGCCGAGCCGCCGCTCGCCTACGCGTCGGGCGGCAACGGCAGCCAGCACCAACTCGCGATGGAGATGCTCAAAGCGCGCGCCGGCATCAAGCTCCTGCACGTGCCCTATCGGGGCGGCGCGCCGGCCGCGACCGCGACCATCGCGGGCGAGACCCAGGTGCTGTTCGCCGGCGCCGCCAGCAGCGGCCAGTTCGAGGCGGGCCTACTGCGCCCGCTTGCCGCGAGCGGCGAGCGGCGCTCCAAGCGCTATCCCGATCTGCCCACCATCGGCGAGTTCTATCCCGGCTACGCGCTCGACATCTGGCTCGGCCTGTTTGCGCCGGCTGCCACGCCCGCGCCCGTGCTCGCGACGTTGCGCGCCGAAACGCACAGGATCCTGGCGCGGCCGGATCTCGCCGAGAAGCTCAACGTCTCCGGCAGCCTCGAGCCCCTCATCCTTTCGCCGGGCGAGTTCCGCGACCTCATCCGCCGCGACCACGAGAAATACGGCAAGCTGGTACGGGAGATCGGCATCAAGATCGATTGATCCGCGATGCCGCTTCCGCTCCATCCGGGCGAAGGCTGTGTGCCTAAAGAAGCACGGTGTGTCGTAAAATCGACATTAAACCGCGCCGGCACAATCGGGGCCCATTTGCCGGGTGCAATAATGCGCTATAGTCCGGCAGGTATTCGAGAGGATTTGCATTTGCGCTCAGCGATTTCCGTACGGCGGACGCGCCGCGTTCTCTGCGTGTTTCCGTCCTACACGCCGTCGTTCGGCACGTTCCAGCACGCCTTCGCGCTCATGGGCAAGGTGCGCGCCTTCATGCCGCCGCAGGGCCTGCTCCTGATCGCCGCCTACCTGCCCGAGTCCTGGCCGGTGCGCTTCGTCGACGAGAACATCGCGCCGGCGAGTGATGCCGACTTCGCGTGGGCCGACGTCGTCATGGTCAGCGGCATGCACATCCAGGCGCCGCAGATCCGGGAGATCTGCGCGCGCGCGCACGCCGCCGGCAAGGTGACGGCGCTCGGCGGGCCGTCGGTCTCGAGCGCGCCCGAGATGTATCCGGACTTCGACTACCTCCATCTGGGCGAGCTCGGCGACGCCACCGACGAGCTCATCGGCCGGCTCGACGCGAGCGTGTCGCGGCCGGCCGAGCAACAGCGGCTCACCACCAAGGATCGTGTCGGCCTCGACCAGTTTCCGCTGCCCGCCTACCACATGGTCCCGCTGTTCCGTTATCTGATCGGCAGCCTGCAGTTCTCCAGCGGGTGTCCCTATCGCTGCGAGTTCTGCGACATCCCCGGCCTCTACGGCCGCCAGCCGCGCCTCAAGACGGCCGAGCAGCTGACCAACGAGCTCGAGGCGATGCTGCGCCAGCCGGCGCATCCGACGGTCATCTATTTCGTCGATGACAATTTCATCGGCAACAAGAAGGCCGCGCGCGACATGCTTCACCACCTCATCGCGTGGCAGAAGAAGCATCATTATCCCTACGCGTTCGCGTGCGAGGCGACGCTCAACATCGCCAAGCAGAGCGAGATCCTGGCGCTCATGCACGAGGCGAATTTCGTCGAGGTCTTCGTCGGCATCGAGACGCCGGAGCCCGCCGCTCTCAAGGGCATGAAGAAGGACCAGAACCTGATGGTCCCGCTGCTCGAGTCGATCGACGTGCTCAACCGGCACGGTTTCGAGGTCACCGCCGGCATGATCATCGGGCTCGACACCGACACGCCGGAGACCGACGACCACGTCATCGAGTTCATCGACCAGTCGAACGTCCCGATCCTCACGCTCAACCTGCTCCAGGCCCTGCCGAAGACGCCGCTGTGGGACCGGCTCGCGCGCGATAACCGCATCGTCAACGATCCGACGCTCGAGTCGAACGTGCGCTTCCTGCGCCCGCACGACGAGGTGGTCGCCTCCTGGCGGCGCTGCGTCGCGCATGCCTATGAGCCCAAGCGCCTGTTCGCGCGCTACCGCCATCAGTTCCACGCGACCTATCCCAATCGGTTCAAGGCGCCGGCGCGCGGCCGCCTCACGCTGCCCAATCTCAAGCTCGGCGCGACGCTTGCCTACAACGTCGCGACCCGCGTCGGCTGGAAGTCGGACTACCGCCGCGATTTCTGGGACACCGCGCTGCCCGCGCTCAAGCGCGGCGAGGTCGAGGCCCTGCTCGGCATGGGCTTCGCGGCCCATCACCTCATCCAGTTCGCGCGCGAGGCGCTGCGCGGCGAGCAGAACGCCTCGTTCTACTCCACGCGCAGCCGCAAGCAGGAGACCGCGCCGGAGCGCGCGCTGGTCGACGCCTGAGGGCGCGCCACGGTGTGCTGCTGTTGATCCGGCCGCGATTCGCCGTTAGCGTGGCTACACATTTCGGGATGGAGTCCCCCCGTAACCGCCGATGAGGCTGATGACTCCTACCGGGCGCTTGGCGTCGGTAGGAGCTTGCCCCGGCACTCCCGCTGCCTCCAGGTTCGACGTGATCGGCGCGATCGACGCGCGGATTCGCTCTTGCGACGGTACAACGAGGGACCGATGGCACTTTACATCTGGATTGCGATCGGCAGCGCGCTCGGCGGCGTCGCGCGCTACTGGTGCTCGGGCATCGCGGCGCGGCTGATCGGCGAGACCTTTCCGTGGGGCACGCTGATCGTCAACGTGGTGGGCTCGTTCATCATCGGCTTCTTCGCGACGCTCACCGGTCCGGACGGCCGCGTCTACGCCGGCACCGCCGCGCGCCAGTTCGTCATGGTCGGCATCTGCGGCGGCTACACGACCTTCTCATCGTTCAGCATCCAGACGCTCAATCTCATGCAGGACGGCGAGTGGTTCCGCGCCGGCGCCAATGTCGGGGCGTCCGTGCTTTTCTGCATGATCGCGGTGTGGGCCGGCCACGTCGCCGCCATGAGCCTCAACTCGATGAAGTGGATCTGATCCATGTCGGTACAAATTCCGCGCGACGCCGTCCTGCTCCGCATCTTTTTCGGCGAGGACGACAAGGCCGACGGCCTGCCGCTTCATGAAGCCATCGTGCTCAAGGCGAGAGAGATGCATCTCGCGGGCGCGACCGTGCTGCGCGGCCATATGGGCTTCGGGCGCTCGAGCCACATCCACACCACCAAGATCCTGCGGCTGTCGCAGGACCTGCCCGTCATCGTCGAGATCGTCGACGCGAAGGAGAAGATCGACGCGTTCCTGCCGGTGCTCGAGACGATGATGTCGAGTGGGCTCGTCACGCTGGAGAAGGTCCAGGTGCTCCACTATGGAACGCCCGAGACGTCCGGAACGCGGTGACGACGGCTGTCGGCTCTAAGGCTTTGCCGGCGGCGCGACCGCCGCGTCGGTCTGGCCGCTCGCGGCGAGCGCCTTCGCGACGAAGCCGGACGCCTTCATCTCCTCGATGAAGCCGCGCAGATAGGCGAGCCCGGCCGGGCGGCCCTTGGTCGTGCCCATCGCCTGCTGGATCTCCATGAAGCGGCCCTCCAGCATGCGCACCTTGGGGTCGGTCTTGGCGTAGGCGACGAGCGGCTGCTTCACGCCCGCCACCACCTCGGTCTTGTCCTTGAGAAACATCTGGATCGGCGCCGTCGCGCCGCCCGCCGAGCGCACCAGCGTCGCGTTCTTGATCGTGCGCTTGAGGTAGAGATCGTAAGCCGAGTTGCCGCCCACCACGATGCGCACGCCCGCGCGATCGACCTCGTCGTTGCTCTTGATGGGCGAATCTGCCGGCACCATGTAGGCGCCCTCGATCACCACGTAGGGCGGCGTGAAGTCGATGTCGGTGGCGCGCGCCGGGTCGACGGCGAGGAACGCGATGTCCCATTCGCCGCGCTGCGCTGCCTCGAACACCTTGCCGGCGGCGTCGAAGGCCACGAAGTTGATCGGAACGCCGAGGCGTTTGGCGAGCTCGCGCGCGAGGTCGGCCGACACGCCGCGCGGCGCGCCGCCTGCCGGGTCGCGCTGCGCCAGCACCGTGTTGCCGAAGTTGAGCGCGGCGCGCAGCGTGCCGGTCGGCGCGAGCTCCTTGACGACGTTGGGGGGTGCGTTTTCTGCCATTGCGGATCCGATCGTTGACAAGATGAGTGCGAGCGAAGCGAGCGCCTTGATCATGGTGTTGGTTCTCGGAGAGGGCCTGTGGGGCGAGACTAGCGCAGGTCGCCCGCGCCGGACAATCGGGCATAAAGCGGGGCGGGCTGCGGCTCGTTATGACGTACGATTATTCTTTCGGTCTCGGCACAAATCGGATATGGCGAAATGGAATGAGTACTGGTGCGCCTGGAGGCCAAATGGCCGTTGGATATTTTTCATACCGTGTGCGGAAACCGCGAGCGATCGGCGCGTGCGAGCTATGCGTGGAGCGCAGGCGGCGTGGAGGCGTCCACTTGTTCTTTCGTTGATCCGATCAACGGAACGATCCTCTGACAGGGCCGCGAGCCATGCGCGCAGTGAATGCCGTGTGACTCGCGGCCATTTTGGCAGAACAAAGCTAACTCGAAAAATCCAACATCGCAGCCTCAGAGCCGCGCGATCTTCGGCATCACCTCGCTGCTGAACAGCTCGAGCGAGCGCAGCGCCTCGGCGAGCGACATGGTGCCGAGAAACAGATAGGTGAGCAGGTAGTTGACGCCGAGCTCGGCCGTCTGGCGCTCGATCTCGGCCGCGACCTGCGCCGGCGTGCCGGCGATCACCGAGCCGTCGGCGACGTTCTCTTCGAACGTTTCGCCGCGCGGCACGTTGAAGCGCGACACCGGGCCGGTGACGCCGTGCTTGGCGCGCAGCCAGTTGAGGTGGGCGAGGTGGCGTTCCATGGCGGGCTTCGCGAAACGCGTCGCCTCCGCTTCGCTGTCGGCGACGAAGATGTGGCGCTGCACGCCGATCGCGGCGCCGCCGGGGAAATCGGGCTTGGGGCTCGCCGGCTTGCCGCGTTTCGCCAGCGCCTCCTTGTAGGCCTCGATGTTCTTCCTCGCGAAGCCGGTCGGTCCGAGGCTCACGAAATGCAGGCCGCGCTCCCCCGCCCAGGTCGAGCCCGTGGTGTTGGAGGAGCCGTACCAGAAGGGAGGATGCGGCTGCTGCAGCGGCCGCAGCGCGATTGGCACGTCGGAATAGGAGAAGTGCGGACCCGAATAAGTCAGCGTGTCGGTGACGAGGCCGGCGCTGATGCAGTCGAAGGCGTCGATGAAGATGTCGCGCGACTGGTCGTGCTCGACCTTGTGGTATTTGAGCTCGAAGGGCGAGACGCCGCGCCCGACGCCGACCTCCAGCCGCCCGTGGCTGAGGTGATCGAGCATCGCGATCTCCTCGATCAGGCGGAGCGGCGAATAGAGCGGCAGCAGGTAGACGAGGGGGCCGAGGCGCATGCGCTTGGTCGCGCGCGCAACCGCGCCGAGATAGACGCCCGGCACCGGCACCATGTTGAGCGGCGTCGCATGATGCTCGGCCACGTGCAGGCAGTAGATGCCCGCCGCGTCCGCCGCGGCGGCGAATTGCAGGCGTTCGTCGAAGAGCGTCGTGAGCGGGCGATCGGCCCACTCCACGTGATCGAAGAGTCCGACTTTCATGGGTTCCCGGATATGTTGGAAAGTTGCGCGTGGGAGGGAGCCATATCGTAGCAGGTTTGACGGTGGATGTAGCCCGCATTGAGCGCAGCGAAATGCGGAAAGGGCCGTCCCATGACAAAGCGTTCAATCGGAACTACGTTAGGACGATGACCGAAGCCGCCCGAATCAACGTCCCCGAATGGTCGGTGTCCGAGCTCTCCGCCGCGCTCAAGCGCACGGTCGAGGACGCCTACGGCTACGTGCGCGTGCGCGGCGAGATCTCCAACTACCGCGGGCCGGCCTCGTCCGGCCACTGCTACTTCGCGCTCAAGGACGAGGGGGCGCGCATCGACGCGGTGATCTGGCGCGGCACCTTCGGCCGCATCAAGTTCAAGCCGGAGGAGGGGCTCGAGGTCATCGCCACCGGGCGGCTCACCACCTATCCGGGCCGCTCGTCCTACCAGATCGTCATCGACAGCCTGGAGCCCGCCGGCGTCGGCGCGCTGATGGCGCTGCTCGAGGAGCGCAAGAAGAAGCTCGCCGCCGAAGGCCTGTTCGACGAGGCGCGCAAGCAGCTTCTGCCCTACCTGCCCGACGTGATCGGCGTCATCACCTCGCCGACCGGCGCGGTCATCCGCGATATCCTGCATCGGCTCGCCGATCGCTTTCCCCGCCACGTGCTGGTCTGGCCGGTGCGCGTGCAGGGCGACGGATCGGCCGAGGAGGTCGCGGCCGCGATCGTGGGCTTCAATGCCCTGCCGCACCGCGCGATTCCGCGCCCCGATCTCCTCATCGTGGCGCGCGGCGGCGGCTCGATCGAGGATCTGTGGTCGTTCAACGAGGAGATCGTGGTCCGCGCCGCCGCCGACAGCATGATCCCGCTGATCTCGGCGGTCGGCCACGAGACCGACGTGACGCTGATCGATTTCGTCGCCGACAGGCGCGCGCCGACGCCGACCGCGGCGGCCGAGATGGCGGTGCCGGTCAAGTCGGAGCTGATCACGCGCGTCGACGGATGCGCGCGGCGCGCGCTCGCCTGCTGGCTGCGCGGACAGGAGCATCGCCGCACCGAGCTGCGCGCCGCCATGCGCGCGCTGCCGACCGCCGACACGCTGCTGAGCATTCCGCGCCAACGCGTCGACGCCTGCGCCGATCGCCTGCCGCGCGCCTTGCGCGCAAACGCGCAGGTGCATCACACGGCGTTCTCGCGCATCTCCGGACGGCTCACGCCGCAGCTCCTGCGCGGCCAGGTCGAGCGCCGGCGCGCGCGCTATGCCGCCGCCGCCGGCCTGCTCGCCGCGAGCCTGCGCCACAATGCCGAGGCGCAGCGCACGCGCATCGCGCGCAACTTCGAGCGCGTCGCCGTGCTGGCCGGGCGCGCCGAGCGCGCGGTGCTCACCTTGCTCGATCGCCGCGCCGCCCGCCTCGAGCGCGCCGGCCAGCTTTTGGCGGCGCTGTCCTATCACGGCGTGCTCGCGCGCGGCTTTGCGCTGGTGCGCGGGCCCGAGGGCCAGCCGCTGCGCACCGCCGCCGCGGTCGCGCCCGGCGTCGGGCTCGATATCGAATTCCAGGACGGTCACGTGCGCGCGCGCGCCGAGACCGGCGCCACCGAGCAACGCGAGCCGGTGGCGATGCGCCGGCCGAAGCCGCGGCGACGGCCCACCAGCGGCGAAGGGCAGGGCAGCCTGTTCTGAACGCAGAGCTGGTTTTCGCCCCTTTCCCGGCGGCGCGCGCATCGCCACATGATGGCGCGCACGCGCGCGGGGCGCGAACCAGGAGCTCCTTCCATGAAACGGACCGCATCCGCCGTCTGGACCGGCGATCTCAAGCAGGGCAAGGGCACGCTGTCGACGCAGAGCGGCGTGCTCAAGGACACGCCCTATTCGTTCTCGACGCGCTTCGAGAACGGCATCGGCACCAATCCGGAGGAGCTGATCGCCGCGGCCCACGCCGGCTGCTTCACCATGGCGCTCTCCGCCACGCTCGGCCGCGCCGGCTTCACGGCGCAACGGCTCGCGACCGACGCGGTGCTCACGCTCGAGCAGGTCGACGGCAACTGGACCATCACGACGGTCAATCTGCGGCTCACCGCGCGCGTCGCCGGCATCGACCGCGCCAAGTTCGATCAGATCGCCGCCGACGCCAAGGCGAACTGCCCGGTGTCGCGCGTGCTCAATGCGAAGATCTCGCTCGACGCGATGTTGGAGACGGGGTGAGGAGGTCTCGGCTACGAACTGCGGTCAACTCGTCCCCCACACCTCGCGCGCCAGCTCCACGATCAGCGCCAGCTTCGCCTCCTGCGCCTGCGGCGTGATCGGGTTGCCTTCCGCGACGCTCGCGAAGCCGCATTGCGGGCTGATCGCGAGGCGGTCGAGGTCCACATAGCGGCTCGCGTCGTCGAGGCGGCGCTTGAGCGCGTCCTTCTGTTCGATCTCCGACGTCTTGGTCGAGACGAGACCGAGCACGATGCGCTTCTCCTTCGGCACGTGCCGCAGCGGTGAGAAATCCCCCGCGCGCGGGCTGTCGTATTCCAGCAGGAAGAACGGGATGGCGAGCGCATTGAACAGGCGCTCGGCGACCGCGTCGTAGCCGCCCTCGGCGTGCCAGTGGCCGCCGCGATTGCCACGGCAGAGATGCATGCCGACGTGGAGCGACGGCGGCAGGTCGCGCAGCACGCGGTTGGTGACGCCGACATAGGTGTCGATCAGTTTCGACCAGTCGTCGCCGCGCGCCGCGAGCGACGCCTGCACGTCGGGATCGCCGAATTTCGCGAAGGCGGTCTCGTCGATCTGCACATAGCGGCAGCCCGCGGCGGCGAGCGCAGAGAGCTCGCTGCGGAACGCCGCGACGGTATCGTCCCAGAACTCCGCGACGTCGCCATAGGCGTGCGCCGTGACGGCCGCGTCGCCGCCGCGAAAATGCACCGCGCAGGGACCCGGGATGGTGATCTTCGGCTCCGCCGTGGTGAGCGAACGCAGGAACTTGAAATCGTCCACGTGGATCGGCTTCGTCCACTTCACCTTGCTCTTGACGACGGCCGTCGGCTGGGCGCCGCGGCCGCCGGCGCCCGCCGCCTCGCCGCCCACCGCATCGGGCGTGATGTCGCCGAGCTGGCGATAGAAGTAGCTGTGATAGGAGCGCCGGCGGAATTCGCCGTCGGTCGCCATCGCGAGCCCGACCCGCTCCTGCAGCGTGACCGCCTGCGCGATCGCGCCGATCTCGGCGGCGCGCAGCTCGTCCGGCCCGATCTCACCGCGCGCGAATTGCGCGCGCCGTTCGAGCAGCGCGCGCGGCCGCAACAGGCTGCCGATGTGCTCGGCGCGAAACGGCGGCATCGCTAGCGCACGTTCCGGCGAAGTGGATGCCGGTTCGCCGACAAGAACATGCGCCAACGGGACATGTCTACCGCGCCAGCCATTGCGGCACGCGGCGCAGCGCATCCGCCCGCGCCGCCTGATTGGTGCCGGTGTGGACCCTGCCGTGGCCATCGGCCGAAAAGGCGATGCCGGTGCGCACCTGGAGCGGGCGATTGGGGTGGTCGAAATCGTGATAGGCGCCGGGATAGACGACAATCGAGGCGCGGGCGCTGCGGCCGCGCGCCCCTGCCACCATTCGCTCGCACGGTTGCGCCGCCGTCCAGTCATCGGCCGCGCCGATCAGGATCAAGGTCGGGATGCGGGCGCTCCAGGCGGTGTTCTCGAGCCGGCTGCAGCCGGGATAGAAGGCGACCGCCGAGCGGAAATCAGGCGTGCCGTCCTTGGCGGCGGCGCGCGGACGCACCGTCCACAGCACGCTGGTGGCGCCATTCGACCAGCCCAGCAGCGCGATCTTGTCCGCCTGCACATAGGGCTGCTGCTGCAGCCAGCGGCGCGCGGCGTTCGCGTCGGCGACCCGCTCGCGATCGGTTCGCACCGAACGATTGCGCACGCTGCATTGCGAGCCCTGCCCGCGCGAGCCGTAGGAATCGGGGAAGATCACCACGAAGCCGGCTTTGGTGAGGTTCTGCGCCCAGTCGTTATAGCGGCTCGCCACGGCGCCGCTGGGGTTGTGGAGCCCCGCGCAGCCGTGCATCGCCACCACGGCCGGGTACGGTCCATTGCCGTCCGGCCGCGCCATCACGGCCTTGAGCACGGTCTCGCCCAGGGCGATCTCGATCGGCTCGGGCGCATTGGCGGCGAGCGCCGGCGCGCTGATCGCAATGCCGGCGGCAGCAACGGCGATGGACAAGGTGTTTCGCATGCCGATTGGAGGAGCCCGCGCCGAAGCGGACTATACCACTAGAGCATGTCCCGTTCCTGCGGAATCCGGACATGCTCTAGATTCATTCATTGGCGCATGTCCTTGTCGGCGAACCGGTGTCCACTTCGCCGGGACATGCGCTAGAAAAAATTGGCGCCTGCGGACTATTTTCGCCACATCCCCCGGCCATACGGGTTTCGCTTGCCGGTTCGAGTCGTTATGTTTGGCTTGGCGCACGGGCAAATAGGAAGGGCTTCAGGTGCTCAATCGCTTCGATCCTCGACCCACCGCCGGCGAAGCGGAAATCCGCTATCTCGACGGGGATTTCCGGGTGGTGCGGCCCGGCGCCTTCGTGCGCTGTGCGGTGACCGGATTGGCGATCCCGCTCGAGGAGCTCAAATATTGGAGCGTCGAGCGCCAGGAGGCCTATGCGACGCCCGAAGCGGTGCTCCAGCGACTCTATCCGGGCCGCGCCCAGCCCTGAGCTACGGCCACTAGCTGCTGCACGGCCTTCTCGTCATCGAAAGCAAGCGTGACCGGCAGGCTCGCAGCGCGCGCCGCCAGCGCCGCGAGGGCGGCCTCTCCCTGCATGCGGGCCAGATCCTTTTCGGTCGTGACCAGGGTGAGACCGGCGCGCTCGGCGCGCCTCACGAGTTCGCCCGCCTCGGCGGCGCTCAGCCGGTGATGATCGGGAAAACGCTGCGTCGCCGCGACCGCAACGCCGGCGCCGCGCAGGGTGGCGAAGAACTTGTCCGGATCGGCGATGCCCGCGAAGGCAAGCGTATGTCGCCCCTGTAGCGCGGCGATCGCCTGTGGGTCCGCGACGAGGCGGCCGCCGATCACGGGTAGCCCTCTCGCACGCGCGGCCGCGAGCACGGGCTGCGCGGCCGGGCCAGGCTCGCCGACCACGAGAATCACCTGCGCGCGGCCGAGTTGCGCGTCGAGCGGCGCACGCAACGGGCCGGCCGGAAATATGCAGCCATTGCCGATGCCGCGCCGCCCATCGACGACGATGAGCGAAAAGGTCTTCTCCAGCGCCGGATTCTGGAAGCCGTCGTCCATGACGATGACGTCGCCGGACTTGAGCGCGGCGCGGGCGCCCGCGACGCGGTCGCGCGCCACCACGGTGGGCGCGACCCGTGCGAGCAGCAGCGGCTCGTCGCCGACCTGCGATGCGGCGTGTGCGGATGTCACCGCGACCGGCCCGGCGTCCCGTCCGCCGTAGCCGCGGCTGAGAAAGACCGGCTTTGCGCCCGCGGCCTGGAGGAGGCGCGCCAGCGCGATGGCGGTCGGTGTCTTGCCCGCTCCGCCGAGCGTGAGATTGCCGACGCAGATGACGGGCGCGCCGACGCGCTCGCCCGGTTGCGCCAGGCGACGCGCCGCGATTGCGCCGTAGAGCGCGCCCAACGGCGCGAGCAGGTTCGCCATGAGCCCGCGCTCGCGCCACCAGAAGGACGGCTCACGCATTGCCGTGTTCGAGACGAAGCTGCATGAAATAGGGCTCGAGCGCGGTGAGCGTGCGTTCGAGCGCGCCGCCCAGGAGATCGACGGCGTGCTTGCCGGCGGTCGCGACGCGCGCGCGCTCCTCGGCGTCCTTGAGCCACGCGCCGACCCGCACCGTCAAACGGCCCCCGTCGGCCACCATCTCGGCGCCTTTGGCGCGATCGAGCGCGGCGTAGATGTCGGCGAAATTGGCGACGTGCGGTCCGTGCAGGATGGCGGCGCCGAATTTCACCGCCTCGATCGGATTCTGTCCGCCGTGCGGAATGAGCGAGCCCCCCATGAACACGATCGGCGCGAGGCGATAGATCAGCCCAAGCTCGCCCAGGGTGTCGCACACATAGATATCGGTGGTGCCGCGCGGCAGCTCGTCGCGCGAGCGCAGCACAGCCTTGAGGCCCGCCGCCGCGATCGCGCCCGCGATGCTCGTCCCGCGCTCCGGATGGCGCGGAACGAGGATCGTGAGCAGGCCGGGGAAGGTCGCCTTGAGCCGGCGATGCGTGTCGACGACCGCCGCCTCTTCGCCGAGGTGGGTCGAGGCTGCGGCGACGACGGGCCGGCCGGCGACAGCGGCCGAGAGCCGCGCGAGCTTTCCCTCGTCGACCGGAAGCGGCGGTACGTCGAGCTTGAGATTGCCGGTCGTGGTGATGCGCGGAGCGCCGAGCGCGCCGAAACGTTCCGCATCGTCGATCGTGCGCACGAGGCAGAGGTCGAGCCGCTTGAGCAACGCCTCGATGGTGCCCGGCAGGTAGCGCCAGCGCTCGAACGAGCGCGCCGACAGCCGGCCGTTGACGACGATCAGCGGGACGCCGCGCTCCGCGCCCGCGAGGATCGTGTTCGGCCAGAGATCCGATTCGACGAATAGCGCGAGATCCGGCCGCCAGTGATCGAGAAACCTTTTGACGAATGCGGGCGCATCGAGCGGCGCGAACTGATGGATCACGCCGGGCGGCAGCCGCCGCTCGGCCAGCTCCGCCGAGGTGACGGTGCCGGTCGTGACCAGAAGTGCGAAACCGCGCTCGCGGATTCGTTCGATCAGCGGAATCGCCGCAACCAGCTCGCCCACGCTCGCCCCGTGCACCCACACGAGCGGCCCGCGCGGACGCGCCGCCGACGCTTCGCCGCGCCGCTCGGACAACCGCGCCGGATGCTCCTTGCCGCGCTTGAGACGAAAGTCGAGAAGGTGGCGGCTGAACGGGGTCGCGGCCGCCATGAGCAGCGCATAGGCGCGCAGCGTCACCGGCGGGCGCTCAATCACCTCGCTCCGCTCCCGCTTGTCCGTCGGCGAGCGCGTAGGCGCGCGCCGTGACGGCGTTGAGATTGTTTTCGACCGCCTGCCGACATCGCTCGAGCGTCGCGTCGTCGGCGTCGGCCGGCACGGTGACGAAATCGCCACCCACCATTCCGAGGCGGCCGAAGGGCAGGTTCACGGCGGTGCGGTCCCAATTGTCGAGCACCTTGCGCCGGCTCGTCGCGACGGCGACCGGCAGGATCGGGCGGCCGGAGAGCTGCGCGAGCTTGATGATGCCGATGCCGGCGACGCGCGCCACCTTGGGCACGTCGGCGGTGAGCGCAACGCTGCTGCCTTCCGCGAGCGCCGTCAACATGGCCTGGAAGGCGCCGACGCCGCCCTTGACGTCGAAGCGGCCGCCCACGTCGCCCGAGCCGCGGATCGCGCCGACCCCGAGCCGTTGCGCCGCGACCGCATTCATCTCACCGTCGCGGTGACGCGAGATCAGCACCTTGGCGGGGTAATCCTTGCGGATGAACGGCACCATGAAATGCTGTCCGTGCCACATCGCGATGATGACCGGGAGCCGCGGCTCCACGTGCTCGTAGATGTCCGTGGGATCGAGCATGCACCTGTTGGTGTTCCATACCAGCCGCAGATACTCGGCCACCAGGATGCCGACGAACTTCTGCACGCCATGCGAGCGCGCGAGCCTTTTCAACGACGCCATCGGGCAATCCCGGCCGTCAGCGCCTGGCCTGCGCGCCGCTCGTCTGCGGGTCGAGCAGCCGATGCAGGTGGACGATGAAGTAGCGCATATGCGCGTTGTCGACGGTGCGCTGCGCCTTGGCCTTCCAGGCGGCGTAGGCCGATGCGTAGTTCGGATAGATGCCGACGAGGTCGAGCCTGTCGAGATCGCGGAACGTGACGTCGTCGAGCTGCTCGAGCTCTCCGCCGAACACGAGATGCAGCAACTGCTTGGGAGCGGTCTCACGCGACATCGCCTTGGGGTCCCTACGCGGGCTCGACCTGGAACATGTCCCCTCTCCGCGGCATCGATGTCCGCTTCGCCGGGACTGGGACTAGCGGAACGCGACGCTCCCCTCGCGCAGCAGGTCGCACAATACCGCGTGGCGCGCTCGTCCGGCCGCCAGCAGGGCGCCATGGGTCGGCTTGGGCCGATTATAGGTCAAGGTTTCACCCGCCAACGTCGTCAGTGCGCCGTGTGCTTCGTGCACCAAAAGGTCGGCCGCCGCAAGGTCCCAGTCGTGTCCGTCAGGGCCGGCGAGTGCGACGTCGAGGCTGCCATCCGCGACCCGCGCGATGCGCAGCGCGAGCGAATGAACTTTCGGTTCCGCGATGATGTCGAGCGGCGCCAGCCGCTCGAGCCGCCGCGGCGGTCCGGCGACGCGGGCGTGCGCAAGCGACGTTCCGGCGGACGCCGTGACGGGCTCGCCGTTGCAGGTCGCGCCGCCGCCCGCGACCGCAACGAACAACTGATCGGTCACCGGCGCGAAGATCGCGCCGACGATCGGGCGCCCCGCTTCCGCGAGCGCGATCGAGATGGTCCAGTCCGGAAATCCGGCGATGAAGGCGCGGGTTCCGTCGATCGGGTCGACGATCCACACCCGCTTCGCCGAGAGGCGCGCCGGATCGTCCTCGGTTTCCTCCGACAGCCAGCCGGAGCCGTCGCGGTGCAGCCGTTCCTTGAGCAGCGCATCGACCGCGAGGTCGGTCTCGGTGACCGGCGAGTTGCCGTGCTTGAGCCAGCTCTTGAACGGCGTCTTGAACGATTTGAGCGCGAGCGCGCCGGCCTCGCGGATGGTCTCGACCACATGATGCGCGATGGCGCCGCGGTCGCTCGCGTCAGACGCCGGCAACGGTGAGGCCCTCCACCCGCACGGTCGGGGCATTGGTGCCGTAACGGAAGACGAGATCGTTGGCCGGCGCGAGCGTGCGGAAGATCTCGTTGAGGTGCCCCGCGATTGTGACCTCGCTCACCGCGTAGGTGAGTTCGCCGTTCTCGATCCAGAAGCCGGATGCGCCGCGGCTGTAATCGCCGGTGATCGTGTTTGCCCCCATGCCGATCAGATCGGTGACGTAGAAACCTTCGGCGATGTCGGCGATGAGCTCGCTCGGTGTCGGCGATCCCGGTTCGAGATGGAGGTTGGACGCGCCGGGCGACGGCGTGGATGATGCGCCGCGCCGGGCGTGGCCGGTGGTCTTGAGGCCGAGCTCGCGGGCGGTCGCGCAATCGAGGAGCCAGGTGGTGAGGGTGCCGTCCTTGACGATGGCGCGGCGCGTGCCCGCGACACCTTCGGCGTCGAAGGGGTGCGAGCGCAGCCCGCGCCGCCGCAGCGGATCGTCGACGATGGTGATGCCGGGCGCAAACAGGCGTTCTCCCAGCTTGTCGCGCAGGAAGCTCGTCTTGCGCGTGATTGCGCTGCCATTGATCGCGGAGGAGAGGTGGCCGATGAGCGAGCCCGCCACGCGCGGGTCGAACACCACCGGGACGCGTTTGGTCGACACTTTCTTCGGATTGAGCCGTTTGACGGCGCGCTCGCCCGCCGAGCGCCCGATCGTCTCGGGCGCGTCGAGATCGCCGCCATGGATGGCCGAGGAGAAGTCGTAGTCGCGCTCCATGCCGGTGCCTTCGCCGGCGATCGCCTCCATGGAGAGTCCGTGGCGCGAGCCCAAATAAGCGCCGCGAAATCCGTTGCTCGTCACCAGCACCATGCCGCCGATGCCGGCCGAGGCCGAGGCGCCGCCCGACTTGCTGACGCCCTTGATGGCGAGTGCGGCGGCTTCGGAAGCGCGCGCCTTCTCCTCGAGCTCCGTCACCGACGGCAGCTGCGGGTCGAGCAGGTCGAGATCGGGGGTCTCCTTCGTCAGCTCGTCAGGCTCGGCGAGTCCGGCGAAGCGATCCTCCGGCGCCACCCGCGCCATCGCGATCGCGCGCTCGACGAGGCCATCGACGCCGCCGTTGAGATCATTTGTCGAGACCACGGCTTGGCGTCGGCCGACGAAGACGCGCAGGCCGAGGCTGTCGCCTTCGGCGCGTTGAGATTCTTCGACCGTGCCGTCGCGCACGTCGACCGACTGCGACATGCCGCGCTCGGCGACCGCGTCGGCCGCGTCTGCGCCGGCGCGGCGCGCGGCAGAGACCAGCCGTTCGGCGAGTGCGGTCAATGCGGATTGGTCGAGCAGGGAATCCATCGGAACCGTGTAGGGGCAGGGCGGTGCGCTGACAAGGCGGTGCCCGAACCGTGCTCTGACATGGGATGACGGCCCGCCGCGATCAAGATGGCTGCCGCCCTGTTGCCCGCATGGGCGCAATTGGAGCGACGGCGGCAACGCCTCGTCAATCATGCGGGCGGGAAGGCGCGCCCGAAACGGCCGGTTAACCGTCCATCTTAAGCCGATCCCGACGGCTCTGCGGTAACCTGTGCGGCAAGATCGGGCCCAAAGAGCCCGGCGACAGGGATCAAGTTTTAGGCGAGGCGTCAAATGAGTGCCGGCGGGGCCAGGCCCGTCGGGTCGAGCCGCATGCTGCGGCTCGACCCCTCGGCGTTGCCCGTGCGTTTCGAAGCGTGCGATGCCCAGGCCGATGCGCGCCTGCGGCAGGTCGAGCTCGATCGCGAGCGCGTCGTGGTACGGCGCGCGGTACGCGGCATCCCGATGCGGCTCTCGCTCAAGATCACGGATTTTCTCGGCGTGGCGATCCGCGTCATCCCGCCCGATGCGGAGCAGGATGGCGCCATCGCCATCATGCTGGAGCACCGCGACCAGGGCCTGTCCGTGCCGCTGCTCATCGAGGCGGATGGCGGCGACGTCGTCGCAGAGTGGCAGCGCTGGGGACGCGTGCTCGGCCGGCCGCTTCTCATTCCGGACGGCGAGGGCTCGTTCCGCGAACCGTTCGCGCGTCTCGGCGCGGTACGCGTCGCGGCGCCCGCGCCGCGGCGGCGCTCGCGCGGCGCGGTGCGCAGTCGGCGGCCGTGGATCCTCATGCGGCGCAAGCCCGGCCGCCCAGGCGCGCAGCCCGTGCATCGCGACGAGCGCGAGATCGTCGCGCGCAACTGAGAGTCACAACATCTGCTTTGCCGCGGCGTCGAGCACCATGCCGGCGAACAGGATCAATCCGGCGTCGCGGTTGGACTTGAACACCGCGAGGCACAGATCTGGATCGGCGGTGTCGAGGCGGACGATCTGCCAGGCCAGATGGGCGGCGAAGGCCAGAAGGCCGAGCGCGAACACGACGCCCGCGCCGGCCGCGTAGCCCGCCCCGGCGATCAGCACCACGGCAGCGGCGTAGAACAGGGCGAGCATCGGCTTGGTACGCGGGCCGAACAGCAGCGCCGTCGATTTGATGCCGACGAGCGCGTCGTCCTCGCGGTCCTGGTGCGCATAGATCGTGTCGTAGCCGATCACCCAGGCGATCGCGCCCGCATAGAGCAGGTAGGCCGGCAGATCGAGACGGCCGAACCATGCGGCCCAACCCATCAGCGCGCCCCAGGAGAAGGCGAGGCCGAGCACGATCTGCGGCCAGTGGATGATCCGCTTCATGAAGGGATAGATCGCGACGATCGCGAGCGAGGCGATGCCGGTCATGATCGCGAAGGCGTTGAATTGCAGCAGCACCAGGAGGCCGACCAGCGCCTGGGCGATAAGAAACGCCGCGGCCTGCGCGAGGCTCACTTGGCCCGACGGGATCGGCCGCGAGCGCGTGCGCTCGACGCGGGCATCGAGGTCGCGGTCGACGATGTCGTTCCAAGTGCAGCCGGCGCCGCGCATCACGAAGGCGCCGACGAAGAAGAGCGCGACATGCCAAACGTTCGGTAGCGCACCGGCGGCGATCGCCGCAAGCGCGGCCGACCACCAGCATGGGAGGAGAAGGAGCCAGGCGCCGATCGGCCGGTCGAAGCGCGCGAGCCGAAGATAGGGACGCGCCCACGCAGGTGCGTGGCCGTCGACCCAGTTTCCGGTGGAATCGGCGACCTGCCCCTGGCTCACCGCGCGCCGCTCAACGCGTGAGCGCGTTGCCCGTCAGCGTATCCATGGTGCCGCCGGCCTTGCGCTTCTCGGTTTCCGCGGGTAGCCGCGTGGTGCCGAGCGCATCGGAGAGGCTGGGCGCGGCCGGAGGGCCGCCCTGGGCGCCCGCGGCGCAGATCTGCTTGCGTATCTCGGCGGTCTTGGCATGCACGCCCTTGATCTGGTCGACGGCGTCCTTCGGGATGCCGCAGCGTGTTTGGTTGTCTACCGTGTACTTGACCCACTTGGCCTCGGCGGTCGCGTAGCTCGTGACGAGCTTGCACATCTCCTCGCGCGTGACTTTCTTGTCGCCGCCGGCCCTGGCCGCCAAGCCGCGCTTCTGCACCTCCTCGCGATGAGCACTGAACTGCGCGACGCATTCTTGCGAAGTCCCGGCCGGCGGCGCGCCGCCCATCTGTGCCCCGCCCATCGGGCCGCCACCCATCGGGCCGCCACCCATCGGGCCGCCGCCCATGGGCGCGCCGGGAGCCGGCATCGCCGTCGGCTGAGAGGATGGGGCGCTGCCCGGCCACGGGGCGGTCTGCTGTTGGGGCTTTGGTGCGTCGGTCGGCCACGGCAAGGTCTGTCCGCCCGCGGCCGCCGCGGAAGCGGCCACCATGGCGAGCGCCAATGCCAAGGCAGATCTGTGGGTCATTGTCCTCCCCCTTCCCACTGGGTCGACCGGATCATCGTTTCAAGTCATTAACAATACCAGTAATCCCGTAAATCCGGCGACAACGCGGCAGACCCCCTGGCGGGGGGCAAAAAGCCTCACTAGAACCGGGCTTTCCGCCCGGTACGCCATGGCCCGCTACGATTTCCACAGCCCGCGCCTCTACGTCGATGAGCCGCTTGCCGCGGGGGCTGCCGTCACGCTCGAGCCGTCGCAGGCGCATTATCTCGCCGATGTGCTGCGCCTCAAGCCGGGCGATCCCGTGCTTGTGTTCAACGGCCGCGACGGCGAATGGCGGGCGACGCTCACCTCCGCCGGAAAGCGCACGCGCGCGCTCGCCGTCGAGACACAGACGCGCGCGCAGACGCCGCCGGGCGATCTGCACTATCTGTTTGCCCCGCTCAAGCGCACGCGCCTCGACTATCTCGTGCAGAAGGCGGTCGAGATGGGCGTCTCGCGCCTGCAGCCGGTCATGACGCGGCACACGCAGTCCGAGCGCGTGAAGGCCGAGCGCATGCGCGCGAACGCAATCGAAGCGGCCGAGCAATGCGGCGTCCTGCGGCTGCCGGACATTCTCGAGCCGGCGCCGCTCGCGCGCGCGCTCGACGCCGTCGAGCCGTCGCGGCTGCTGGTGTTCTGCGACGAGGACGCGCCGACCGCCGATCCGGTGGCCCTGCTCGCCGCGGCGGCGCCACGTGGCGTGTCGCTCGCGCTGCTGATCGGGCCGGAAGGCGGCTTCGCCGAGGAGGAACGCACGTTGCTGCTTGCGCGGCCGCACGTGGTGCGGCTCGCGCTCGGCCCGCGCATCCTGCGCGCCGACACCGCCGCGGTCGCGGCGCTCGCGCTGGTGCAGGCGGTGCTGGGCGATTGGCGCGGCGAGTGAGGATCAGAGCATCGCGTAGGCGCTCGAGGCCATGCCGACCGGACGCTTGTCGACGGCGCTCATCAGCATGGCGCGCCCGAAGCTGGTGGTGCGCCCGATGCGGACGATGCGCGCGTCGGCAACGACGTCGAACGTGACCGGCCGCAGGAAGTGCATGGTCTGGTCGACCGTGGTCATCGGCCGGTATCCTTTGCAGGCCGCCGAGCACGCCAGCACCATCGCGGCGTCGGCAAGCGCCATCAGCGCCTGCGGGCAGACGACGCCGCCGTCGCGGCAGAGCCTTTTCGAAAACGGCAGGCGCACCACCGCGCCCGGTTGCCAATCCTCGGGCGCGCCCACGGGCCGCTCGGCTTCGACCGATTCCACCAGCAGGCCGAGATCCTGCACCCACGGCGCCAGGGCTTCGGTCATCAGGCGACCTGCCGCGGCAAGCCCGAACCCGACTTCGACTGTCTCGATGCGGCGACTGGCCTCGGCCATGAAACCCCACCCGACCACCGCTCGCCCCGCTGCGGCGCGAATCAAGGGCAGCGAGCATAGGAAAGGGGGCCGGCAGCCGCCAGCGGAAGCGGCGCTCCGGCCTGTGATCAAATGTGTGCAACTCGGAACCGGCAGCGATGGCCTGTGGAGACGTGAGGCGCATCGCCTTTCCCTTGACCTGACCGGCCACAAGCGGCACCGTCGTGCTTGTCGGCGTACCGCGGTTTCAAGGGGAGTGGGATCGATGTGGCGTGGCGTTTGCGCGTTGGCGCTTGCGGTGCTGGCGTTCCTCGGCCCGGTCGAGCCCGCCTCAGCCGCCGGTTTCTTCGAGAAAAACTTCTACATGTCCGGACCGCGCTATTCGGCCAAGGTGCCGCTGTGCGAGGAGTCGGGACCATTGCGCGAAATCCGCATCAATTTCCGCCGCAAGGAGGGCCGGTTCTGGACCTCCGATCTGCAAATCGTCGAATTCGAAAACGTGCGCGAAATCGCATTCCGTCCCTGGGTCGAGGCCGCCATCCCGCGCCGGTTCTGCCAGGCGGTGGTGCTCGTGTCCGATGGCGTCAAGCGGCCGGTCTATTACTCCATCATCGAGGACGGTGGTTTGATCGGCACGGGTTACGGGGTGGAGTGGTGCGTGGTCGGCCTCGACCGCAACTGGGCCTTCAATCCGGCCTGCAAAATGGCGCGCCCCTGACGCCGGAATCCAGTGCCGTCCGCTGGACTTAGAACGGCACCCGGGACTTTGTCCCCGCTTTATTTTCATTTTGTTCTTGTAATGTTCTACGAGTTCAATTACAGGAACCATTGTCGTCTCGTAGCGTCAGAGGGTTTCCATGGCACGGATGATCACCCGTCTCGCGGCGCTGGCCGCGTTTCTCATTTCCATCAGCGCAGTATCGGGCATCGCCCAGGACCGGCGGCAGAACGAGCCGGGCCAGTTCGATTTCTATGTGCTGTCGCTGTCCTGGTCGCCGTCATTCTGCGACGCGGCAACCGAGCGTTCGGCCGACCGCGCCGCGCGCGAGCCGCAATGCGGCGAGCGGCCGTATTCCTTCGTGGTGCACGGGCTGTGGCCGCAATACGACCGCGGCTTTCCGGAATACTGCCAGAACCCGGCGCCGCGGCTCGATCGCAATATCGTCTCGTCCATGCTCGACATGATGCCGTCGCCGCGCCTGATCTTCCACGAATGGGACCGCCACGGGGTGTGCGCCGGGCTGCCGCCGCGCGCCTATTTCGAGACCGTCCGCAAGGCGCGCGCGGCGGTGAAGATCCCGCCCGCCTTCATCGACCTGAAGGAGCCGAAAACCGTCACGCCGAACGAGGTCCAGGACGCCTTCATCGCGGCCAATCCGGGCCTGCCGGGCGAGGGCATCGCGATCGGCTGCGACAGCCGGCGGCTCAATGAAGTCCGCATCTGCCTGAGCAAGGATCTCAAGTTCCGCGATTGTGCGGATGTCGCTCGCCGTACCTGCAAGCGCGAGCAGCTGGCAATGCCGCCGGTGCGCGGCGGCTGATCTTTTCGCCGCACCATGCGCGGCGTAGGAAGGCGTGATGAACTATCGTCACGCCTTCCACGCGGGCAGCTTTGCCGATGTCCTCAAGCATGTGGTGCTCACGCGCATTCTCGTGCACCTGCGCGAGAAAGAGCAGGCCTTCCGCATCATCGACACCCATGCGGGCGCGGGGCTCTACGATCTCACCGCCGACGAAGCGAGCCGCACCGGGGAATGGCGCGAAGGCATTGCCCGGCTGATCGCCGCCAAGCTTGCGCCCGATCTCCACGCGCTGGTCGCGCCCTATCTCGATGCCGTGGCGGCGGTGAATGGCGGATCGCAGCTGCGCCGCTATCCGGGCTCCCCAATGATTGCGCTCGGCCTGATGCGGCCGCAGGATCGCCTGATCGCGTGCGAGCTCGCGCCGCGCGCCGCGGCGGCGCTCGCGCGCCAGCTCAGCCGGGACCGCCGCACGCGGGCAGTCACGATCGACGGCTGGACCGCGCTCAAGGCCTATGTGCCGCCCAAGGAGCGGCGCGGCCTCGTGCTGGTCGATCCGCCTTTCGAGGACAAACGCGAATTCGCGCGGCTGGGCGAGGCAGTGCGGGCCGCGCACCGGAAATGGGCGAGCGGTATCTACCTGCTCTGGTATCCGATCAAGGACCGCAACGGACCGGACGAGCTTGCCAGGCTGCTCGGACGCGCCGGCGTGCCCAAGATTTTGCGGATCGAATTCGGTGGGGCAGCGATCTCGGCGCCTGCCCGCCTCGGCGGCGCCGGCCTCTTCGTCATCAACCCGCCCTGGCGGCTGGCCGAGGAGGTCGGCCGTCTGCTGCCCGCGCTGGGCGCATGTCTGCGGGCCGGGGACGGTCCGGCCCGTCTCGACTGGCTCGCCCGCGAAAGCTGAATTGAGGCCGTTTTACGGTGACGAGTTGTATGTTAGTGTTCTGCGGGGCTTAGACGTTCCAACTCCTTCGGGGGACGACGTGTGCCCAAGGCCGGTTTTGCGGCCGAAGGTCCGTCGTGAATGTCCAGGCGAGCCGTCGAGCCGTGGGGGCCGACGGCGGAGCAACCATGGGGAGGAGTTTCCCGATGGCAATGACCGGTACGGTCAAATTTTTCAATGGCGAACGCGGCTATGGCTTCATCAAGCCGGACGATGGCGGACGCGACGTGTTTGTGCACATCACCGCGGTGGAGCGCGCAGGCCTGAAGGCTTTGAACGAAGGCCAGCGCATCAGCTTCGATGTTGAGCCCGACAAGAAAGGCAAGGGGCCGAAGGCTGTGAATCTCGTCGTCACCGGTTGACGACGCCCTCCTCCCGACGATCCCTCGGCTGCTATTCTGCATTTGATCTGTCCAGGGCGCCCGCGCGGCCTGCAGAGAGATCGTTTTTTGAATCGCCCAGCGCAAACAGGACGACGTCATGCTTTTGCGATCCTCTCCAGCGTCGCCGTTCGGCCGCAAGGTCCGCATGGCCGCCATCATTCTCGGCCTCGATCGCCGCATCGAGATCGCGAAAGCGGACACCACTGATCCCGCCGACACCGTGCGGAAGGAGAACCCGCTCGGCAAGATTCCGGCGCTCGTGCTCGACGACGGCGAGGTGCTCTACGATTCCCGCGTGATCGTCGAATATCTCGATCATCTCGCCGGCGGCGGCCGCATCGTCCCGAACGATGCAAAGGCGCGCTTCGCCGCGCTGCGCCTGCAGGCGCTCGCCGACGGCATCCTCGATGCCTCGATCCTGCAGGTCTATGAGGGGCGCTGGCGCGATGCCGCCAAGCACGAGCCGAAATGGGTCGAGCATCAGGCCGGCAAGGTGACGCGCGCGCTCGCTGCGCTCGAAGCCGCGCCGCCCGGCCGCGACGCGACGCCGAACATCGGACAGATCGCAGTCGCCTGCGTGCTCGGCTACCGTGATTTTCGCTTCGCCGGCACGTGGCGGAAGGATCATCCGCGCCTGGTCAAGTTCCTCAACGAGTTTGCGGCGGCGGTTCCGGCATTCGCCGCGACCGCGCCTGACTGATCGCGCCGACGCCAAAAATAAAAAAGCCCCGGACCGCGGTCCGGGGCTTTGCTTTGTGGGCGAATCGCGATCGCTCAGAAGCGGAAGTTGATGCCGCCCCGAATGGCGTCCGCGCTGAAGCTCACATTGTCGCTTCCGGCGAAATTGCAGTTCAGGCCGCACTGGAAGCTGCCGAGATCGTAGTGGAGATACTCGAGCTTGGCGCTCCAATTGGGCGCGAACGCGTACTCGACGCCGAGGCCCGCGGCCCAGCCCGCCTGCGTGCTGCTGGCGCCCGGGAAGCCCACATGCGTCGCCTTGACCTCGCCGAACGCCACGCCGCCGGTGATGTACGGCATCCAGCGGTCGAACGCATAGCCGAGGCGGCCGCGCGCGGTGCCGAGCCAGGTGTTCTCGGTGGCGCAGTTGGTCGCGCCGCCTAGGCACAACGGCGTGTTGCTGTTGCCTTTCACGTTGGCCCAGTCGATGTCGGCTTCGAAGCCGAGCACCCACTGACCGAACTGCCAGTTGTAGCCGAGCGTGCCGCCGATCATGCCGCCCGACCCGTCGAAGCTGCCGATGCTGTCCCAGTTCGAGCTGCCCCAGGCGCCGCCGCCGTTGATGCCCAGATAGAAGCCCGTCCAGTTGTAGTAGGGCGCCACATACGCGGGGGCCTTGGTGACCATCTGGCGAGGGAGGTCCGCAGCCTGTGCGGATCCGATCGCTGCCGCCAAAGCCAGTACGCTGGCGCTCGCAAGAACAATACGCTTCATAGTCCCGTCCTCCTGATCTTCGTAGCCGTAAAGTATTCCAACGCTTTCGACTGTCCTAGTGCAGAGAAGACACACTCGTTTTGCGAATTTAGTATGGTGCATGAGTGGTTTACGTGCCTCTTTCTCGCCGCGTTTCTGCCTCTCTTCTGCACCGTTACCTTTCGATCTGACTAACACGACTCGGAATCGCGTTAGTCATTCGTTAATACTTCAGTTGATCTGGGCGAGAGTTCCCCTGTGCCGTCGCGGGGTGAACTCGCGGCCGGAATGACCGTTCCCCGCCTCGGCAAAATAAGGATGCGGTGTTGCGGGAATGCCACGGCGGCTCCTGAGTGAAAGGCTTCATCGGTGCGCCCGTCTCAGAACCGGTAATTGACGCCGAACCGCAGGATGCTGGACTCGAACCCCGTGGTGCCGAACAGCACGTAACGATGGTCCGAGAGGTCGACGAACAGGTACTCGGCCTTGGCGGACCAATTCGGGGTGAGGCCCACTTCCACGCCGCCGCCGGCAGTCCAGCCGGTATGGGAATGGGATTCGCTCAAGCCGGCCGTTTCCACCCTGCCGCCCCCGTAGGCGAGGCCGAACGTGGCGTACAGCAGCACGTTGTTCATGGCGTAGCCGGTGCGTGCGCGCAGCGTGCCGAACCAGGGGTTGGAAAATTTCCACGCCGCGAAGCGGTCGTCGGCACCGGACCCCTGCAGGTCGGTCTCGGCGCCGAACACGAGCTGTCCGATCTGCCAGTTGTAGCCGCCCTGAATGCCCGCGATGACGCCCGAAGGGTTGGCGCCGCTGTTGGTCGCCGAACCCCACTGGTAGCCAAGGTTGAAGCCCACATAGGGCCCGATCCAGTTGTAGTAAGGCGTCGGCGCCGAATAGCCGAAGTAGGGAAGATCCGCCGCACGCGCCGCGCCGGTCATCGCCGCGAGCACGAGCGCCGTCAGCGCTGCGGTCGTCCCCCTCGTCATCGTCTCCCTCGTATGGCGGCGTGCGGCCGCCGTCGTCGCGCGGCTCGCCCAGGCGTCGCGACGCCGGCGTCTTTTCGTCGCCCAAGGTGGTGCCGCAGAGTCGGTCACAAGGCGAAAAATCGGTGATTTCGTGAATTAAATTTTATCGCAGCGCGCTCGTTAAACGTTGATAAATGGGGCCAAGATGATGTCGGTTTACCCTAAGCATTGGTAAGCGCTCGCGCCCGCCTCGGGGGCGCCTTCGCCAAATCTCGGGATCGCCTTCGCCATGTCCGATACCGCGTCCGTGCCCCGCCTTGCGGCCCTCGTCACCGGCGGCGCGCAGCGCATCGGCCGCGCCATCGCGCTCGCGCTCGCGCGCGCAGGCTACGGCGTCGCCGTGCAAGTCAGGAGGTCGCGCGCCGAAGCCGATCGACTCTGCGCCGAGATCGCGGCGTCGGGCGGCCGCGCCGCGGTGGTCTCGGCCGATCTCGCCGACCACGACGCGGTCCTGCGCCTGGTGCCCGCGGCGGCCGCGGCGGTCGGGCCGCTCACGCTGCTCGTCAACAACGCGGCCGAGTTCGAGCCCGACGAGATCGGCCGTCTCGACCGTGCCCGCTTCGATCGCCACATCGCGGTCAATCTGCGCGCGCCGATCTTTCTGGCGGAAGCCTTTGCGGCGCAGGCGCCCGCGGGCCGCGACGGATCGATCGTCAACCTGCTCGACCAGCGCGTGTTCAAGCCGACGCCGCGCTTTCTCTCCTACGGCCTTGCAAAGAGCGCGCTCCACACCGCGACGACAACGCTCGCTCAGGCGCTCGCCCCGGCGATCCGGGTCAACGCAGTCGCCCCCGGCCCGACCCTGCCGAGCCCGCGCCAGGACGCCGACGCGTTCGCGCGGCAGGTGCGCGCGCTGCCGCTCGCGCGCGGCCCGACGCCGCAGGACATCGCCGATGCGGTGCTCTATCTCGCCGGCGCGCTGAGCGTCACCGGCGTCACCATCACGGTCGACGGCGGCCAGCATCTGGCCTGGCGCACCGACGCCGCCGAGGTCGAGGAATAGCTGGCTTGCCTTTCCGCCCCGCGGGCACGACTTGTTGCGACATGGCCGAGCCGAAGAAGAACATCGACCCCGAGATCGAGCTTCCCGAGGAGGAAGACGAGCAGACGCTGCCCGAGGTCCAGGAGGACACCGCGGACATGGCGGACCTCGTCGACGCGCCTGCGCCGGGCTCGCTCGGCGCCGGGCGCGCGGCGATTCTCCGCCACGCCAAGCACGCTCCGGGCTCGCCCGGCGTCTACCGCATGATCGGCGTCGCCGGCGACGTGCTCTACGTCGGCAAGGCCAAGAGCCTGAAGAAGCGCGTGCTCGCCTATGCGCGTCCGACCGGCCTCGACACCCGCATCGAGCGGATGGTCGCCGCCACCACGGCGATCGAGTTCGTCTCGACCGCGACCGAGACCGAGGCGCTGCTGCTCGAGGCTAACCTGATCAAGCGGCTGCGGCCGCGCTTCAACGTGCTGCTGCGCGACGACAAATCGTTCCCCTACATCCTCATCACGGCGGACCACGCGGCGCCGCAGATCCTCAAGCATCGCGGCGCGCGCAACCGCAAGGGCGACTACTACGGACCGTTCGCCGCGGTGAACGCGGTCAACCGCACCATCACGGCGCTCGAGCGCGCCTTCCTGGTGCGCTCCTGCTCGAACGCGGTGTACGAGAGCCGCACGCGGCCGTGCCTGCTGCATCAGATCAAGCGCTGCTCGGCGCCGTGCACGGGCGAGATCTCGCACGTCGATTACGCCGAGCTGGTGCGCGAGGCGAAAGCCTTCCTGTCCGGCCGCAGCGGCGCCGTGAAGGAGCAGCTCGCGCACGAGATGGAGGCGGCGAGCGCGGCGCTCGACTTCGAGCGCGCCGCGGTTCTGCGCGATCGCCTCGCGGCGCTCTCCGCCGTGCAGGCCCATCAGGGCATCAATCCGCGCGGCGTCGAGGAGGCGGACGTCTTCGCCGTGCACCAGGAGGGCGGGTTCTTCTGCATCGAGGTGTTCTTCTTCCGCACCGGCCAGAACTGGGGCAACCGCGCCTATTTCCCCAAGGCCGATCGCTCGCTTGGACCAGCCGAGGTCTTGGGCGCCTTTCTGGCCCAGTTCTACGACGACAAGCCGGTGCCGCGTTGCGTCTTTATCTCGCACGACGTTCCCGACCGCGCGCTGCTTGCCGAGGCGCTGACCGTCAAGACCGGCCGCAAGGCCGACGTCGTGGTGCCGCAGCGCGGCGAGAAGAAGGAGCTGGTCGATCACGCCATGGCCAACGCGCGCGAGGCGCTCGGCCGCAAGCTCGCCGATACCGCCTCGCAGCAGCGCCTGCTCGCCGCGCTCGCCACGTCGTTCGGTCTGCTGCGCCCGCCGCGACGCATCGAGATCTACGACAACAGCCACATCCAGGGCACCAACGCGGTCGGCGCCATGGTGGTGGCCGGACCGGAGGGGTTCCGCAAGAACCAGTATCGCAAGTTCAACATCCGTTCGACCGAGTTCGCGCCCGGCGACGATTACGGCATGATGCGCGAGGTGCTTACCCGCCGCTTCAAGCGCCTGGTGGCGGAAGCGCCGCGCGCCACCGGCGTCGCGCCGCTCGGTCCGTTGGGCATGGGCTTCGAAGACGGCGTCCGTCCCGACGACGACCACGCCGACAACCCCTGGCCCGATCTCGTGCTCATCGATGGCGGCGAAGGCCAGCTCGCGGCGGCGCGCGACACCCTCGGCGCGCTCGGGGTCACCGACGTGCCGCTCGTCGCGATCGCCAAGGGGCCGGATCGCGACGCCGGGCAGGAGACGTTCCACGCGCCCGACAAGGCGTCGTTCAAGCTGCCGCCGCGCGACCCGGTGCTCTATTTCGTCCAGCGGCTGCGCGACGAAGCGCATCGCTTCGCGGTCGGCTCGCATCGAGCCCGCCGCAAGCGTGACATCCGCGAAGCCGGGCTGCAGGAGATTCCCGGCATCGGACCGACCCGCAAGCGCGCGCTGCTGCGCCACTTCGGCACGTTGAAGGCGATCGAACGCGCCTCGCTCGCCGATCTCTCGCAGGTGCCCGGCATCAGCGCCGAGACGGCGCGGCGCGTCTACGATTTCTTCCACGACACCGCGCGATAACGGGCGGAACGGCTTCAGCTCTTCGGCCCATAGGTCTTGATGCAGGTCTCGAGCCGGTCGAGCGCCGGGCCGACCGCGGCGAGGTCGAACCGGATGGTCTGCCCCTCCACCGTCGCTTCAAGGGATTTGGCCTCGCGCAGCGCCGTTACCGTACCCGCATCGAGCGACGGAACACTGACGTGAAAATCGGACAGTGCCTCGCCCGCGACCGTGACCGGCGGGCGCTGGTCGAGGCGCAGCCGCACCTGCTTTTCGCCGCGGGTGAGCTTGCGCGGGGTGTAAAAAATCAAGAGCCCGATGCGGCCCGACAGGTCGCGGCTGAGGCCCAGCATCTCGTACGGCGAGGCGCTGAGCGCCTGGACGGTACGGTTGTAGAGAATGCAGCGGTCGAGGCGGTTCTCCGCATCGCGTGTCGCAAAACCTTCCCAACCGTCCTGCGAGATGGCGTTCTGCGCGCCCGCCAGCCCGGCCGAGAACAGCGCCAAAGCGACCGCCAGGGGGAGCGCCGCACGCTCGATTGCACGTTTCATCAACAGGGCCTGATCGCGCCGATATGTCGGGACTGTGAAGAACATCGGAGATAACGACAAGACGTGATGGAAACCGATAGCGTTTGGGGTTGTTGCCGTGGGCGGGCAGGAGTATCTCTGCCGCATGGACCTCGTCACCTCCCAGCATATTCCGGCGCGAGCGATGGCGCTGCCGAATCTCCTGACCTATGCGCGCATCGCCGCGGTTCCGGCGGTGGTCGCCTGCATGTATTGGCAGGCGATCCTGCAGGGCGGCCTGTGGCTGCGCTGGGTGGCGCTCGCGATCTTCATCGCGGCAGCGATCACCGACATTCTCGACGGCTATTTCGCGCGCATCTGGGGTCAGCAGTCGACCTTCGGCCGTATGCTGGACCCGATCGCCGACAAGCTGCTGGTGGCGTCCTGCCTGTTGATGCTGGCGGCGGACGGGACCATCAAAGGCTGGCCGCTGTGGGCCGCGATCGTGATCCTGTGCCGCGAGATCCTGGTATCGGGCCTGCGCGAATATCTGGCGGAGCTGCGGGTGAGCGTCCCGGTGACCTGGCTCGCCAAGTGGAAGACCACGTTGCAGCTCGTCGCCATCGGCTTCCTGCTCGCCGGCGACGCGGGCGACGAGCTCGCGAGCGCGCTGCTGCGGCAAGGCACCTCAATCGTCACCCATTTGGGAATTGGCCTACTGTGGATTTCGGCCTTGTTTACGCTCTATACCGGCTGGGACTATTTCCGCGCCGGCGCGCGGCATCTGATCAAGGAGTGAGCGTGAAGCTTCTGTATTTCGCGTGGGTGCGCGAGCGCATCGGCAAGACCGAAGAGGTCGTCGACGTGCCGGCCGGCCTCGCCACGGTTGGCGACCTGATCACATGGCTCGCCGGCCGGGGCGAGGAATACGCAAATGCCTTCGCCAATCCGAAGGTGGTGCGCGCCGCCATCGATCGCGCCCATGTCCGCGCCGACGCGCCGATCGCCGGCGCGCGTGAGATCGCCTTCTTCCCGCCGATGACGGGCGGCTAGGCCAGCGGCGGAGGCGTGCCGAGATGGGTTCGCCCACGATCCGTCTGCAGCGCGAGGATTTCGACGCCGCCGCCGAGGCGGCGAAGCTTTCGCGCGGGCGCACCGACATCGGCGCCGTCGTCACTTTCAGCGGCATCTGTCGGGACCACGAAGCGGGTCATGGCGTCCAGGCGCTCACGCTCGAGCATTATCCCGGCATGGCCGAAGAGGAGATCGCCCGGCATGTCGAGGAAGCGAAGAAGCGGTGGCCGCTGCTCGGCGTCACCGTCATTCACCGCTACGGCCGGCTCCTGCCGGGCGACAATATCGTGCTGGTGGTGACGGCCTCGACCCATCGCCAGGCCGCTTTCGCGGCGGCCGAATTTCTGATGGACTATCTCAAGACGCGGGCGCCGTTCTGGAAGCAGGAGCAGCACATCGACGGCGAGGCCTGGATCGACGCCAAGGAGGCGGACGACGCCGCGGCCGAGCGCTGGGACAAGCCGAGCGAGCGCGACGCCGCCGAGTGACGGGCGGCCCGCAGGGAGGCTGGCGTGAAACGGATCGTCGTTGCGCTCGTCTTCGCGGGTTGTTTCGCCGGCGCGTCGCGCGCCGCCGAGGTAAGCTTCTATCCCTTGCCGGGAATTGGATTCGTCCACGACGTCGCGGCTGCCGCCGACGGGGCGGTCTGGTACACCGACCAGGGCAAGGGCATGCTCGGGCGGCTCGACCCCAAGACCGGCAAGACGGAAGAGATTGCACTCGGGCCCCATGCGGCGCCGCACGGCGTCATCGTCGGGCCGGAGGGCGCCGCGTGGATCACCGAGGGCGGGCAGAACGCGATCGCAAAAGTCGATCCGGGGACCCGCAAGGTGACGCTCTTT
>WNFC01004916.1_pt1 | contig 38246 bp, 34 predicted proteins | sample 5400541 | NCBI WGS metagenome assembly WNFC01 (sample SAMN13153342, study PRJNA577476) | soil metagenome | isolation source: 120 cm saprolite under Douglas fir tree site 2 hole 2 replicate 1 | place: USA:California | collected 2015-04-18
GCCTTCGAGCAGCTCGTCGCCCTCCATCAGCATCGCGTCTTCGGCGTCGCCTTCCGGATGCTGGGCAATGCGGCCGAAGCCGAGGAGATGGCCCAGGAGGCTTTCATGCGGGCTCACCGGAGCCTGTCGGAGTTCCGCGGGGATGCCAAGCTGTCCACCTGGCTCTACGCCATCGTCTCGCGCCTGTGTCTGAGCCGTCTCGCCTCGGGTGAGCGGCGGGCGGGGCGCCAGGGCGAAGAGACGCTCCTGCGACTTTCCGACCCGCGCGGAGGCCCCGACGCGGGGGCGGAGCGCGCCGAGCTCGAGGCGGCCCTGCATCGGGCCATCGCCGAGCTGCCCGAGGACCGTCGGGCCGTCGTGATACTCCGCGATCTCCAGGGCCTCTCCTATGAGGAGATCGCCGAGGCCCTCGATCTCGAGCTGAATACCGTGCGCTCGCGTCTTCATCGCGCCCGCCTGGATCTCAAGGAGAAGATGGAGCGGTTCCTGCCATGACCTGTCACGAGTCCCGCGAGCGGCTGTCCGAGCTCCTCGATGAGGTCCTCCCTGCCCCGGAGCGCGCCGAGGTGGACGCCCACCTGGCCGATTGCCCGGAGTGCCGGCGCGAGCTCGAGCGGCTGCGCGCCACTGTCTCGCTCCTCCAGCGGGTCGAGCCGGTGCGCGCCCCGGCTGGCTTCGTGGATCGCGTCATGGCAGCGGTGCGCCCGGTCCCGTGGTATCGGCGGCTGGCCGCGTGGATCTTCCTGCCGCTCTTGATCAAGCTGCCCGCCGAGGCCGCCGCCATGGCCCTGGTCGCGATCCTGGCCGTCTATCTCTTCCAGCGCGATCCCGAGCTGCAGCGGGCCATCAGACCAGAGCTCCAGGCGCCCCCGCCTCGTGCCGAAGCCCCCGCCCCGCGCGAGGAGCAGCCGGCCTCTTCCCTCGCCACGCCGCCCCTCAAGGCCGGCAAGGTGGAGAAGGGCACCGCGGTGGAGCGCGCTCGGGAGAAGTTCTCGTATGCGGAACGCGGTGCGCAGGACGAGCGCGCCGTGACCAGCCCGCCCTCCCCGCCCGCCGTGGCCGAGGGGAAGCTGGCCGACAAGAAAAGGGAAGCCGATCTCGAGCGCCTCCAGAAAGAAGACCAGGCGCCCAGGGGCGCGGCGCCCGCGACGCCCTCTCCGGCGGCTCCGGCGGTTTCCCCCCAGGCAGTTCCCGAGTCGCGCGCCAAGAGCCAGGATGCGCCCGAGCGTCCGCCGCGGATTCTCGCCCCCGCGCCATCCGCCCAGGCCAATCGCCAGGCGGTCGGTCCGAGCCTCTCCGGCCTGCTCGCCGTCAAGGACCGCCGTGCCGCCGAGCAGGGGCTGGCCGAGCTTCTCGTGCGAGTGGGCGGAAGCGAGATCTCCCGCCGTCGCGACGCCGCGCAGAGCGTCGTCGAGGTGGCTGTGCCGGAGGCCCGCTATGCCGAGTTCGCGCGCGGCCTCACGGCGCTCGGTGTCTGGAGCCCCGAGCCGCATCCCACTGTCCTGTCCACGGAACCCGCCCAGCTCCGCGTCACCATCCGCATCTCGGAATAGCATTTCGAGCTGAGACGGGGCCCGCTGTTCGAGGCGAGGGGCGGCGCTTCGCCGACGCGAGCCGAGAGCTGAGTTGATCCGAGGCGAGGGGCGACGCCTCGCCGACGCGAGCCGAGAGCTGAGTTGATCCGCAAGCTCTCCGCGGGAACTTCCCCGCTCCGACCCGGTCTAACCCTCCAGAAGCGACCGACCAAGAATCTGGAGGAGAGACCCATGTGGAGACGGATCAGTGCCCTTGCCTTGGCATTACTACTCTGGAACACGAACCTGGCGGCGGCGGCGCCCCAGTCGATCACGCGCGATGACCAGAAGGACGTGATGGTGACCATCTACAACGGCAATCTCGGTCTCGTGAAAGACACGCGCGAGATCAGGCTCGACGCGGGCATGCTCGAGGTGCAGTTCGCCGATGTCGCCGCGCAGATCGATCCGACCAGTGTGCATCTCAAGTCGCTCACGGACCCGTCGGGACTCAAGATCCTCGAGCAGAACTACGAGTACGACCTCCTCACCTCGGCCAAGCTCCTGGAGAAGTACGTGGGCAAGAAAGTGCGCCTCTATCAATCCAACGGCACCTACCAGGAGGCGACCCTCCTCAGCGCCAACGGACCGGTCTACGAGATCAATGGCCAAATCCACATGGGGCACTATGGCCAGGTCGTCCTGCCCGCCCTGCCCGACAACCTGGTCTCCAAGCCCACCCTCGTCTGGCTGTTGCGCAATGCGCGGGCGGCCGCCCAGCGTGTCGAGGCTTCCTACCTGACGGGCGGCATCACCTGGAAGGCCGACTACGTCATGGCGATCAATCCCACCGACACGCGGTCCGACCTCACCGGCTGGGTCACCATCGACAACAAGAGCGGCGGAACCTACTCGAACGCCGCTCTCAAGCTGGTGGCGGGCGACATCAACCGCGCCACCGACCCGCGTCGGGAGGGCCGGGTGCTCGAGAAGGCCGCCCTGGCCTCTCCCGCGCCCAACGCCAGCCGGGACTTCCGGGAAGAGACCTTCTTCGAGTACCACCTCTACTCCCTCGACGGGCGCACGACCATCAAGGACAACCAGACCAAGCAGCTTGCCCTGATGTCGGCGGCCGAGGTGCCCGTGGACAAGCACTTCACTACTACGGAGCCGCCGATTACTACCGGACCTCCTATGGCCTGCCCATGTCGAACCAGAAGGTGGGCGTGTATCTCGATCTGAAGAACAGCAAGGAAAACCGTCTCGGCGTGCCTCTGCCCAAGGGGCGGGTGCGCGTGTACAAGGCGGACGCCTCGGGCAGCCAGCAGCTCATCGGCGAGGACTGGATCGACCACACGCCGAAGGACGAGAAGATCAAGATCAAGATGGGCAATGCCTTCGACGTGGTGGGCGAGCGGGTCCAGAAGGACTGGAAGCGCATCGCCTCCAACCTCTACGAGGTCGAGTGGGAGATCTCCCTGCGAAATCACAAGAAAGAGAGCATCACCGTCGAAGTGTTCGAGCCCATGCCCGGCGACTGGGAGGTGCTCCGGGCCAGCCAACCTCACGAGAAGGTCCAGGCCTTCACGGCCAAGTGGAACGTGGCGGTGCCCAGGGAAGGCGAGGCCAAGCTCAGCTACCGTATCCGCGTGCGCTTCTGATGCGGCTCCTCGCGGCGGCGGGGCTGGCCATGCTTGGCCTCGTCGTCGCCCCCGCGCCGGCCCTCGCCCTCACCTGCATGTTCCGACCCTTCCAGGCGCCCGGCGAGCGCTTCGGGCCGGGGGAGCTGGTCGCCCACATCGAGGTGCTCGAGGTGCGGGCGAGCGGCACGATGGACGCGCGCGTCCTCCGCGTCCTGCACGGACGCGAGGCGCGCCCCATCATCGCGATCGACGCCGCCGGCTCGTTCGGCTGGAATATGGCGCGACAGTGGGGCTTCGAGCCCTTCGCTCGCGGCTCGCAATGGGTCGTGGTCCTCGTCCCCGCGCGGGAGGGCGCGAGCGCCTGGCAGCTTCCCGTGTGCCGGGCCTACCTCAAGGTCGAGAGCGGAGTCGCCAGAGGCCCCCTCGCCGACGTGAGCCGGATGGAACGCGTGAGACTGGAGGGTCTCGCCGCGAGGATCGCCGCGCCATGATTCCATGCGAAACGCTCGTCGCGCGCGCCTGCAACAATTGCGGAGGGAGGATCAACAAAATCAATAGCTCCGCGTGCAACAATTGCAGCGAAACAAGGGTCGCTGTCAGTCAATTTGACGATTGGCCGGGCCCTCGGCGCTAACTCCTCGCCGTTTCTCCCTCCGTGCTCTTGGCCGCGCGTTTGCTCTAGTACACGCCGAGGAAGTTTTGATGCGCGCCCAGATTCTGGGCGTCACTCACTTGACGAGAGCGAACGATTCGAAATGGACGAAGAGGAGAAGAGATCGATGCGGTCATTGCACTCGGGACTCATCGGCGCCTGCTTACTGGGCGCATGCCTCATGTTCGCGCCTGCGGCATATGCCGACCCGCTCACGGCGACAGGGTTTTACCTCGGCTCTGCTGAGACCATTTCCCTCACGGACCCCGCCAGGAACGGGAACGTGCATGCAGGGGCCTTTTCCCTGAACCCGCCCGCGGGCGAGATCGCCTACTGCATAGACCTCGCGCAGACCATCAGCTTCGGTACCCCGTACACCGACTACACGAAGTCATCGCTCGCGGCCGACGGTGTGCTCTCGTCGACTCGGAAGGGCGAGATCGCGCAGCTCTTCCACGGCTTCTACACGACCTCCTTGCTGAACACCACGAACAGTGCGGCCTTCCAGCTCGCGCTGTGGGAGATCGTGTTCGAGACCGGGTCCAGCCTGGACGTGGACGGCGCGAATGGGGCCACGCGGGGAGTGAACTACGCGTCGAATCCGGACACGCCGGGTAGTGTGATCGCGCTCGCCGACGCTTGGCTCGCGGGCCTGGGCGCGTTCTCGACGGACGCGACGGGCTTCTACACCTATCGGAGCCCGGAGCACCAGGACCAGATCGTGTACCATCGCACGCCGGAACCCCCGACGTTGATCATCCTGGGCGCAGGCCTCGGGCTGATCGCGTTCCTCGCCCGGCGCCGCGTGAATCCATAGACCGAGCCACAGTGTCACGAGGGGCCGCTCGCGCGAGCGGCCCCTTTTCATTTTGTCTCGAATCCTCCCTGCAGACGACCTCCAGGAAGCGGGGATTGTGCTTACGCTCAATCCCCGTGTCGGCTGAGGGACGCCGTCGGCCCGCTTACTCCGGGGCGAGCCAGATCATATCGAGCTGGGTGTTCAGAAAGTGGCTCGGCGTGACCGTCCAGCCGCGCACGCGGGCATTGTGCGGGACCACGCGATACCAGAAGAGCGTCGGGATGGTGTGCGCCTGCTCGTCGAAGAGGCGCTTCTCGAACTCGCGGATGAGCTTTTTGCGCTCCTCCGGATCCCGCGAGCGGGCCTGGCGGTCGTACAGGCTGTCGAGGGCGCGGTCGACGTAGCGACCATAGCTCGCATCGGTGCGGTCGGTGGAGAGGAACTTGTAGAGGTCGAGGTCGGGCTCCACGATGTAGCCGCACTGGCCGTCTATGGAAACCTCGAAGTCGCCGTTCCGTAGCGCGCCGAACCAGGCCGCGCTCTCGAGCACCCGCTGGGTGGCGTTCAGGCCGATCTTCCGCCACTGGTCGATGAGCCAGATCGCCAGCGGCTCGTAAGGCTCGGGCAGCCCACGGTTGGTGAGGACGAAGGAGAAGCCGTCGGGCACGCCCGCCTCCCTGAGGAGACGCCGGGCTTCCTTGCGTGATGCCTCGATGTCCTTCCCGAAGCCGGCCAGCCGGGTCAGCTCGCTCTCGGAGGTGGCGTAGGGGGTGCCGGGCACCTGCACGCCCCCCACGTCCCGGAGGATGGTGATCCTCGACAGGTATTTCGATCCCTCCCACCGGTCGGCGGCGAGAGTGAGGGCCCGCCGTACGCGCGGATCATCAAACGGCTTCCGCTCGTGGTTCGGTGTGGCGAAGAGCATGCAGTCCCATGCGCTTTCCTGCGCCGTGATCTTGGAGCCCATGGCCTTGAGGAGATCGTCCCGGCGCGCCGGGTTGAAGCCGCGGAACTCGATCATGGCGCGCTCGCCCCGGACGGCGGCCACGCGCGCTCCCGTGTTCGGAATGAAGATGGCCCGGTAGCTATCCAGGTACGGCTTGCCCTTGTCCCAGTAGTCCGCGAACTTCTTCCCCACCCAGTGCGAGCCCTTGACGTGCTCGACGAAGGTGAAGGGGCCCGTGCCCATGATGTTCTTCTCGTACCAGCGCGGGTCCTTGGCCAGGATGTCGGCCTTGTAGATGAAGTTCCACGGCGAAGCCAGGCTGGAGAGGAGCCCGGCCGATGGATGCTTGAGGCGGAAGTGGACGGTCTGGTCATCCGCCGCCTCGACGGCCTCGACCACGGCGTACTGCCCCTTGCGCGGGCTCGCGCCCCCGGGCCCGGGGTTGATGATGTGGTCGTAGCTCGCCTTGATGTCTCGCGCCGTGAGCAGCGAGCCGTCGTGGAACTTGACCCCGCGGCGGATCTTGAACGTGTAGGTCAGGCCGTCCTTGGACACCGTCCAGCTCTCGGCGAGGTCACCGATGATGCGCGTGCCGGTCGGATCGGCAGGATCGACGCGCAGCAGTGTGTTGTAGTGCGGGCCGATCGGATGCATGAGCCCGAAGGTCTCCTCGCGGTGGCCGTCATAGCTCGGCATCTCCGACCCGACCACGAAGACGAGCTCTCCCCCATATCGCGGGGTCTGCGCCACGGCCGCCGGCAACGGAGCTAGCCCCGACAGAATCCCCACCAGCAGCACGATCAGGGCAAGTCGAGAGCGAATCTGCTGGCACATGGGCAGGTCCCCCCTTTTGTAGTCGCGGTGGAAGGGCCAGGTCATTGTCCCGAATGTCCTGCTCGGGGGCCCGATGGTGCGCCCCGACCACGCCCTCGTCAAGGAGCGAGCAGGTAACCTCTCAGCGGTATGCGCACGGGGGAACCGGCGTCTTCCACACCACGGACGGAAGGTGCCCCCCCGGCGTGAAGAGGCGAAGCTGCTGGGCGGGCGCGCGAGCCGCCAGCCGCTTGCCACCGAGGGCCATGAAATGCGCGCCGCGCGTCACGTCGACACCGAGGCGGCGCAGATCGTCGGCGCCGCGCAGGACGGTACTCCGGCGGGTCGCGATGAGCCTATCCGCGGAGCGCGGACCGATGCCCGGGACCCGGAGCAGCTCCTCGCGCGATGCCCTCGACAGCTCCACCGGGAAGCGCTCGGGGTGACCGACGGCCCAGGCCGTCTTCGGATCCTGATCGAGCTCGAGATTTCCGCTGGAACCGAACACCAGCTCTTCGAACCGAAACGCGTACTGGCGGAGAAGATGCTCGGCCTGGTAGAGGCGGAATTCACGGGCGGCCGGCGTCGGGGGCAGCCCCTCCATCGGCGTGCCGGCCACGGGCTGGAAGGCGCTGAAGTGCGCGTGGTGGAGCAGGCCGTTTCCTTCGAGCCGGCTGACGAGCCGGAGGAGATCGCGATCCGACTCTCCCTGGGAGCCCACTACGAACTGCGTGGTGGTGCCCGATGGCGCCGCGAGCTCGGGGCGTCCCTCCAGCCGGGCTTCCCGCGAGAGCCGGCCCGCGAGCTCGAGCTTGGGGAGCAGATCGCCGGAGAGATCCTTCTCTCGAGCGAGCCGCCTCACCACGGCGTCGGTCGGCCCTTCGAGGTTGACCGACAGGCGACTCGCGAGCTGAGCGGCCGCGCGCACCTGGCCCTCGTCGGCACCGGGCAGCATCTTGAGGTGGACGTAGCCGCGGAATCCTTCGCGGCGCCTCAGGAGGTCGACGGTGGCGAGCATGCGATCCATGGCCCGTTGTGGGCGACCGGGCACCCCCGAGGTCAGAAAGAGCCCCTCGGCCATGCCGGCGCGATGGGCCTCCATGAAGGTGCGCGCCGTCTCTTCCGGCGAGAGCGCGACCCGTCGCACCTTGCCTCCGCAGAACGTCGGGCAGTACCCGCACGACAGCGAGCAGGCGTTGGTCTGCATCACGCGCATGAGCTTGGTGACTCCGCCGCCCGGCAGGCGGACCTGGCGGATTCCGACCGGCCCCTCGATGAACCGCGGTCGCCCGGGCAGACCGTGCTCGCGGTCGCCCGTCGCCTCCTCGGTCAGCAACGCGAATCGCTGATGCCTGTCCATGTGGATTCCCTCCCCCTGGGGATGGCTACGGAGGTACACTATACACGTGTTGAGCAATACTCGCCACGGGGATCCGGAAGGGCAGCTACCATTTTGTCGGTTAACGACCGGCGGCCTGCTCCCCGCGGAGGGTCATGCAGGTGCTCACGGCATGCGCCACGAGCTTGCCGTCGCACACGACGTCGCACTCGACGAGCGACACAGTGCGTCCGCCGCTCTTGACGTGCCCGCGCGCTTCGAGTCGACCCGTCCACACGGGGCGCAGGAAGTTGACCTTGATCTCGAGCGTCGCGTACGACTCGCCCTCGCCCAGCGTGGTCATGAAGGCCCAGCCCATCGCCGCGTCGGCGATTGCCGCGAGAATGCCCCCCTGCACCGTGCCCATGGGGTTGGCGTGGGCGGGAGTCGGCTCGAGCACGACGACGGCTTCGCCGGGGGCGAAGGACTCGAGCCGCATCCCGATGAGCGTGGCGGCCGGAGGCGGGGGCATCTCTCCACGCAGCATCCGCTCCATCCCGTCGAGCATCCTGGCCATCGCGCTACCCTTCGCGGGGCTTCCGGTTTGCTATGACGGGAGATCCTCGAGCCGCACTCCGCGGCCGCTGTTGAAAGCTGCCCGGGCTTCAGCAACTCGTCGGAGGAACTCAGGATGATGCTCCAAGCGGTAGTCGAACCAGTCGTCTTCTGTTCCGAATCCGACCAGGACGCCTGCCGGCTTCCCGTGCCGCGTGATGAGGATCTCCTCCGACTCTGCCAGGCGCAGGAATCGCGAGAGATCGTCCTTGACCTCAGCCAGCGGCACCTGGCGAACCGGGCGTCGCATGCTCGGCGAGCCACCGCTCCGCTTCGGCTTTCGTGACAATTGCGAGGACCTCGACTGCTTCGCTCGTGACGTCATAGAAGACCCTCACCTCTCCAACCCGGAGGCGATACTGCGGCTGGCTCAAGCCCCGCAGTTTGATCCGGCTCTTGCTCACCCGGGTGGGCTCATGGCGCAAGTGCCGCTCGAGGGCGTCCCGTACCTCTGCTCGACGGTAGGCCGGAAGAGATCTGAAGGCGCTAACCGCCTGGGGGGCGAGGACAACCCCGTATCTCATTCTGGCTAGAATATAGCCAGATCAGATTACCGAGTCAAGTCCGCGTTTGGCAGTGCAGCTGCCCCGAATCCTCAAGGCACCGCCTTGCTGAACTCTCTGGTCAAAACATCCACTTGAATACCCCGAAGGCGATCGCTGCCCCCAGCAGGACGCTGAGGAACAGGTAGCAGGCTAACAGCCTTGAGTAGCAGCGCGGACAGTATGCCGCCCGGTCAGGATCGAGCAAGCCCCGGCTGAACATCCATGCGGCAATCTGGCTCGCCAAGGGTAAGCGAGCGAGCCGTGCCACTGGAAGCTCCCTCTTACACCGTCCGCAGATACCAGTAACAGCCATGTCGAGATTCATTGTGTTGCTTCTAAATTAGTCTAGCCGATGGAGTTGTGCGAGACGCTAAAGAGAAACGCTCGCCCTGCCGTGCAGACCTGGCTTGACACTCTCTCAAGTGGAGAGAGGACCGATCACGATCACGTGGAGATCGAGCAGGTTGGTGTTGGTGGGGCCGGTGATCACGAGATCGCCGAGGGCGGCGAAGAGGGGGTAGGAGTCGTTCTCTGCGAGACGTGCGGCCGGATCAAGGCCTCGAGCGCGGGCGCGGGCAACGCTCTGGCCGTCCACGATCGCCCCGGCGGCGTCGCTGGGACCGTCGGTGCCGTCGGTGCCGGCAGCGAGGACGACGACATCTTCCATGCCGTTGACAGCCAGTGCCGCGGCGAGGGCGAATTCCTGGCAGCGGCCGCCCTTACCCTTGCCTCGGACCGTCACCGTGGTCTCGCCTCCCGCGATCAGGCAGGCCGGCGCCGCGACCGGTCCTTGGCCTGCCTTGATCTCACGCGCCATCTCGACGAATGTCTCTGCGACTTCGCGCGCCTCTCCCTCCAGGGCCCGCGTCAGCACATGAGCGTTGAGACGAAGCTCACGCGCCCGCGCGGCCGCGGCATCCACGACCAGCGCGTTGTTGCCAATGACCGTGTTCCGCACGCGCTCGAAGATCGGATCACCGGCCTTGGGCGTCTCCGGAATTTCCCCGCGGGCGCCCCGCTCGAGCCGCTCCACGATGCCGCGCGGCGCTTTCTCGCGCAGGCCAAAGCGGTCGAGGATGGCCAGCGCCTCGGCGAAGGTCGAGACATCCGGCGTGGTGGGACCAGAGGCGATCACGTCGAGCGGATCGCCGATCACGTCGGAGAGGAGCAAGGCCTCCACGCGGGCGGGAGCCGTGGCGCGGGCGAGCTGTCCTCCCTTGAGCAGGGAGCAGTGCTTCCTCACGGTGTTGAGCTGGTTGATGTTGGCGCCGGCGGCCAGGAGCAGTCGCGTCATCGCCTGCTTGTCGGCGAGCGTGATCGGCGGCACGGGCGCAGGCGTCAGCGCCGAGCCGCCGCCCGAGACCAGCACGAGCACGAGATCCTCGGCCGTGGCCGACTCTGCCAGCGCCCGGATCTCGTTCGCGGCTGCTGCGCCGCGCTCGTCGGGCACGGGATGGCCCGCCTCGAGCAGCCGGATCCGTCGCGTGGGCGCGAGATATCCGTCCTTGACGGCGATGACGCCGTCGGTGATGCGCGAGCCCCATGCCTCCTCGACGGCCGCGGCCATGGCGCCCGAGGCCTTGCCGGCTCCCACCACGTGGACGCGCCCCTGCGCCGGCGGCGTGATGGAAGAGAGCGCGCGCAGGACGAGAGGCCGCACATCACCGACCTCGAGGGCAGCGGCGAAGATGGACCGGGCGACTTCGCGAAGCGTCAACGACGAAGCTTCTGGAGTCGCCGTCCTGCCTCGATCAGCATGTCGTCGGTCTTGGGGAAGCAGAAACGGATCTTCGTGCGTCCGAGCTCCTTGGTCGAGTAGAACGAGGAGCCGGGGACGGTCGCCACGCCGATGTCCTTCACGAGGAACATGGCGAACTCGTGGTCGTTGGAGCAGCCGTACTCGGGCAGCCAGTGCGCCACGTCCGTCAGGATGTAGTAGGCGCCCGCGGGCTTGAAGGCCCGGAAGCCCGCCTCCTCCACCTTGCCGAACAGGAGATCGCGCCGCGCCTGGTAGCTCTCGCGGAGGTACACGTAGTAGGCGTCGGGAAAGTTCAGCGCGGTGACGGCGGCCTCCTGCAGCGGGTGGGGCGCCCCCACCGTGATGAAGTCGTGCGCCCGCCGTATGCCGACGGACAGCTCTGGATTGGCGATGGCGTAGCCGACGCGCCAGCCCGTGACCGAGTACGATTTCGAGATGCCCGAGATGGTGACGGTCCGCTCGGCCATGCCGGGCAGGGTGGCGATGGGAATGTGCTCCTCGCCGTCGTAGACGATGTGCTCGTAGATCTCGTCGGTGATGGCGAGCAGGTTGTGGGTGAGGCAGAGATCGGCGATCTGCTGCAGCTCCGCTCGCGAGAAGACCTTGCCCGAGGGATTGTTGGGGCTGTTGAAGACGATGGCCCGGGTGCGCGGGGAGACCGCCTTGTGCAGCCGGTCGGGATCGAAGGTGAAGCTCGGCGGCTCGAGGGGCACCCAGACGGGCTCGGCGCCGGCGATGATGCACCCCGGGCCGTAGTTCTCGTAGAAGGGCTCGAAGATGATGACCTCGTCGCCCGGATTGAGGAGGGCGAGGAGCGTCGCCAGCATGGTCTCCGTCGAGCCGCAGCACACGGTCACGTTTCGCTCCGGATCGATCTCCATGCCGTAGAACTTCCGGTACTTGTCCGCGATCGCCCTGCGCAGCCTGGGGGTGCCCCAGGTGATGGCGTACTGGTGGAAGTCGCCGTCTATGGCGGTGTGGGCCGCGTCGAGGAGCTCCTTGGGCGGGGGGAAGTTGGGCATGCCCTGGGCCAGGTTGATGCCCTGGTGCTGGTTGTTGATCCGGGTCATCTCCCGGATGACCGATTCCGTGAACCCCTGGACGCGCTTGGAGATCACGGCAGCACCATGTCTCCTTCGATCGGGTCCACCTTGATGCCCTGCTCGCGAAGCCACGCCACACCCTGCCCGAGCTTGTCGTCGGGGGCTTCGAGCTCGAGCACCATCCATCCGTGATCCGCGCGAACGTCGGCGCGCCGGATATTGGGAACGATGCCGAAGTCCGAGACGAGGCGGTAGATGATGGGCTGCTGCACCAGCTCGGAGGGGAAGGTCAGCCTCACCCGCGCGCGGGCCATGGGATCTGTCCCCGGCGCCCAGCCTCCCCTCACCCGCCTCCCGCGATCGCGGGGACGATGGAGACGTGATCGCCAGCCTTGAGCGTCGTCTTGTCGCCCTGGAGGAAGCGGATGTCCTCCTCGTTCACATAGACGTTGATGAAGCGGCGCATCTCGCCGCTCTCGTCCACGAGGCGCTCCTTGAGGCCGGGGAACTGCGTCTCCAGGCTCTCGATCAGGCCGGCGACGGTGTCGGCCTGGCCTTCGACCTCGGCCTGGCCCTTCGTCAGCGAGCGCAGTGGCGTGGGGATGCGGACGAGCACGGGCATGGGTTCTCTCCTTCGCGCCGGCTCAGCCGGCGGCCTTTGATTTGAGGTCCGCCAGCGCCTGGTCGAAGACCTGGAGCGAGGGACGGATGGTCACGTCCACGGACAGGCGATCGTAGAACACGTCCGGCGTCTTGAGGCCATTGCCCGTGATGCAGATGACGATGGGCTCGTCCCGCGGAATGCGCCCCGCCTCGATGAGCTTCTTCGCCGCGGCCACCGTGACCCCGCCCGCCGTCTCCGTGAAGATGCCCTCGGTGCGGGCGAGGAGCTGCATCCCCTCGATGATCTCCTCGTCCTCGGCATGCTCGCCGTAGCCGCCCGAGTCCTTGGCTGCGCGATAGGCGTAGTAGCCGTCGGCCGGATTGCCGATGGCCAGCGACTTGGCGATGGTGTTCGGGCGCACGGGCACGAGCACGTCCGTGTCCTTCTTGATCATGGTCACGATGGGTCCGCAGCCGAGGGCCTGGGCGGCGTACATCCTGGTCTTGCCCTCGGGGATGAGCTTGAGCAGCCGAAATTCCTTGAAGGCCTTGGCGATCTTGGTGATGAGCGAGCCGCCCGCGCAGGGCACCACCACGTGCGCGGGCGCCCGCCACCCGAGCTGCTCGGCGATCTCGTAGCCGTACGTCTTCGAGCCCTCCGCATAGTAGGGGCGGATGTTGATGTTCACGAAGGCCCAGCGGTACTTGTCCCCGACCTCGGCGCAGAGCCGGTTGACCTCGTCATAGGTGCCTTCCACCGCGACCAGGGTCGGTCCGTAGATGAGCGTGGTGATGATCTTGCCGCGCTCGAGGTCCGCGGGAATGAAGATGTAGGACTTGAGTCGCGCCTCGGCCGAGTGCGCGGCGACGGAGTTGGCCAGATTGCCCGTGGAGGCGCAGGCCACCGTGTCGAAGCCGAACTCCTTGGCCTTGCTGATGGCCACGGCGACCACGCGGTCCTTGAAGGACCAGGTGGGATGGCACACCGAGTCGTTCTTGACCCACAGCTCCTTGACGCCCAGCTCCTCGGCAAGGTTCCGTGCCCGCAGCAGCGGGGTGAAGCCCACCGCCTGGCCCACCGGCATTTCACCTTCCGGAATGTTCAGGGGCAGGAGCGGCGCGTAGCGCCAGATGCTGGGCGGCCCCGCTTCGATCTTTGCGCGGCTGATCTGCGAGGCGATGACCTCGTAGTCGTAGTCGACCTCGAGGGGGCCGAAGCAGAACTCGCAGACGTGAATCGGGGAGGACGGGTAGTAGCGCCCGCACTCACGACACTTGAGACCCTTTAATCTTTCCATGGCCTCTCCATCGGTAGGGGATTTGAGCCCCGGAATTAACCGCACGGCCCGGAAGCCAGGCTCCCAGGCCACCGACCGAGCCAGCGATTTTTACTAATAGACACGTGAATATCCCAATTGTCAACGTAACGTCCGTCTGCTCGCGGGCAGCCCTGCTAGGTACTGGGTCAAGTTGCGAGCCAGACGAGGCCCGAGGGAGCCAGCTTTGCCTAGCGTACCTGTATGTACGTTGAGCGTCGCTGGCGACCGAGAACGAAGTATGGCGAAGCAAATTGGCCCAGTACCCGTATGATCGTCCTCCGTGAGTCGTGCCCTCCCCGCCGCCCTGCTGCTCGTCTTCGGCATCGCGTTCGGCCACGCCGCGCTCGGAGGCGGGCTTCTCGTCTACGACGATCATCCCGGTCAGCTCTATCGCCTGCACCACGCCCTCGTCTTCGGCCCGGCGCCGTGGCGCTTCGATCCCGGCTGGTGGGCCGGCTATGCCGAGCTGCAGTTCTATCCGCCCGGGCTCGCGTGGCTGGGCTGGCTCCTCCATCAGATTTCGTGGGGCGCCCTGGGCGCGGAGACGGCGTACCAGGTGCTTCTCTGGCTGGCCTGGCTCCTTCCTGGCCTCACCACCTTCGCTCTGCTCTCCCGCCTCCTCGGCAATGGCTGGCTGGCCCTACCCGGCGCTTTCATCGCCATGACGCTGTCGGCGGGATCGCGAAGCGGCGTCGAAGAGGGGCTGCGCTGGGGTCTCGTGGCCGCGCGTCTCGGCTGGAGCTTGCTGCCCGTCCTCGGTCTCTCTCTCGTCCGCTGGGTCGAAGGCAGCTCGCGGCTTCCCCTCCTCGCCCCTCCGCTCCTGGCCGCGGTGATCCTGCTCCATCCAGCCCATGCGCCGGCGGCGATCCTTCTTCTCGTCACGGGTGCCTGGCTCGGCGTCGGTGGGCGCCGGGCTCGCGTGCGCCAGGGCGTTCTCGTGGCGGCGCTGGGCCTGGGTTTGGCAGCGCTCTGGCTCCTCCCGCTCCTTGCGCATCTCAGGATGGCGCTGCCCCTGGCCTGGGGCGACGCGTCGGTGCCTGCCTCGCGCGCGACCGGTGGGGGGGTGTCGGGGGAGGAGCGGCGCCCGCTCCCCGTTGACTCAGAGAGGAAGAGTGCGGGCCAGGCCTCGCGCGCGACCGGTGGGGGGGTGTCGGGGGAGGAGCGGCGCCCGCTCCCCCCTGACTCAGAGAGATGGATCCTCTCGTGGGCGCCGGCGATGGTGGCGGCGGTGGCTCTCGACGCGCTGGTCGCGGCGCCGCTCGGCCTTTTCTGGCTCCCCGCCGACCGGCTCATGGACGGACTTCTCCTGGCGTTGCTCGTGGGCGCGTCTCTCGCCGTGTCGTCGCTGACCGCACGATTGCCGCGCGTGCGTCCGCCTTTCGCGGCCGCGGCGGTGGTTCTCGCGTGCATCGTTCTCTCGTGGGGATCTCTCGCTTCGGGCGAGCCGTCCCTGTCGCTCTGGCCCCGGAGAGGCCAGTGGCCCAAGTACGAGGAGGTGGTGCGCGGCAGCCGCCTCGATGCGCTGTGGCAGGCGCTCCGCGAGGCTCCGCCGGGGCGCGTGCTCTTCCTCCGCTCGGGCCTCACGCTGGAGTATCGTCCCGAGTGGTGGCGGCCGCATACGCATCTCACCGCGCTCACGCCCCTGCGCGCGGGACGCGAGATCATCAATGGAACCTTCACCCATCCCGCCCCGGTGGCCGGCTTCTTCTACACGGGCTCGGCCCCGTCACGTCCCATCACGACGCTCGTGGAGCGGCGCGACGGCGTGACGCTCTTCGGGCAACCGCTCGAGGCCCTCTCCGCGGAAGAGTTCGCCGCTCACTGCGCGAGGCTCGAGGTCTCGGCCGTCGTCGCCACCGACGAGGATGTCGGCCGGCTACCGTTTCTCGAAGGAAATCACGCATTCACGGCCCCCACACTCATCGGACCCTTCAGGGTCTACCTTGCGCGGGAGCCACGGTCGCTGCCCGTGCCGGTCGGGCTCCAGGTCTGGAGGCTTCACGCCGCTCCCGGATCTGGCGCGTTCACGCCGACGGGTTTCGCCTACTCCCCGCTGATGACGGCGACGGCGGGCGGGGCCGCTCTCCTCGCGCGTCGCGGCGGCTTCGGAATGCTCGAAGTCGAGCGCCCGCTCGGTGGCGCGGGCAACATCACGCTCACCCATGTCCCCGGCTGGGCGGAATGGACGGGCGCCCTGCTCTCGGCGCTGTCGGCTGCGGCGCTGATGGCCAGTGGCATTCTCCTTGTCAACCACGGCCGGCATCCACATGATGCGTCAGCATGAAACCTGATCCGTCCGCGAAGCCCGCGCCCGAGCCGCCGCCGCACACGCACAACCCGCTCGTTCGCTACTTCCAGACCCTGGGTCCGGGCCTCGTCACTGGCGCGTCGGACGATGACCCGAGCGGCATCGCCACCTATTCCGTGGCGGGCGCCGCCTATGGCGCGGGATTTCTCTGGACGGCCCTCTTCACGTTTCCTCTCATGGCCGCCATCCAGCTCGTCTGCGCCCGCATAGGTCTCGTCACGGGGCGAGGGCTGGCCGGCGCGGTCAGGGCGCACTATCCGCGATGGCTCCTGCTGGGAGCGTGCTTCATCCTCCTCGTGGCCAACGTCTTCAATATCGCGGCCGACCTGGGGGGCATGGCCGAGGCCGCCGCCATGCTCACGGGCCTTCCCGCCGTTCCTCTGCTCGTGCTCTTCGGGATCGGGATCACCCTGGTCACCGTCTACGCGAGCTACGCGACCTTTGCGCGCTACCTCAAGTGGTTGACCTCGGTGCTGTTCGCCTACATCATCGCGGCCTTCCTCGCCCATCCCGACTGGTCGGCGGTGCTTCGGGCCATTTTTGTCCCGGCGCTCCAGTGGAACGGCGCCGCCGTGTCCACCCTGGTGGGTATCCTGGGCACCACGATCTCGCCCTATCTCTTCTTCTGGCAGGCCTCTCAGGAGGTGGAGGAGGAGAAGGGTCGAGGCAAGCGAACTCTCGCCGAGCGACGCGGAGCCTCGGAACACGAGCTCGCCGATGCGCGCCTCGACGTGAACACCGGCATGTTCTTCTCCAACCTCGTCATGTTCTTCATCATGCTTGCCACGGCCTCCACCCTCTACCGATCCGGCCACCGCGATATCGAGACGGCGAGACAGGCCGCCGAAGCCCTCCGCCCCCTGGCGGGCGATGCGGCGTACCTGCTCTTCGGCCTGGGCCTGATCGGGACGGGGCTGCTCGCCATCCCGGTGCTCGCCGGCTCCGCCTCGTTCGCGGTGGCCGAGCTCTTCGGCTGGCGCGCCGGGCTCGATCTCAAGCCGCGGAGCGCGCGCCGCTTCTATCTGGTGCTGGCCGGGGCTATCGTCTGCGGCATGGTGCTGAGCATGCTGCAGACGAATCCGATCCGCGTCCTCTTCCTCTCCGCCGTGCTCAATGGGCTCCTGGCGCCGCCGCTCATGGTGATGGTCATGATGGTGGGGAGCAATCGCAAGATCATGGGCAAGCACGTCAACGGCTTCTGGCTCAAGCTGCTCGGCTGGACCGCGACGGCCGTCATGACCGTCGGCGCGATTGCCTTCTTCGCGACCCTCGGCTCCGGTGGCTGAAAAGGGCCCATCTGCTTCGTTAGCGCCCTCGCCCGCACGCTCAACGTACAGAGAGTACGCCTCGCGTGCGAATCTACTCAGCCCTCGTCTCGCGACGGCTCAAGGCTACCGCCGCTCACCTCGAACGGCAGGGCGCTGCCTCGCATCTGGACCCTTTTGAGCCACCGGCTAGGGCTCGGGGCCGAGGGTGTGGAGGCCGAGCTGCCGTCCGGCCCCGTCCAGGATACGCACGGTCAGGGTGGCGGGCTCGATGCGGATCACCCCGAAGTTGTCCGTCTCGCCCACCGCGAAGAGGGTACGCGACTCCAGCGCCTGATCGAGCGGGCGCGGCCGGCCCCGCCGGGCCGAGAGCGGGCCGGCGATGAACTCGTGAAAGGACCACTCCGGTGTCGGATGATGACGGATCAGCTCCGCGTGGTGGACGTCGGCGGCCAGGAACACGAGGTTCCTCACGCCGCGCACCCGGAGCTCGCGCAGGACGGCATCGCGCTCGATGGCAAAGCCGGTGCCGTGCTCGTCAGGAAAGCCCAGGACGTTGGCGTTGCTCCACGAGTCGCGCTGCTCCCTGGTTCCCGTGGGGATGGCGAGGGGGACGCTCGTCACCACGACCTTCCAGAGCGCGGGAGAGGTCGCCACCCCTTCCACGAGCCATCGGCGCTGGACGCGCCCGAGCATGGTCTTGCCGGGCCCGTCCGGCTGGGTGTTGGCGCTCCGGTACTGACGCGTGTCCAGGATGAAGACCTCGAGGAGCCGGCCCCAGCGGAAGCGGCGATACAGGCGGCCGGGCTCTTCGGGAGGCGGCAGGACAGGAAAGTAGTCGAGGAAGGCCTGCCGCCCCGCCGCCATGCGCGGCTCGACGGGGCCGGAGAAGTTGTCGACCACGTCGTGGTCGTCCCAGATCGCGAAGACGCTCGTGCTCCTGAAGTAGTCCTGCACGGCGGGGTCGGCGCGGTTGTACCGATGCTTGGCCTGATACTGCGGCAGCGTTCTCGCCACGAAATCGCCCCCCGGCGCGACGTCGGGCCCGTGGCAGCGGAGGTCTGCGTAGATCGTGTCGCCCACGAAGAGGAAGAAGTCGACGGGCATTCGCGCCATGGCGCGGAAGATCGGATAGCCGCCCGCCAGGGGGCGACAGAAGCCGGGCGAGCCGAGATCGCCGCTCCAGGCGAAAGTCACCGAGGCCGGCGCGTCGGGCACGGGGGCCGTGACGAACTCGCCGTCCAGGGTCGCGGGCCCCTGGCTCAACCGGTAGCGATAGCGCGTGGCCGGCTCGAGGCCCGTGAGGCGCAGCTTGCCCGTGTGATCGGCGGCGGGCGCCTGCGTCACGCTCGCCTGCCTCTCCTCGCCGCCATCGATGCGCGCGTAGCCAAGGGCGACCGCCGACGGTCCCCGCCCCGGACCCACATCACCGCGCTGCTCTCGGTCACCTCGCCCACGGTGACGAGCAGCTGCGCCTCGTCGGCGCCCGCCCCCGCCGCGCACGCGCCCATGAGGGCAAGGGCGAAGACCCGGACTCTCATGGTTCTATCGCAGGCGGCTCAAAAAGGTCCAGATGCGAGGCGGCGCCCGAAGGCTGCAGGCGAGGCGTACTCTCTGTACGTTGAGCCTGCAGTCGAGGGCGCCGCACTCCCGCAGATGGGCCTTTTTCAGCCGCCTGCCTACACGAGCGGGTCGTAGTTGAAGTACTGGCCCGAGGTCTCCAGCGGGACGAGGTGATGCTTGAGCGTGCCCGGGAAGATCTCGGCGAGCCGCTCCGGGGTCCAGCCCTGGTCGTGATGGATGTTCCGGATGGGCCGCATGTGGCCGAAGAGCATGATCTCCTTGCCGCGGACGCCGAAGATCTGGCCCGAGACCTCCTTGGCCGCGTCGCTGGCGAGGAACACGGCCACGGGGGCGATGTGCTCGGGCCCCATCTTCTTGATCTTCTCCACGCGGGCCTTCTGCGCCTCCGTCTCGGTGGGAATGGTCCCGATCATGCGCGTCCACGCGAAGGGCGAGATGCAGTTGGCGGTGACGTTGTAGCGCGCCATGTCGAGCGCGGTCACCTTGGTCAGCCCCACGATCCCGAGCTTGGCCGCGGCGTAGTTGGCCTGGCCCACGTTGCCCACGAGGCCCGAGGTGGAGGTCATGTTGATGAGGCGCCCCCACTTCTTCTCGCGCATGTGCGGCACGGCGGCCCGGGTGACGGAGAAGCTGCCCTTGAGGTGGGTGTTGATGACCCCGTCCCACTCCTCTTCCGTCATGTTGAAGATCATGCGGTCACGGAGGATGCCGGCATTGTTCACCACGATGTCGATGCTGCCGAAGTGGTCGAGGGCCGTCTGCACGATGGCCTGCCCGCCCGCCATGGTCGCCACGGAGTCGTAGTTGGCTGCGGCCTGCCCACCGATGCCCTTGATCGCGCTGACCACCTCGTCGGCGGGGCCGTGGTCGCGGCCCGTGCCGTCGGAGCCGCCGCCAAAGTCATTGACCACCACCTTGGCGCCGTGCAGGGCCATGAGGAGCGCGATCTCTCGTCCGATTCCCCGGGCCGCGCCCGTCACCAACGCCACCTTGTCCTTCAGCATCGGAGTCGCCATCGGAACTCCTCTCTCTCCATTGAGTGTGTGCTCGTCAGATGATGCCGCGTGCCGCCAGGCTCTCGATCTCCGTTGCGTCGAGCCCGGCTTCCCCCAGGATATCCCGCGAGTGCTCGCCGAGCGCGGGCGCACCCGTCCGGATCGAGCCCGGGGTTTCCGCGAGCGTGACGGGGGTGCCGATGGTCGTGAAGCGGCCCGCGCGCGGGTGCGCCTGCTCGACGATCATCCCGCTCGCCACCACGGCCGGGTGCTTCACCAGCGCAGCATAGTCGTTGACGGGCGCGCAGAGCACGTCGATGGCCTCGAGAGCGGCCATCCATTCCTCGACGGTGCGGCGCGCGAGCATGGTCTCGAGGAGAGGGATGAGCTCCTTGCGGTTGTTCCGGCGATCGGTGGGCGTGACGAATCGCGGATCGTCGGCGAGCTCGGGCCGTCCGATGAGCTTGCAGAAGGGCCGCCACGTGTCGTCTTTCCACACCGCGACGAAGATCCAGGCGTCCTGGGCGTGGAAGGCCTGATAGGGAACGATCTCCGGGTGGCCACTGCCGTAGCGGGGAAGCGGCTGGCCCGTCTCGTGAAAGACGGAGAGCCGGGCCGTGTGAGAGAGCAGGACGCCGTCGAGCAAGGATACGTCCACTCGCTGCCCTTCACCCGTGCGACCGCGGCTGATGAGCGCCGTCAAGATACCCTGGATGGCAAGGAGGCCGCCCATGGTGTCGGCCACCGGCGCCCCCACGAGAGCCGGGCCGCCGTCGGCGTCTCCCGTGATGGCCATGAGCCCGCCCACGGCCTGCGCGAGCGCGTCGAGCCCGGGTTTCGATCGCCACGGCCCCGCCGGCCCGAAGGCCGAGAGCGAGCAATAGATCAGGCGCGGGTTCATCGGCCGGAGCGTGGCGTGGTCGATGCCGAGCTTCTCGGCCACGCCGTTCCGGAAGGCCTCGATGACCACGTCGGCGGTGGCGGCGACACGGTGAAAGACCCTGCGGCCCTCGGGGGTGGCGAGATCGAGGCACAGGCTGCGCTTGTTGCGATTGACGGTGAGGTGAAGAATGCCCTCGCCGCCTCGCGAGATCCCGTACACGGTGCGTCCGGCATCCGGCGCCGCGCGTGATTCCACCTTGATGACGTCGGCGCCCATGTCCGCCAGATACATGCCGCAGATGGGGCCCGCGATCAGATGAGCCAGCTCGAGCACGCGGATCCCTTCGAGCGGCGCAGGCGCTGAATCCTTCATGGCCGCATCAACCTACCACACGGCCCGCTGCCGCGCGACGCCTCGACGGCGACCACCGAACCCGCGAACTTCAGCAGGCGGCTCAAAAAGGTCCAGATGCGAGGCGGCGCCCGAAGGCTGCAGGCGAGGCGTAGTTCTCATTCAGCCCTCGCCTCGTGGCTTCGCCCCTCAGTTCGAAATGCCACGTACGTTGAATCAGCCGCCTGCTAGCGGTGCTGACGGATCGACAGGGCGGCGACAAACTCGGCGCCGAGGATGAAGACGACGCCCGTGTAGTAGGAGAACATGGCGAGACCCACGAGGGCGCCGAGGGGCCCGTAGATCCGGTCGTAGACGCCCATGCGGAGGATGTACCAGCGAAAGATCTGCTTGGCGGTTTCGAAGAGCACGGCGGCAAGGAGCGCGCCGGCCAGCGCCGCCCCCGCGGGAATCTTGCGGTGGGGGAAGTAGCGGTAGGCGATGAAGAAGAACGTCGAGCTGAAGCCGAGGGCGAGGGCGAGGGTGAGCGAGCTAATCCACTCGGTGCGGATCTCCAGGGGCGCCAGGAGGAGGATCCTGATCCACCCGAAGATGTCGAAGACGAGGATGCTCGCGAGGAACATCACCCCCATGAGGAAGAGCAGGAGGATGTCCTTGAGGGCGCCGCGCAGGAATCCCGTGCCCTTGGTGAACCCGAAGATGTCGTTGAGCACGAGGCGGATGGAGGCGAAGAGCTGGCTCGCGAAGATGAGCAGGATCCCCGTCCCGAGGAGGCCGGAGAGGCGGCGGCGGCGGATGATCTCGCCGAGCGCCTCGTGGAGCTCGTTCTTGTAGACGGGCACGACCTCCGCGAGCTGGTTGAGCACGGCGTCGGCAGCCGCCCCGCGGCTGAGCACGAAGCCCGCCAGGGACACGATGAAGAAGAGGATGGGCACCAGGCAGGTCAGGAAGCTGAACGCGAGACCCGCCGCCATGAAGAAGCCGCGGTGCTGCCGGAACTGGGCAATCGTGGTCCGCAGAACCCGCATGGAGCTCCGCTAGACGTTGCTCTTGATGAGGCCGCCGTCCACCTGGGCCACCGTGCCCGTGATGTAGGACGCGCGCTCCGAGGCGAGAAAGACCACCATGCTCGCGAACTCCTCGGGCGTGCCGATCCGGCCCATCGGGATGTCGGCGGTCGAGCGCTCGGCGATCCACGCCTCCAGGGTCTTGCCCGCGCGCTCGGCCAGGTCCTTCTGGTGGCCCATGAACCGGTCCGTCATGATCCGCCCGGGGAGCACCAGGTTCACGGTCACCCCGTCCTTGGCCACCTCACCGGCGAGGGTCTTGAACATTCCCGCGATGGCGGGCCGGATGCCATTGGAGAGGACGAGTCCTTCCACGGGCTGCTTGACCGAGCTCGACTGGATGGCGAGGATGCGCCCCCACTTCTTCCGCTTCATGTCCGGCAGCACGGCGCGGATGAAGCGCACGGTGGACAGATGCACCTGCTCGAAGGCCGCCTTCCACTGCTCGTCGGTCATCTGGTCGAACGGCCCCGGCGGCGGCCCGCCGACGTTGGCGACGAGGACGTCCACGCCGCCCCACTTCTCCTTCACCTGCCCCACGACCCGCGTGATGTCCTCGAGCTTGCTCGCGTCGGCGGGAATGGCCAGGACCTCGGCGCCCGTCTTCTGGCGCACCTCCTCGGCGGCCGCCTTGAGGTCGACCTCCCCGCGCGCGCACATGGCCACGCGCGCCCCCTCCTGGGCCAGGCCCATGGCCGACGCCTTGCCCATGCCTTTGCTCGCCGCCACCACGAGCGCAGTCTTGCCCTTCAATCCGAGGTCCACGGTGTCCTCCGGTCAGGGGATCTGCTTGTAGAAGTCGGCGCGGTCGCCGCCCGTGACGTCCAGGCGCTTGAGCTCGTTGTCCCGCATCACCTCGAGCGCGATGCGCTCCCCGGGGCTGCGCTGCCAGAGCGAGAGATAGAGATCCTTGCGCGTGGGTACGTGGCGGGCGTCGAGGGAGACGATGACATCGCCCTCCTGGATGCCCGAGCGCGCGCCCGGGCCATTCGGCACGAGGCCCGCCACCACCACGCCCTCGTCGAGCGGGTGGGCGAAGACCCCGAGCCAGGCCCGCTGAGGGCGACTGATCACGCGCCCGTAGCGCAGATACTCGGCCCGGTTCTGCTCGAAGCACTCGCCCGGGATGGCGAGCGAGCAGCGACCGATCTCGGAGAGGTTGAGGGAGACGACCCCGACCATGCGTCCCGTCACCGTGAAGAGCGGCCCCCCGCCGAAGCCGGGGTTCGAGGCGCTGGAGACGAGGCTCCGCTCGAGCAGGTATTCCCAGTAGGCCTCGAACTCGCCGAGATAGGTCAGGAGCCCGCCCGCCACTCGTCGCTCCCGCGGGCCCGTCGATCCCAGGGCGAACACGGACTGGCCGCGCTCCAGCCGATCCGAGGAGGCGACGGCGACCGAGGCCAGGCCCGCGCGCTTCACCTTGAGGAGCGCCAGACCCAGCTCGAAGTCCTGGGCAACGATCTCCGCCCGCTGGGTCCGCCCCTTGGCGAAGCTGACCTGTATCGTCTCCGCGCCCATGACGACGTAGTTGACGGTGAGGATGAGCCCGGACGGATCGATGACCGTTCCCGTGCCCATACGCTCATCACCCAGGATGCGCGTGGACGGATGCGCGGCGGGCACCTCGGCGTGGATGTATACCACCGAGGAGAGGCATTGCTTGACGAGCTCGACCGAGGCATCCATGAATCAGTCGCTCACGCTAGCACGGTGCCCTGCATCAGGGCAACGGCTGCCCTTGCTGCCTAGCGTGCGGGCGTGGCCTTGAGGGCGCGCGTCAGGAAATCGTCGAGACGGCGTGAGGCATCGGCGGCAGCCGCAGGGTCATGGGCGACGGTGACGCCGAAGGTGCCGGGCGTGAAGGGCTGCTCGATGTCCCCGAGCACTTGCTTCTTCTGACCGACGACGTCGAAATAGTGATAGGCGCCCGGGTACTCGACGATCGTCACGTCCGCGCCCCGCGCCTTCATGGCCGCGGCCATCTCGCGGCAGTACTGGGGCGGCGTCCAGTCGTCGGCCCCCCCGATCAGCAGGAGTAGCGGACGGATGACGAGCTCCTTCGCGTAGTCCCGGCATCCCCCGGGGTACATGGCGATGGCGGCGGCGTAGCCCGCGCGCGGCAGGGCGACGCCGCGCGCGCGCGCCCGCTCGAGCGTGGGCCCGTTGATGACGGACATCGCGAACAGGCCGCCCTGGGACCATCCGAAGGAGGCCACGCGCTCGGGAATGACGAAGGGCTGCGCCTGAAGGTAGCGGAGCGCGCCGATCGCGTCGTCGAAGCGCGCGGTGCTCGGACCGCTCTCTCCCCCTTCCTTGCAGTCGGCCGGCTCCTTGCGGGGGCCGTAGCTGTCCGTCACCAGCGCGACGTAGCCTCGCTCGCGGAGCCAGTGCGCCCACGTCTCGGTTTGCGGGACGACGCCCTGGCAGCCGTGGAGGAGCACGAGAGCGGGGAAAGGGCCGAGACCGTCTGGCTTGTAGAGCTTTCCCTCGATGCGCTGGGGCGTGCCGGGCGTGGCGGGCGTGCCGGGCGTGGCGTTGTCGAACGAGATTTTCCCGGCGCACCCGGTCGCGACGACCGCCACGACGGCAGCGAGGGCGAGTCGGCGGCCGTTCATGCGCGGAAGTATAGCGCAGTCCGGAAGACCCTCGCGCGTACGCTGCGGTACAATCGCTACCTAACTATGATTCCTCAGGCTGGTCAAAAAGGTCCAGATGCGAGGCGGCGCCCGAAGGTCGCACGCGAGGCGTACTCCCTGTACGTTGAGCGTGCGACCGAGGGCGCCAACGAAGCAGATGGGCCTTTTTCAGCAGCCTGACCCCATGGCTGAGCCGGAGTGGCAGGCGGAGGCCCGCGAGCAGTTCGAGCAGGGCTATCAGGCCCAGATGGCGGGCCGGCTCGAGGATGCCCTGGAGTGCTACCGTCGCTCCCTCGCCATCCAGGAGACGGCCGAGGCCCACACCTTTCTCGGCTGGGCCATGGCGCGTGGATCCGAGCTTCGGCAATCCCTACAACGACATCGGGTCGTATCTCATCGCTCTCGGGCGCGACGAGGAGGCCATTGCCTGGCTCGAGCGGGCCAAGCGGGCGCCGCGCTACGAGCCGCGCCATTTCCCCTATGTCAATCTCGCCACCGTGTACGCGCGGCGGCACAAGGTGCATGAGGCGATCCGCGAGCTCCAGCACGCCCTCGCCATCGAGCCCCGCCACGTGGCCGCGCGCCGCGAGCTGCACCGATTGATCGGCCTTCTCAATTGAGCGGGCTCCCGCTGCCCTTCTACGACAACCGACTCCTCTTCGGTCATGCCGCCCGGCCCGGGCTCCTCGCCTTCGAGGCGGGCGAGGACACCGTCAAGATCTGGTCGCGCGAGGGCGACGAGACGCGTGTCCTGGAGGAGCCGTTCCGCCCCTTCCTGCTCCTTGCGGACGCGGATCTCCTGAAGGACTTCAAGGGCGACGCCGTGGTCACCCCGCTGGACGGCGCCGGCACCTATCGCTGGCTGGCCGAGCTCGGCTCGTGGAGCCAGGGCCTCAAAGCGCGCGATCACAGCCAGAAGATCTCCCAGCGCGCGCCCGGCGCTCCCGACGCCCCGTATCGCTTCCTCCCGGATTCCACGCAGCAGTTCTTGCTCAGAAGCGGCTGCACGTCCTTCCTCGGGATGGGGTTCGAGAGCCTGCGCCGCATGGCCGTGGACATCGAGGTGACCACCGCCCCCGGCTTCGAGTTCCCGAATGCCGCGCGGGAGTCCGATCGGATCATCGCCATCGCCATCGCGGATTCGACGGGCTTCACCACCGTGCTCTCCGGCGCCCTCATGGACGAGGCGGACCTCCTGCGCGAATGCACGCGGATCATCCGGGCGCGCGATCCCGACGTGATCGAGGGGCACAACATCTTCCGCTTCGATCTCGAGTACATCGAAGCGCGGGCCCGGCGCCACAAGGTGGCCCTGGCCTGGGGACGCGACGGCTCCACCCTCGGCAGCTATCCCTCGCGCATGCAGATCGCCGAGCGGACCATCGGCTACCGGCGCTACCGGATCCGCGGCCGGCACATCGTGGACACCTGGATCCTCGCCCAGCTCTACGACGTGGGTGCGCGCGACCTCGAGTCCTATGGTCTCAAGGACGTGGCGCGCCACTTCGGCATCGCCGCCCCGAACCGCACCTATCTGCCCCCGGAAGACATCCCGCGTGTCTTTCGCGAGGAGCCCGCGCGGCTCATGGCCTACGCGCGAGACGATGTTCTCGAGACCCTCGGGCTCTCGGCCATCCTTTCCCCGCCGTACTTCGTCCAGGCCCAGTCCCTGCCCCTCAGTTATGAGGCCGTGGTCCTGCGCGGGAACGCGACGAAGATCGATGCCTTGCTCATGCGGGAGTACCTGCACCGCGGCCGCGCCGTGCCCTCGCCGTCGGCGGGGCGGGCGGTGGCGGGCGGGCACACGGCGATGCTCCTGACCGGCGTGGCCAAGGGCGTGCTCCACGTGGACGTCACCTCCCTCTATCCCTCGCTCATGCTCACGCAGGAGATCGCTCCGGGCGGCGATGCCCTCGGCGTCTTCCCCACCCTGCTCCGCGATCTTCGCGAGTTCCGGGTGGCGGCCAAGCGTCTCGCCCGCGAGGCGGCCGTCCCCGCCGAGCGGACCCTGGCGGGGGCGCTCCAGCAGACCTTCAAGATCCTCATCAACTCCTTCTACGGCTACCTCGCCTTCTCCCAGGGACACTGGAACGACTACGACGCCGCCAACCGCGTGACGAGCGAGGGCCGCGCCCTCGTCCAGGGCCTGGTCGCCCGGCTGGGCGAGCTGGGGGCCGCCGTCATCGAGGTGGACACCGACGGCATCTACTTCGTCCCGCCCGCGGGAGGCGATGAAGCCGCGCTCGTGGCCGCTCTCGAGACCGTGCTGCCCCCGGGAATCCAGCTCGAGCTCGACGGCCGGTACGACGCGATGCTCTCGTACAAGATGAAGAACTACGTGCTCCTGGATGCCCGCGGCAAGCTCCTCGTCAAGGGCTCGGGGCTGCGCTCGCGAGGCATCGAGCTCTTCCAGCGGCGGTGGATGGAGGAGATGTTTCGTCTGCTCCTCACGGGCCAGGCCGCGGACATTCCGGCTCTCCATCAGCGGTGGCAGGCGGATTTCCAGGCTCATCGCGTGCCCGTCCGCCACTTCATGAAGACGGAGACGCTCCAGGAATCGCCCGCGGGCTATCAGGACAAGGTTCGCGAGGGCAAGCGGAATCCCTCCGCGGCGTACGAGCTCGCCCTCCGCTCGCAGCGCCCGTATCAGCCCGGTGACCAGGTCTCGTACTACGTCACCGGCACGGGCGCGCGCATCAAGGTCAACGAGGCCGCCAAGCTGGCCGTGTCCTGGGATGAGGCGGCCCCGGATGAGAACACGGCGTACTATCTCGCCAAGCTCGACGATCTCTACGACAAGTTCCGTGCCCTCATCGAGCAGGACGGCCTGCGCCCGGCCGGCGAGACCGAAGCGCCGCCCGAGACACCGCAAGCGGTGCTCGAGTTCTAGCTCCCGACCGCTACCACGTCAGCTCGAGCTGCTGTCTCCGAGCGGGCCGCTCCGCCGCGATGCGGTCATCCCGACTGCGGCCGGGGAACTTCGCTCGCAGGGCCAGCCGCTCCACCATCTCTCCGATGCGCGCCCGATAGGCCGACTCCGCGGAGGCCCCGCCCGCGTAGAGCTCACGATACCGCTCAAGAAGACGCGGAAACTCCCGACCGATGAACTCCAGGAAGAAGCCGTGGGTCTCGCCGCGCAGGAAGAGCACGTTCCAGATCGCCTCGCACGCCCCCGCCTCCCGCGCAGCCTGGAAGAGCGCCTCCAGCTCCGCTTCGCCATCCGTGAGGTGCGGCAGCACGGGCATGGCGAAGAGCCGGGTGGGGACACCCGCCGCCGTCAGCGCGGCCATGGCGGCCAGGCGGAGATCGGGGCGCGGGGCCCGGGGCTCGATGCGCCGAAGCAGCGCCGCGTCCGTGGAGGCGATCGAGACATTGACCATGAGCTCGCTCGACGCGGCGATCTCGCGGAGAAGCTCGAGGTCTCCTGTCACGGCGGGCGACTTGGTCGTGAGGCCCACGCGGAGCCCCGGCACGCGCCGGATGGCCTCGAGCACGCTCCGCGTGACGCCGAAGCGCCCTTCCGCCGGCTGGTAGGGATCCGTGGCCGTGCCGATGGCCACTTCCTCGCCGCTCTCCCGTGCCTTGCGCAGGCGGGCCACAAGCCGGCCGTCATCGGCCCGCTTGACGTAGATGCGCTGCTCGAACTCCTCCGGATCGGCATGACCCAGATAGCCGTGGGTGGGACGGGCGTAGCAATAGCGGCAGCCGAACTCGCAGCCCCGATAGGGATTGACCGTCCATCCGAACGGCATTCGCGCATCCGTCAAGCGGTTCACCAGCTCGGCGCTGTCAAGGCTTCGAAACTCTGTGCGTCTCCGCTCATCGATGATCGCGCCGATGCGCTTGACGAATCCGGGGGCGGGCACGCCTGGCTTGATCATGCAGCTCCTCATGTGTTGAGTATACTACGAGCTGAAAAAGCCCCGAGGATTTCTCCCCGGGGCCTCTCCGTTACGTATCTATATATCTAGCGCCGCCAGCCCCCGCCGCCGCCTCCGCCGCCCCCGCGCGGACCGCCCGGACCGCCGCCGCGAGGACCTTGGTCGCCATCTCCACGAAGCCGAAGCCTCGCGGCCGACCCGTGAACTGGTCGGTGACGATCCGCACCGACTCGACCGTACCGGCTTGCTGGAAGAGCTCGCGGAGATCCTCTTCCGTTGCCTGGAAGGAGAGGTTGCCGACGAACAGCTTTGCAGGCATCACTGGCCTCCTGCCGCGATCAGGACCGAAGGTACACTCTCCCCGGCTCACCGGCGGCGCATGGGGATCGCTCCCCGTAAAACGCGTCCGCGCCACGAACCTGCGCTCCAGGCCCGTTTTGCGTGCGCATACCCTACTGATGCGCCCTGCGGGTGTCAAGGACAAGTTCGCATAGTCGAACGGGGGATGTTCTTTGTTTCACGAGCCCTTATGAGCTTGGCTGGCCGAAAATACCCGGATTGGCGCCCCTTCCCGCTAGAGGTAAACCCCCCGGCTTATGCCGCTGTCGATGGTGATCGCGATGCCGCTCAGGAAGGAAGCCCGCGCCGAGGCCAGGAAGCAGATGAGGTCGGCGCACTCCTCGGCCGTGGCGATGCGACCCAGCGGATAGTTCTTGTTCAGCTCGGCCAGATGGCTCTCGAGATCCTTGCCGGCCGCCTGCGCCTGCTGACGCTGGAGGGTGTCCCAGCGCTCCGTCTTCACCGGTCCCGGCGAGACGGCGGTGACGAGGATATTGGAGCGCGCCCCGAGATCGGCGAGGGCCTTGGTGAAATTGATGAGGGCGGCATTCGCGGTGCCGCCCATCATGTAGGTCGTGGCGGGATTACGGGCCGCCGCCCCCACCACGTTGACGATGCGTCCCCCGCCCTGCTTCTGCATCACCGGAAAGATCGCCCGCGCCATGCGGATGTACCCCAGGAGCTTGAGGCTCCAGCCGCGCATCCACTCGTCGTCCGGAGTCGTCAGGAAGTCGCCGCCCTTGATCGCCCCGGCATTGTTGACCAGGATATCGAGCCGCCCGAGACGCGTGAGGGCCTCGGAGGCCGTGCGCTCCACGCCGGCCAGCTCGGAGAGATCGACGGCCAGCGTCTCCACCGTCTGTCCGGTCTCCCGCTTGATGGTGCCCGCGGCATCGCCGAGGGCATCCGCGCTCCGCGAGCAGATCATGACGCGCGCGCCTTCGGCGGCCATGGTCCTCGCCGTCGCCAGCCCGATGCCCTTGCTGCCTCCCGTGATGAGCGCCGTCTTGCCCTTGAGCTCGAGATCCATGGTTCGTGTACCTCTTTCTGGTGGTCAGTCGTCGTACTGCGTGGCGTAGCGCGTGAGCATCTCCTCCCAGCTGGCCGCGGGCAGATTTTCCGCCCACTGGCGTCCGTCCGGGTCCCTGCCGAAATACTCCGTCATGTACACCTGCGCCTCGCGGCGGCTCTGGAAGAGCCGCCACACGTGGGCGGCGCGGCCGCCGGGCCGCCGGAGATAGAAGACGGGATCCGCCGGTCCCTGCGGCTCGTACTGCGTCCGCTCCCCCAGCTGATTCACGGTGATCCAGGCAACCGCGATGCCGTGCGCGGAGAGGACGCGCGTCTGGAGCGACTCCGCGTCCGGCAGAGACTCGACGTCGGCCAGGCGCGGGCCATAGTAGACCGGCACGGCCGAGTCTTCCACCGCGAGCTTGGCGGGGAGGGGCGACCCCGCCTCGTCCAGCAGCGCCTTGGAGCGCGCCCCCATCCAGAACTCGCCCCGCACGAAGAGATCCGGCCACGCCTCCACGAGCTGACCCTGGGCCATCTTGGGCCGGCGTCGGCCGATCTCCCCCCGGTCGGCAACCAGATAGAGCTTACTCATCGGACACGCGGACGGGGAAGCGGGGCACCTCGTTCCAGTCGAAGGCTGTGGGCGCCTCGTCCCCCAGGGCGTCGATGCGCGCCACGCAGCGCTGCAACGCCCGGCCGAAGGGATCGAGAGGCACCCCTTCGAGCTGACGCTCGAGCACCTTGCCGCAGCCGTCGTGGAGGAGGGAGAGGGCGCCGCTGACATTGCGATTGGCCAGATGCTGGAAGCCGACGGCGACCTGGATGAGCCCCTGCAGGGCGATGCGCGCGCTTCCCTCGGCCCGCATCCAGTACGGCTCGAGCAGCTCATGCACCTCGAAGTAGAGATGCGCGTGGAAGAGCAGGGCGGCGGAGACGAGCGCGGTGGCGAGGGGCGGATCGGCGGGGTCGAAGGGGCGCCGCCGTAGCATCCGCCGCGCGCGCTCCGCGCGCTCGGCGAACTCGACCTCGTAGGCTTTCCACGCGCCCTTGAGACGCCACACGCCCTCGCCATGCTCGAAGAGATCCGCGGGAAAGGCTTTGGGGATCGGCTGGGCTGCCGGCATGCCGCCGGACTCGACGCACACCGTCGCGACCACCTCGAGGGCCTGGCGCGCCTGCGGGTCGTGGAGCGCGTCCAGGATCAGGTCTGCCAGCCGATTGCGCAGCGGGAGAGGCAGCGCCATGCTCGGCGCGCGCGCCTAGCAGGCTGCTGAAAAAGGCCCATCTGCTTCGTTGGCGCCCTCGGCCGCACGCTCAACGTACAGAGAGTACGCCTCGCGTGCGGCCGTCGGGCGCCGCCTCGCATCTGGACCTTTTTGAGCAGCCTGCAGTTCGATCAACACCCTGCTACAAGCGCTCGACGCGTGTGCCGGCGAGAAGATCGTGGAGCGCCCGCTTGTCGCGGCGCAGGCCGGCCATGATGAAACCGATGGAGAGGATGATCGCCGAGAGATAGGTGCCGAAGTAGCGGCCAATCGACTGGCCCAGCGTCAGAGGGCCGCCATCCATGCGAACGACGCGGATCTGCATGAGCATCTTGCCGAAGGTCTGACCCCCGCGGTAGTGGAACCCGATGAAGTAGGCGGCGCCGATGAGCCAGTTGAAGAGATGAGTGGCCGCTCCCACCGCTCTCCAGCCCCCGCCGCCCCCGACCGTCCAGCCCACCCCCCAGAGGACAGCCTGGACGACGAGAAGGAAGAATCCGTCGATGATGTAGGCGACAAAGCGTATCCAGAATCCCGCCGGGCGGGCAGGCGCTTCCACGCGCGGCACATAGTCGGCTACGACAGGAGACGCCGTATACGGAGCGGAAGGAGGAGCGGGCCGTGAGAAGGCCGAGCCGGGGGCAGCGGCCGCTGCCTCGAGGGTGGCGCCGCAGCGTGCGCAGTACTGAGCTTGCTCTCCCAGCCATCCGCACCGCGGGCATGTCACCGGCATCGCGGCGTATCGTAGCACAGGTGATTCAACCCAGCCCTCGCCTCGCCGCTGATCCACTTAGCTCTCGCCTCAGGGCTACGCCCTTCAGCTCGAACTGCCACGCCTGGGGCTCGTCGGAAGCGTCTCAGCTCGAACTTCGCGTTTCGCCCACGGTATAATGCGGCATGATCTCGGTCCGCGACGCGCAGGCTCAGGTCTTGGCCCGGATCACCGCCATCGCGTCCCCCGAGATCGTTCCCCTCGCCGCCGCTCTCGGTCGCGTTCTCGCCGAAGACGTTCGCGCGGAGATGGACGTGCCCCCCACGGACAATTCCGCGGTGGACGGCTATGCCGTCGCCTCTTCCGATATTCCCGCGACGGGCACCCGCGCCTTCGACGTGGCCGCGGAGCTCGCGGCGGGAGCGGTCTTCTCCGGGACGCTGCGCTCGGGTCAGACCCTGCGCATCATGACGGGGGCGCCCATGCCGGCGGGCGCCGACACCGTCTATCCCCAGGAAGTGGTCGCGCGCGAGGGAGCGCGCATCACGGTCGGCTCCATCGCGCAGGGAGCGAATCGGCGTCTGCGCGGCGAAGACGTCGGCGCCGGTCAGATCGTGCTCCCCGCCGGTGGCGTCCTGCGGCCCCAGGAGATCGGCGTGGCGGCCTCCCTTGGCTTGGCCCAGCTCTGCGTCCGGCAGAAGCCGCGCGTGGCCGTGCTCTCGACGGGCGACGAGGTCGCCGAGCCTGGATCGTCGCGCAAGCCGGGGCAGATCTACGACTCCAATCGATTCTCCCTGCGCGGTCTCCTCGAGGCGAGCGGCGCCGAGATGGTGGATGACGGCATCGTGCCGGACCAGTTCGACGAGCTGCAGGCGCGGCTCCTCCGGGCCTCCGAGCACGCCGACATCGTGCTCACCTCGGGAGGTGTGTCGGTCGGCGACCACGATCTCGTGAAGGCCGTCCTCCAGCAGGCCGGGGGCATCGATTTCTGGCAGGTGGCCATGCAGCCCGGGCGGCCGATGGCCGTGGGCAGCATCGGCCGCGCCCACTTCTTCGGCCTCCCGGGCAATCCGGTCGCCTCCATGCTCACCTTCCACCTCTTCGTGCGGCCCGCCCTCTGGAAGCTGGCGGGGCGGCGCGAGCTCTTTGTGACGCCCTTCCGCGCGGTGGCCACGGAGCGTATGAGCAAGAAGACGGGGCGCCGCGAGTTCAAGCGCGGCATCCTCACCTTTGGCCCTGACGGCTGGGAAGTGCGCACCACCGGACCGCAGGGCTCGGGCATCCTGACCTCGATGACGGCGGCCAACTGCTTCGTCGTCATCGAGGAGGAGCGCGGGGACGTGGGAGCAGGCGAGACGGTCTGGGTCGAGCCCTTCACGCCCTGGTGAGCAAGCCCCGCATGCCTTCGGCAATCCGCACCGAGCTGATCGACGGCCTGAGGCCGCTCGTGGGCGATCTCGTCATGGGCTACGCGCGGAGGCTTCCGCATCTCCAGTACGCCGATATCCGTCTCGAGATCGGGGAGGGCAAGTACGCCTCGTCCGAGAACGGCTCGTCCAAGGGCTCGGGAGAGGACACGGCGCTGGCCTTCGGCATCCGGGTGCTCGCGGGCAACCGCTCGATCGCCCCGGGCTATTTCGGCCGCGGGCTGGGCGAGGCGGATCTGCCTCGCCTGGAGGCGGTGCTCAAGGAGGGACTGGAGGCGGCGTATCGGCGCGCCCTCGCCAATGCCGACGGCAAGGCCGAGGCGCGCGGCAAGTTCGGTCCCCTGGGCGAATCGCTCGCCGATACGCGCCTGCATCCGATCCGCGTCTGCCAGGACACCGTGCCCGCCGTCTACGAGATCGACCCCCGCACGGTCAACCTGGGCGCCATGGTTCGATTCACCGAGGAGATCTCACGGCGCATCAAGGCGACCGAGTCCGCCATCGGCTTCAACTACGTCTCGACCATGACCCAGCTCTCGCGCGAGCTCTTCGCCTCCTCCGAGGGCGCCCTCATCGACCAGGCCTTCGCGCTCACCCAGGGCATGGCCTACGTCGTGGCCAACGGCGCCGACAACAGCCAGGAGATCTACGACGTGGTCGGGCATCAGCGGGGCTGGGAGATCCTGGAGCGGGGCGTGGACGACCCCCTCATGGTCTTCCCTCCCTTTCCCGACTTCGCCCTCGCCCTGGCCCGCGAGGCTTCCGAATTGGCGGCCGCGCCCTCGCTGCCCACGCTCGAAAACGAGGTGACCGTGGTCACGGATCCGCACTACAACACGCTCGTCTCCCACGAGATCATCGGGCATCCCGTCGAGCTCGATCGCGGGCTCAAGATGGAGACGGCCTATGCGGGGCGCTCGTGGCTGCTCAGGAGCCTCGACGATACCCAGGTCGGTCGCCAGATCGCATCCCCGCTCGTCTCGGCGTTCTCGGATCCGTCGCTCCCCGGGTACGGCCACTACAAGTACGACCACGAGGGCACGCCGGCCCGGCGCGTGGCCCACATCGAGCGGGGCATCTTCAAGGGCTTCATGAACAGCCGCCAGACGGCGGCGATCTTCGGCGGCGAGCCCAACGGCCACTGGAAAGCGACGGAGGCGCCGCTCATCCCGCTCATCCGCATGTCCAATACCGTGTTCGACGGGGGCGACCGCGACCCCGCGGACATCATCAGCGAAGTCGATCACGGCTTCTATCTGGTCGGCCACAAGACGCCGTCCATCGCGGAGAGCCGCGAGAACTTCCGGATCTCCGCCCGCAAGGTGTTCGAGATCCGACATGGCCAGCTCGGCCGCCTCTATCGGGACGGCGGGATCATGGCGGACAGCCGCGACTACCTCATGAACGTGGACGCCGTCGGCCGCGACTTCCGTCTCTATCCCATCCCGAACTGCGGCAAGGGTCAGCCCATGCAGACCAAGAAGCTCGGCAACGGCGGGCCGACGATGCGCAGCCGGGCCATCATCACGGGCGGCCAGGGCTGATGCTCCCCCTCACCCTGCCCTCTCCTCGGGAGCACCCATAGGAAGTAACCCCGCCAGGTCAGCGGTGTTCTCGAATGACCAACCCTTGCCGTCGGGGTTGGGGTAGGGGATGACCTTGTCGATGTCCAGCTTCCGCATGCAAGCTCTGATCTGCTGGGGAAAACACGGGTTCACGAGCATGTCTATCGCCCTGGCGCCCGCGAACATCCTGAAGAACTTCGCACGGTCGAAGGGCTTGGGGGCCTCGGGGGTGGCCTTCAGCTCGGCCACCTTCAACTCGCGCTCCCTGATGCCGTCCAGGACGCGGGCTGGGGCCTTGCCGGAGGCGGCCAGGTTGACCAGGTTGTCGATCTCCTTCTCCAGGTCGGCCGCCTTCGCGAGGGCCGCCGCGCGCACGTCGCCCTGACCAGCCTGTTCGGCCCGGAGGCGCTGGTCCCGCTCTTCGAGCAAGGCAGCGACGGCACTCGGGTCCTGCGTGAGCAGCTCGTGGACGGCGAGCCTGACCGCCTCGTCCAGCTCCTCGACCGGGATGCCTCGGTTGTTCGCACAGACGGCCGTCCCACGCCGTCCCCGCTCGGCGCAGCGGTAGCGGGGGATGTCCTTCGCGCCATGGAAGACCTTGAGCCCGCCACCGCACACGTGGCAGCGCGCGATGCCGCTGAGAGCGTACCGACTGACGAGCCCGGCCTCCGGCTTGGCGAGGAGCTGGCCCTGCTCGTTCCTCAGGTAATGCTGCTTCGTGGTCGCCTTCCGTGAATGGACCCGCTGCCAGAGGGCATCGGAGACGATCCGCAGCGCGGGCAGCTCCGTGATCTTCACCTTCTTCACGCGCATGCCGTAGCGGACGCGGCCGATGTAGGTCTCGTTGTCCAGCGCCCGGCGGATCCCGTCCTTGCTCCAGCCTTTCGGGCCAGGCGCGGGAGCGTGCTCGCTGTTCAGCTCGTTGGCGATCCGACGGTCGCCGACCCCGGAGGCGCTCATCTCGAAGATCCGCACGACGATGGCGGCCTGGGTCTCGTCGATGACGCGCTCGGTGTGGTTGTCCTTGCGAACGAGGGCGTAGCCGAAGGTCCGGGCGCCCGTCGCGTGGCCTTGGTCGTGTTTCTTGTACAGCGACGCGGTGGTCTTCGCCTTGATCTGGTCGCGGAAGTCCCGAGCACCGTACGCGTCGATGGCGCCCTTCAGCTCGTCGGTGGCCGTCGTCAAGGTCACGCGCTGGCCTGTCTGGTAGAACCACACCTCGACGCCTGTCGTGAGGATCCGCTGCTGCAGCTCCAAGGTCTCGGCGATCGTGCCTCGGCTCAAGCGGTCCACGTTCATCATCACGAGCACGTCGAACGGCCTGGGCTTCGTGACCATGGCGGCCAGGAGCGCGTTCAAGCCGGGCCGATCGTACGTCGCGCCTGAGATCGCGTTATCCGTGAAGACGGGGCCGGGCAGCCACTCCTGCGTCGCGATGAAGTCGCGCGCGATCTCGACCTGGCGCTCGACGCCCGCCTCAGAATCGGAGGATTTCCTTGCATACACGGCCGCGCGCCTCATGATCGGCTTTCGCGCCGCGCGCCGCTGGGGTCCGCGACAACTCCCGCCGGCCCGGGGTGGCCGCGCCTGGGGTGAATCGTCAGGTGAACGAAATCCGCTCCGGACGCCTCCCCGATGATGACCCACGGCTCGGCGAGGCCGGCCAGGACCTTCCTGGCGTGCGCCTTCGTGGTCGCGGGTCTCGTGGGCGGGTCGGTCGGCGCGTCGATCGTCGGAGCGCTGCTCATCATGGTCTCCCAGGTGTCGGATCGAGCGCCGCCGCCCCCCTGGGAGGACGGGGCGACGGTGCTGTCCGGGATCCGCTGCGGGGGCCGCCGCGCGGGTGCGTGCTCTCGTCCTTTAGATCCATTCCGGAGCGCGTAAGACGCCGCCGGTCGAAACTTTCTTCCAGATCCCTGGGGATTTCCACCACGCGGGATACCGTGGACGCGCGCTCGAGGGGTTCCCGTGCTGCAAGTCCTTAAGACTTAAGGAAGACTTCAGGGTCGGCGCGGCCAACTGGCCCCCTTTCCCGCTCCCCTGGGATTCGCTCCAGAAGATCGGAGGCTCGTGCGATTGTCCATCCCTCGGCAGCCCCGTTCCGATCGCGCCGGCCGCGGCCAGTTTCTGGGCGGCCTCTCGCCGGACCAGTGTCACGAGTCCTCGGCGTCGGGATCGCGTCCGCCGACGGATGGACCGGCTGGGGCTGTTCCTGGTTCTGACGCACGATGAGGCGTCCGCGTATCGGTCCGTCCGTTCCGGCCCGCGAGGGCTCACGAGGGCGGGCTGCTGGTTTTGGCAGTTTTGGCAGTTCCTCGCCGGCCCGGGTCGTTGTGTCGGGCCCAGCGTACCATCGGATTGATGTGCCACCGCACGGTGGGCCGCCCGCCGTCCCCGGCCCGAGCCGGCTCGGCCCGCAGCCAGCCCAGATCGGCGAGCATCGCGAGCGTGCCGTGCACGACGCGCGGCTCGGTCAGGCCCGTCCAGGCGTTGCGGTACACGTCCCGGGCGGTGAAGGGCGTCGGGAGCCGGCCCCGCGCGACTTTGCCAGCCAGGAGGGCGGCCGCCACGCGGGCCGGGTCGGTGACACTGGCGTAGAGGCGGCGGGCATGCGCGTCGAGGTAGGTGCACCAGGCCGCCGCCTGCTCGGCCGCCGCGCCCGAGACGGGCCGCCTCGTGCCGCGGCCGACGGCGTCGATCAGATGGATGATGAGGGCGAGCGAGGGCATCAGACTGCGATACTTCGCCAGGTGCGAGAGGAGCACCGGATGGTCATCCTCCCGGCGCAGGGTCGCCTCGAGCCCCGCCCGCCAGGCGTCGAAGCGCTCTTGCGCATCGGGCGCGAAGCGCAGGAACGGGCGCTCCGCCGGGGTGAGCTCCTCGGCCCCAAGGGCGGCCAGGTCGAGGGTGGCGAGCTGCCGGTAGATGGCGAAGGCGCGCGTCCGGGCCTCGGCATCCGGCCACCGATCGATGTTGCGCCACCGCGGGGGCGGATCGGGGAACACCGCGAGCTGAAACCGTGGCAGCAGGCCGTCGTCCCCGCCGCCCGCGAAGGTCTCGTGCAGGTAGGCGGCGAGCGGCCCGGGCTGGATCCCGCCGAGCACAGAGACACAGGCAGCCTCGATGCGCAGGGTGCCCCGCCCGAGCCGGTCGTAGGTGTAGGCCCCGGTGCCATTCCAGGCTTCACAGTAGAAGCCGCGATCGTTTTCGTGGCCGGGGCGGGCCATGAGGCGCAGGAACCCGCTGAGCTCGTCCCGGAACAGGAGCAGGCCATTAGGGTTTTGATTGAGGAGCTCGCCGAGCTTCTCGACGGTGGTGTCGTTGACGACGTAGCGCCGCTCGCGGAGCGGGGGGACCTCCGGCACCTCGAAGGCATAGCGGAGGT
>WNFC01001276.1_pt1 | contig 38234 bp, 31 predicted proteins | sample 5400541 | NCBI WGS metagenome assembly WNFC01 (sample SAMN13153342, study PRJNA577476) | soil metagenome | isolation source: 120 cm saprolite under Douglas fir tree site 2 hole 2 replicate 1 | place: USA:California | collected 2015-04-18
CGGCCAGTCCTTGGCGGCTTTGCCGATGTCCCAGGCGGTGGCGTATTCCCACACGCCCGCGAAAGACTTCTCATAGTCGGGCGGCAGCAGGCCCTTGTGGATGCAGAGCGTGGTGATGCCGGCTTTGACCGCCTTTTCGTAGAACGGATACATCACCTGCTCGTCGTCGAGACGCCACGGGAATTTCGACGGCCCCAGCGGGTCGCCGATGGTGTAGGACTTCCAGGAATCGGGTTTGTAGACCGCGATTGCCTTGTCGACCTCCTCCATCCAGCCGGGCTGTTTCGGCGTGATCACCGTGTGCGCGAGCAACCGGCGGGAGCCGGCGAAATCGTTGATCATCTGGCGCGCGCTGACGATCTGCTCGTTCGACAGCAGCCACCAGCTCGGGTCGTCGAACGGCGCCCCGCTCAAGAGCGCGAGGTTGGTGTCGCTGTCATAGTAGATCTCCTTGACGTAGTTCTGGAATTTGTAGCGGGCGAGCGACGTTACGCCCTCTTCTAACATTTTCGGATTCCAGTGCTGGCCGGCGAACTGGGCAAGGCCGAGGAGTTCCTCGTGCTTGAAATCGTCGCGCACGAAATGGGTCTGCACATCGAAGATGAACTGGCCGGCGAGGCTCTGCGCCCGCGCCAGCATCATTTCGGGATCATGCTGCTCGGCGGCCTCGACCTGGAAGACCGGGCCGTAGATCTCGTTCATGGCGAGGAAGGCCGCCGCCATGCCGCAGCTCGTGCGCATGAACTGCCGGCGGCTCAAGCCCAGCCGCTTGCCGTTGAGGTCCGCCAGCTCGTTGATTCGCTCCTCGACCCGCTTCTGCGTCGCACTCTGCGGGGGCGGCAGATACTCGCCGTTCGACACGATCTGGGTCGGTATCGGCGTCGCGGCGGAGGCCTCCTCGGCCCCTGCGACAAGGCGCTGTTCTCGTTCACTGAGCCAACTACCCATCGTCGTCCTCCCTTAAGTCTGATTGACCTGGAGCACGTTCAGCAGAAGTGGCCACCGGTTTTGCATCCGAGCGTGGCCGGACTTGCGACCACCAAACCGAACGCGCGCCAATTGGTTGCGAGCGTGGAAAAATCTACACGCTCCGTTTGCCGAAATCATGGCCTTGGGTAATGGGGCAAAAGTCGTGGCAGTTCCTACCAGGCTGCTACCCGCGTCGTCCCGACTCCTACACCTGGCCCGCAATGTCTATATAGTGTTCGATTGCCGGCGAAAATGTAAACCTATGTCACCGCGTAACGTGCGGCCCGGATTAGCGAAATCCGAGGACCGCGAAAGTTCCCGTCCACTGTGCGTTCAATGAGGTCGGATCGGCATGATTGAGGCCATCGACCGGGGCGCCGGTTCCAACAGGTCTTCCGGCGCAAGATCGCTGATCGCGCTGCGCGGCGTCAGCCGTATTCATGACGGCGGCGCCATAGCGGCGCTTAGAAACGTCGACCTGCAAATCAGAGAGGGCGATTGTGTCGCTGTCGTCGGCGCGAGCGGCAGCGGCAAGAGTAGCCTCGTCAATATCTTGTGCGGCATCGATTATCCGACTTCCGGGCATGTGATCTGGCAGGGGCGGCCTATTCGCAAGAAAAAGGATTGGGTATGGTTGCGGCGTTTGCGTATCGGCATCGTGTTCCAGGAATTCAACCTCATTCCGACTCTTACGGTGTTGGAAAACGTCGAACTCGCGCTTCTCGGCCGTGGCATGTCCGCCAAGCATCGTTATACCCGCGCCGGGATGGTGCTGGGCCGCGTCGGTCTAGATCATCGTCCGCACCATCTGGTCACCAGGCTGTCGGGCGGCGAGCGTCAGCGCGTGGCGATTGCGCGCGCCATCGTCAGTGAACCGAAGCTGCTGCTTGCCGACGAGCCGACCGGGAATCTCGACAGCGCCAGTGCCGAGAAGATCGCCGATCTCTTGTTCGATCTGCGCGAGATGACCGGCATGACGCTCATTCTGGTCACCCACGACGATGCACTCGCGGCCCGGTGTAGCCGACAGATCAGGCTTCGCGACGGCACCGTTGTGGAAGATACGCTCCGGGCGTTGATCTCCGGGTCGATCGGAGCCAAGTCCAAGATATGAAGTCCAAGATATGAACTCCAAGACATGAACCTTGTCAGCCTTGCACTTCGCAATCTCGGGCGGCGGCCGGTCCGCACCTGCCTGTCCGTCCTCGGCATCGGGTTGGCGGTCGGCAGCGCGCTGGCGCTCACAGCCCTGTCACGCAGCATTCAGGACGGCACGCGTGAAAGCGTGGATGAGATCGGCGGCGACCTCGTCGTCATGCAGAAAGGCGCATCCGACATTTTTGGCGGCTTCGTCCCGGAAGCAACCGTCGAACGCATTGCGGCGATCCCCGGCGTCGCGCGGGTGTCAGGAGCGCTCGTGGCGTTCGCCCCCAGCGGTGTTGCCAACAACGTCCTCACTTTTGGATGGCCCGTTACAAGCCACCTATGGAAAAAGGTTCCCCTGCGCGAAGGTCGCGTGCCGGCTGCCGGGGAACGCCACGTGGCGGTGCTCGGCGACACTGCGGCGGCCTCATTGGGTAAGAAGCTCAATGACGAGCTCGTTCTTTTTGGCGAGACCTTCCGTGTCGTCGGCATTACGGGTTACGCCTCGATCGTCAATCGCGGCCTGGTCCTTGTGCCGCTCGTCGATCTGCAGGAAGCGAGTTACCGGCCGCGTCAGGTCACCATCGCGCAAGTCAGCGTCGAGAATAATGGAGATCGCACCGAACTCGCGCGCATGCGCGCGGAAATCGAGGCCTTGGGTAATGTCGTCGCAGCGGCCCCCAATGAAGTTCTCGATCACGATCGCAATTTTGCAATCCTTGAGGCGGTGTCGCTCGCGATTGTGGTTGTCGCATTGGGAATGAGTGCACTCAACGTGCTGACCGCATTGGTGCTGGCAACGCAGGAGCGCACGCGCGAGATCGGCATTTTCGCGGCGATCGGGTGGAGCAGCGGCCGCATCATGAAATCGATCGTCATCGAGGGAATGTTGATGTGCGTGATCGGCTGCGGTCTCGGCGTGCTCTTGAGCTTCCTCGCCGCCCATGCGTTTCCTCGCATACCGACAATCGGCAATCTGATCTCTTTCAAGCCGAGCGTCGGGCTGATCGCTCCGGTCATCGGCGCGGCCTTCGTGCTCTGTACTCTCGGCGCTCTGCTGCCGGCGTGGCGGGCGGTGCGGATGCTTCCGGCAGAGGCGCTGCGGCGGATGTAAAGTGCGCTTGCCTCAGCCAATTTAAAGGGATCGGGGCACCGCAATGTAGGGCGATCCCTTGAAATCCATTGACGTAAGTGTGATCGCCGGCCTGGCTTGATCTCGGGCGAGTGACGAATTACTAAATTCGTCAGCATTCAGTTGGCTGCTTATTACCATCGGCAGGGGATACCGTGAATCCGCAGGCCAGAACCAACCCGGACGATACCCGTGCCCGGATTATGGACACGGCCGAAGCGCTGTTCCGGCGGCTCGGCTTCGCCAAGACGGCGGTGGCGGATATCGCGTCCGAACTCGATATGTCGCCCGCCAATGTCTACCGCTTTTTCCCTTCCAAGAACGCGATCGTCGAGGCGATCTGTCGGCGCTTCCTCGGCGAGATCGACCGCAAGGCCTGGGCTGTCGCCCGCGCCAAGGGGCCGGCCAGCGAGCGAATCGAGCAGCTGATCCTCGAAATTCTTAGCTATCATAAGGAAAACGTGCTCACCGAGCAGCGCGTCAACGACATGGTCGTGGCGGCGATCGAATTGAGCTGGGATGCGATCCGGGCGCACAAGGATGTCATGCGCACGGTGATGGAGGTGATCCTGCGCGACGGCATCGAGGCCGGCGAATTCGAGCCTGTCGAGCCGCGTGAGACGGCCGAGCTGATCCTTCGCTCCATGTTGTGTTTCACCCATCCCATGATAGTCGGGCAATGCCTGGAGGAAGGCCAGGACCTGGAGACCGAGGCTCGCGCGTCCGTCAGGTTCGCCCTCCGCGCCATCACCCCCCGGTAATGCCATGTCGAACCACTCGAGAGCGCGATTTTGTCTGAAGTGTGATGAAAAACGAATTTCATCACTTATTAGTGATCACTCACAGCTCCTCCCGGGAAGGGGCCACGACCGCCGTAACCGACCGCACAGGAGTGCCATCATGCCCTCGCCGATCTCACAGCAGCACATCCGCCCCATCGCAGCGATCCTCGTCGTGATCGCGCTCGCGCCCGCTCTCGCCGCCTGCAACGATGCGGCAACATCCGCAACCGCAACGGCGATCCGGCCGGTGCAGGTGCAGCGCGTCGTATTCGCCCGTGCGGACGAAAATCGCGAATTCGCCGGCGTGGTGCGCGCGCGCTACGAGACCGATCTTGGATTCAGGGTCGCCGGCAAGATGGTCGCTCGTCTCGTCAATGTCGGCGATCGGGTCCGGGCCGGCGATGCGGTAGCGCGGCTCGATCCGAGTGATCTCCAATTGCAGGTCGAAAGCGCTGACGCCGAACTCACGGCCGCCACGTCGAGTCTCGCCCAAGCCGCCGCTGACGAATTGCGTTACCAGAACCTTCGCGCCCGCGGCTACGCGGCAGTTGCGGACTATGAGCGCAAGAAGGCCGCCAAGGATGAGGCAGAGGGGCGGGTGGAGCGGGCGCGGCGCGCGCTCGACCTCGCCCACAACCAGCTCGCTTATACCGATCTCAAGGCCGATGCCGACGGCGTGATCACCGCGACGCTGGCGGAATCGGGGCAAGTGGTGGCGCTGGGCCAGGCGGTCGCGCGGCTCGCGCATCGTGGCGAGATGGAGGCCGTCGTCGCGCTGCCGGAGACCCGGCTCGCCGAAGCGCGCCAGTCAGACGCAAGCATGCGGCTGTGGTCGGACCCGGACCGCCGATTTTCGGCGCGGTTACGCGAGTTATCGCCGCAAGCCGATGCCGCCACCCGCACCTACGCGGCGCGTTTCACCATCGAGAATCCCGACGACGCGGTGGCGCTCGGCATGACGGCGACGGTCGTGCTGTCGCACGCCACCGACACCATGGTCGCTAGGGTGCCGCTCGCCGCGATCCTCAACCGCGGCACCGGCCCGACGGTCTATCGCATCGACGATACCGGCGTGCTGGAGCGCCGGCCCGTTACGATGTCGTCCTTCAACGAGGTTGCCGCGCTCATCACCTCGGGCCTCGAGGACGGCGACCAGATCGTCACCCTGGGCGTCCAGATGCTGCAAGCCGGACAAAAGGTCCGCGCCATTATGGGGCGCGCCATCGAGGGGCGCTGAGGCGCGTAGGGCGGATTAAGCGAAGCGCAATCCGCCCACTCCCCGCGGCGCAATGCGCTTCGCTTATTGCGCCCTACGGACGCAACCGTCGGGCGCTCGGATGAGGTGGTGCAGCGTTTTCACAAGCCTGTGAAAGGAACCGGTCATGTCGCGCTTCAATCTCTCCCAATGGGCGATCACGCACCGCGCGCTGGTGCTGTTCATGATCCTGGTTCTCGGCGCGGCCGGCGCATACTCCTACCTCAATCTCGGCCGTGCCGAGGATCCCTCCTTCACCATCAAGAACATGATCGTGAACGTCGCCTGGCCCGGCGCGACAGCGACCGAGATGCAGACGCAGGTCGCCGACAAGATCGAGAAGAAGCTCCAGGAACTGCCGTGGCTCGATCGCGTCGAAACCTACTCCCAGCCGGGCGTATCGTTCATTCAGGTCATCCTCATCGACCGCACGCCGCCCGCCAAGGTCAAGGACTTGTGGTACCAGGTGCGCAAAAAGGTCGGCGATATCAGGGGCGATCTGCCGGCCGGCATTACCGGCCCGAACTTCAACGACGAGTATGGCGACGTCTATTCGGCGATCTACATGCTTACGGCGGATGGCCTCAGCCTCGCCGACCTCAAGGCGCGCGCCGAAGACATTCGGCAACGCCTGCTCCGGGTTCCCAACGTCAACAAGGTCGACTTCATCGGCGACCAGCCGGAAAAGATCTTCGTCGAATTCAGCCACACCAAGCTGGCGACGCTCGGCATCACGCCACAACAGGTTTTTGATAGCGTCATTAAGCAGAACGCCGTGCAGGCGGGCGGCGCAGTCGACACCTCGGCTGACCGCGTCAATCTGCGGGTGACGGGCGGCTTCACCGGCGTCAATGGCATTCGGGCGGTGCCGGTCGAGGCCAACGGACGCGTGTTCCGGCTGAGCGATATCGCCACCGGCAAGCGCGGCTACCAGGACCCGCCCGCCTTCCTGGTCCGCCAGGACGGCAAGCCGGCGCTCGGTCTTGGCGTGTCCATGCAGGACGGGGCCAACATCATCACGTTGGGCGAAGACCTCAAGCGCGCCATGCAGGCAATCGCCGCCGAGCTGCCGGTCGGCATCGAGGTCACCCAGATCGCGGATCAGCCCCATATCGTCGAGCAGTCGATTTCGGAATTCGTCGAGACCTTTGCGGAGGCGCTGGGCATCGTGCTCCTCGTCAGCTTCATCTCGCTCGGCTGGCGCACCGGCATCGTGGTGGCGCTCTCGGTGCCCCTGGTGCTGGCGATCGTGCTTGCCTTGATGTACACGGGCGGCGTCGATCTCCACCGCATCACCCTCGGTGCGCTGATCATCGCGCTCGGGCTCCTGGTCGACGACGCCATCATCGCCATCGAAATGATGGTGGTGAAGATGGAGCAGGGCTTCGACCGCGCCCGCGCCGCCACCTTCGCATGGAATTCGACGGCGTTCCCGATGCTGACCGGCACGCTGGTGACGGCGGCCGGCTTCTTGCCGGTCGGCTTTGCGAAATCGAGTGCGGGCGAGTATGCGGGCGGCATCTTCTGGGTCGTCGGCCTCGCCTTGCTGGCATCGTGGCTGGTGGCAGTGATGTTCACGCCCTATCTCGGGTTCAAGCTCCTGCCGAACCTCGCCAAGGCCCATGCGCGCGACAATCCGGACGCCATCTACGACACCCGCATCTACCGCACCCTGCGCCGCACCATCGAATTTGCGCTGCGCTGGCGCCGTAGCGTCGTCGCCCTCACGGTGCTGACTTTTCTGGCCGCGATAGGCGGGTTCGGCTTCGTCCAGCAGCAGTTCTTCCCGACCTCCTCCCGCACTGAGCTTTTCCTCGAAATGCGATTGCCCGAGGGCACCGCCATCGGCGTCACCGATGCGACCGCGAAAAAGGCCGAGCGCCTGCTCGCCGGCGACCCCGATATCGCGACCTACACGAGCTATGTGGGCCAAGGCTCGCCACGCTTCTGGCTCGGGCTCAATCCGGTGCTGCCGAATCCGAACTTCGCGCAAATCGTCGTCGTGACGAAGAACCTGGAAGGGCGCGAGCGCGTCAAAGTGCGGCTTGATCGCGCGCTTGCGGACGGTGCGCTGCCGGAGGCGCGCACCCGGGTTGATCGCTTCAATTTTGGCCCGCCGGTGGGCTTCCCGGTGCAGTTCCGGGTGGTCGGGCCCGATCCCATGAAGGTGAGGGCGATCGCCGACGACGTGCGCGCGGTCATGGCGACGAACCGCAAGATCATCGATCCGCATCTCAATTGGGGCGAGCAGGTGAAATCGATCCGCCTCGAGGTCGACCAGGACCGCGCCCGGGCCATCGGCCTGACCCCGCAGGAAGTGGCGCAAAATCTGCAGACGTTGCTGTCGGGCTTCACCGTCACGCAATACCGCGAGGGCATCGAGCATATCGACGTGGTCGCCCGCGCCGTTGCGGCCGAGCGTCTTGACCTCGATCGCTTGCCGACGCTGACAATTGCAACGCGCAACGGCGTTGCCGTGCCGCTGTCGCAGTTTGCGCGGCTCAACTACGAATACGAGGAGCCGATCCTGTGGCGGCGCAATCGCGACACCGTCCTCACGGTCCGCGGCGACATCATCGACAACGTGCAGGCGCCGGATGTTACCAACGAGGTGCTGCCAAAACTCAAGTCCATCAAGGACGCGCTTCCCTATGGCTACCGCATCGAAACCGGCGGGTCGATCGAGGAGAGCGTCAAGGGGAACAGTTCGTTGGTGGCGGTGTTCCCGGTGATGGCGATCGTGACCCTGTCGCTGCTCATGATCCAGCTCCAGAGCTTCTCGCGACTGGCGCTTGTATTCGCGACGGCGCCGCTCGGCCTCATCGGAGCGACCGGCGCCTTGCTCATCTCCAACCGGCCGTTCGGTTTCGTGGCGCTGTTGGGACTGATCGCCCTTGCCGGCATGATCATGCGCAACACCGTCATCCTGGTCGACCAGATCGAGCGCGACATTGCGGCCGGGCACGGGCGCTATCGCGCCATCGTGGACGCCACCGTGCGCCGCGCCCGGCCGGTGGCGCTCACCGCGCTTGCCGCCATCCTCGGCATGATTCCTCTGGCCGGCAACATCTTCTGGGGCCCGATGGCGATCACCATCATGGGTGGCCTGTTCGTGGCGACGATTCTCACGCTTCTTGTGGTTCCGGCGCTCTATGCGCTGTGGTTCCGGGTTCGTGAACACGAAGGCGCGCCGGCGATCCCGGCCGCCGGCAAATCCGACGAGTTCCATGGCCGGCTTGAGCCATTGGGGGTCGCCGCCGAGTGATGCGCCTCCGTCGTGGCCGGGCAGCAGCGCGTTGAAGACGCGCGTGAACGCGCTTTCGTCCCTGCCACCCCGATTTTCCTTGCGCTCCCGGAATGAGGTTTGAGATTTTCAGCGAGCTGTGCCATCGAATCCGGTATCATTACGCCTCCAATGGAGATGGCAGGATGAAGACGTTGATTGGGGTGGCGGCGCTGCTCGGCGCCATGGCGACGACAGGTACAGCAGCTGACAGGGGGACCGGGCGGCAGTACTCGCCGGCCGTCGAGCAGTTCTCCTACAGTTTGGCCGCGATGCCGCTGCTGCCGCGCCGGCATCAAAACCATTGCGGCTATTATAATGGCCATTTCATTTGTGCCGACCACTGCGGCGCCGACTATCAGGTCTATTATTGTTCGAACGCCGCGACCGGCTGCTGCCACATCGGGCTCGGATATTGCGACGGCGCCGGAAGGCTGCGTTGTGGCCCCGCTTTGTTCTGAATTTCGGTGCTGCGCCTCCGGTCGCTCGTGGGAGGCGGCCGTAGCCCGGGTTGAGCCCGTAGGGCGCAATAAGCGTAGCGCATTGCGCCGCTTCATCTCAGACACAGCACCGCCGAGGTCTGTCGAGACGTCATCGGCCTTCGCATGGGAACGGCGCAATGCGCGACGCTTATTGCGCCCTGCGGTTCTGAGTGGATTTCAGGGCTTTCGCATCAGGTAGGTTCTGGCGTCCCAAAGTGCGAAATCCCGAGTTCCATTGCGAATGATTGACAGGCCGCATTCCGCCGCCAGCCTCGCGATTTCGTGCGCGTCCATAGCTGGATCATCCCGGTACGAATAATTGAGTATGACAAACCGGCCTTGCGATCGAAGAACGCGTGCTGCCTCGCGCATATGGGCTTCGGCCAATTCACGACCGGCGGCAACGATATAGGGATATGAGTCGATTGCCAGAACCGCATCGAACGTGGAATCGGCAAACATCGAGAGACCATAGCCCCCGGTTTGCACCAGCAAGGCGGATCGAAGAGTCCGGCAACGCAGCTTGGCAAGCTGCAACATGCCGCGGGATGTGTCGATTCCGATTGTCAGATAGCCGGCCATCGCCAGGGGCGCAACGAACCGTCCAGTCCCGCAACCGATTTCCAATATGTTCGACGCGCGCGCCAGCACCTTCCATTCTCGCAAGCGCCTCATCACTTCGCGCGTCGCAGTATCGAGGATGTCTGCCCGGCCAAGCGCATATAGAGCCGTGGCGGAATCCGCAGCCTGCGCCGCGGCGAGATCGAAAAACCTTGTCCAGTATTCGATTGGCCCTGCAGTTCGCGATCCTCTCTGCTGAACCGACACGATGCCCTTCACGGTGCTCCAAGCATCGGGTGTCTGCGCCCAGATTTTCGACAGCGCATTCGTTCGGGAGCGCGCCGAAGGCGTCGCAGCGGACATCGCAAAGCCCGCCCGAATGGCTTCGCTGACCTGCTCCGGAGCGTCCGCGTGCATGATCAAATGCATCAATGCCACGTTGGCCGGTAAGTCTCCGCGCTGAAGGCGGGTCAGGACGTCCCGGAGCGCTACCGGAAGGGCCGCCAGGACAGGACACCGCAGTTCAGATGACATCGGCAAGAGAAGCGACTCGGACGAACTGACGGCGATAATTGTGGCGGTCGTGTGCGCCCCAGGCGTATTTGTACGTCTCGGATCCGCGCAGGAAATGAAATTCGCCGGCGCCGGCGTTCACGCTGTCGGCGATCACATGGGCGAGCAGAAGCGAGCCGGGGCTCTCGTGCGCGAAGCGTGGATCGAAACCGCTGATATATGCGTAGGCGCGATTGTTATCCTGAAAGCCATAATACGCGGCTGCAGTTTGTCCGGCGATCCGCAGTTCATAGAGCCTGGCGACCGCTTTGGGGTAGAGAACCTTGATAACGTCGGCATGAAACCGCTGGATCCGTTCGTCGCCCAGCACCCCGGCCTGATCACGCGCGCGCCAGCGTGCGGTGTGCAAGTCGACAAGGCGGTCGAAGGTGCATTGCGCTGCGCCTTCGTCCGCGAGGATGAAATGCACCTCGCCTCGGCGCGCCGCGCGCCGCTGTGCCTTTCGCAGGTTGCGCCGCAGGTGCGATGGCAGATTCGATTCGACCGGTACTCGACACTCAAGCGTGAGCACCGGGCAGGTGCTGGCAATTTGCTCGGAAACCGTACACGCGCGCAATTTCTTGAGGCGCAATGCGGTGGCATCAGAGGGGAGTTCATCAAAGGTGATCGTGTTCCATCCGGCTTCCGCCGCGAGCGCGACCGCAAAGGCCTCGGCGACGATGTCCTCCCATCCCGGCTCCACGAGCATATCGAGAAAGTCGCTGACTGCGGTTCCGAACGACCGCAAATGAGGTCCGTCTGTTTCGCGCCTCACATAGAATGGAGCGATCCCGACCAGGCGTCCGGCATGCCAGAACGCGAAGGCGACCGGCTCCCCCGGCCGAAATGCGCGGTACCACGGGAGAAGCCAACCGGGAGACTGAAACGGGGTGCGCCGCGAACACCGTTCCCACAGCAGCCACCACGCCTGTTCGATGGCCAGCAATTCTGAAATGCCGCGCATAACGACTTTGTCGATCATGCGGCCTGGCCCGGGTGACGACTGGGAAGCTGGGCGATTTTCTCATAGACTGCGAAATACCGATCAATCATCTGGCGGACGTCAAAGCGCTCCCGCGCCGCAGCTCGGCATGCTTGCGGACTGAGACGATCGACCTGTTCGATCGCTTCGACCATCTCATCTTCGTCGGAAACCAGAAGACCGGTCTTGCCGTGATCGATAATCTCCGGCAAAGCGCCGTTGGCGAAAGCGACAACCGGGGTTCCGACGGCGAGCGCCTCCATCGCGACCAGCGAGCTTGTTTCGGGGACAAGCGAAGCAACGATAAGGCACCGGGCAGACGCCAAAATACGGTGCTTCTTCTTGCCGCTGACCGGTCCGATATAGCTGTGCATCGGACCGAGCCGCGGCTTGACAGCATGCTCGAAATATTCGAGATGGGCAGGATAGGGAAAAACCTTCCCGGCGATCACGAGAGGGACCCTGGCACGCGCCGCCGCGTTCATTGCGATATGCACGCCCTTTTCCGGGCAGATACGTCCGAGGACAAGTGCGTAACGGCCCTTTTTCGCCAAGGATCGATCGTCCGGTCGGTCGTCTGGTCGATCGTCGATGGTGACCCCGTTGCGTATCGGGTCGATGAGGCTTGGACTGGGCGGGCAGACCGCGTGCTGCGTTTGCGAGACGCAGTTGAGCCAGGTGGCCGGGCGGGCAGGACACACGGCGCGGGGCGAGTACCATTGGATCGGCAGATGCAATGTCGCCAAGACCGGGACATTGGGCGGCGGAAGGTACTCGGCGAAATCGACCCCATGCATATGAACGACATCAATATCGTGAGCTGAAAGCACCGTTTGCAGCGCATCGCGACATGACTGGCGTGCGCGCGCGATTGCCGCGTGATCATACGGCGCCGGCGTGCGCGCGATCGGGACGTGGCGTCCGTAAACCGTCGAATCGGAAGTAGCGATCACGATCGAATTGTGCCCGGTGCGCGTCAATGCGCGGTCGAGCCTGCTGAGAACTTGTTCCGCCCCTCCGACCTCTTGGGGACCGACCGGCGCGAGGGGATAGGCGACGTTCAAAACAGTGAGCTTCATATCTTGAGCTTCAAACTTGGGGCTCGATGAGATCGAGTTCGATCAGCGCCTTCCCGGCAAGCTCCTTCCATTCGGCGCCGGTTCGCAGGCCCCAATCATGACGCTCGTAGAGCAACGCCCCACTATTGGGCAGCACGGTGAAGTCGTGGCGGGGCATCGGGCGGAACCGCTCCGTCTCGACCGCAAAGCCCGAAAGCGTGTGGCGCTGCGTTAAGTAGCAGGCGAGCATCTGCTGCTTGCGCGCCTGCGCATCGGCATCAAGAAACAGCGCCAGTTCCGATGCTGATTCATTCGATGCAAATGTTTGATGTAACTCACGACTTGCTCCCTGGCGATAGAGCGGCATCTCGTAGAGCGAAACCGCGTATCCGCGGCGTGCAAGCAGGCGACAGGACGCAGCAGCGGCGCAGGCGACCGCGTCGTGGTCGGGATGACCGCCTTCATAGGCATGCGTAATGGCGCAACGGATTCCCTTAGTTGCAATGACGCCGGCGAGCGCCCGCGCCATATCCGCGATATGGCGGGCGGCATCCTGGTCGGGCACGCCGATTTGGATGAGCGAAGTCTCGTCGACCCCGGCGACGCGCATGGCGCTGCGAAGCTCCCTGGCGCGCGCTGCCGCATATGCGCAGGCTGTGTCGTAGCCGTGCGCTTTTGCATCCACCAGGTTTCGCGGCGCCCCGTCTGTCGCCACGACGACCGTGGCGTTGTTGGTCAATTGGGCGCCGCAGCCAATCGTCTCGTCGTCCGGGTGCGCGACAATAACGCAGACAGGGACGTCGCGCCATGGTGGGGCTGCGGTTGATGTCGCGCCATTGCTTCGAAGGATTGAAAGACGCAGTCGGTCACGCTCCAGGGATTTGCCTTCGATTGCCACGTCCGCTGCACCGGGTGAGCTGCGGAATAAACGCGGGGGCGCTTTGTACGTTCCGTTCTTCCGCGGCGGCAGGAACCTGTCTCGTGCGCAAGGGCGTGCGAGGCTACGACGGCAGACCGCCAGATGATTTGATGTGGCCCGTGGCGATTGGAGAAATTGCCACATTCCCGGAACGTTTATGTGTCGAAAGCCTTGACAACCAGCGGATCAGAGCAAATTTCGGGACGAGAATGGAAACGGTTTTCGTCAAAATCTTTGCCGCGGCGCTGGCGTTTAGCCAAGTCGCGGTAAATCCAAGCGCCGTGAAAACCGAGTTCAGCCGCGATCGGGATCAACGGCAGGTCGCGCAGCTGCTGCAGGCCGGCTGTAAGCATATGCTTGACGCCTTTGCGATCGAGAATATCAACATCGATGACCTCATTGAGACCGCCATGAATGATCCTCAGGCGGTTGGCGGTGAGACAAAGGAGTTCCGCGGCATCAACCTCGGTGACCTGCACGCCGCCTATCGACAATTCTGCAAACGACAGGAAACTGCGAAGCCCGCGGTCGACCTCGGCGAGGTCATCGACTTCTACAACAAAGCGGCAGCCAACCTTCCGGACCACAACAAACTCAACGGCCTCAGACTTCCCGGCGTGAGCGTCGTGCTCGACGCCAGCGGCCGGCATTTCGCCGACATGTTTCAGGACAACCAGCGCTCGAGCTGGATTTCGCTCAATAAGGTGCCGGTCCACGTCCGAAACTCGTTCATCGCGGCCGAAGACAAGCGCTTTTACCAGCACAAGGGCGTTGACGAACGCGGTCTGGTCCGCGCTTTCCTGAACAATCTCACGCAAGCCGGCCGCCGCGAGGGCGGTTCGACGATAACGCAGCAGCTCGTCAAGAACCTGCTGGTGGGCGAAGACCGAACCTACGAGCGAAAGATTCGCGAGACCATTATCGCAACGCGAGTCGAGTCCACACTCGGCAAAGACCAGATCCTGGAACTTTATCTCAACGCCGTCTATCTCGGCCGCGGCTCGTGGGGCATTGAGCGTGCGGCTCGGAACTATTTCGACAAGTCGGCAAGCGAGCTCTCTCTGGAGGAGGGCGCATTGCTCGCGGGCCTGACCAAGGGGCCGAACTATTTCAGCCCGGACCGGCAGCCGGCGCGCGCCCAGGGCCGGCTCGCGTATGTTTTGGGCCGAATGCAAGAAGACGGGATGTTGAGCGCCGCAGAAAACGACAGGCTGCATCGCAGACCGGGGTTACCGCCACTGCCCGCAATGGCGCTCAATCAACGGCCGCGGCGCGATATCGGCTTCCATTTCGTCGATGAGGTCGCTCGCGAAGTGAAATCGGCGGCGGGCATCACCGAGGCCGCAACCGAGTCCTACACGATAAGGTCCACGATCAATCCGCAACTCCAGCGCGCGGCGGAAGAAGCCCTTCAGGAGGGATTGTTTCAGTATGAGCGTGACAACAGCCGCCTGGAATTCAAGGGCGCCGAGGCGAATCTTTCCCAAGCCATCGGGCGGATCGAGGCAGAAAGGAAACCCAACGAGAAACGCCCAGCATGGCAGCAAGCGCTCATAAGTGCGCGTCTGCCGCTCTATGACGTCCACTGGACGCCGGCCGTGGTGGTGGAAGCGCCCGGCAGCAAGAAGGGCGCAGCTTGGCACATTGGCCTTGCGGACGGACGCATCGTACCGCTCACCCTCGATCCCGGAACACAGCGCAAACTCAAGATTCATGATGTGGTCTTGGTTCATCTTTCCGGTGCAAAGGGCAAAGCGCCGGGGCGCGCGCAACTGCGGATACGCCCCGAGGTTCAAGGGGCAGCGGTGGTCCTGGAGAACAAGACGGGGCGTATTCTGGCGATGGCCGGCGGGTTTTCCTATCCCCTGAGCCAGCTCAATCGCACGACTCAGGCCGCACGCCAGCCGGGGTCGACGATCAAGCCCCTGACCTACCTTGCGGCGCTGGGCAAGGGCTTGCAGCCGGACACGCTTCTCAGCGACGACGAGATCGCGCTCCGCCCCGTCGGAGCGCGGGCACGGGGAGGCCGCGAGCCCGAATACTGGTCGCCCAAGAACTACGACGGCGGCGGAGGCGGCGTCCTGACCATGCGGGCAGCACTGGAAAATTCGCGCAATCGTGCGACTGTGCATCTCCTCGACGGGGGAATCGAGATCAAACCCGAGGCCAGTCTCAACCGAATCTGCGATCTGGCGGTGGAGGCGCAGATCTATCGCGAATGCCAGCGGGTCTATCCGCTCGTGCTTGGTGCGCAACCCGTGCGGCCGATTGACCTTGCCGCCTTCTATGCCACGATCGCAAATGAGGGGACGCGGCCCACACCCCATGCGGTCGAGTCCGTCGAGCGCGATGGCCAGAATATCTTTCGACACCAGGCAACGTCGGTCACGATCAAATCCGTCGACCCGGCGGCTTTTTATCAGCTGAAGACCATGTTGCAGGGCGTCCTCGCGCGTGGAACCGCCCGCTCCATCGCAAGGCTCTCCCCCTACGTCGCCGGCAAGACGGGCACCTCCGAGGATGAGAACGACGTGTGGTTCGTCGGCTTCACCAACGACGTTACGGTGGCAGTCTGGCTCGGCTACGACAATGCCGGAGGACGGCGCCGTACACTGGGCAGCGGTTCGACCGGGGGAGCGGTGGCGGTACCGGTCTTTGACCCGATAATCGAGGCCGCGTGGGCCCATGTGGCGTCCAAACGGGCGCTCGCACCGCCCTCACTCGAGGCGAGCCGGCAGCTCTCGTGCAACTCGAGCGATCTTGAACTTAACGAAAGTCGCCGGCGATCCAGGACCGCCATCACCGAGTGCCTCCGGTTGGATAGAAAGGGGAGAGTTATCGATACGCGGTATCGCCTGGTGTCTCGCGAGAGTGACAGGCAAGATCGCGACGAAATTCCGCTTCGCGGGCGGTCCGAACGCGCCTATGCCTTTGATCCGAGCCGATCGCCTTGGGAGAGTCCCTGGCAGGGCGCGTCGCAATGGCGTCCGCGTCGGGAATACGAATTGCGCGGACATCACCCGCGAGGCCTCCACGCGTCTAGGCGGTCCAATTTCATGTGGCGTCGTTGAGTGATCACGGCCGACGATCGCATTGGTAAATATTCTGATGCAGCGGAGGAACGAACGGCGGCTATTCGGTTTGAATCACAGGACGCAGGATAGCTGTTTCACTCTTAAATTTAGCACGCGGGTCGATTTGTTTGCACGTTCGCGCGCTAACAGCAGGAGGCTCCGATATGTGCGATTACAGCCTTGAGAACGTCGCGAGTCGCGCGGCGCGAGTCGGCGAGAAGCTTGTTTCAACCCAGTTCGTGAACTCATTGACCCGCGGTTTCGCGGCGATAGGAGAGCCGAATGTTGCTGTGTGCTTGCTTCCTGGCACCGAGCTGGGTTTTGACCAGGATGTAGAATGCGACCACCCGCTCGGGCTCTACGAAAGGCGGAAATTGAAAGAGAAGGTCGCTCGCTTCCGGCAGATCAATCTACATAGCCCCTACGAACACCACGATGCACTGGAATTTCCGAGTGGAAAGGTGGTGCTGCTGACACGGCTTTGCATCGGACAATCCGCCACGGTGTTGCAACTTCCGGCGGAAGCGCGCGCGCTGGAAGCCTCGCACGAAAGCGAAGTCAAGGGCCTGGCACCCGTCGATTAGGGTGCCGACGCGGACCGGGTACCCCGCGCGGAGAGAGAGAAACGGTGGGCACGCGCTGTCCACGCATCGGAGGCGTGCCGCTGGGCTGCCCGCATCATCGGGCTGTTCGCGGTCGAAACCAAACGTCCCAACACCGGTAACGCCCACGTGGAGACCACGTGGGCGAGGTATCATCCGCCCTCATGCCCCTTCCCCTCCCTCCCCCGCCAGCGGGGAGGGTAGAGACGGCGCATCGATGAAACGGTTGATCGCGCCGGTCGCGATACGCCGCTCGCGCTACTGGACGGCCGAGCGACCGAGTGGAGAGCGTCATGGCTGAACGGATTGTCGCATCGAAGTTTGCGATCCGGCGGAGTAGCCGCCTCGCGCTACTTTTCGGTGGGATAGGTGTTGCGACGGGGACCTTGATCGCGAGCCCGCACCTCCTTCAGGTGCCGCTGTCCCCGAAGAAAGAGCTGCCTCGCCCTATCGCCACCGAACGAACCTCGAATTTTGCCAGCTTTGCGGCGCTTGCACATGCGGTCAAGCCGGCCGTAATCGCGGTCATCGCTCGCACCACCGAGGTCGATTTGGCTTCGCGGGCGCAGGGATCACCCGAAGGACCAAGGTCGCGATTTAGCACATCGCAAGGATCCGGCTTTTTCATCACTGCCGACGGCTACGCCGTCACAAGTAATCATGTCGTCAAAGGCAGTGCATCGGTTGAGATTCGCACTGACGAGGGCGTCGTCTACAAAGCGAGGGTGATTGGCACCGATGCGATGAGCGACCTTGCGGTGATCAAGGCGGATGGGCGCAGGAATTTCGTGCACGTGAGGTTTGCGGAACAGCCGCCGCAGGTCGGCGACTGGATTATCGCCGTCGGTAATCCGTTTGGTCTCGGCGGGACAGTTACGGCCGGGATCGTTTCTGCGCGGGGCCGGGACGTGGAGAAGGAGTCGGATTCGTATCAAGACCTGCTTCAGATCGATGCGCCCATAAATAAAGGCAATTCAGGCGGGCCGACGTTCGACATTTCAGGCAACGTGGTAGGAGTCAATACCATCATCCTCTCGCCCACAGGCGGTTCAGTAGGAATCGCCTTCGCGATCCCGTCGGACAAGGCGAAACTCATCGCTGAACAGCTCAAGGAAAGGGGTGCGGTGACGCGGGGCTGGTTAGGAATTCAGTTCCAGTCCGTCTTGCCGGAAATTGCTGACAGCCTGGAGTTAGCGGAGCCGGCGGGCATTCTCATTGCCGACGTCCACCCTCAAGGACCAGCCGCGAAGGCAGGGATCGCAGCGGGCGACCTCGTGGATTCCGTCAATGGTGAAACGATAAAGAACGCCCACGACTTCAGTCGCGCAATAGACGCCACGCCGCCGGGTTCAATAGTCATACTCGGCACCCGGAAAAAGGGACGCGAAGAATGGATTGCCGTCATGGCCGGCCGGTCCCCGATGCACGCCGAGGTTTCGCCGCTGCCGACGCCTAAATACGAAGCTGGAAACAACGAAGATCACCCGCAGCTTGGACTGAAGCTCCTTGCGCTCGGCACGCTAGGCGGCACCGAAGAACGACAAGGAGTGATGGTTGTGGAGGTTGAACCGGGCGGGCTGGCAGCGGGCCGGGGCATTGATCCGGGCGACCTCATTCTCGACGTTGCGGACGAGGCCATCGGGGCGCCGGAGGACGTGTTCAGGCTGGTAAACACCGCAAAAAGCGCCGGGAAACGTTCGGTATTGATGCGGATCAAGTCGGGCGACACTGCGAAGTTTATTGCATTGCCAATCGGCTGATTTTACCCATATCTCTTAGCGGAGCGGTTCGCTCCTCAATTCGCCGGCGCTGATCGCTATGCGCATCGAAGACTATGCACTGATCGGTGATTGCGAGACGGCCGCGCTGGTCGGGCGCGACGGATCAATCGATTGGCTATGCTGGCCGCGGTTCGATTCGGAGGCTTGCTTCGCGGCGCTGCTCGGATCCCACGACCATGGGCATTGGCTGATCTGCCCGAAGCATTCCGGCGCGCGCGTCGTTCGGCGATACCGCCCGAACACGCTGATTCTTGAAACGCGATTTGAAACCCCGGAAGGCGCGGCGACATTGATCGATTTCATGCCGCCCCGGGGAAGACATTCCAACATCGTGCGCATGGTCGTCGGGGAGCGCGGCCGGGTGCCGATGGCGACAAAGCTCGTGTTCCGATTTGGATATGGCGCGATTGTCCCGTGGATGACACGCCTGGAGGACGGTACATACCGCGCCATTGCGGGTCCCGATATGGTGGTATTGCGCACGCCGGTGCAGCTGAGAGGCGAAAATCTGACAACGGTGGGAAATTTCATCATTTCGGCAGGCGAAACCATTCCGTTCGTACTGACCTATTCATTGTCGCATCTGCCCCCGCCGGTACCGAGAGACCCAACAACGGCCCTGGAGGCGACGGAGGCCTTTTGGCGCGATTGGACAGGAAAATGCACCGCAGAGGGCCCCTGGCACGAAGCGGTGGTGCGGTCGCTGATTACGCTTAAAGCCCTGACATATGCGCCAACGGGCGGCATTGTGGCGGCTCCGACCACGTCATTGCCGGAGCGTCCGGGCGGGCCGCGCAACTGGGATTATCGCTTCTGCTGGCTGCGCGACGCGACACTCACCTTGCTCGCCATGATGCATGCCGGCATCTACCACGAGGCTCAGGCGTGGCGCGACTGGATGGTGCGGGCCGTCGCTGGCAGCGCCTATCAAATCCAACCGCTGTACGGCATCAGCGGCGAGCGCCAGCTGCATGAATGGATCGTGCCGTGGTTACCGGGTTTTGCGAACTCCAAGCCGGTCCGGGTCGGGAACGCAGCGCACCGTCAGTTTCAGCTTGACGTGTTCGGTGAGGTCATGGATGCCCTTCACCAAGCGCGTCGCAGCGGCATCACAACGAGCGAGTCGGGATGGCGGGTGCAGGTGGCGCTCCTGGGTCACCTTGCGCGCGTGTGGTCCCAACCGGACGAAGGCATATGGGAGGTTCGCGCGGAGCGCCGGCATTTCACCTATTCGAAGGTCATGGCTTGGGTTGCGTTCGATCGGGCCATCAAGAGCGCCGAAACTTTCGGACTTGAGGGGCCGGTTCACCAGTGGCGAGAATTGCGCGCGCAGATTCGCGCCGAGGTATGCGAGCGCGGTTTCGACGCACAACTCGGCAGCTTCGTTCAGTCATATGGATCGAAACAAGTCGACGCGAGCTTGCTCTTGATCCCATGCGTGGGATTCCTGCCGGTCTCCGATCGGCGCATAAGCGGCACCATAAGCGCGATTGAGCGGCGCCTGCTGGCGAATGATTTCGTCATGCGCTACGAGACAAGTACTTCTGTCGACGGCTTGCCGCCCGGGGAAGGGGTATTCCTCGCCTGCAGCTTTTGGCTTGCTGACGTCTACGTACTGCAGGGCCGTCGGCAGGACGCCGAGCGACTTTTCAAGCGCCTTATGGGCCTGCGTAACGACGTGGGCCTTCTCAGCGAAGAATACGACCCGGTGGCGCAACGGCTCATCGGCAATTTCCCGCAGGCATTCTCCCATGTTGCCTTGATCAATAGCGCCTTCAATCTCACACGCTCGCTCATGCCGGTCGAGCAGCGCTCTCAGGCGACGGTCGAGGGGAGCCCGTGAATGGACACTCGGGCGAAGCCGATGCAGCGCCCTCTCCCCGCATGCGGGAGCGGGTAGGGAGGGGACCAGCCGGACGTGACGTAATGCCTATTCCCGCGGTGGCTCGCGGGCCGATCAGAAACCGTAGTTGCGTCGCCAGTATGGGCGGTAGCCATACCAGCCGTACCGGCGATATCCCCAGTATGGGCGATAACCATAACGATATCGCCAATATGGCCGGTAGCCATAGAAGCCATAACTGTAGGGGCGCCAATAATATGGTCGATAGCCATAGTAGCGAGGCCGCCAGTAATAGGGACGATAGCCATGGGCGTAAGCTCCCCAATAGGCGGGGTAGCCATATGCGCGCCAGGGATACCGGTAGTAACCGTAGTAAGGAACTCCGAAGCCAAAGGTGAAGCCGGGTCCGAACGCTGACGCGCTGCCGGGAACAGCGACAGCTCCGGCTCCCATGAATCCGAAGACCATGAGCGGCTTGACTAGTGCGCGCATCGGAGTTTCCCACTTGGTTGGGCTCTGCCGTTGGTCCACCAGCCTTCCTCGATTAAAGCAACGCGAGCGCCGTCGCCTCGTTCCCGGCGTCGCGCTGCCGCCCTTCCGCCCCCTCCTTACCCTCCCCCCGCAAGCGGGGAGGGTAAGGAGGGGAGGAACGATATCCGTTAGTGTCGATGAAGGTCTTGCTGGTCGGCTCGTCGTCGTCGCGGTGAGTATGGAACGCCAAAACCCCGGAGGGGCTTATAGCTTAGGGCCGTCGATGCTGTGTCCGCGGCCGGCTTTTTGATTTTCGACAGCATGTGCGGCCCTCAGTTTGGCGATCCGATCTCGCCGTCCGCGCCGCAATGCGGCGAACCCGCAAATTCGGCACAACGCCGCGAGCAACCGATGCGATTTAAGTTCCGCGCAGGCGCGCCGTAAGTTGGACATGCTTGCCCGGCATGCTAGGCCCACGCTGCGGGTCCATTCAATGGGAGAGCCGGAGACCGGAATGAGGACACCCCCTCCCCACATGCGCAAAGGCTTCGGCGGACACATTGAACCGAAAGCCCTTTACCGATGACGACGAAACGCCCGGCCGCGAGAGCAGTACCGGCGGACCCGTGCTGCTTCATCGTTTTCGGCGCCTCCGGAGACCTTGCCTACCGTCTTCTCGTGCCCGCGCTCTACAATCTCGCGGCACGAGGTCTGCTGCCGGAAGCCTTTGCGATCATCGGCGTCGCGCGGGCCGAAAAGTCCGCGGAGACATTCCGCACCGAGCTGGAAAATGGACTGCGCCGGTTTGCAATCGGCAAGCTCGATGATGAAATCATGGGCCGGCTGCTTGGTTGTGTCGGCTATGTCGCCGGCGGTGCCGACGATCCTGCGACTTACCAGAGACTTAAGGAGGCGCTGACGCGGGTCGAAGGCGCCCGCGACACCCGCGGCAACCGCCTCTTCTATCTCGCGACGCCGCCTTCGGCATTCGCGCCGATCGGCCGCCGTCTTGGCGAGACGGGCCTTGCTCGCGAGGAGACGGGGGCATGGCGCAGGCTCATCATCGAGAAACCATTTGGAGTCGATCTCGCGTCGGCGCAGGCGCTCAACCGGGAACTTCTTGAGGTGCTCGAGGAGCGTCAGATCTATCGCATCGATCACTACCTCGGGAAAGAAACGGTCCAGAACATCATGGTGTTGCGGTTCGCAAATGGGTTGTTCGAGCCGATTTGGAATCGTCACCACATCGACCACGTGCAGATCACCGTGGCGGAGACCCTCACGGTGGGTGACCGGGGCCGCTTCTATGACGAAACCGGCGCCTTGCGCGACATGGTGCCGAACCATCTGTTCCAGCTGCTCTCGCTCGTGGCCATGGAGCCGCCTTCGCGTTTCGAGGCCCATGCGGTCCGCTCGGAAAAAGCACAAGCGCTCGACGCGATCCACGTGCCGCATGACGCGACGGTGCTGCAAGACTGTGTACGCGCGCAATATATTGCGGCCCGGGTGGGTGACAACGAAGTCGAGGACTATCGCAGAACGAAGGACGTCCGGCCCGACAGTACGACCGAAACCTACGTTGCGCTTAAGCTCATGATCGACAACTGGCGCTGGGCGGGCGTTCCATTTTACTTGCGCACCGGCAAGGCGCTCAAGTCCCGGCGGACCGAAGTCGCCATCGAGTTCAAACGGGCGCCGTTTGCAATGTTCCGGGATACGCCCGTCGATCGGCTGGCTCGGAACTTTCTGGTCATGAGCATCCAGCCGGACGAGTGCATCGGGCTGCAATTCAATGCGAAAGTGCCGGGGCCCGCCGTCGCGATTTCGGGCGTGAATATGACCTTCAAGTACCAGGACTATTTCGATGCCGCACCGAGCAGCGGATATGAGACGCTGATCTACGACTGCATGATCGGCGATGCGATCCTGTTTCAACGGGCGGATGCGATTGAGGCGGGGTGGCGGGCGGTGCAGCCGTTCCTTGACGTGTGGCGCAACGCGGGACCGCATGGGCTGGCGGTCTATAAAGCCGGTAGCGAGGGACCGGCCGAGGCCGATCAGCTGCTCGCTCGCGATGGCCGGCGGTGGCGGCCAATTGCGTGAGCCCCCTCCCTACCCTCCCCGGCATGCGGGGGAGGGGAAGAAAGGACACGATGCCACCGAAACGTCCGGACGTGATTGTCGTAGCCGACGCCGATGCGCTGGCGCAGACGGCGGCGGAGCGGATCTTGGCCCATCTGCGCCGGTCAAATGGTCGCCTTGCTGTGTGCCTTACCGGCGGCTCCACGCCGGAACGCCTCTACGAACTGCTGGCGACCGAACGCTACCGCAGCGCCTTGTCTTGGAATCACATTCATTGGTTCTGGGGAGACGACCGCTTCGTCCCTCACAACGACCCTCGCAGCAATTTCACCATGGCGCGCCGGCTGCTACTCAATCATGTTCCCACGCTCTCTGGCAACATTTGCCCGATACCCACAAGCGTCGAAAACGTAGAGCAGGCGGCGCGCCTGTACGAAACGGAGCTTCGTCGCTTTTACGGCGCAGAGCAGCTGCTGCCCGGGCGCCCGCTGTTCGACGTGGTGTTGATGGGACTTGGGCCAGACGGGCATACGGCTTCGCTGTTCCCGGGTCATGCGGAGCTCGGCGAGAAGACGCGTTGGGTTGTTGGAGTGCCGGAAGCCGGCCTCGAACCGTTCGTTCCGCGCGTGACCCTGACATTTCCCACTTTGGCATCGACGCGCGAAATGCTCTTTCTCGTCAGCGGATCTTCCAAACGCCAGATCCTCGCCCAAGTGTTGGCCGGGGCAGATCTGCCGGCCGCGCGTGCCTACTCGGAAGGAGACCTTCTTTGGCTGGTGGATCGCGATGCTGCGCCGGAGCGTGGCATCGTGCCGACGTATGGATGATGTGGGGGCGACTAAGTTAAGCGACAGCCGGACAGCCTTACCTCTCCCCGCTTGCCATCAGGGCGTTTACGCCCGTCGGAGCCTGTCATCGGGCCGGCCAAAGGCCGGACCCGTTGGACGGGCTATGGAGAGGTCGGAATTTGCGCGCTCTTGGCGCAAATTCCGGGTGAGGGGGCCTCTCCGCGAGTCTGAGCTTCGCGGATAGGCACCTTAACCCTCCGCGAGTCCGCAGTCGTGGAGAGGCCCCCTCACCCCGACCCTTACCCCGACCCTCTCCCCGCAAGCGGGGAGAGGGAGCAGTTTGGCCTACGCCCCCCCGCTCAAATCCTGCCCGCGAATCGGTAGCGAGCGCAGACGCTTGCCGGTGGCAGCGAAGATCGCGTTGGTGATGGCGGGTTGGATCATGGTCGCGCCAGGCTCGCCGACACCACCCCATCGCTTGCCGGGCGTGGGCGAGATGTAGACTTCCGTCCTCGGCGCGTCCTTGTAGCGCGCCACCGGGTAGGTGTCGAAGTTGCCCTGCTCGACGCGGCCGTTCTTGACCGTGATCTCGCCGAACAGCGCCGCCGACAGCCCGTAGATCATGCCGCCTTCGAGTTGCGTCTCGACTCCGCGCGGGTTGACGACGACACCGCAGTCGCAAACGATGACGACGCGCTCGACTTTTACTTCGCCGTCCGTCACCGCGACCTCGGCGGTCATGCCGACGATCGAGTCGTAGCTCTCGTGGATCGCGACACCGCGCCCTTTACCACGAGACATCGGCTTGCCCCAGTCGCCCTTTTCGACCAAGAGATCGATCACCTGCTGGAAGTCGGGGCGATGGGCAAGCAGTTCGCGCCGCAGCGCCACCGGATCCCGGCCGGCCGCGTGCGCCATTTCGTCGATGAAGCTTTCCATGAAGAACACGTTCTGGGAGTGCCCGGGTGCGCGCCAGGGCCCGAGTGGTACGTGCGTGTTCTTGAGGATCGAGACGACGCGGAAGTTCGGCAGCTTATACGCTGTGTTGACCAGGCCTTGCGTCGTCTGCGGGTCGAGGCCGTTCCGCACGTTGGCCGGGTTCGAGCTGCCTGCCGAATTGCGCATGTCGAGCGCGATCGGGGTTCCGTCCGCCGCAAACCCCGCCTTGAAGCGGATCGCGGCCTGGGTTCGGTAGCGACCCTGGCGAATTTCCTCCTCGCGCGTCCAGATCAGCTTCACCGGCTTGCCGATGGCCTTGGAGACTGCGACCGCCTGGGCAACTTCGTCAGGACCCAGCCGGCGGCCGAAGCCGCCGCCGGAGAACGTGTTGTGGATGTAGACGTTCTCGGGCTTGACGCCGGAGGCCTGCGCGGCGCGCGCCAGCGCGAGGTCGGCATTCTGGGTGCCGACCCAAACGTCGACTCGATCCGCCTGCACATGCGCGATGGCGTTGAGCGGCTCCATCGGCGCGTGGGCGATGATCGGCACCTCGTAGGTCGCCTCGATCACTTTGGCGGCGGTCGGCATCGCGGCATCAACGTTGCCGTCGTGGCGTGCTTCGACGCCTTTCTGGTCGAGGGCATCGAGATACTCCTTGCGGAACTGCGCGCTGTTGGTGGCGCCCGCAGCGCCGACCTCCCACGCGATCGGCAGCGCATTGAGCGCCGCCTGCGCCCGGAAGTAACGGTCCGCCACGACCGCGACCGCGTCCGCAAGCTTGACCACCTGAAGGACGCCGCGGCGGGAGGCGATCGCGCCCTCGTTGACCGATTTCACCGTGCCGCCGAACACCGGGCATTTGATGATCGCAGCCCGCACCATGCCGGGCACGTCCAAATCGATGCCGTATTTCGCCGAGCCGTTGATCTTGAGCGGCACGTCCAGTCGCGCGATCCGCCTGCCGATGAACTTGTACTGATCCGGCCGCTTTAGCGCCGGCTCCTTGTCGAGCTTGATCGCCGCCGCATCCGCCGCCAGCTCGCCGAAACGGAACGTGCGGCCGGTCGGCGTGTGTGTCACCTTGCTCATTGCTGCCGAGCACTCGGAGGCGGGCACGTTCCAGCGCTTCGCGGCCGCCGCGATCAGGCGTTCGCGAGCGCTCGCACCAGCCTGCTGGACCAGCTCGCCAGTTTCGCGCACGGCACGGCTGCCGCCAGTGGCGAGGCTCCCGTAGACCTTATTCTCCTTGAGATTGCGATTGGCCGAAGCGTATTCCGGCTTGACGAAAGCCCAATCGCATTCAAGCTCCTCGGTGAGAATCTGTGGCAGGGCGGTGAAACTGCCCTGCCCCATCTCGGCACGGCCGTAGCGGATGATCACGGTGTCGTCAGGCTCGATCACGACCCAGGCGTTGATTTCGCCGGGATAGACGGCAGATGTTGGTGAGGTTGGCGTCGATGTCGGCGTCGGTCGGGTTCGGATTGGTGTTGAGATAGGCCGCCGTCGCCATGATCTGGCCTGACTGGCAGTAGCCGCACTGCGGCACTTGCTCAGTCAGCCACGCCTGCTGCACCGGATGCTGGCTGTCGCGTGAGAGCCCCTCGATCGTGGTGATTTCGGCGCCCTCGACGCTGCTGATCAGCACCGAGCAGGAGCGCATGGCTTCTCCGTTCACGTGCACGGTGCAGGCGCCGCAGGCCGCGATGCCGCATCCGAATTTCGTTCCCGTCAGCCCGATCTCCTCTCGCAAGACCCAGAGAAGCGGGGTGTCGCCCTCGACATCAAGCTGATGTGAGGTCCCATTGACCGTGATGTTGACCATGATGTGGTCCCGCGCGCTCGCCCTTCCGGCGGCCGGCCGGCGCAAAACCGAACCGCCTTTTGAATAGCTTCAAATTAGCACGCGCTGGATCGGCAGCCTAGCGGTTCAAAGCTTACTTCCAGACCTCCCGTAACCACGGGACCGCCTCCCGCAATGCATTTCTGAAGCGGTTGGTTTGGTAATGCGTGATGCCAGTCAGCGCGATCAGTTTTGCGTTCACACCGGCTTTCTGAAGTTCCGCAATCCGCTCCTCCGTTGGGTCAAAAGGTGCGACCTGGTCGTCGCGGGAATGAATCGCCAGAACCGGAAGCCGCCACCTGGAGGCGGAGGCCGGCGGCCTGCCGGCGACTGGAATCGCCGCGCTGAAGCGTTCCGGGAATTTCTCCGCAAAATGCCAGGAGCCTGCACCGCCCATACTGTAGCCGGTTACTGCAACCTTTTTCTTATCGATTGAGTAGTGGGCCAGGACCATGTCGAGCAATGCGTTCACTGCGTTCTCGTTTTCCGGGCTGCGCCAATCGCCTCGCACCGAATCCGGCGCGACGATGATAGCGCCGAGCTCCGCGAGCGCGGGACCAATGAGGATCTGCACCACGTCCCCACCGGCGCCGGCCGCGTCTGCGCCTCGGACCCCGAAGTGCAATGCAAGAATGAGAGGGACAGGCGTGGCGGGAGAATAGTTGCGTGGTATGGAGATCGTGTAGCGGATCGCGGGTTCGTCTACACGCGACAACGTCAGATAATGCAGTCCCGGCGTAAGCGCGGGAGGATCACCTACAACCACCTGCGCGGCTGCGGCGGCCGGCAACAAGGACAGGATCGCGTACGCCATGATCGCGCAAAGGGGGCAAATCCGTCGGAAGAAGACACGTTTGGAAATGCTATCAAGCGGCATCATCGTTGCTCCTCAATGCGGGAAGGGCCGATGCCGAATGTATCACATGAGGCGCTGTACCGGCTTCGAGCGATTAGCAAAATCGCCACTTCGAGGGTGACGGCCATGACTTGGCCGTCACCTTGTCGTCTGACCTGCGCGCTCGGGCGCGACGAAATCGCTCTCGCTTTACTGGGTTGCGGTCACCGAGTCCCAGAAGTCGCAATGGCGACGCGCCGCGTATTGCGCATCCGTCAAGGTCGACAGACCCGGCAGGTCTTGGATCAGCCAGGCGGGCGCGTCAGCGCTGGCCGTGTAGCGCGGCCACGGATTGTTGCCTGATCCGTTCGGATTGCCCGTCCGGGCAAAATTGGCCCAGGCGGAGACAAGTTGATCGGACAGCATCGTCTGCTGGCGGTTGAGCGGATGGGGAATGCCCAGTGGTCCGCCATGCCAGAGCGGGAACAGATACTGGATATCGGCGGTATGATAGGCCAGCGCCTCCATTCCCGGCATATCCGGGAAGAAGAACGGCGCCGTCTTATCGGCGAACTCATAGGCATAGACCGGGATCTGCGGAGCGAGGATTTTATCGAGTCTTCGCTGGTTGCAGATCCCCGAGTCGGTTCCGACCCGATCCCAGGCCAGATGCGGACTTTTGAAGGCGCCGAGCGGATAGACGGCAAGAACTTTCGCTGCGGTTGCGCTGGGATACGCCGGCGGGGCATAGGTCGTGTTGACGTAGATCGCCAGGCCGAAGTTCGTCTCATCCGCCGTGTTCCCGTTCATCAGGGGCACATGGTTGAACCGACCGTTGGCGAAGAGCGTCAGCGGCTGATCGGGTATGATCTGGCCGTCCACCAAACCTCGGCCGGATATGAATTTGCCCTGAGTGCTTGCCGTGCCTGCGAGCTCTTCAATCCGGGTCGCCGTAAGATTGCGCAGGCATTGCGCTACGTCCGGACCAGTCCCTGAGCCGCAACCGGCGGCTTCCGCGAAAGCAACGCCGGTGGCCTCGGCCGCCGCCTTCGTGGGCAGCGTGAAGGCCGGGCAGAAGCTCTGGCAAATTCCTCGGTGGAACAGGCCGGTGGCGAGCGGCGACAGCATGTGGATCCCGGTGTCGACGGCTCCCGCCGATTGACCGCCGACGGTGACGTTGTCCTTGTCGCCGCCGAACCTGGCGATATTGCGCTCGACCCATTTCAGCACCGCCTGCTGGTCGAGAATGCCGTAGTTGCCGAAGAGATGGCCTTCGTTATCCAGCGCGGGATGCGCCAGGAAGCCCATGAGGTTCAGGCGGTACTCCATGGTGACGACGACGGTTTTGCCCTGCGACGCCAGCTTGCTGCCGTCGTAGCCGGGCGTTTCGCCGTCCACATTGCCGCCGCCGTGAATCCAGACGATCACCGGAAGCCGCGCCGATGGATTGAGGTCCGGCGTGAAGACGTTCAAGTAGAGGCAGTCTTCATTGTTGTTCGGTGCGCCTGAGAAGACGCCGAGCGTCGTGATCAGCGCGCAGATCGGCGCAAATTCCGTGGCCTTGCGAACATTGGTCCACGGCGCATGATCCTTTGGCGGTTGCCATCGCAAATTGCCGACCGGCGGCTCGGCATAGGGAATGCCAAGGAATCCGGTGACGCCGTTCGCGATGAAACCCTCGACCGGTCCTTCCTTCGTTTCAACAACCGGGCTCAGTTTCTTTTCGGTCGTTTGATCCGGCCCGGCGGCCACTCCAGGCCATGACGCGCATAACGTTCCGAGCGCGACGGCAAGCCCGAAGCTGAGGCTTGTCTTCGTTGACGTTTTGCGTGGACTTAAGTGCGGATCTGGGCTGCGTGGGCTTATGTGACGTGGGCCTGAGGCTTGTCGCGCATCAGCCGGCAGGCACAAGGCCGTTCGCAGCTTCGAGAGCTGGAGCATGGCTTCCTCCCTGGTTACGCCACTTCAAAGTGGTGTCGGGAGGCTAGCAGGTTCATTTACGCGCGGTCTTCATGAAATTCATCCTTCGAGCAGAATTTTTGCCGTAGGGTGGGCAAAGCCAACGGGTCCCGCCGGAGCCTGCCATCGGGCCGGCCAGAGGCCGGACCCGTTGGGCGGGCCCGATGACAGGCTAAGCGTGCCCACCCTTGCCCCTTTCTGCCTCCCCCACTTAAGAGAGGGGCAGGCACGGCGCGCAAGAGCGGGCCTTTGCCCACCCTTGTATTAGCGCGATTTCAGTCGATCGAAATTCGCTCTCGTTTCTGATGCGACAAGTCTTTTCATGGCCCAGGATAAGCTGCCGATGTGCCGAGGGCACGACTATTCGACCACATGAGCACGGGACACCATCGTGGCGGGAACGGCGATTCCCAGCACCGACGCGGTCTTCGTGTTGACGACCAGTTCAAGATCGCCCCCGGGCTCGATCGGTAAGTCGCGAGGTTGCACCCCCATCAGGATTTTATCGACATAACCCGCAGCGCGCCGATAAAGGTCCGACAGGCTCGCGCCATAGGACACGAGCCCACCGGCGTCGACAAAATCCCGAAAGGTGTAGATGGCGGGCAGCCGATGCGAAGCTGCTAATTGAACGACAAGACTTTGATTGGTCTGAATGAGCGTGTCGCTGCCGACCACCAGCGCGGTGGCATCCCACGACCGAGCCAGATCAAATGATCTTTCGATGTCGGTGGCCGCGCGAACATCGAGGACGCGCGGCTCGACACTTAAGGATCGCGCGGCTGCTTCCACCTCCCACCATTCCGCTTGACGCGAGGGATTGGACAGGTTGGTGATGGCGGCGATCCGCGAGATGTTCGGCAGCATCTCCTTGAGAATTTCGACTCGCTTGCGCTCCACACCGCGCGCCGAGGCACCAAACCCCGTCATGTTTTGCGCCGGGCGATTCGGGCTGCGAGCAATTGCCACAGGATCGCCGGCGGCGGCCATCACCAGCGGTATGGTCGCAGTGGCCGAGCGTGCGGCAAGCGCTGCCGGCGTTCCCCGCGTCACGATGACATCGACCTGCAGGCTCACCAATTCGTTCGCCAGTTCCGCAAAGCTCGCGTTGCGGCCACTCGCCGAACGATATTCGAAGGTGAGGTTCCGCCCCTCGGTATAGCCATGTTCGAGAAGCACTTGCTGGAAGGCGGCAAAATTGACGTTGCCCCCGCGCGGGGCCGTGTCCAGAAACCCGACGCCATAGCGTCTGACGGGCGAGACAGCGGACGCGGCCCGCGGTTGCGCAAGAAAGCCTCCTATTCCCGCCACAAATGCGCGTCGCCTCATGCGCCCTTCCCCGAAGATGAAAATTCAGGGCGCCCGCCGAGCGCCTCGTCCGCGTGCGCAGTCTACCCCGAACGCAAGAATGCTGCCACGGCTTCCCGTGGCGCTTTCCTGATTCACCGGGGACAGCAGTTAAGGACGCGTCGGAAAATAATTGCATCACCGACATGTCATCGCCCGCGAAAGCGGGCGATCCAGTAACCGCTGATTCGCCCGGGGTTACTGGATGCCCCGCTTTCGCCCGAAGTCGGCCTTGGCCGACTTCGGCAGCTATTAGGCGAGCGAAATCGGAAACATCCGATTTCACCCGAAGTCGGCCTTGGCCGACTTCGGCAGCTATTAGGCGAGCGAAATCGGAAACATCCGATTTCGCGGTGGCATGACAAGACTGAGATTCAATTAATCACGGACAAGTCCCAAGTGGTCAAACGGCAACTTCCACTGCACTCGCGCCGCTCGCGACTTTGGCATAAGATATGAAAGATATGAGAAGTGTGGCCGCCCGATCGGAACGGGCGAGCTCATGAGCGGGAGGTGACCGATGTGTATGCGGCGGGATTTCCTTCTATTTCTAGCAGTGGCGACGGCGGCTGCGATGCCCGCCATGGCGCAAACGCCTTCGGCGGCCGGGCTGGCCGGCAGCGAAGCGCACCGCGCCGCACCGATCCCTGACTTTTCCCGCGTCTGGAATCATCCTGCCTTTCCCTGGTTCGAGCCGCCCGTATCGGGCCCTGGCCCGATAACGAACTTGTCGCGCTGGCCGGAGCAGCGGCCCCAAACTGAAGGCGGCTCGGCCGCTTTGCCTGCCAGCAAGGTTGGCGTAAGCAATTATGACCAGCTGGTCGGAGACTACAAAAGTCCGATCTTGCAGCCCTGGGCTGCAGCGGTGGTAAAGAAATTCGGCGAAATCTCGCTTGCCGGCATTACGTTTCCGAACCCTTCGAACCAGTGTTGGCCCTTTGGGATGCCGTTCATTTACAAGCAGTTTCTAATGCAGATGATACAGCAGCCGGACCGGATCATAATGTTGTATAATGGATATCAGGAGCGCCGGGTGCGCCTGAACCAGCCCCATCCATCACCGCTGACGCCGTCCTGGTATGGGGATTCCGTCGGCCACTACGAGGGTGACACCCTCGTGATCGACACCGTCGGCGTCAAGACCGATCGCCCGTACGCGATGATCGACTTGTTTGGTACGCCCTATACCGACAAGTTGCACATCGTGGAACGCTACCGGCTGCGCGATTACGACGACGTGAAAGACGCGCTCGATAGAAATAAAAAAGAGAATTGGCTTTTCAACGGCGATGTCTTCAGCCAGCACCGCGGCAAGTTCCTGCAGCTGCATGTGACGGTCGAGGATGAAGGCGTCTTCACGACGCCCTGGACCGCGACCCTCACTTATGTGCCGGGGCCCGACCACATACCGGAAGGGGTCTGTGCCGAAAATCCTCGCGAGTACTACAACAACAAGGACTCGGACGTGCCGAAAGCTGAGAAACCGGACTTCTAGTAGAGCGTTTCCGAAGTTCGAATCATAACGATGTCATCCATCAACCTTGTCCTGAGTTGCCCACCGGTTGTGCCGACCCACTGCGCACGAAACGGGCTATGCCGGGGGCCGTCGGCGCGGAGGTCGGCAACTCCTTGGTGCAAGAAGCCCGATCCTGAGTTGGACCGTGGGACCTTGGAGCACCCCTGACTGTCGCCAATCGGTCCCCTGGACCGTGGAGCACGCGTATAAGAATTCCCTGAAAGTGAGGTCCCTTTGCCGGCGGCACGGTAGGAGGACAGGATGGAAGTACTGCATCAACGTTGCGCCGGACTGGACGTCCACAAGAAGACCGTGGTGGCGGCGGTGCGGATTGTCGATGGGGGCAAGGTAACCGTGGAGGTGAGGACGTTTGCGACGACAATGGCGGGTCTGTTGGCATTGTCCGACTGGCTTTTTGGAGAACGGTTGCACGCATGTCGCCATGGAGGCGACCGGCGTGTACTGGAAGCCGGTGTGGCATGTGCCGTCCGATCTGAAGCATCGCACACAAGCGGCGTGCTCCAACGTTGCCCGCCGTAGGGTCGCCCCCATTGGCGCTAAGATAAAGGCGGGTGCGGGTCTTTCTGCTCCCTCTCCCCGCTTGCGGGGAGAGGGAGCCTCTCCACAGGGGCGGACTCGCTGAGGCTGAAGGTGCCTTTCCACGAAGCTCAGACTCGTGGAGAGGCCCCCTCACCCGGAATTTGCGCGAAGAGCGCAAATTCCGACCTCTCCATAGCCCGTCGAAGACGGGCGTAAACGCCCTGATGGCAAGCGGGGAGAGGTAACGCCCGGCCATTTGCTTGCGCCTTCATCCGACCGCTATCGGCACGGAGTTGTTCCCGCATGCGACGTGGAACAACTCGGCACGGAGTGAGTCTTTGTAGCAGTTCCGGATGGGCATACGCGGTGTGCGAGTGGTCGATGCTTCGAGGTGAAGAACTGACCGCATGAGCGCCGCCAAGAACCGCATGAGCGTCGCTAAGAAGAGAGCACCTGCCCGAAAGGCAGCCAATGCGTGCCAGGACCGGAGTGCGGCTGCTCCCTCGCCATTCCCGCCAATCGCCGATTATGCGTTCCTGTCGGACTGCCACACCGGCGCGCTCGTCGCCCCCGATGGGGCGATCGACTGGCTCTGCGTGCCCCGCTTCGACGCCCCGAGCGTATTCGGCAGCCTGCTCGACCGTGAGGCCGGAAGCTTTCGGTTCGGGCCCTTCGGGATCAACCACCCGACGACGCGGATCTACGAGCCGGGCACGAACGTCTTGGCCACGACGTGGAAGTCGCCGTCCGGCTGGATTCTCGTCCGCGACGCGTTGACGATCGGCCCGCGGGATCACGAGGACGAGATCACACCGCACGCCCGGCCTCCCGCCGACGACGATGCCGACCATTTACTAGTGCGAACGGTCCTCTGCCTTGAAGGCAGGGTCGAGGTAACCCGCCTTCGACTACGGCCGGGTGCCTGCGGCATGGAGCGCGGTCGACGGCAACCGCCACGCCGCCGACGCCAGCGGGGCGGAGCAGACGATCCGCCTCCGCTCGGATCTGGCGCTGGGGATCGAGGGCAGCCGCGTCCGGGCGCGCCACGTCCTGGGCCCGGGCGAGCGGGCGTATTGCGCGCTCTCGTGGGCGGAAGGACTGGCCGCACCGCAGAGCGCGGACCAGGCCGAGGCGCGGATCGCGGCGACGATCCGCTACTGGCGCGCCTGGCTCAACAAAGCTCGGATTCCCGACCACCGTTACCGCGACCAGATCCAACGCTCCGCGCTCGCCATCAAAGGCCTGACCTACATGCCGACGGGCGCGGCGGTCGCGGCGCTCACCACCTCCCTCCCGGAGACACCGGGCGGAGAGCGCAATTGGGATTACCGCTATACGTGGATGCGCGATGCGACCTTCATGCTCCAGGCGCTCCACTGGCTCAAGCTGGACTGGGAGGCGGAGGACTTCATGCAGTTTGTTGCCGACGTCGCGCCGACCGAGGATGGCTCGTTGCAGATCATGTACGGCATCGACGGCCGCCGCGACCTTTCCGAATTGGCGCGCGACGACCTCTCGGGCTACGCAGATGCACGCCCGGTTCGCATCGGCAATGCGGCTTTCAGTCAACGCCAGAACGACGTCTTCGGCGCCGTCCTCGACTCGATCCTGCTCCACACCCGCCGCAACGAACGCTTGCCACGCCGGCTGTGGCCGATCGTCGAGTCGCAGGCGGCGTGCGCGACCCGTGTCTGGCGCGACCCCGACCAGGGCATCTGGGAGGCCCGCGGCAAGCCGCAGCACTACGTGTCATCCAAGCTGATGTGCTGGGTCGCCCTGGACCGCGCCAGCAAGCTGGCGCAGATCCGAGGCGACCCAGATGCGGCGGCGACATGGCGCGCAACGGCGGACGAGATCCAGACGGATGTCCTCACTCACGGCGTCAGCAAGCGTGGCGTGCTACGCCAACACTACGAGACCGACGCGCTCGACGCCTCGACGCTGCTGGCAGGGAGCTTCAAGTTCCTCGCCCATGACGACGAGCGCCTGCGGAACACCATTCTCGCCGTCTCCGAGGAGCTGACCGAGAACGGCTTCGTCCGGCGTTACCGTCCGGACGAGACCGACGACGGGCTCTCCGGCAACGAAGGGACGTTCGTGATTTGCTCGTTCTGGCTCGTGTCGGCGTTTGCGATCGTGGGAGAGATGCAACGCGCCCGTGATCTGATGGAGCGCCTGCTGCGGATCGCCTCGCCTCTCGGCCTCTATGCCGAAGAATACGACCCGAAGACCGGGAGACACCTGGGAAACTTCCCGCAGGCCTTCTCCCATCTCGCGCTGATCGAGGCGACGGCCCGCATGATCGCCCTCGAGAGACTCGCAAAATTGTGACCAAGGAACCAGCGGTGATCGCGGCTCTAACGCCCCACCAGAAGCAGGGTGTGTCCGTCCGGATCGCGGACCAACAGAGCCGGCCGGTTATCCGGGAGCGCCACGGTTCCGGTCGAGATGAAGCGGACACGCGCTGCTGCAAGCCTGGGCTCCAGGCCTGGCACATCGTCGACCTCGAGCGTGAGCCGCGTCGCCGCAATGTCGTTGCTGCGCAGCGCCGCCGGCGCGCCTCGCGGGAGGCCGGGAGATCGATAGCAGAGCAATTCGAGATGCGGTGGATTTTCCGCCCCGGGATCGAGCGCTGTCACCTCGACCACTGCACCCGGGACGGCATCAAGCTGTTCCTGCTCCCGGCCGCGATTGAGCGAGCCACCGACGACGGAAAATCCCAGGACCTGCTGGTAGAACGCCACACTTTGCGCCGTGTCGGAAACCACGATGGCCGAATGGTCGATCCCCAGGGATGGACCGTTTCGATGCGGCGCCTGCCGCCAGCGCGGCGGCACGTTGTCGGGCGGGAACGAGATGAGTTCGAGCGGATGCCCTTCCGGGTCGCGAAACTTGAACGCGGTGACAGCTCCCGAGCTCGCGGGCAGTCGTTGCGGCGCCGGTCTCGTGATCGCGGTCCAGCCCGCACATGCGCACAGCCGCAAATAGGCGGCCTCCATGTCGGCAACGACGATGGCGATGTGCTGGAATCGCGGGTCGTCGCAGCCGATGTCGGCCGGATACGGCGCGCCGTGCCGGGTGAATGCGAGGAGTTCGATCGTTTGTTCGCCCAGTCGGAGCGGGAGCGCGCGGGTTTGCGCACCCTCGACGCCGGTCAATCGCGCAAAGCTTTCGCCGCCGTGGTGCTCAGTCTCCATCGCCTCGAAGCCGAACGCCTGTCGATAGAACGCCCCGAGCCGGTCGGCATCGGCGGTCGTGAAGCTGATACGGCCGATCCGAATCACGGCCATTGGACGCCGCGCTGATTGAGGAAGACGGCGTAGAGCGTGTGCGACGCCAGGATGAACAGCCTGTTCTTCATCGGCCCGCCGAAGGCAAGGTTGGAAACCCGATACGGCAACAGCACTTTTCCGATGAGATGCCCGTGCGGATCGATGCAATGCACGCCGTCGCCCGCACTGCTCCACAGATTGCCGTCCTCGTCGACGCGCAGCCCGTCGCAATAGCCCGGTTCGATCTTGTGGAAGATGTCGCCGCCGGAAAGCCTGGTGCCGTCCGGCGACAGCTCGAACATCCGGATGTATTGGCGCGGGTTCTCCTTTGACTGGTCGCCCGTCTCGGAGACATAGAGCCGCCGCTCGTCAGGAGAGAAGGCGAGGCCGTTGGGCCCGTCGAAGTCGCCGGCCACCAACACGAGCTCGCCGCTCTCGGGGACATACCGGTAGAGTCCGGGCGGCTGTTCCGAGACCTGCCGACCACCCTCATAGTAGGTGGAGATCCCATAGACCGGATCGGTGAACCAGATGCTGCCGTCCGACTTCACGACCACGTCGTTGGGGGAATTGAGCCGCTTGCCGTCGTGGCGTGACACGAGCGTCGTGACCGCTCCGTCCAACTCCGTGCGGTAAAGGCACCGCGCGCGATGCGAGCAGGCGACGAGACGCCCTTGCCGATCGCGTGTTTGTCCGTTGGCATAGTCGGTCGGATAACGGTAGACCGACACGCCCGTTTCCTCGCTCCAGCGCATCGTGCGGTTGCGCGGCAGATCCTGGAACAGCAGGCAATTCGCGTCGCCGAACCACACCGGCCCTTCGAGCCAGCGGAAGCCCGTCGCAAGCTCTTCGACCGGCGCGTTGGCCAGGATGTATGCGGCAAACCGCCTGTCCTTGATCTCGAACGCGTCCATGATCCCGCCGACAGGCATGTTGCGACAGCCTGCGGCCACTACCGGAACAAGCACGGCGACGGCCCCGGCGGCGCATTCTCGAATTGGATCAACAGGAGCACAGCGGGCTCATCACCGACCACGCCAGAGAGATGGCCTTTCCGTCCGCTTACTTCCCTCGCGTTCTGGTCGGCTCCGAACGAGATATCGCCGGGTCCCATTTCGACGCGCTGGCCGTCCATGGACTCGACGAACCAGCGGCCGGACAAGGGGAGGATCCATTGAGGCTTCGGATTCTCATGCCATTCACCGGCCCAGCCGGCCGGGAGCACCGTCATCATCACGGTCACCTCCGTTCTGGTCCTATGACCCTGCCATTGCGGCTGCGCCGGCCTGCTGATGGATTGCAGCTCGAACTCCGTCATGAAGCATCGGGTCTGACGGCTGACGCCGTCCGCATCGGTCCATAGATGCCAGTACGGAATCCGCGGTTTCTGGTCGGTCTGCATGGCCGGGCCTCAGTGCGCCGCTAAGGTAGAGCCGAGTACGGATGCGAGGAGAGTTGCGGATGCGACAGCAAGGCCGCAACCTGTCCCACGTCCGTCCCGAAGGTGATGAGCAGGATCCCGCCGGCGAGGGAAAGGTTCTTGAGGAAGTCCCAGAACAGGTCGCGCGCCCGGCTGCTCCCCGCGCTCCAGAAGTCACCCGGCTTCCAGAACTGCTTCCAAAGCAACGCCGTGATCCCGCAATAGCCCGCCAAGATCAAGGCGGCGAGCCGGTCGGCCACACCCGTCAGGATACCCAGCGGCATAATGATCTCGATGCAGAGGGCCGCAACGATTACGAGCCTCGCGGCCCCGTCCGATGGAATCGCCTCTCTTGCCTGATTAACCGCCCCGTGGAAGTTGAGGATTTTGTCGAGGGCGCTGAACGGCAGAAACAGCATGACCAGCAGATAGCGGAGCGCCAGCGTGACCGCGAAACTCAAGGTCACGAGCCTCTCCCGAGCCGTTCCAAGAGATGATCGCCGACGCGCAGCGCATTGGCGATGACGGTGAGCGACGGGTTCACAGCGCCGATCGAGACGAAAAAACTGCCATCGACGACATAGAGGTTATCGAGATCGTGAGCCTTGCAATCGAGATCGAGCGCCGATGTCTGGGGGTCCCGGCCGAAGCGGATGGTCCCGGTCTGATGCGCCGTGCCGCCGATCGGGATGTTCTTGCCCAGGTAGAGCGAGCGCGGCAGCAGATGCGGATGGAGGTCGAGCTTGTCCAGCATGCCCTTGAGCCTGGCTTGAAGCCGCCTGTGGCCCTCCATGTTGTTCTCGGTGA